>Ga0099364_10000522_pt1 | contig 64836 bp, 49 predicted proteins | sample TergutTh196P3_FD_73070 | JGI IMG/M metagenome (GOLD analysis project Ga0099364, IMG submission 73070) | Microcerotermes parvus P3 segment gut microbial communities from Pointe-Noire, Republic of the Congo - Th196 P3 | ecosystem: Host-associated > Arthropoda: Insects > Digestive system > Gut ... | reverse complement strand
GCGAAGTGCCGCCGCGCGGCTGTTCCCTATATCGATCGCCATGGACAGCGCATAGACGACGGAAAGCGGCAACAGGATACTGATAATCAGCAATGTGCGTATGGAAAAACGGGACACAAGGGAAGTTCGTCGAATGAAATGCTCAAAATACTCCGCAACCCCTGTGATTGTACAAATTGGCGGGTGGTTGTCAATTCACTGTCCCTCCATCTGCGTTCACTCGTTATAGCGTCAACGGGAAGGAATTGGATGTTTTTCTTTGCGTCCTTTGCGGTTCAATTCTCTCTTTTTTAACCGCAACGTTCGCGAAGGTTGCGCAAAGGACGCAAAAGAGCAATTCGCCCCCGTTTATGGTATAACTCCCAACACAATGCAAAAATCTACAATCTCTGTTGATAATCTGGACATCGACGTATACAGTCTCAACACTGTTATCGTCGGTACCGGCTGCGCTGGTTTCAATGCGGCTGATACTCTTTACGACTTGGGGCAGCGTGATATTGCTATCGTTACCGAAGGGGTGAATAGCGGCACTTCGCGGAATACCGGTTCGGATAAACAAACTTATTATAAGATGACGCTGAGCGGTGATGCCCCCGATTCGGTCGGCGAAATGGCGAAAACCTATTTTTCCGGCGGATGTATGCATGGCGATATTGCACTGGTTGAAGCCGCTCTTTCTGCCCGGTGTTTTCATAAACTTGCGGGGATCGGTGTTCCCTTTCCGCATAATCGGTATGGTGAGTATGTAGGTTATAAGACCGACCATGATCCCCGGCAGCGTGCGACTTCGGCAGGACCGCTGACCTCCCGGTTTATGACGGAGAAGTTAGAGGAGCAGGTTGTCCATAAGGAGATTCACATTTTTGACCGGTATCAGGTGATTGCCGTGCTGACGCAAGATGACGGACGGCAGACGGCGGACGGCAGACGGCAGCAGGATGACGGGAAAAAAGCCGTCGGTTTGCTGGCGGTTGATTTGTCGCAAACGCATCGCCCCCATTTTGGTTTCACTCTTTTCAACTGTACAAACATCGTATGGGCGGTCGGCGGACCGGCGGGGATGTATGCCGATTCGGTCTATCCTGAAAGTCAAACCGGTACTTCGGGAATGGCTTATGAGGCGGGTGCCAAGGGAATCAATTTAACCGAATCGCAGTATGGACTTGCTTCCGTCAAGTTTCGCTGGAATGTTTCCGGCACCTATCAGCAAGTGATTCCGCGATACATTTCTACGGATAAAGACGGCAATGATCCCCAAGAGTTTTTGGACACCTATTTTCCGTCGCCGGGAACAATGATGGACGCTGTTTTTTTGAAGGGTTATCAGTGGCCCTTTGATCCGCGTAAAATCGACCACTGGGGTTCTTCGCTCATTGATATTTTGGTTTACAACGAAACGCAGATGAAAGGTCGGCGTGTTTGGCTGGACTATCGGAGCAATCCGACCCGCTGTTGTCCAGCCCATAATGCTCCCACCCGCAGCAGCAACGAGAGCGGCGGACTTGATTTTAGTCTGTGCCGCGAAGAGACGTACACCTATTTGAAAAACTCGAATGCACTGTTCGGCAAACCGATTGACCGTCTTGCCCGCATGAATCCGCCTGCCATCCAGTTGTATCAAAACAATGGTATTGACCTTTATACGGAAATGCTGGAAATTGCTGTTTGTGCGCAGCACAATAACGGCGGACTGCTCGGTAATATCTGGTCGGAGAGTAATCTCCGGCACTTCTTTCCGGTGGGGGAAGCCAATGGCGTGTTCGGCATCTATCGTCCCGGCGGCAGTGCGTTGAACTCTACACAAGTCAGCAGTTTACGAGCCGCTCAATATATTGCTGCCCATTACACCAATTCCCCTCTGCCGGTGGAAACGTTTGTTGATACGGTTCAAGAGCAGTTTAGGAAAAAGTTTTTTTTCGCACAAAGGTATAAAAGGTACAAAGGACATGGCGAAGAGGAGCCAAAACCGTTGTGTCCGTCCAGTCCTTGTGAGGAACAGCATGAAGTGCTTGCACGCCGGACAGTGATGCAAAAACGCATGACGGGTTGCGGTGCGCATATTCGGTCTCTCGATAAAATCGAACAGGCGATAGGTGCATGTCTGGAGGAGTTGAGAGCAGGGGAGACGGCAGACGGCAGACGGCAGACGGCAGCAGAGGCAGCGGCGGAGGCAACAGAAGCGGCGGATGACGGATGGGGGGAGAATGCAGTCCGTCGACAAGTTTGCATAAACTCCGTCATTCCGGCGCAAGCCGGAATCCAGACGAGGGACTCGCAGCCTGTCTTTCTGGATTCCGGCTTGCGCCGGAATGACAAAAAATCAAAACTTGTCGACGGACTGGGGGAGAATGGGGAAGCCATTGTACATGCCTTTACGAACCGCGATATTCTGATCACGCAATATGTCTATCTCTGTGCGGTCAGGGAATACATTCGCAAGGGGGGCGGCAGCCGGGGGTCTTATCTTATTCAAGACAAGAGCGGCACATTGCCTCTTGAATCATTACCGGAAGTTTTCCGTTTTTCTTTAGACAACGGCGAACTCTCAAGCAGCGTTTGCGAAATTGCCTACGATGCCGAGTCGATGAAATGTGCATGCGAATGGAAGCCGGTGCGTCCAATTCCGGCGGAGGATAATTGGTTTGAGAATATTTGGGCGGAGTACCGAAAGGGAGAGGTGATCAGGTGAAATGTGCGGTACACGGCATCTCTTACACCCGTTCACTAATCGCCGTTTGCAATAGGAGCATTTGATGCCGCATAATACTGACGGCGGTATTAAACTCCAAATTGTTCTTTGCCATTTCGGTAACTTGAAATTCCATACCGACGTTATTCAAATCATGATACAAGATAGGATTATCGACGGGCCAATCGTCGCCGACTGCGGAGGCACTGCCGTTTTTCAGGGGCCAATCCGGTCCAAAGGGACCCGGCGGACGGTGGCGGCGTTCGCACGCCTGAGCCAGTTTCTTTTTGAAATGCCCCACATCCATATCCCGCGCTTGGTACAGAGGAGTGTCAAAGTTCGCAATGTTACCGGCAAGCAACGCTTGACGTGCTTCGTTAAAATTGGCAACTTGTTCCAGCACGGGAATCGTCGTGCCGTTGAATATCGCCCTAAATTGATGCGTCGGTCGAATCATAGGTAAGGGGTGAGGGTAACAATTTGTCCAAACGAAGTCAAGAGGAATTTTTGCGTCCCTTGCGCAGCCCTTGCGTTCTTTGCGGTTAAAAAAAGAAAATTGAATCGCAAGGGACGCAAGGTACAATTCATACCGCTTACGGTCTATTCATCGTTGACACTGCGGGTTCCGTGCGTGAACGTTACCCTGCGCAGTGCAAAACTGTCGTTGCCCGAAAAGACAAAGTAAAGCACCGTACCATCCTCGCTCATCCACTTCGTCGGAAAACATGCCAAGTCGCCCGGTCCGACATCCCACTTCTCCGAATAATAAACCGTCCGCCAAGGTCCCCAAGGTGCCGGTGCTTCAAAAATTCCCAAACCGCCCCGATACCGTGTGTCCACTTCCCCCTCAAGAGGTATCAACTGCACCCACAAATATCTGCCCAGTCCGGCATTGTAACTGATACTGGAACGCCGGCACCCCCGCAGATTGCTAAAAACCGGCTGCCGCTGACGCACATCCTGTGTCCAAAGCGGTTCGCCGCTCTCATTCACTCCCCTGTAAAACTCATACGCATTCCTGACCATCAGTTGCTCCTTCGGCGCACGCATCAAAACGAAATGATCCGCTACTTCATAAGCACTCGGATTGTCATGCGTGACCATATAAACGTAATCGTCCCGCGCTCCCTGATAGTTTCTGCCGTAGTTGACGAAAGCAATATGTCCGAATTCTTCAAACCGCCAATCGCACCAGTTCCATGTTTTCTGTCCGTCATCCGACCAAGCAAGCCGGGATTGCCGCCCCCGCCAGTCGGCATTGCGCACCCACATGTAAATGCTGTCGTCCAACGCGAGCAGTCCGCTCCCCTTTTGACCGCTGGCACCCGTCGCATTGTTTTCGGCATCAGACCGGATATTTTCGCACACAAAATCCTCCGGCATTCCCGTTATTTTAGCGAAACCCAAACCGAGTTTTTGCGGCAGTCCCGGTTCAAAACCATAACCGTCGCCGTAAGCCGTGTAGAGAGAATCATCCTTCGCCCAAGTCATCGGAAAGTTATCGCTGCCGTCCCGTATGATGCCGCCGGTCGCCAACCGTACAATCGTATTCGCGGAAGCCCAATGGACATCGGTAATCGTTTCACTCTTTGGGTAGGGCGCAACGTCTCCCATTGCTTTCGCCAAAGGTGCCCCGATGTATGTATTCAGCACATTTTCGATATACCGATTCGGTTCGAGATTGCCGCCGCCGAATCTGATGACAATCAATTTTCGTGTGGGAGAGAAAAGCATACATTGGTCTCCCGCCCCGGCAGCCATCGCAGTATCCCAGGAGAGATCATCCCAGCGTTTGTTACCGGCAATGTCGGAGTTGAGCCAAAAGCCGCTGGAACAAAAGGAAGGTGTACCTGAATGCCGCAACGCCTCCTCCACGACTTTGGCACTAATCAGTTGTTCGCCGTTCCAGTTTCCTTTGTTCATCAAGAGCCGCCCGACCGCCGCCATTGCTCGTGCCGAAACAGTACCGCCGCCCCAAGTGGCAACCAATGGAAGTCCGTCCGTTTCAAAAGTTCTGCCGTAGCCGACGTTCCATTCTCCACTGGGAACATCCATCTTTTTGAGCAGCCGCTCCCAGAGGTAGGTGCGTATATCTTTGTATTCCGTATCTTTGATGGCAACGGTAACGGCGTAGTTCAACATACCGATGCCCGGATTGCTGTACATCACATCGGTTCCCGGTGTGAAGATGACCGGTGCTTCGTCTCTGGAAAGAACGAAGGGATTGCGTTCCTGCCGCCAGAAGTCTCCTTTCCAGCCGGGCAGGGTATTTTGATTGGTTCCTCTTTCAGTGGAGTCGTCCAGTCCTGATGTGTGCGCTCCCAGTTGCCGAATAGTGATTTTGGATTTGAGCGGATCATTTCTCCACTGCGGAATATACTTATGGGCGGGATCATCAAGGGCGATCAAACCATCGTGCATAGCGAGCATCAGGGACAATCCGCCCATGATTCCCTTTGCAGCGGAGGCAGTACCGCGAGGTCTGTATCGGTTCCACTCCGGGGCATAGCGTTCATAGACGATTTTATCGTTGTAGATAACCAGATAGACTTGCGTATTCCGCCGGAACAGTTCGTCGGCGTGTTCTTGCAGCAGGGCGGAGTCGAAACCGAAACTTTCCGGTTCGGCAGTCTGCAAGTCGAAGGGACGTTGCTGTGCTTCGGCGAGCGTGAATGATAGTAATAGGACGATTGTTGTGAGTAGTAAGTTTTTCATAGAAAATACATGTTGACATTGTCCCTCATAAAATCTTTGCGTCCCTTGTGCAACCTTTGCGTTCTTTGCAGTTAAAAAAATAGAGGATTTAACCGCAAGGTTCGCAAAGTTTTCGCAAAGGACGCAAAGTACAGTATTCGTGTGTTTACGGCATACCATCGCTAGGATCGCCCCACGCACGGAGAATCGCAGAATCCACTGTCTCCTCAACGAACCTTACCGAACCGTCGCCCATTCCGATGTTCATACCACCAACATGAAAACTGCCTGCCCGACCCTCCGGCTTGTTGATCCCCTTTACCAACTCCTCCAAGTCAATGTCAGCTGTCGGATCCATCCAACAAAACGGCTCTTTTACCTCCACAACGACAATCTGATTGGACGTGCCGTCTTGCCAATAAGAAAAGCTATCGCGAGGTGTTTGTCCCCTTTCCGGTAAAGCAGGGCGGAACGCCGCACCCGCAACAGTCGAATAGGTGCAATTCATCTTTCCGGCGATATGAGGGTTGCTCGGACAATGGTACACCGAAACGGCAGTATCATGAAACTGGCTATTGTGCGGACTGTCCCACGGTTCGTCCCATCGGATTTTATCGTACAATTCCGGCTCTTCAACGAAAGGCAGAAGCAACATTCGCCAACTGTGTAACGGCTTGCCTTCTGTGTCCACCGTGTAGAGCGGCGGCCAACCGCCGTGTGCATCATGGTAAGTGTGAATAGCAATTATGATTCGTTGTATGTTTTCAGTACATGGCATTCTTGCCAGTGCATCAGCAGGTATTTCTGGTACAACAGGATCGGGTATTTTGACAATTTCGGTGCTGGCAGTTCCGTTGAGAATTTTGACAATTTCGGCAGCAGTATCATCGCCAGCCGCCATTGCCTCACTGATCGGGGATTCTCCGTAAACGTCTTCCGCATGAACATCTGCCCCTTGCGAAACGAAAAATTTGACAGCATTAACATTTCTTTCCCCTACTGCCCAGTGAAGCGGGGTTACGTCTTCTTTGTCTTTCACATTAACGCTTGCCCCTTTGGAAACGAGGAATTGGGCGATTTCGACATTCCCGCTTTCCGGTACTGCCAAAAAGAGAGGAGTCGAACCGGTAAGTTCTTTTGCATGAACATCTGCTCCTTTGGAAACGAGAAATTTGACGATTTCAATGTCGCCAATCGACACTGCCCAGTGGAGCGGGGTTACGTTATATTCGTGGGTTTTCGCATTAACATCGGCTCCTTGAGAAACAAAGTATTTGAGATATTCCAGGACACGTTCTTTGTCAATGTCTTTATTGGTTTTCCACCAACTCTTCTGTTCATTGCGATAGTCTTTCAAGAATTCAGCCATAACGCTGCTCTTTCCGTATCTCTCGATAAATTCGTCAGCTTTTTCTTGTTCACCAGGAGTCAACGCTGGCGGGGTTTCGGTGTGTTCGACCGATTCGTTGGTGTTCGATTGCTCTGTTGGGGCGCGTTGTCTTGTTTCATTGGTTTGTTCTTTGCCTTTGCATCCGGCTGTCGCAATCAGCGCGAGGCAGAAAAAGCACAGGAAGAAATTCTTGGTCATTGCTTGCATAGTGGATGTGTATTCCATTCTAAAAAATGTCGTCCAGATACCGCGAGAGCAATTGTAGTAAAGTTTTCCTCTTCGGTCAATCAGTGATGATGTTTCATGTTTTGTTTCATTGTTTCATTGCTTCATTGTTTGTTGGTGTCCTTCGATTATTGACGTACTCCGAGCCTTTATCTTCAAGAGTTACGAAAATGTGGAGGATTTTTTGCTCGAATCTCGCCTGAATTTGGAGAATGGGCAATTTGGGTAAACACCACAAAAACTGATCGAAATGCGACCGAATACCCTATTTTCGCTGTTTTTACACGAAAACGGATATGTCAATGAACGCAAAACACCAGGCGGTTTTTCCCTTATTTTTTTCTCTTCCCTCCGCAATCTGAAGATTGCGGCTCTGTTTGTTTGGAAGAATTATTTTTGGTGAACGTCTAGAGTCAAAACTTTTTACGAAACTGGATAGGCGAGACTCCCATTTTTTTCTTGAACTGCCGCGTAAAATGACTGTTATCGTAAAAACCGCAGCGAAGAGCGATCTGCGTCATAGAAAAATCGCTCTCCAACAAGAGCCGCACCGCCGCATCAATACGAACCTTGAGAATAAACTCCCCAGGAGACACATGAAACAAACTCCGAAACCGCCGTTCAAATTGACGAACAGACAGAAACGCCAATGAAGCAAGCGTTTCCATTTCGATCCGCTCATGATAGTGTTCAAGAATGTAATCGACCGCCGCTCCTATTTCGCGGAACGGCTGAGGAATTTCAAGTTCCCGACCGAGTTCCTGCATAATTCCTGCTAAAATGATAACATCGCCGTCTGCTCCGAAAAGAGGAATCTTGCTCGAAAGAAACCACTTATGCTGCTTTTTCCTCCCCGGCACAATCCAAGGTTGATTGAGCAGCGGACGGCGGGATGCAACCACCGCATCGTCCTCTTGATGGTAGAGAAAAACGAGGTCGGGAGAAAAGAAATCGAAGTCTTTTTTTCCTATGCACTCGGTAATGTCATTTATATCGAGAAGAAGACGCAGCGATTCATTCATCCAGAGAAACCGCCGCTCTCTGTCCTTAACGTAAAAATAGGTGTTCGGCACGAAGTCGAACAGTCCAAGCACGGCTTGCAAGGAACCGTCTGACTGCCCAATGATGTTCAAAGCGTCTAAAATGTTCATAATGTCGCAATTATACAAAAAAATGCCCCAAAAATACTATCCCATCGCAATTCTCTCCGGTATCATTTGTCGTTGTTTTCGTTTCACAGGGGAGAAATAGTCCATGCCGTTATTATCAAAAATTGAACGATTGACCTTGATCTGCGTCGGTTTCCTCATTACCGCCTTTGTCGGATGCTCCGAACAAAAGCCTGACGGGTTGCCGACACTCTATCCGGTCGCTCTCAAATTCACACAAGACGGAAAACCCTGCGAGGGTGCCTCCGTGACACTCATTGCGGAAACGCCCGGCACGCAAACTAATTGGATCGTCGGAGGTTCCACCGACGCAACGGGAACCGCTGTGCTGAAAACATACGGGAAGTATCCCGGCGTACCCGAAGGAAAATACAAAGTCGTTGTCTCAAAAGTCGTGCGGGAACAAATCGGTACTCCTTCCGAATCAATGTACGAATCACAAGGAGAAAACGCTTACTATCTGATCGATCCTGCCTATTCCAAACCCGGTATGACGACGCTCGAAATCGAAGTAACGCCGAATAAAAAAGTTTATGAACCTTTTGAATTAGGAAAGGAAATTCGTGAAAAGGTAAAAGCACCGGGAGAACGATGAATTACAACAGAGCTGCAATCGTAAGCATGCAAGATTGCGCTTGAATCCAACCAAACCATAAGGAGACCCAATCAATGCAAAATCAGAAACTTCCAAATGTTAAAATAGGGGGAGGGGTATTTAGGCAACGTACAGCGAACGCCTTCACGCTCGTCGAACTTCTCGTTGTCATCGCCATCATAGGTATGCTGGTCGCTCTGCTTCTACCGGCTGTTCAAGCGGCACGCGAAGCAGCCCGGCGGATGCAGTGCACGAACCATGTCAAACAAATTTCACTCGCCTTGCATAATCGTCACGATATACACAATAATTTTCCTCCCGGCGGCGACAGGATGGAAGGAAAGTTTTCGTACAACGGAGCGGCGGGAACCCTGCTCTATCTCGCTCCTTTCGTCGAACTTGTCACGGCATACGAGACTATCACCGGTGTTACAGACGGTGACTATGCGGGTCCCTGGGATACGCCGGGAGCGCAGGCAATGGGGGCGATCTCTATTTTTCTCTGTCCTTCGAATTCCGAGAAGACAATCAAAAGTCCGGGACACATTCCCAGAAACTATGTTTTTTCCATGGGAGATTCCTGTTGGACGCAACACTCTACGAATCCGTCGGATTCACATTACTCTGCGTCACGAGGGATGTTCTTTTATAACGATCACGTCACCAGACTTTATACGTCGAAAACGTTCGGCGATGTTGTCGACGGCACCAGCAACACGGTTGCCGTGAGCGAATGTCTGACACCGGCAACTCGCGGCGGGACAGATGTTCGAAGCAATGTGGCAGTCCACTCAGGGATTTGGGAAGATGTTGCTCATGGACGACCGGGAAATTGTATGACGGGACTCACAATGACGAGCAGGACATCGTTTGCAACGAGTCACGCTTCGACGGAAAATTTTCGCGGAGATATTGCATTCTGCGGCTGGCTTTCGACCAACGGTTTTACCACCACGACTCCGCCGAATACACCGATTTGCGTCTATAATGTTCCGGGAGCACTACATGACCGCTGGGGAGTGTTTCCGCCGCGAAGCAACCATACAGGAGGAGTCAACGTTGGATTTATGGACGGTTCCGTCCGCTTCGTTACCGACAGTGTCGATACTGCCGGTGCGACGGCAACAGCCGTGAACAGCGGTCAGAGTCCATTCGGCGTTTGGGGGGCTATCGGCACTCCCAACGGCGGAGAATCGAGAAGTTTGTGAGGATTTTGCTACAATCATTTTTTACCCTTTACCCCCTGTCAAACATGCGACACAAAAAACTATCTCCTGTGGCACTGTCGTTTGCTATGCTCCTATGCAGTGCTGCCTGTTCCTTTGCTCAAGAAAGAGAGACCGGTCAAGACGGTTTCGTAACGATTTTCAACGGAAAAGACCTGACCGATTGGCTAGGCAATCCGGCGATATGGAGCGTCGAAAACGGTGTTTTGGTCGGTCAGTCTCCCGAAGGCAAACCTTATGACAAGCAGGACTACATCTATTGGACGAAGGCGGAGCCTGCCGATTTCATTCTCAAACTGCAATATCGTTTGACCGGTAGAGGCTCGAATTCCGGCGTTCAAATTCGCAGTGAAAAGCGTCCCAACTGGGACTGCTACGGCTATCAAGCCGACATGGAAGAGGGACCGACTCACACAGGCTGCCTTTACCATCATTCGCGCGGTGCTGTTGTCAAACGCGGTTTTAGAGGGATAATAACCCCGGAGGGCAAGGACGAAACCATACAATTTGCCGACCCAGCGGAACTTGCCAAGAAGTACACAACCGAAGGTGCTTGGAACGAGTACGAAATTCATGCTATTGGCAGTGTGATTACGCTCAAAATCAACGGCGAACTGATGTGCGAAGTCGATGACCGGCATGAACAGGCTGCAAAGAAAGGTTTCATCGCTTTTCAAATGCACCCAGGACCGCCTATGAAAGCCGAATTCAAGGATATAAAAATCAAAATACTGGATAAACCCGGTTCCCTGTAACGCAAGTGAGGAATCAGAGCCGCAACCGGAAGGTTGCGCTGTGCACTCTAAATTGCGGCTCTGTTGGTGCCGCGAGTTCTGCTAACTTTTAACCCCTAACCCTTCATAACAACTATGAAAACAACAATTTCACGCCGCCGATTTCTCGGTACTGCAGGAGCGGTTGCCGCTGCTCCTTTTATCATTCCCCGTAACGTGCTGGCACAAAACGGGCAACCCGGTGCTAATGACAGCGTCAAGATCGCCCTGATCGGAATGGGACATCGCTGCATGGGCATCTATCCAGGCGAAATAAGACCCGTCGCCGGACTCAAACTTGTCGGAGTCTGCGATTTTTGGGCACCGCGAGTCAAGTCCTTTATGGACAGGTATCCCAACGATCTCAAACCGGATCAGGGCTACACCGACTTCCGAAAGATGATCGAAACGGAAAAGCCGGACGGAGTTATGGCAATGACCGCCACGCATCAAAGGGCTTGGGTCTCTGGAATCGCCATGCAGATGGGGTGTCATGCGTACATCGAAAAGGCGATGTGTCTGACAGTCGAAGAGGGACGTTTCCTTGTCGATTGTGCGAAAAAATACAAGCGGGTTACGCAGGTCGGTTCGCAGCAGCGTTCGTTGCCGCTCTGCAAATGGGCTTGCAAACAGATTGCCGACGGAGTGATCGGCAAAGTCAAAATCGTTGAAGCACCGAATTTTGTCGGACCGAACATCTGGACGGATCAGCCGCAACAAGCGTATCCTGAAGGAATGAACGACGAAGTCTGGGATATGTGGACGAATCAAGTCGTGTTCCGACCATATCATCCTGACCTTCATCACGGCTGGGCGAATTGGTGGGACTACGAAGGCGGCGGTCGGACTTTCGGTGTCAGCGGTTGGGGAACCCATTCTTACGATCAGGTCAACATGGCTATCGGTACGAGTGAGACGGGTCCAACGGAAATTTTGCTGGAGGAGCCTTGTACGATTCAGGATTCGGGTAAGTTCGACAATCGAGTGGTGGGCGAAGACGAAACGGGGGCTCCCTACTACGGAATGGCGAGGACAACATCGGGACCGCGTGCGAAAATGACGATGTGGTTTGCCAATGGCGTGGAACTTCGTTTGCATCTTGACGGCGACCGGGGACCTGGTTTGGGTTGCATCGTTACCGGCGAGTCGGGTAAGATTGAAATCAACCGGCACAAACTGGCGTCGAATCCTCGTGAGATCGTTGCGAACATGCCGGAAGAGTTCAAGAACACGCGACCGGAGACGGTTTACCATGTCGAAAACTGGATCGAGTGCATCAAGACGGGCGCGAAGTGTGCGGCGGACATTGAGTATGGTCAGCGTTCGACGACGATGTGCGAGTTGGTGAACATTGTCCGTGAGACGGCACCGGTCGGAGAAAAGATCGGCTGGGATCCCGAAAAGGAACGGTTCACGAACAACGACAAGGGAAACGCAATGCTTTCCCGACCGCGCCGCAAAGGCTTTGAACTGCCGGAGTTGACGTAAAAATTGCGGCTCTGCCGACATTCCTTTTAACCACTCATCGAACTGTGCTACACAAAAGTTGATTTTTGCCGCACTGTCGTTTGCCTTGCTTTTATGCGGTGCGGTCTATTCCTTTGCTCAAGAGAGAGATAGAGACCAAGATGGTTTCGTAACGATTTTCAATGGAAAAGACCTGACCGATTGGGAGGGCAATCCGGCGATATGGAGCGTCGAAGACAGCATTTTGGTCGGTCAATCCCCCGAAGGCAAACCTTACGACAAGCAGGACTACATCTATTGGACGAAGGCGGAGCCCGGCGATTTCATTCTCCGCCTTATCGACGATGAATTCTTTGAAGCCGAAGAGTTTTTCAGAGCCTATTATTTTTAGAGGTTCCCATTACATGCATTAAACGGAGTGAGTCAAAAACACCTTGTGCCATTTAGTGTTCCTCAATCACCAGTCCGCTGTTTCTGAGATGGACTTTGAGTTCTTGCAGCCGCCGTTCGCCGCCCGGAGTAACTTGTACCTTTAAGATCGGTCGCCAGTGCATATTGGCACCGGCACTGCCCCACGATTCTTGAAATTCCCACACCGCCATGACCAGTTGATCTGCCGCCGCCGAAACCGAGCCGGCAATCGGAATCGCCCGCTCCGCCAGCAAGCCCGCCTGCCGAGGAAGCACAAGCCGCTCCGCCTCGCAACGGATGATGACCGTTCGGGACAGACTGGTTGAAAATTGTGTGACTCCCTTCAATCCCCAATTTTGCGGACGCGGCTGCATATTTTGCGGCGGTCGCGACATCATTTGCTGTTCCGCCGATGCCATGCCGGGAGGTCCCGCAGACGCTTCTGCCACTCTCGGTGCGGGAAGACCAGCGTGCTGCGGACTGCCCTCTGCGGTTGGCGGTCTCGCGTGTGCTTCCTGCTGGGCATGAGGGCTAGCACTCTGCACTCCGCCGTCTGCTGTCTGCCAACTGCCCTCTACCCTCTGCGGACTAGCCTCTGCCATCTGCTGTCCGCCCTCTGCTGTCTCCCAACTCCCCTCTGCCGTCTGCCGTCTGCCGTCTGCCGTCTCCCAACTACCCTCTGCCGTCTGCCGTCTCCCGTCTCCCAACTGCCGTCTGCCGTCCGTCGGCTGCAAGCCGTTGCCCGCCGGCACGACATTCCCCCGGTGATCCATCCGAAATTGCTGCGACATATCGCCGCCGTATCCGGGCATCGGTGTTGCCATCCGCCGTGCCATCAGATAACTGTTTAATCGGTTTCGGGAAATTTCCAAGTGCTGAATGATGCGGTTACGAAGTTCTTCATTTGGTTCGGGATACAGAATGTCCCAATCTTCGTTCACAAGTTGGTAACCGAAATCTCTGACCCAATTTCCCTTACCCATTGCCATTTGGGCATTTTCGTACATTTCGACTCCCGACGGGCGAACAATCAAGAGCGGATACGGTTCACTTCCCCGTGCAATTTGTTCCGTGTCGATGTAATATTGCCGAATGATACGTAAGACAGTGTCAAACGGATTTGCCGGTTCGTCGAGTGCCTGAAAATCACTCGGTATTAGTTCGACTCCCTCCGGTTGGATGATGATTCGATTGTCCCGACATTCAAAATAAATGGGTCGCCGAAACGTTCCGTCGGCACCGCGTGCCGGAACAATGGCGTACGATTTTTCCCGCCTTGCAGCGTCTTTCCGCAGTTCGGCAAGTTCCAGTTCGGCTTCCGCAAGGCGTTGCTGTTGCTGGGTGAGCAGACGTTGAAGTTGCTCCACCTCTTCGGGTGTTGCTTGTGTGTCTGCGTCGAGTTGCCGGGCAAGTTGTTCCAGCCGGGCAAGTTCGTCCCGGATTTTTTGCGTTGCATTTTCAGCGTGGGCAAGTCTTGCCTGATATTCGGCAAGTTCTTCCTCGGCTTTTTGCCGGGCTTGGCGGAGGTTTTCGGCGTACCAATCGGCATCTTCGCTGCTCGCTTGGATTTTATAGCCGAGTTCTTCGGCTTCCTCCATTGTCAGTGCCTCATGGCTCAATGATGGGGTGATTGCTTCAGCAGACTCGATGACCATTTCCGGCGGCGGGGCGATTGCCGATTCCCGCACGTCCCGCGCCGCCACGACCAGGAGCATAATCATTGCTCCCATCATGCAAAGCAAGACCGGAAGGAACGGAAACAGCGAAACTTTCATTGTGCCGGGATATTCAGGGGATTATGCTGTATTTTTCCGTTTGAGTAAAGAGCAATTTTGTAAGAATGCCGGCTGAACTATACTGTAAATGGCATGAAATTCTCTTTTTTTAACCACAAAGAGCGCAAGGGACACGCAAAGGTCGCAAAGATTTGACACATCAACGTCACCACTCAATCCGATACGCAAACTCCCCGCGCCGCGTCGTGAAAACGAGAGGATACTCTTCTCCTTCGTTATACACAAACGGCACCTCACGCAATTCTTTGCCGGTTTCGTCGAAGGCTTTAACGCTCTTGACTGTTGTATCGGAAAACGAAAAAGCAATCTCCGTATCGGGTTCATCAGGCAACGGCGTTACCGTGGCGGTTTTCGCGGTGTAGTCAGTTACAACACGGAACGCCCCCTTGGTTTTAATGCCTCCGAATTCTACCGGCTCCTTCGGCGGCAACAACCGCTCGTACAGTTCCGCCTCGTCCCAATCAAGCGGTTCAAAGGTAATGTTCGACACCGCACCCTCCCTGCGCTGCACATTGATCCAACCCACTGCGTAACGATCCGCACCGGTATTGTAGCCCATCAACTTTGACCGCTGCCCGCGACCATTCGCCTCGTAAAGTCCAATGACAAGATAGTACCGACCGGCGGGCAACTCATCGGGGATCGCCATCACGGGCAAGCCCTCGGCATTTTTCGGCGAATGATTGTCCGTGATCATTTCGCCGCTCCACTGACTCGTCGGCACTACCGGAAATGCTCCGCCAAGCACCGCCTCATTTGGTCGATGATGCCAACTCTGCCGCCGCTCTACGCAATGAACAAAAACGCACAAGTCTTGCGGGATAGTGTCCTTCGCATCCCATTTGAACGTTGCCGAAAAGCGGTTATCGCCGAGATACTGGAATGTATTTATCGCCGGTACAATCGGCAATAAATTATCAATACTTTTTTGCCGAGCGTTGACATAATGCACTATTTTGTCCATTTCAACGGGAATTGAAGAACTCCATTCGACAACGCTGCCATCGATTTTTGTAATCCCCGACAACAATAACCTCGGCATATCGTCCTCTATAAAAGCCTCGGCGGCGTATCCATATTGTGGAATGTTATACATACCAGTATCCCAATCGCTTTCCCCTTGATTAACATAAACTACTGTCTTATTGCTCCACGCAATTATCTGCCATTGTCTGTTGCCTTCGGGGAAAATAACTTTCGTAATTTTCTGATCCGCAAGATGCCGGATTAAATCCTGTGCCAGCCAATACTTACGCACGGCACCGCGTCTTGACGAAGGAAGATCGACCATCAGGGCGTGTCCCGTCAGGATTTCCGAAGTGATGTAATCATCGCTCTCAATGCCGTGTAACTCGCGTCCCCGCAATGCCTCGTAACGGCTGCTGTAACCGGCACCGTGCAGCGAGAACTTCGTGTGATGCACCGCATCGAACCACGGCACCCGCGACCATTCCTTGCATGCGATATTGATGCGGAATTCCGCCGGGTCGGTCGAAATGTACATAAAATTGGCATCCGAACCGTCGAGATGTCCAATGAGCCAATCCCCGCCCGATTCGCCGACCGTTACGGCACTCGGAAAGTTTTTGTTCGCCTCACTGAGCCGATTGCGGATCGTGTCGAATGCTTCACCCCAATGCCGGAGCGTTTGAGCACGACTGTAAAACTTGCCCTCCCGGTCGTAGTAATCCATCGGCGAAAGCGACGAAAACACGTCGACAAAATACGCCGACATCGGCAATTCCGGCACGAGCAAATCGAGGTTCCGATTCATAAAGGGTTGAAAGCGATCCGGTCGGAACTGGTAACTCTGTGCTTCGATCCCATAATTGTTCCACGCCTTTCGCGGCTGCCCGCTAGAGTGAAACGTGGTCATATCAAAATTGTATCCGTCGGCATCGGGATAGATGTCGATGTAATTGTCATGCACTCCGTACAACATACCGAGCGAGTGGCACAATTCCAACGCTTCCTGCATCTCGGCGAGCGTTCCCAGCCGGGGATTCGGCGGGAAAATGTCGGGCAGCCGGTCGTCGTAACCGTAGTGCTGCCAATTATGGACGATGAAGAGGGAGTCGGTCAGCCCATACTTGGCGGCATGTTTGATGATGTCCAAGTGTTCGCTGTATCTTCCTCCCCAGATGTCGAAAACGAATCTGCCTGCCTTGGTTGCAACGCCCGACGATGCCTTTGCGTGGTGCAACGGACGATAGCGGATCGCACAATCGAGTGCTCCTTCTGTGCCGGGAAGCAACGTCATGATCGTGCCGGGATGCACGGAAAGAGTGTAACGCTTCGTTTGCGGATCGACAATGAAACTGTTCGGCGGGAAACTCGACGCTTGCAACACGGAAAGACCGTTACTGAAATCCATGCCGACGTGCGAGGTGGACAATACGTGTCCATCGGCGCGGGCGGTGAATGCTTCCGGTTCCTCAATGCAATAGCCGTGTCCGAAATAGACTCGTCGGGCGTAATGCGTGGCGGGACCGAATTCGATGCGGTCGATGAGGTCAATGCGGTCGTCATCCAAAGGATCGCGTGTGGATGACTCAATCCTGAACTGTAAAGCAGGCCCGTTGTGTATGACTCTGAAGTATAAGACTCCTTTGCGTCCTGCCAATTCAAACTCCTGATCACTCCATCGTTCTATAAATTTTCCCGTTTCGCCTATAACAAACTTATGCTCATTCCATGGTTTACATATCAACGCACTCGGCGAGGAACCGATGAGTTGTCCCTTCACCCAAACGCGGAGTCCGTCGAACTGGACTTGCTTTTCAGCGTTGCCGAGACCGATGACCCCGTCGATAAAGCCGTTGTTGCCGAATGTTACCGCTGCGGTTAAACCACCGTCGAGATTATAAACCTGCGTTTTCGGTGATTCGGACTTTGCTGTTTTCACTGCTTGTAGATTTTCGGCGAAGAGTTTTTGCTTCTCTTCGGCGGACAGCACCGTCGGCTTTTCACCAGCGAAAAGGAATATGTCTCCCCAATAGCATTGGTCGCAGACGGTATTGCGTCTCGGACCGGGATCGCTTTCGAGAGTCAGTACGATTTCCTGACTGGCAAACTCGGAGAGATCAACTTCGTGAGCAACCCAAACTTTTTCGGCATCGTGCTTTTCATAGACAGTCTTGTCGTCAACTTTGACGCGGTAGGTTACACCATCGCTCGGCGGCTCCGGCGGATGCGTGTCCCTCATGGCACTGAAAAAGGAGAGGGAAATCGGCTCTGTCTCCGGCAATTGGACACGGAACTGCACACCGACATTGCCGACACCGCCGTGATACGGCGGGTGCATGCCGATAGCCTGCCGGGTAACACCGCCGCGATCCATCGGCTGCCGGGTGATACTCGCCCTGCTCGTTTCGACATTTCCTTGAAAACCGAGCGGCAGGAGTTGCGGCGGGCTGCCGTCATAATTCCAAACGCCGCGATAGGTGTTGAGCGTAGATAACGCCAGCCCCCCGCGCTCCGGCACAACGTTAACCGCCCAAACGTTAGCGGCGTTGCCTGCAACGCGCTCCGCAGGCGAAGCGGCTAACACAGTTTCGACAACCTGAATAATATGTGCGGTAAAAATGTCGCCGCCCGATTGAAATTCCGCATCCATCCGCACAGGATAGTGTGCCGTATAGGTTCCCTGTCGGGCGACGACGTTGATGGTAACGTTCGCCGAGCCTCTGGCAGGCAAGGTAATGCTTTTGTCTTCGGCATCGAGCAGTTCACACGTCTCAATGGTTTTGAACGTCAACTTAACGGCAAGCGGCGTACCGCCTCGGTTTTCGAGCGTAGCAGTGAGTTCCAGCGGTTCGTCAAGTTGGGTGATTTTCTCATACTTCGAGAGGCGTTCCGGCGTACCGAAGTGCATTGACAGCGGACCGACAGTCGTGCGGTGCGTCGTGTAGGCGAAGAGTGCAGCGGGAAGGGAAAGAATGAAACAAAGTGCAAGCAGAGAGAGGAATCGCATGGCAATGTTTGGGAGAGAGGAGGCTATGCGGTTATTCTAACTTAACGGCGAGGGGGATTCAAGATGTTTGCAGGTCGGGTATGAATTGCGGGCAGTCCGTTAACAAGGTTGTCAAACTGGGCAAGCAGGGTAGGCTGTTGACCGCCGAGCGGCAACGTCTTGTCATTCTACACATCTGGAAAACCTCTAAAAATAGATTCTTTGCGTCCTTTGCGCCTTAATGATTAACAGGGCTTTGCGCCCCTTGCGGTTAAAAGAGTTCGGATTTAACCACAGAGTATGCAATGGGTTACGCATCTTTTGTGTCCGTTCCAGCAAGGGCGTATAAATTTCCGCCGAAAGCCTCTGCTATTCCAAATCATCCCAATCATCCCAGTTCCAACTGGGCACCTGGATACCGAGCGTTGCCAAGTAGTCCCGCTCCTTTTCCTGCATCTTGGCTTGCTGTTCCGCATCGGTATCATCATAACCGATGAGGTGAAGCATCCCATGTACCACATAAAGCAGCAATTCCTCGTCAGCAGTCCAACTGAACTCCTCCGCACGTTCCTGGGCGATTTCGGTGCAGACCAGCACTTCACCTTCGAGATGTCCTTCATCCTGCCGATATTCGGTGGGAAAACTAATCGTGTCGGTGGGATAGTCGTGTTGCAAAAAATCCCTGTTGTACTGCCCGATGGTGTCGCTATCGACCAGCACGACATTGATTTTGCCGCTTTTGATTCCGCTGTCATGGAGAATTCGTTCGCATACCATCCGCACCTTTCCGAGATCAACGGCAAGTTTGTCCTGCTCGTCGAGTATCTCTAATAAAAGGGGGGCTTCTCTGGGGATGGGCATTGGCTTAATAACGTTGGTTGTTTCCCTGCTTACTCAATCGTGCCCGCAAAACTATGCTGTAAGTGGCATAAGAATGGCACTGCGCGTTCTTTGCACAATCTTTGCGCCCTTGCGGTTAAAATAGTTCGGATTTAACCGCAAAGAAAAATCAATCCGCAAACCGGTGTGTTACCGTAACCTGCCGGATCACCCCGCTTGCCGGGTCAAAGCAGCGAACGGTGATGCGGATGGCTTCCAAGGGAGTCACATAAGGAGGATCGGGTTCTGATTCGGATTGGTACTGTATTGTCCACGAATCCCAAACGTGTCCCCCTTGTCCGTATAGATCGATACTACTGGAAGCCCAGTCGGTTCCCGGTGTTCCCAAATCGACAAAATCCTTTGTAATAGAACACCAAACCTTTATGTCGAACGACAAGACATTCGTCAGCACCACGTCCTCCCCGGCACGAGGGTGGCGGGGGATACTGACATAGTCCCGCAATGCTCCGCTCCGGCTATCCTGTAAACTGGGGGGAAAAAAGTGCGGTTGCTCCCAAAGGTCGGGATGGGGTTCCGGTGTCCCGTTAATCGGGATTGTTTTCCACTGACTGGCATTTCGCAGCAGTTCACTGTTATCCCACCAACGGTCATGAAGGGTTTCTTCTAATATCGGCACCCTCAAATACTGCCAGTGGGAGTATGGGGGACCTGTAACGGTAAAATCATAAAGAGGATAAGGGAAACTATTGGTCGGGGAGCCATCGCGGGTAATATCTCCCGATGCGTAAAAAGCATGCAACGTGCGGTTCTCCCGGAGAGCCAGTGCTTCCACTGTATTGGTGAACGGGGCTCGATCATCCGTTACTCTGCCGGGGTCGAGGTCATTAAGCAGCCGTTGCCGCCGGTAGAGTGTGTTGCCCCGGACAAACCAAACGATTTCGGCTGCCTTTCGCTCCTCGACTCTAAGCCTGCCTGCATCGCTGACCAAGCCGCGAAAGGGCATTTCTTCATTGATGAGAGTAAACGCAATAATGTCATCCACATCACCGACGGTACGATCGCATTTTCCGTCTTTGTCCCGGTAAGGATGGCATGGGCGTTCGCATGGCAAGGACGAAGGGGCAAGGTGACCGGAATGCGAGCAATGCGGGGCGGGATCACTGCAAAAAAGACAACCCAAGCAGACGGGGCAATCGTGTAGGGGGTTAAGGAGACGATAGGGACCTTCAATGATTTCCAAGTAACCGTCGCGGTCGTCATCCGGATCCGCCATGGTTATGCCATCAAGTATCTTTTTAATGTGCTCCGGTTTTGTTGCCAATGAAGAAGGAATTTGTGCCAGGTCTTGCCGGAGCAGCATGGTTGCCTCGTTCAGTTGTGAGGAAACACTCATTGCCGACCGGGTTTCCTGCATCGAACCTCCGATGCGTTGAAACATTTCGGCAACGGCAAGCAGCAAGAGCAGCGACAGCGACAGGGCTATCAGCAGTTCTACCAATGTAAAGGCAAAGGAAGAGGAAAATCGCATCATGAGACGAAAGGGTTGCCGGGCGGAACGTCACGTCTCCCGCCTACCCTCTATTTCACCATAAAATTGTCGAAATTTCAAGTCGAATGTTGGGTTGGGTGCAGTCCTTCGACAAGTTTGCCTATAGTGAGGTAGTACCTTCCGCCTCAAATGCACTTGATTATTTTTTCAATACTTTCTATTCTTCCATTTGTGGTCAGATACTACGTTCCTATTTTTCTCCCTATTCCTATGCCACGGACGGCAATCCCCCTCCATTTATACTGTAAACGGGGAAAAATGGGACGTTTCTTCCCTTGCGTCCTTTGCGCATTCCTTTGCGAACTTTGCGGTTAAAAAAAAGAGAATTTAACCGCAAAGACGCAAAGAAGCGCAAGGTTCGCAAAGTACAATTTCATACCGTTTACGGCATACGCATACGGACGCACGAACGCAGATTCGGCTATAAGGCACTTGGCACGGCTGTGTTTTTTTGATAGATTACGGGCATGCTGCTCTCTGTTCGGAATCTAACCTATCGTGTCGGTCATAAAACGCTTCTCGATAATCTTTCCTTCGAGGTGCAGACGGGTGAATACTTGACCATTATCGGTCCGAATGGTGCCGGAAAATCGACTCTGTTAAAATGTCTTGACAATATCTTGACCGATTGGTCGGGAACTATTTTGCTCGATGGTACGCCGCTGAAGCAACTTCCGCAGATTCGGCTGGCTCGCCGTATCGCTTTTGTTCAGCAGTCGGTTTCTCCGCTGTTCGCCTTTACGGTACGGCAACTTGTCGAAATGGGACGCTTTCCGCACTTGAACTGGCTGTCGCCGCTTGTTGAAGAGGATCACCGGATCGTCGAAGAGGCGATGACCGCGATGGGAATTATTTCTCTGGCGCACCGGACAGTCGAAACATTGAGCGGCGGTGAAATGCAGAAAGTCCATTTGGCAACGGCACTGGTCCAACAGGCAGATATTCTTTTTTTGGATGAACCGACGACTTATTTGGATTACAAATACCAGAGTGAAATCGGACGCTTGCTGCGGACTATCAACCAAGAGCAGCGTAAGACGGTGATCGAGGTGACGCACGATGTTAACAGAGCGTTACTCGATGCCACTCATGTCATTGCTCTTTCAGGGGGAAAAATTGTTTTTAACGGCAGTCCCGACTTTTTGATGGATACGGATCATCTGCGGAACATTTACGAGGTTGATTTTCAGTTTGCCGACCATCCGAGTTTGCCGTTGAAAATTGTCGTGCCGGGGACGTGAAACCAATATGCTGTAAACGGCATGAAATTGCCCCTTTGCGTCTTTGCGGTTAAATCTTCTTTTTTTTACCGCAAAGGACGCAAGGATACACAATTTTTTAACCTTGACAGGATGCTATTCTTCCGGCTGTTCTATCAAAGCGCAGGCGATGTCCAGTTGTGCCGTCGTTTTACCACCGACGGTCACTTTGGCATGGAGAAAATAGATTCCCGCCACTTTGTCCCGGAATTTAACTTCGAGAAGAAGTGTATCGTCGGGGCGTACCATTTCCTTAAACCGTACCTTTTCTAACTTGGCGACGACGGGCAAACGTCCGGCAAGTTCCTCTTTATCATAGATTCGGGTAAGTAAAATGGCTCCCGCCTGCATTGCCGCTTCGCACTGCAACACACCCGGAACAATCGGATTACCGGGATAGTGTCCCACGAAAAAAGGCTCATCGGCATGAAACGTCTTTTTGCAAAGGATTCTGTCCTCCGTACACTCGACGATTTCGTCCACGAACAGAAAGGGATCCCGATGCGGAATCGCCGCTTTGATTTCTTCTAATTTGTCCATCTGATGCGAATGTAATATGCCCTCAAAGAAAGACCATCGAGCCTCGGTCTCATTTTACACACAAAAAAGTGTTTTTCAAGGTGTGCTGCCCGGTGGGAACCTCTAAAAAACAATTTTTTTATTTTGACTTATGTTGCCGAAACGCACCAAATCTGTACTTTGCGCCCCTTGCGCAACCCATGGCGTACTTTGCGGTTCAATCCGAATCTCTTTTAACCGCAAGGGGCGCAAAGATTGGGCAAAGGATGCAAAGAATCTATTTTTAGAGGTTCCCCAGTGTAAATGTTTGAAAAGTACAGTTATGAAAGAGAGGCGGCAAAAAGAGCAACTTCTCCCCGTTTGCAGTATAATGGCACAATGTCCCATCTTTTTACTGCCGAGGAAAAAAACAATCGCCGACACGCCGAACCGCTTGCCGCTCGAATGCGTCCGCAAACGCTTGACGAATTCGTGGGACAAGAACACTTTCTCGGCGAAGGAAAACTGCTTCGCCGTCTTCTCGCCGCCGACCGTCTCGGTTCCGTCATCTTTCACGGTCCGCCCGGTACGGGAAAGACAACCCTTGCCCATATTCTTGCAAAATCCAGCCGAAGCAACTTTCGGCAACTCAGTGCCGTTTCCGACGGGGTCAAACAACTTCGGGAAATCCTCACCGAAGCCGGACACCGCCTTTCGACACAGCAGCAGAAAACGCTTCTCTTTATCGACGAAATCCACCGCTTTAATAAGGCGCAGCAAGATGTTTTGCTGCCCGAAGTCGAAAATGGTATCGTGATCCTCGTCGGTGCCACGACCGAAAATCCGTACTTCACTATCAACAATGCGCTCATCAGCCGGAGCCGGATTTTCCGTTTTGAACCGCTCACGCCGGAACATGTTAAAACACTCCTGCGCCGGGCGGTTGCTGATAAGGAACGCGGACTCGGCAGGTACGATATGCGTCTTCACGAAGACGCGCTGGACTATCTTGCAAACATCTGCGACGGCGATGCCCGGCAGGCGATTGCTGCATTGGAGGTCGGCGTGCTGTCCAGTGAATCGCCGGTGGAGTTTACCCGGGAACTGGCAGCGGAGTCGGTCCAACGTAAAGCTGTGGCGTACGACAGAGACGGCGATTCGCATTATGATACGGTTAGTGCGCTCATCAAAAGTATTCGGGGCAGCGATCCCGATGCGGCAATCTATTGGCTGGCGAAGATGTTGGTCGGCGGCGACGATGTCCGCTTCCTCGCCCGGCGGCTTGTGATTCTCGCCAGCGAAGATGTCGGCAATGCGGATCCGCAGGCGTTACCGCTTGCCGTTGCAACGGCACATGCCTGTGAACTGGTCGGACTGCCGGAGTGTCAACTCAATCTGGCGCAGACGGCGATCTATTTAGCGTGTGCTCCGAAGTCGAATTCGGCAACAATGGCAATTGATGAAGCGAAAAAGGACGTTGAAGAGGGGCGGCTCATTCCCGTGCCGCGGCATCTTCGGGATGCGCACTATAAAGGCTCGAAAGCATTGGGACACACGGGGTATCAGTACGCTCACGATTTCGAGGACGGCGTGGCGGCACAGGAATATCTCGGAGTGGACAGGGAATACTATAAACCGACGCAGCGCGGATTTGAGGCGGAATTGACCAAACGGCTGGAATTGATTAAGGAAAGACTCCAAATGAAATGAATGGCATCCTTTGCGCATTCCTTTGCGTCCCTTGTGGTTAAAAAGAGAAAAATTAGCCGCAAGGTCGCCAAGGTAAAAATGCCCCATTCCTTCCTGTTTATGGTATAAGTTCACTCTCTATTTTGCATTAACGACAATTTTCATGAAACAAAAACTTTTCCCTCACCTCCAACAATTCGGACAAGAGCATCTGCTAACATTTTGGGATGATTTGAGTGCATTCGAGCAGGAATTACTCGCTGTCCAAATCGACTCCATCGACTTTGCACAGATTGCCGAACTGTACAAACGCCGGAATGAACCCGTCGAATCGTTGACTCTTGCCGATCGGGCAAGCGATCCGCCCGGCTATAAATTTTCGACCGTTACCGATCCGGCTCCATGCAAAACGTCGAAACCGATTACGGTGAGCGAAGCCGTCGAAGCGGGCATGGAAGCACTCCGCGCGGGCAAGGTTGCCGTTGCCCTCGTTGCCGGAGGACAGGGAACCCGGCTCGGCTTTCCGCATCCGAAGGGAATCTATCCCATCGGTCCTGTTTCCGGTGCGACGCTCTTTCAATTTCACTTTGAAAAGGTTGCCGCAATCACCCGGTGGTATGGGCATCGGGTTCCGTATTGCATTATGACCAGTCCGGCAACGCATGCCGAAACGGTCAAGTTTTTGAACGATAAAAATTATTTCGGACTCTCTGCGGAGGATGTCTTCCTCTTCTGCCAGGGCACCATGCCTGCCGTTTCTATGGGCAGTGATGCTGTGGAGGAGGGCAAAGTGCTGCTCGATTCCAAAAGTGCTCTCGCGTTGAGTCCCGATGGACATGGCGGGATGTTGCCAGCAATCACAAAAGGTTCACCTTCTGTGTTGACACAACTGCGGCAACGCGGCATCGAATACCTGTTTTACAATCAGGTGGACAATCCGCTGGTACGCATCGGCTCGCCGGAGTTTTTGGGATACCACATTTTGAGCGGGTCGGAAATGACAAGTCAAGTGATCCGCAAGCGCACTCCGACCGATAAAGTCGGCAACATCGTCGAAGCGGAAGGTCGGCTTTATATTATCGAATACAGCGATTTACCGGAGTCCGTCGGCAAGCAAACGAATCCTGACGGTTCACTCAAAATATGGGCAGGGAGCATTGCAGTGCACGTTTTCAATACCGCACTGCTGGAACGGGCATCGCAGGATACAGCATCATTGCCGTTTCACTATGCCCGAAAGAAAGTGCCGTATTTCGATCTGTTAAGCGGTGAGCGGATTATGCCGGAGAGGGAAAACGCGATCAAGTTTGAACGTTTTATTTTTGACTTGTTGCCTTTGGCAAAGAATGCGGTGGTGGTGGAAGTGGACCCGCCGAATCATTACGCACCGCTCAAAAACGCTCCGGGTTCGGCAGCGGACTCGCCGGAAACGGTTCAACGGGACATGGCGGCAATGCATACCGCTTGGTTGGAACAAGCGGGAGCCGTTGTTCAAAAGAATATACTGGTAGAGATTTCGCCGCTCTTTGCAGATTCCCCGGAAGCCGTTGCCGCAAAAATCGGGAAGGGACAAAGGTTTGAAAAAACGGCGTATTTGAGAAGTGAGTAGTACCTCGTCATGGTGAAAATTGTGCATCTTTGCGTCCTTTGCCCAATCTTTGCGCCCCTTGCGGTTAAAAGAGTTCGGATTGAACCGCAACGGACAGCATCTTCTCGACTCAGAGACGCAAATCTGGTAAAATGCCGTCTCGCTTTACCCAACCATGAGATTGCCCTAAACATTCAACACGATGCCCAAACTCTCTCGACGTAATTTATTATTGGCAAGCGGTGCGGCGGCACTTGCTTCACTGACGGCTCCGGTCTCCGCTCAAAACATTGCTGACGAAAAGCCGAAGCGGACTCCCTTTCGTCCTGCTCTCAATTTTGGGACGCTGCGCGGTTTCAATCTGTCTCTCGAAGAGGAAATTGACATTGCCGCTGCTGCCGGTTATCAAGGCATCGAACCCTGGGAAAACAAAATCCAGCAGTTTGTTGAGAGGGGAGGCAATCTTGCTGACATTCGGAAACGAATTGATGACTATGGTTTGATTGTCGAAGGAATTGTTACCTTTTTCCAGTGGGCGGTCGAAGAGGAGAATAGACGCGCCGCCGGAATCGAGCAGATGAAACGGCAGATGGACTGGGCAAACCAAATCGGCACCACCAGCCTTGCCGCCACGGCTTCCGGCATTACGAATGTCCGGATTGATGATATGCGTACTCTCGGCGACCGCTATCGGACGATTTTGGAAATCGGCGATGAGACCGGTGTGCATCCGATTCTCGAAATTTGGGGTGCTGTCAGGACGCTTTACTCCCTCTCTGATGCCGTAGCCATCGCGGCGTGGGCGGGACATCCGAAGGCGGGGCTGTTGCTCGATGTTTATCACATGTTTCGGGGCGGCAGCCCGTTTGAAGGGCTTTCGCTCCTCAATGGCCGCCATATTGTGATGTTCCATGTGAATGACTACCCTGCGGATCCGCCTCGGGAACAACTGAACGACGGACACCGGATTTACTGCGGCGACGGAATAGCACCGCTGCCGACGATCTTCCGAACACTCCGTGATATTGGCTATGAAGGCAGTTTGTCCTTTGAGGTCTTCAATCAGTCCTACTGGGCAACGAACGACCCGCTCCTTGTGGCAAAGACCGCGCTTGAAAAATTGAATGCCGTGATGAAGGAATCTGGTATGGGATAGACGTGTTTGATCCCGTTGTAAACGGGCATGAAATTGTACCCTGCGTACTTTGCACAGCCCTTGCGCCCCTTGCGGTTAAAATAGTTCGGATTTAACCGCAAAGTACGCAAGGAAAGCGCAAGGGACGCGAAGGAAAATGTCTAAATCCTGCCCGTTCATGGTACTGTGACATCTTAGCGGCACTTTTAATGCCCGGAAAAAATGAAAATTCTATTGAATAGTTACAAATTTTTCCACTTTTCATTTGACTTTTGCATTTTATAATCCATAATCCCTGCGCGGTTTGTTGTTTTTTCCTTACCCCCCAGAAATTAGCATGCCGAGATTGAGGGTTCGTAGATTGTTTGCCTTTTTGCTGTTTGCGTTTCTGACGGTTCCGTCGGCAGCGGCAGTGCCGGGTGAGAATCAGGATATTTGGCGGGTCGATCTCCGTCCTGTCGCTCAACTTAATGCTAATGAACACCATTTTCGTAAACTGAAGTTCTACCATTGGGACAAGAACCGTTGGCAACCTTCGGATGCGGAAACTTTTTTCCGTACGCAACAAACCGAAATCCCGCTGATTTTCTTTGCACCGGGTTATTCGCTGACAACGCAAGAAACGACGCAAGTGGGACTCGGCATTGTACAGGCTTTTGATCCGAGCAAACAGTGCCGTGTTGTCTTCTGGGATTGGTATTCGGATAAGGCGGGGGTCAAACTTCGCCGCGATATTCGGAATAAAATTCCCATTGCCGATAATACTGCCCGCTATCTGGCTCTTTTCCTTAAAGAATTGCAGCCGCAGAGTAAGGTATGTCTTTTTGGATTCAGTTTCGGCAGCCGGATAGTCTGCGAAGCGGTCGAAGTGCTGCGGTACAGCGGACAGCAGCCGGAGGGATTGCGGCTGCACCTTGTCTTATCAGGGGCGGCAACCGATCAGTGTTGGTTGGCAAAGGGATGGCGGCATGGCAATCTACCGGAGATTGTTGAAAAGATTTTGGTAACGTACAACCCGCAAGATTGGGTGTTGCGGCATTATCACTTAATCTATTATCTTCGGTGTCCATCGAAGGCACTGGGGTTGGCGGGACTGCCGACACAGAGTATCCCCCCGGAACACCGGAACCAATTCGAGAGCATCAATGTTGAGCGTTACATCGGTCGCGGACACCAAACGCTGTCTCACGTGCGGACTCCTGTGTTCCGAAGCCGAATCAATACGTATTTTTTCTTTGAGTGAGAACGGATCTGCCTTGATGTTTTTCTCATCGGCGGCCGTGTTGGTGTGAAAAACGATTACAGCGAACAAGAGGCTTGTAGCGAACAAGGGGCTTTGAAAAATGGAGTTTGAAAAATGGAGTTTGAAAATTACTCCCCATAAAAGGGCACAAAACTTTTCGGCGAAGCCTTACTCCACAGACTCCGCCTGACTCCAAACATGCCGTGCCAAATACGGAAGGGTTAAACGGTGCTCCCCCTGAACATAATAACTCTTTCCTCCGTCGGCAACAGTGCGTGCCAAGATGGTCTTCCACGGACGGAAATAGTATCGCGGATCACTCTTCGGCGGTACAGTGCCGGCAGTCTCTGCACCCAAAGGCAACACATCAAAGACGGCTGTGGTGAAATGAGTGATAGACTCTCTCCTCTGGTGAGCAACATTCCTTGCCATCGCCAGTGCTTTCAGATAGACTTCCGGTCCGGTAACCGCCGAGCCGAAGTTCAAAAAAACCCCCCCTTCCAACTTCGTCACGGTTTGAGTGTAAATCAAAAAATCGGTGTACGATGCTTTGCCCAGTGCCGCTCCGTCGCAGTTCGGATGTTCGTGAATAATATCGCTGCCGATGCCCACATGTACGGTACAGGGAATACCGAGATGATATCCCATTGCCAGTACGCTTTTTTTCCGATACGGCAGCCGGCTCTCCCAAATGTAGCGTCCGAGTGCCTCTCCCCAACCCAGTCCCTCCTGACACCCTTCGGCAAGGATGTCATTGATTTTTCCGGTTTCGTGCCACAAACCAAACTGTCCTTCGCGGACATACTTGGCGACACTCTCGCACGTTTTACCGATGAGGGCAAACTCAAAATCGTGAATCGAGCCGGCTCCGTTAGTGGCAAGGTGGGTCAGTTGTCCCCGCTTCATCATTTCAATCATGTGTAACGCACAGCCGGAACGGATCACATGCGCCCCGTACATCAGCATCACGGCAGCATCCCCTTTCCGGGCGGTCAAAATATCCCCGGCAAGCGGCGCAAGTGACGGGTGGTCAAAGGGTTCGAGCGGTTCATCCCGTTCAATAAAACAATCTATCGAGAGGTCGTGAACCCGCTCCTCGAGCGGTTTTAAGTTCAGTGTTGAACGGTCAAAAAGCGGATAGGGCATTGAACGTTGGGGCATTACTTGCCAGCATCTGCGCGGGCTGTTTCAAATCATTATACTGTAAACGGAGAAAAATTGGACGTTTTTCCTTTGCGCCCTTGATAATTAACAGGACTTTGCGCCTTTGCGGTTGAAAAAGAAGATCGAACCGCAAAGGGCATTTTCGTTCTGTTTACAGCAGAACTCCTCTACCGAACATACTCCAGCAGATTAAACGTCCAGGGCATTGTCCAGGGATTCCAAATCGGATACGCCGCCGACATCACCGAAGCGGCAAGGCAGAGTAACGCCACCGCCCGGAAAAACGCATTTCGGCTCAACCAATCCGCTGCCGCAACAAGTGCCACCGACCAAAGCGGGGCAAGCCAGAACATCCAGCGCAGTGCCGACGTGTTCCCGCCGTAATTGCGCTCGTGAAGCGGCTGCTGCATATAGAATGTGAAAACCACGATGCCCGTAAGCAAAATGATTGCCGACATCGTTCGATACCGGCGGTCAAAGAGCCAAATGCCGAGACCGAGAAAACTCAATGCCCAAACCGGTGTGAGAGAAAACAGACCATGATGACCAATTGCCGAATGGAAAACGTATGTTGCCGGACAAGGTTCGCCGGCATCAAGGTCTTTCGGATTCGTCCAATGACTTTGCAGGACTCTGCCGCCTCGTTCATATTCGTACAAGTACCAACTATCGTCCCCATACTTTTTGGCATAAGCGGGCAATAAAGTTTTGTGGGCAAAGTAATTCGCACCAAAATAGGCACCGGCAACGAGCAAGGCAACAAGGGTGAAAATGATAAGCCCTGCGGCAGACGAGGGACGGCAGACGGCAGACGGCAGGGTGTGAACGGCGGCACCGCTTTCTTCTTTGCTGTCTTCTGCTGTGCCCGGTGCGGCAGAGAACGCGCCTTTCCAATAATGCACAAAAAGCCAAAGTGCTGTCAAACAGCAGAAGAGCAAGGCAGGTAACTCACACGCAACGGCAAATGCGGCGAAAAAGCCCGCCGCCGCATAGTACCGCCATTGGGTTTTGCCGTCATAGACAATCCGCACGGCAAAGTAAAACGCAACCGCCACGCAGACCACACCGGGCAGGTGATTGTTCAGTGTTACCGCAAAGGTCGAAATGAAGGTGCCGAAACAAAGGAAGGCAACGCAGAAGATACGTCCCCAATCGGTCATACCGAAGCGTTCGATCAGCCGGGCAAGCAAAAACCAGCAGATCATGAGCGGGATGAGATTGCATACGACTAACGTAACACGGACAACAAGGTGCGGATGCTCCGCCAATGAAATCTTTCCCCTGCTTGCCGTGTACATAACATAGTAAGGGATTGCCATCAGTGTCGGAAGGAGCGGCGGTTTCGATGAATAGAGGTATCCGCATTTTGACTCTTCTTCTTCGGGTCGAGCGGCACAGATTTTACATTCATCGGGACAACCAAATCCCACGCCGGGCTGGTCAGGCAAATCGTGCTTGACCATATCAATCGTATCCCAGCCCCGGACATTTTGTGCTTTGTCGATGGCATACCAGACGGTCTCGATACGGCTTGTCCCGTCGGGGAGTTCGACGGTGCGCTGCACCCGCATATCCGGTTCGACCAAAACGCGGATGGTTGCCCAGCGGCTTCGGTCATTGGCACTGAACACGGGCAGTTCCCGTCTTTCGTTTTCCAATGCCTGCTGCCGTCTTTCTTCGAGTTCGGCAAGTCTTTTTTCGATTTCTTCCTCGGAAAGCCCCTCGGACTCGCGGAGTTGCCCTTCCAGTTGCGCAGCCCTTTCATTGTAGGTAGTGTTCACGGCACTGAATCGGGACTGCTGAAAGAGCAGCGTATCGGTTCGGTTGACGGCAATGATCCGTCCGAGCATCAGTCCCGCTGAAATGACGATAAGCAGCGTGTATATTTGTGTTCGTGTGGGCATTGGGTGTGTGAGGAGTTAGGCGGCAGGACTATGAGCCGCGAATGTGATGCCGTTTACGGTGTAGTGTACCATAAACGCGGACAAATTGCCCGTTTTTCTTTGCAAACTTTGCACACCTTTCAGTCCGTTTTTCCGTCCCCTCTCCCAGAGGGAGAGGGGACGGTATTTTGGCAATCCAAAAACGTTCAATTTGTAACGTGGCGCGGTATGCAAGGCAAGGTACGATTTTATACCGTGTACGGTCTTATGCGTCTCTACCTTTCCTGCTTGGGCAATTTCGGAATCACATACTCCAAAAAGGTTGAACCGAGAGGTTTCGGAGCGGTCAGTTCGTCGGTACTTTCATACTGGATTGCCGTATAGAACGGAACCGCTGTACTTGAGGAAGCCGCTGTGTATGAGGAGGGGGGCGGCTCAAAAAAGTGCTCCATTCCCCAATCCGCCGGCGGTCTCGAATAAATCATAAAGTCCTGATGTTCCTCCCTCGGCAATTCAGCGGGCTGGGGGCGTTGCGGAGTGTGCACAACTGCCAGCGGTGTTGGTGCATTCCGCCGGGCAAACCGTAAGGCTGTCCGATCGACCACTTCGCAAAACTCGGTGCATACTGTCAGCCGAATTGTGGGGATTTCCTCTGCCATGTCTTTCAAAGCCGCAGGATTGCGGGTTGCAGCGCGGGAAACCTGACTGACAAAACCTATCGTAACTTCAAAATTACCTTCCGCCACTTTAGTCAGCGAAGAGAAAAACAATTTTGCCAACATATCCGCTCCCAGACTATTGATCTGGACAAATGTATCGAGATCGCAAATAACCATCGGCTCGTTCGTTTCATCCCGCGTATATTGAGTCCGCAAGACGAGAACGGCATCCCCCTGATGTGCTTTCGCCAGCAAGGGTCCGCGGTACTCTCCCCGGGCATAGAGAATGCAAAGAGAGTTGTCCCGGTACAGGATTTCTACACGAGCGGCGGTGCCGCCCGTTTCTTTGAGAAGGTATTGGTTTTCCTTCACTTCATGGAGGGAAAGTTGTGTGGCTCCCAAATGTTCCCAAAAACCAATGACCACGTCGGGATGACGAAGCAAGAATTGATAAATTTCAGGATCGGCATAAATCGTTTGCTGCGGCATCCGGTGAAAAAGGGGATTGCCGGAAACAACGGATCTGATTTTCGCTTGTGCGGCGGGTGTCAGTTCGTTCCAGGGAAGATTCTGCCGGGCTGCGTGCATTTCCTGCATGATTGCAGCGGCAGGATTGGAGGCAGACGTGTTTCGGACATCACGGAGAGTCCTGTTTTGCGGACTTCTCACGTCGTGTTGGGCATAAATCACCGAACTGTGCCAGCCGGAAAACGGGAGCCCGCCGAAACATAGGAAAGCGGCACACCAAACCGGCAAAAACTGTTGAGAAAGGCGGAAAAACACGGAATCTGGGGGACTGGCGTGGCGAAATCAAGCCGCAACGTCTCCCCCTCTATATCGACCGAAAAGAGGAAAACCGCCAAGAAAATACAAAATCCCCGTTTTTTCCCGAAATGCAGGAATAATCGGCTGTGATGCATTCCGTAAATGGCTCGAAATTGCACTTTGCGAACCTTGCGCTTCTTTGCGTCTTTGCGGTTAAATTTTCTCACTTCTACCGCTCCGAACTCCCCCGGCTGCCTAATTGTCGGAATACTTCAGGAGAAATGTTGTCATGGAGAGACTGCACACTGCCGTCGCCGAAGGCGAAGTTTGTAACGGTGGGATGGTGCGAACCATAGCCGCCGACGAGGAATTGTCCCGGCAGTTCTTCTGCCCAGATTTCTGCCGGCAGTATCGGCTTGATTGCCGGTTCTGTATCGGGTTCTTCGGTAGTGATGGTTGCAGTGATGGTTAATTCGGCAAGCACCTCTTTCGGCATCGCCCAGTTTGAAAAGGGTCCGACGTATATATTCGGCGGATTGCCCGTGTTGCGGAGCGTCCCCGGTGTGCCGGACATCCAGCCGAGATTGCCGTAAACAAACGGACCCTCGGCATCTTCGGGCAAGATAAACCGCCGCCGAGAGGGGCGATCCGTTGGAAGAGCAGGTTTGAGGAGGCTGTCGTTGAGGATGCTTGCCTCGCCGAAAAAGATGGTGTGCGTGGTGCCGTCGGGAATGTCCCGGCTGCGTAATTTGCTGTTGAGAAAGAATACACCGTCGTTGTCCGCGTCAATCGGCGTTTCCGTACTGCTGTGGTTTGCCACATAGTTGACCGGCAACGGGAACTCCGGGGCGGGTTCTGCTCTGCCCCAACTCCGCCATCCGCCGCCGTCGCTGGGGCAACGGAGGATGCTCGGCGGTTGGGAGAGCCATGCCTCGCGGTTTTCCGGGTCATAGAGACCTTTGTTGAAGTCAATCTGTCCGTAAAGAGCGGACTGCTCGATAAAGGGCAGCATTCGGGGGAGCCAACCCATGTGATTACCGAGCGGCACATTGCGGATGGGACCCTCCTCGTTGACGGTTCCGGGCGGGAGTGTACCGAAGTTTTGTTCGTAATTTTTGACGGCAATACTGAGTTGCATCAGATGGTTCATGCACTGCATCCGCCGCGCACCTTCCCGTGCTGCCTGTACGGCGGGAAGCAATAGGGCGATAAGCATGCCGATGACGGCAATGACGACGAGCAGTTCGATCAGTGTAAAGGCGCGTTTCATGGGAATTTGCTGGGGGAGGAACTCGTTGAGGAGAATTGTACCATAAACGGGAAAAATTGATATTTTCCCTCTGCGCCCCTGCGCTTCTTTGCGGTTAAGAAAAAATAACCGCAAAAGCGCGAAAGCACATTTTAATGCTCCTTTTCATCAATCCACGACATCAGTTTTCGGAGCCGGCGACCGACTTCTTCGATTTCATGTTCCCGCTGGATCGCACGCATGCGTTTGAACATGGGTGCGCCGACTTTGTTTTCGAGGAGCCATTCCCGCGCGAATTCGCCGTTTTGAACTTCCGTCAGGACTTTCTTCATTTCGGCTTTCGTTTCGTCCGTAATGATCCGAGGTCCGACCATGTAGTCGCCGAATTCCGCTGTGTTTGACACGCTGTACCGCATGTAATTCAAGCCCCCTTGATAAAACAAGTCCACGATGAGTTTGAGTTCATGCATACACTCAAAGTACGCCATCTCCGGCTGATACCCCGCCTCGACCAGCGTTTCAAACGCTGCCTGAACGAGTGCCGACACGCCGCCGCAGAGGACGACCTGTTCGCCGAACAAGTCGGTTTCCGTCTCCTCCTTAAAGGTTGTTTCAATGACTCCGCCGCGGGTTCCGCCGATTCCTTTGGCGTAAGCCAATCCGACTTTGCGTTCTTTGTCACCCGCCCCTTCACCGAGAGCAATGAGGCACGGCACGCCGCCGCCGGCAACAAATTCACTTCGGACAAGATGACCGGGTCCCTTCGGAGCGATCAAAATGGTTGTTACACCTTCCGGCATATTGAATTGACCGTAGTGGACGTTAAATCCGTGTGTGGCAATAATGATGTTTCCCTGGGAAAGATTGGGACGGATTTGGGACTCGAAAATGCCCGATTGCAGTTCATCCGGCAGGGTCAACACGATGAGGTCGGCTTGTTTGACCGCTTCTTCGGTGGAAAGCGGTGTAAATTTATCAGCGACGGCTTTTTCGTGGTTCGGGGTGCCCCGGACTTCGGCTACGATAACGTCACAACCGCTATCCCGAAGGTTTTGAGCGTGGGCATGTCCTTGTGAACCGTAGCCGAGAATAGCAATTTTCTTGCCTTTGAGTGTGGAAAGGTCTGCGTCCTTATCGTAATAAATTGTTGCTGCCATTGAATAGTAGGAACGTTAAAGGGAGGAAAAAACTCGCCAGAAACAACGCTGTGAGTTCTGTCCCGCCCATTCTACCACTTTTTCTGATGTGGTGTAGTACCTCGTCATACTTTATGGGTGTGTCCAACTTTATGGAGTCGCACTCTGCGTACCCTGCGCTTCTTTGCGCCTTTGCGGTTAAAAAAAAGAGAATTTAACCGCAAGGGGCGCAAAGACTATGCAAAGGACGCTAAACCCTTATATTCTAGGCTAAAAGCCATAGGCGCCGCCCGGACTCGAACCGGGACATGGCGGATTTGCAATCCGCTGCCTTAGCCATTTGGCTACGGCGCCATTCGGTGTCAAAAACCATAAGAATTATACTGTTGGACACCACATAGAGCAAGTGGGGGGCGCGCTCTGCGGAGAGAGTTAAGCGGATTGGCGTTCCCTGCGTTTCTTTGCGCTCTTTGCGGTTAAAAAAGAGGATTGAACCGCAAGGCTCGCAGAAGACATTTTCAAGCAATAGCATCTACACAAAAATCGCTCTGTAAGGGCGGAGCATTCTAGCCTAGGGCTTCAGCCCTAGGTGGTGGAATGCCTCACCAACGAGCCGCCCTCTAAGGGCAAGGCAACGCACACCCGCCTAGGGTTGAAACCCTAGTGGTGTTTCCGGCTTGATATTGCACGAATAATCCGCCTGTTTTGCTGAAAATCAAGGGCTCTAATAAATGCAGCACCAAGCCGGAAGCACCACTAGGCTTGTATGTGTCGCCCTTGCAGGGCGAAAAAAGTTGTGTAGATACTATTGGTTTTCATACCATTTCAAGTCTATCACCATTTTGGTATAATCAGTACACCATCCTGCAACCCGCACACTGTCCAAAAACATGCCGCACCTACTACTCTCCCTGCTGATATTCACCCTACTTGCTCTGAACGTACAGGGACAATCGGACGACCGGGACCCCCATAAGACGGCTGCCGAACAACTGGAAAAGAATTACAATGCCGGAGACTACGAGGCAATTTTTGCCCTCTTTGGTAGTGCGATGCGGGATGCTCTGCCGCTTTCCGAAACAAAAAAGTTTTTCACCGGCGTACACAACCAATTCGGTAAAATCACCGAGCGTGAACTCATCAGACTCGTTGGTGCTGCTGCCCTCTACAAAACCCGGTGCGAACGCGGGACGTTCACTCTTACGCTCACGGTCGATGCGGACGGCAACATCATCGGTCTCTTCATCGGACCCTACATGGAGGTCGAACCGCCGAAAATGGAGCGTACCATGACTCCGCTCATGCTTCCCTTTAAGGGTGAGTGGACACTGGTTTGGGGCGGCGAGACACCGGAGCAGAACTATCATGTGTCCGCACATCCTTCGCAACGGCATGCGATGGATTTTGTCATCAAAGATGCAAACGGACGCTCCCATCGGGCATCAGGACAGAACAATGAAGACTATTACGCATTCGGTCAGGAACTTCTCACGCCATGCGATGGGGAGATTGTTTTGGTCGTGGACGGCGTGAAGGACAACAAGCCGGGACAACTCAATCCCTTTTTTCCGACGGGCAACACAGTCATTTTGAAAACGGACAATCTCGAATACCTGGTGTTTGCCCACTTCAAACAACATTCTATCAATGTTGTACAGGGGCAACGGGTCGAACAGGGAGACCTTTTGGGATTGTGCGGCAACTCCGGCAATTCCTCCGAGCCGCATCTGCATTTTCACGTCCAAAACATAGAATATTTGAACATGGCAACCGGCGTGAAATGCTACTTTGCTGAGATTATTGTCAGCGGCGAAAAGCGGAATGATTACTCGCCTGTGCGGAACGATAGGGTGGAGCAGCCGCGATAGCCGCGACGGAATACACCCTGGCGTTCTTTGCGAAAACTTTTTGTTCTTTGCGGTTAAAAAACGTGCTCCGGTTCAATGTTCTCCACCACCCGGCATTGCCCAAGTGCGGTCGGTAATACAAACCGCAGTTTGCCGAACTCCGATTTTTTGTCATGCCGCATCCGTTCGACGATCTGTGTTGGCTCAAACTCCGATGGGTATTCCACCGGCAAATTCAGAGCGTGATGGAGTTTAAGTTGCCTCTGTAACAATGCCTCGTCCACCAATCCCAGCCGCAACGCAAGCCGGGCGGCGCAAATCATTCCCATCGACACCGCCAAGCCATGCAGAATGGTGTAGCCGCTCATTGTTTCAAAGGCATGGGCGAATGTGTGCCCGTAGTTCAGCAAAATGCGTCGTCCTGCTGTTTCGTGTTCATCTTCAGCAACGATCTGTGCCTTGATTCGGCAGGATTCGGCAACGATTTTTTGAAGTACCGTATTGTCGCGGCGTTTAATCGGGTCGATGTTGTCTTCGATGTACTGAAAGAGTCTGGCATCCAGCGAAACACCATATTTCAGCACTTCGCCGAGTCCGCTCAAATACTCTTCCTCCGGCAGAGTTTGGAGCGTTTCGGTATCGATCCACACACCGAGTGGTTGATGAAAGGCACCGACCATATTTTTGGCATGACTCAAATCAATACCCACTTTACCGCCGACACTGCTATCAACTTGGGCAAGGAGCGTTGTCGGGACTTGGAAAAAGCGGATACCGCGGGCATAAGTGGCGGCAACGAAACCGCCGAGATCGCCGACCACTCCGCCGCCGACGGCAACGAGTACCGCTCTGCGGTCAACGCCGTCCTCGAGCAAAGTCTCCCAAAGCGTGTTGGCGGTTTCAATCGTTTTGCTCGGCTCACCAGCGGCAACGGAAAGGATATGGGCACGGATACCTGCTTCGGCAATCGAAGCTGCCGCCTGTTGGGCATAGCCATAGTGCTGAACATTCGTATCGGTCAAAACAACGGCAGACGAGATCGGCTGAAATGCTGCCAGCGTTGCTCCGACATGTTGCAGTTGTCCGCTTCCAACATGAATATCGTAACTTCGGGAACCGAGAACAACAGGAACAATCATGAGCACGGGAGGGAAAATAAACACCGATAGGCAGACTATACTTGCAAATTATACTGGAAATGGTATGAAATTGTACCTCGCGAACCTCGTGCAACACAGTGTAACACAAAGAGTCTCAACCGCCGTCAATTCCTTTGTGTCCTTCGTGCCTTTGTGAGAAACATCATCTCTATGACGGGGGACTACTTACCTTTTACCCATTTTTTCGGTACAATGGTCGGTCATGCGAAAAAGAGAAGTTGTCCTTACTGGTCTTGGTGTTCTTACTCCTGTCGGCATCGACAAAGATACGTTTTGGGAGGCACTTCTGCGTGGTCAGAGCGGTATCGGTTTTCTGAACATCGAAACGTCGGATGATTCGCTCCGTCCCATGGGCGGTGAAGTGCCGGAGTTTCAAGCCAAGGACTTCGTCAAGCCCCGGAAGAATATCAAAATTATGAGCCGGGACATCCAGTTAGCGTTTGTCTCCGCTTGTCTTGCCTGTCAGGATGCCGGTCTGATTACTGAAGAAGAAGGACGGAATGTCGAACCCGAACGCTTTGGCGTGGTCTTCGGCTCCGATTTAATCGGTGCTGAAATTGATATGCTTCTCGGCGCGTTCCGTGCCGGTATCACCAGCGAAGGTCAGTACGATTTTTCCAAATGGGGAACCGATGCGATGCAGGAAATCTTTCCCCTTTGGATGCTGAAGTTTCTCCCCAACATGCCTGCGTGTCAGATTTCTATTGGTCTCGATGCACAAGGACCGAGCAACTCCATTACACTTTGCCGAGGTTCCAGTCTGGCGGCGATTATTGAAGCTGCCCGCACCATCGAGCGGGGGAGTGCTGACGTGATGATCGCCGGCGGTTGCGGCAACCGGGTGAATCAAGACTTTCAAACACGGGCAAAATCTCATCAGGTTGCTCCCCGCCGGAATGATCCGTCGAGTCTCCCGCGTCCGTTTGATGCCGACCGTTGCGGTAATGTGCTGGGTGAAGGTTCCGGAGCATTCGTCCTCGAAAGCAGGGAATTTGCCGAAGCACGCGGAGCAACGGTTTACGCAACGGTCAAAGGATTTGCCCAAATGAATGAGCCGACACTCCACAACACCCGGCCGACAGGGGCAGCCATTCAACGCTCCCTTCGCGCGGCACTGAAACACGCGGATTTGCAAGCCTCGGACATTGGATTGGTCAATCCCGAAGGCTTGGGCACCCAGCACGAAGACCGCATAGAAGCGGAAGCCATCCGGGCAGTGCTGGGGGATGTACCCGTTTCCGCAACGAAGGGAAACTTCGGTGATCTCGGCAGCGGAACCGGTGCCGTAGAACTCGCCGCTGCCGTTTTGTCTATGCAAACCGGCACCATACCGCCGACGAAGAATCATGAAAAAACCGCCGATGATTGTCCCGTCAACGTTGTTTGCGGACAACCGGTTTCATTAAAATCCTCTGCCATTCTCAAAATGAATCAAACCCTGATGGGCAGAGCGTTTTCGCTGGTACTGACCAAGTGAGCAAGCAGAGTGCCGTAAACGGCGTGATTATTGTACTTGCGTCCTTTGCGGTTGTTTTGACGCAAAGTTTTGCCAAGGACGCAAGGGACACCTTCATGCCGTTTACGGTCTATTCCTCTGAGGGTGCATCAAAGTTCAGTTGCTCATTTGGGTAATAACTAGGGCGCGACACCTTTTTCAGAGGCATGATTTTCCGGTGCGGACACACAGACGCACAAATGGTGCAACTCCCCTCTATTGACCGTGTTTTGATGTGGATTTATTGGGCTACAAACGCCCTACTATTACACCGTGTCTTAAATGATAGAGATGATGTTTCGCACAAAGGCACGAAGGACACAAAGGAATTGACGGCAGTTGAGACCCCTTTGTGCACTTTGTGCCTTTGTGCGAGGAAAAATTGGAAACAAATAAGCAATGCCATTTAAGGCGGAAGGGACTACCCCTGTGAACTCCAAAATTTGCCCACAAAATTTTGATGCACCCTTCCTCTAATTTGCAGCCGGTTGACAAACCCGCGTCCATCGGCAATAATCTCCCACTGACCCAATACAAATGCCGTTCTATGCAAAGACCATCCATGAAATCTGTGTCTATGAAATCTATAAGAGGACTACTCACTGCGCTGTTAATAACGGTGCTCGCACTCACCGCCGGGTGTCCGCCGTCCAACCGGATTACGTTGGTCAATGTTTCTTACGATCCGACCCGGGAACTCTACCGGGAATTCAACGAAGCGTTCATCCAGCATTATAAGGAAATCGAACCGGACAAAAACATCAGGATCGAGGTCACGCATGGCGGCAGCAGCAAACAAGCCCGCGCTGTCATCAGCGGACTCGAAGCCGATGTGGTGACCCTTGCCCTTGCTTACGATGTTGACAGCATTGTTCAGCACGCACAACTGTTACCGCCGGATTGGCAAACGCGGCTTCCGTACAATAGTACGCCCTATTCTTCGACGGTCGTTTTTCTTGTTCGGGACGGTAATCCTAAAAATATCAAAGGCTGGGAAGACATTATCCGGTCAGATGTCGAAGTCGTCGTTGCAGACCCGAGGACATCCGGCGTTGCCCGCTGGGCTTATTTGGCTGCCTGGGGATATGTGCTCAAAAGAGAACTCGGCGACCTTGAAAAACTTCACGATCCCGATGCCGCCGCAGAAGTTGCCGCTGCGAATGAAAAAGCGAGGGAATTTATTGCGGCACTCTATAAAAATGTCCGAATTTTTCCGCAAGGGGCACGCGATGCTTCGCAGGTGTTCGTCCAACAGAAAAATGGCGATGTCTTGCTCGACTGGGAAAACCAGGCAAAATTGACTATCGACGAATTCGGTAAGGGTTTGTGTGAAATTGTAGTGCCGTCGGTGAGTATCCTTGCGGAACCGCCTGTGGCGATACTGGATGTACATGTGGACAGACGCGGCACACGCAAAATTGCGGAAGCGTACTTGAAGTTTCTGTATTCTCCCATAGGACAAGATATGGTCGCAAGACATTACTATCGACCAAGGGATGCGGAGATTTTGGAAAAGTACCGGGATAATTTCGTCGAGGTCGAACTTTTCACGATAGACGACGTATTCGGCGGCTGGCACAAGGCACAGCAGGAACACTTTGAATCAGGCGGTGTCTTCGAGCAACTCTATGCCCGGTAACGTGCTCCCGGCAGCAGGCTTTGTACTTTTTTAACCGCAAAGGACGCAAAGAAGAACGTTTAATTTCTCCCCGTTTAGGCGTTAGTAATACTAATGGGCACACTTACAAAGTTTTACATACCCGTGAGCGGACTGGTCACTACTGGGTCTCTTGACACTGGGTCTCTTGACGAGGTGGGATTTTTCGGCTAAAATCGGACACATTACCTGGTGGTGTAATTGGTAACACAAGGGATTTTGGTTCCCTCGTTCAAGGTTCAAGTCCTTGCCGGGTAATTGAATGGAAAATTTCTGAAAGTTCAGGAATCGAGTCCGCCGCATCTTGTCCCGTCCGGCGAAGGTACTTTTTCAATTTCTTTTCGACCTGACGCTCGTTGATTTTCCCCTCGTTGAAGTCTTTACACGCCTTAAATACAACATCCATACCGTTTAGAGCGTATTTCTTTTTACTCTGGAATGAACAGAACGGAAAGTTTTTATTTTCTTCCACGAAAGACACGAAAAGCACGAAAAAAGAGAAAATTTCGTGCTTTTTGTGTCTTTCGTGGAGAAAAATTATTCCACAGCAATTTGAAATAGGCTCTAAATCCGAAACTATTTTGACCGCAAGGGGCGCAAAGATTGGGCAAAGGATGCAAAGAATCTATTTTTAGAGGTTTCCTTTACGGATTCCGGCTTGCGCCGGAATGACAGTTAGGGCAGTTTCCGAACAACTCTAATATCCCCTCTTTTTCTAACTGTGGTATAATTGATTGCACAATACAGGTCGCCTTTCTCAACCGAACCAGCAAATTTATGTCCGAGAATACTCCAGTCCCCCCTCCCTCCTCTCCGCACGTTCCCCCCTCTCCGCCGCCGCCTCGTTCTGTTCCGCCGCGTCCTTATGCCTATGCCGGACATCGGACACCGCCGCCGCCGCAGAATTATCACCAGCCCCCAGCCCGGTCCGCCGGATGCGGACAGTTCGCCGTTGTCGGACTCGTTATTTTTTTCATCATCGCCGCAATCGGAGTCTGCACGCTCATCGGGGCTGCTTTTCTCTTCTCCGTCGCGAACAATTTCTTTGAAGAATTGGCGAGCGAAATGCAGGAAAAAACGGTTACGGAAAGAGTGATCGGCGGAAATACCAGAGCCGATAAAAAAATCGTGATTTTGAGAATCGAAGGTGTCATCACCAGTAATGCGGACGGCTTTGTTGCCCGGCAAATTCGCCGGGCGGCGGCAGACCGTACGGTACACGCGGTCGTCTTGCGGGTGGATTCACCCGGCGGAACGATGGCGGGAAGTGATTATTATCTGCACCTGCTCAAAAAAATGAAGGGGGAACGAAACATACCGATTGTCGTCAGCATGGGTTCCATTGCCGCAAGCGGCGGTTATTATGTTTCGATGGCAGGTGATGAAATTTACGCCGAACCGTCCACGATTACCGGTTCAATTGGGGTGATTGCTTCGCTGTTCGATGCGTCGGAACTCCTTAAAAAAGTGGGAGTGGAAGCAAATCCGATCACCAGCGGAGAGCATAAAACGATGGGCAGTTTTACCACACCGATGACGGACAAAGAACGTGCGATTTGGCAACAACTGATCGACGAAAATTTTGACCGGTTCAAGCAAATCATCCTTGAAGGGCGTGAAAATTTTCTGGATGAAGAGGCGGTCGATCAACTGGCAACGGGACAAATTTATACCGCAGAGCAGGCTCACTCACACAAACTGATTGACGAAATCGGCTTCCTTGACGAAGCGGTTGCACGAGCGGGACGGTTAGCCAATCTGACGGAACGCGACTACAAAGTCGTCCAGTACCGGTCGAAGCCTACCTTTATGGATGTACTCACGGAGAGCCGGACACCGAACAACGTGTGGAGCGGCAAAACCCTTTCCGAATGGAGCACCCCAAAGGTGTATCTGATTTGTCCCCAAGTGTTTCCGTTTGACGGGATGGAGTAGATTTGTTGCATTCCGTGTGCCGTGCGGCTGGAAACGGCATAAAATCACGTCTTTGCGGTTGTTTTTTAACCGCAAAGACACAGGAAAGCGCAAAGAGCGCAAGGTTCTAACTCCTAACTCCTAACTCCTAACTCCTAACTCCTAACTTCTGACTCCTGACTCCTATCCATGCTCCGTCTCCTATTCGTATTCGGCACACGTCCCGAAGCCGTTAAAATGGCACCGGTCGTTTTGGAAGCCAAGCGGCGTTTCGATACCTTTGAAACGATAGTCTGTGTGACCGGGCAACATCGGGAAATGCTCGATCAGGTCAACCGGTACTTTCAGATTGTGCCTGACATTGACTTGCAACTGATGCAGCCGGATCAAACGCTTGCCTCACTCACGAGTCGGTGTTTGAGTGAAATAGACCATGTCATTGCCGAGAAACAGCCCGCCTTCGTCTTGGCACAAGGGGACACGACAACCGTCTTGGCAGCATCGCTGGCGGCATTCTACCGCAAAATATTCTTTGTGCACATCGAAGCCGGACTGCGCAGCGGCAATCTTTTTTCTCCCTATCCTGAAGAGATGAACCGCCGGGTATCCAGTATTATTGCCGCCCGGCATGCTGCTCCGACACAACGGGCGGCTGATACCTTAAAAAGCGAAGGGATTCCCCCGGAAATCATCCGCCTGACGGGCAATACAGTCATCGACGCTTTGATGCACTCTGTGGAACGGGAACGTAAAAATGCCATCCGTTGGGAAGTCAAATATCCCTTTCTCGGCGCGCGTCCGATGATACTCATCACAGCACATCGCCGGGAAAGTTTTGGGCAGGGCTTTGAATCACTCTGCTCGGCATTTCGTCAGTTGGCGTTGGCATTTTCCGATCACACCTTCATCTATCCGGTTCATTTGAATCCCCATGTCCGTGAACCGGTATTTCGTTTACTAGGTCATTTGCCGAACTTCCATCTGACTGAACCGGCAGCCTATCCAGAATTCGTTTGGCTCATGGACCGTTCGACCATTATTTTGAGCGATTCCGGCGGCGTTCAGGAGGAAGCCCCCTCACTGGGCAAGCCGGTATTGGTGCTTCGGGACACGACGGAGCGTCCAGAGGCGGTGGAAATCGGGGCAACAAAGTTAGTGGGAACGGACAAAAAACTCATCGTCGAAACAGCAAGCAAACTATTGACCGACAGGACTTATTACGATTCCTACCGGGGCAAAGAAAATCCCTACGGCGACGGCATGGCAGCAAAACGGATCATTGATTGGCTGGAGGAATAAAATAGACGCACCAAGTCTGTCCTTTGCGGTGAAATCCGAACTATTTTAACCGCAAAGAACGCAAGGGTCAGACTCCTAACTCCTAACTCCCCCCCCCCGCGTTCCTTACGCTTCTTTGCGTCTTTGCGGTTAAAAAAATTAAAGGGCTAGGCGTGCAGGTCGATTGACAGCCGCCGAAGATTATTTTAGAATGTGAAGCACTACAAAAGTTCAACCCTCTTTTTCCCTTTTCTGCCATGCGTTATCGACCGTTTCTCTGCCTCGTTCCGTTTTTTGCTCTTTCCGTTGCGGCGGTTTCCGTTGCGGAGGCGCAAGTGAATGTCCCAAAGTACAAAAAAATCGTCGTGTCCGATAAGTTTCACGCCGAAGGTTCTGCTATCGGCGATTTTAACAAAGACGGCATCCCTGACATTGCGGTTGGGCATTTTTGGTATGAAGGTCCCGACTTCAAAACACGGCATCAGATTTGGGACGGTCCCGATGCCAGAGATTTTGATCCGAGAGGATACTCTAATTGCTTTGGTATGTTCACCGGCGATTTCAATGGCGACGGCTGGGACGATATTTTGGTCTGCCCCCATCCCGGCGCAGAAGGATTTTGGTATGAAAACCCAAAGAATGCCGGCGGAATGTGGAAAAAACATCCCGCCACCGTCGAACTCGGAAATGAGTCGCAAGACTTTGCCGACATTCTCGGTATCGGGCGCAAGAGTTTGCTCTTTAACCGCAACGGCTATCTTGGTTTTGCCACCCCCAATCCTGAAAAGCCTTACGAACCCTGGGACTTCTTTGCTGTGAGCAATCAGGATGGACGGTTCCAACGCTATTCCCACGGACTCGGCTTCGGCGACATCACCGGTAACGGCAAGATTGATATGCTCGACTGGGCAGGCTGGTGGGAACAACCGGCGGATCCAAAGACAACTCCCTGGAAGTTTCACCGTTTCCCCTTTGCCGATGCCGCCGCACACATGCTTGTGTATGATGTCGATGGTGATGGTCTCAACGATGTCGTTACTGCACTGCACTGCCACAATTACGGCTTCGCTTGGTACAAGCAAGTCCGAAAGGATGGGGAGATTACCTTCGAGAGAAATGTCTTAATTCCGAGGTCAGACCAACTGTTCGATCCTTCCGTAACCGGCTTTCCAAAGGTCAGTCAACTTCATGCACTCGTTGCGGTCGATATGAACGGCGACGGTATTCCCGATGTGGTAACAGGCAAGCGTTTTTGGGCGCACGGTCCTGACGGCGATGCCGCTCCCGGCGATCCGGCAGTTCTGATGTGGTGGGAGACGAAGCGGGACGGTGAAAACACGACGCTGGTTCCGCACATCATCGACGAGGATTCCGGTGTGGGGACGCAATTTGCCGTCGGTGATTTGAATGGTGATGGTGTTCCCGATATTGTTATTGGAAATAAGAAGGGAGCCTTCGTCTTTTTGAGTGAAAAGTGATCGGCGTTATGGCAATGGTCATTTGCGTTCCTTGCGGTTAAAGAAAGAGAATTTAACCGCAAGGGACGCAAAGTTCCCGCAAAGTGCGCAAAGGAGGCGCAAAGTGCGCGAAAGAACGCAAAGTACAATTTTTATGCCGTTTACGCTATACAACCCCCATCGTGGACAACTCAACGCCATCACAACCGGAAGTTGCTTCTTCAGTTGCCCCGCCCGGCACCTCTTCGGGAATTAAGTCCCGCCTTAGCGGTGATGCCGGTTCCTCGGTGCCGGAAATGACCGCGGAGCGGCGAGTGCGCCGAACGTTGTACCGGATTTATTCCTTTACCGGTGCTGGCATTGCCGCTTGCTGTTTGCTGTTGTTCCTCACGGGTTGGACTATCTATCATCGAATGACCTATTCTGATTCGGTAACGCCCGATTATTCTTCGTTGGTGCCCGAAAGCGATACCTATTGGACGGATCGGATTTTGACAGATATTGAAACAGCCCGGTTATCGGCGGGGAGTGATCGGGTTCGGCATCAGCGTCTCCAAACTTTTGCACAACGCACGGCGGCCGAAGCCATGCATATCCCCACCCCCTTTCTCCGGGCGCAGGCTGTTACCAGTGTCGCTCTTGCGTTGGCACAGAATGATGTCAACATCGTTCTGGATCATCATTTACAGCGGCTCGGCGATACCCCTTCGATCCATTCTATGCGTGCCCGGACGCTTATTTCACAGGCGTTGATGCACCTTCGTCAAAACAGAAATCCTGCGGCACAAGTTGCTCTCCGGCACTATAACCAGTTGGTCAAAGAGTCTGACCTCAAACTCAATTCGCCGCTCAATGAGGAATCTTTTTTCGGAGCAGTTACGGTCCTGTGGTCTCTGAATAACACTGCCGAACTCAAAGAACTGTTCGCCCAGCAATCGTCCTCCGCGACGGCTCTGGGACTCGACCAGCAGATGCGGGCATACCGTCTGATTGCGGGTGAACAGGCACGAACCGGGATGATATTAGAAGCACTGGAAACGTCAAAGCGTATTCACCATCCTATCGAACAGACCAGGGCTTGGACACTCATTTTGCAATGTGCTGCCCGTCCGCCGGCAATGCTTCCGGCAGAACCGGCAGAACTCCGCCTTTTTGAAGACCCGCCGCAGGAACCGCCGCGATACCCTGCCTTCGCGGTTCGGGTGATCGAAGAAATTTTTCAATACCTCGCCGAACACAAAGACATGAACGCTCAAGTATTTCTTTTGCGGCGGATGGCAGGTTCCGGGCTGATGGGGGATGCGGGCGTGCATCACATTTTTCGGCAATGTCTCATTGAGAGCACGGTACTTCATGACCGGGTCAAACAACCGATACTCCGGCTTCTTGATGACCCGGAGTCGCCGACCATTCGGCAGGCATTAAATCTGCCGCCGCGTGCCGAGCCGCATTCCCTACACGCCGACACTGCAAGAGAAGACTGGTCTGCGTCCGGCGAGTTTGTTCAGGCGGAAATTGTCAACATTGACCCGGCACCGCTTCGCACCCGTGCCGACCAGCAATGGGTCGAAGCATTGCTTGCCATCGTCCAAAGTTATCAGTCGATCAGACGGTTCCACGATGCAGACAGAGTTCTGAAACAGGCACTGCTTGCTGCCCAGCGGTTTGAGGAACCCCATATCCGGGTTCCACTATTGATGCGGATTGCGGAACGGCAAGTAAGCATCGGCTCCATTGCCGAGGCACGCCGCACATTCACCGCCCTGGCACCGGAGTTGAATCAACACCAAAAAGGAGAACTGGCACGCCTTCAATTCCTTGCCCGGCTCTTTGATGATGCGGGGCAAACGATTGCAAGCATCGAAACCCCATCACAGCGGGAACTCATCGGGGCGGCATTATTACGGGAACAAATTCGCCTCCACCGGCTCGATGATGCCGAAAAGACTCTGGCACTGATTCCGTCAGGCACCATCGCGGCGGAATCCCAAAGCCGGTTAAACATCGCCCAGGGGCACGCCGACCGGGAGGATTTTAACCGGCTCGAAATCCCGTTTCCCGGAGACAGCCGTCCCGATTGGGAGCGGCACTGCATCGGATTGCTCCGGCACGGGCTCCTGCGTCTTGCCGACCAAGCCGCAGACCGGATGAGCGATGGGCAAGAACGCAGCAACATTCTCGTAAGAATATCTCAGGAATATCTTTTGCTCTCTCAGGCATTCGGCGGCACCAATGACCCTGACCGCACCATCCGGCGGGAGATTCAACAGAGGATAACATCGGCGGCAAGCCGTACCGGTCAACCGGCAGTACAGACCGCCATTTTGACCGAATTCCTGATGCACCACACCGGGCACTTACACACCGAAGCGGACAGGGCAGACGGCAAGCGGCTTTGGCAACAAGCCATGGAGGCATGCCGAAACATTACGGAGCCTAACGACCAGACCACTTTATTTGCCCAACTCATCATTGCAAAAAACTTACTGGAAAATCCCCATCTCGACAGGCAAACAATACCGCTTTTCACACGGGGAACCCATGCACAGGCTTTCGCCGAATCGAACGATTTGATCACCGAATGTCTGGCACTCATTAACGAGCAGGACGATGCGGCAAAACTTGGGCTTGCCTGCGCGTATCTGGCAAGAGCGTCGGCACAAATCGGTCGCATGACCGCCGCACAAGTGTTAATAGACAATATACTGCAACAAGTGATCCCCCATATTTCGGATCATGAAATTTTAACTTCACTGTATCTGTCCACCATACCGGCATTGCAAGCCATGGGGAGGGGAGACACCATTCCGCTGATGTATCGTTCGGCAATCCATGAAGCGGCTCTTGGGTTCGCGGGCAGTCCCTTGAGCGCGAATGAATTTGAATGGCGGATGCGGGAATCGAATGTGGAACGGATCGTCCGTGCACAGTTGGAAAATGGTTTCGTGGATGATGCCGTGGAGTCTGCATTTCGATTAAATGAACCAATGCTCCGCGACCGCTTGCTGCGGACAGCAATTTACATTTATCTGGATCACGGCAATTTCGAGCAGGCAGAGCGGACAGCCCGGCGGCTCATGGTCAAAAACATACAGGATGCCGTGCTTCAGAATATTCAAATTATCAAACATAGACGGCATGAAATGAGAACCCAAACCTTTCTCACAATTCCCGACGTTCCGCTTGCTTTTGTCTTTCTTCTGCCGCCTTGCGAAACCATTTTTCCGCTTCCTCTTTGTCTTCAGGAATACCCAAACCCTCGGAATAGCATCTTCCAAGCCGGTGCATCGCCTCGACATGTCCTTTCTCGGCTGCCTTGCGAAACCAGTTGACTGCTTCTACTTCATCTTTGGTAACCCCTTCCCCCTCAAAATAACATTTACCGAGTAGGTATTGTGCCTCTAGGTATGGTGCCCGCCCATAACCTCGCCCAGCACCATACGCTTCTGTGGCTGTTTTGCGGAACCACTCCACTGCCTTCACTTTGTCTTCAGGGAAGCCGTCTCCATTGAATAAATAGTTGCCAAGTTTGACCTGTAAAAATGGATTATTTTTCGATGTAGCGGCTTTACGAAGCCATTCCATTGCCTTTTCTGCATCTTGGGGAATTCCTGTACCATTGCGGTAGGCTTCACCGAGTTCCCATTGAGACATAATATGCCCCTCCTCAGCGGCTTTGCGAAACCACTCTACTGCCTGCTGTTTGTCTTGGAGAACTCCCTTCCCTTCGAAATAACAAGTTGCGAGTCGATACTGTGCATCCACATGTTCCTTCTCCGCGGCTTCACGTAACCACTTTACCGATTCTATTTGTTTTTCAGGAAGTTGGAACCAATAGTAAAACATGCCGAGTTCGTATTGCGCCGCGGTATGTCCTTGCTCAGCGGATTTCCGCAGCCACTTCTCCGCCTCTGCTCTGTTACCTTCGCTAGAATTTTTGTGAATACTGCCAAGTTCATATTGTGCTTCAACGTCTCCCTGTTCGGCGGCTTTGCGGAGTCCCTTTGGTTCCTGTACTTTGAACAACATAATCGGTACTATACTCAATAGAAATAGAAGTACCACGAATGTCAAAACGACAATCGATATCGACGTTATCAGTGCTGCTATCAAGCAAGAAGTTTTCGTGGATATTTTGGGCATAGTGCATAGCGGGTTACAACGGTCATGCGAATCGTATTGTAACAGATTATTTGGAAAGTTGGAACACTCCGTCATTGCGCTGTGCTCCATTCCGGCTTTTGTTTTGTGATATAATGGAACGTGCTCTAACGACAGGAGCCAGTCCGCTAACAAGTTTGCCACATTGTGCTCATTAGGTAGGTTGCCGACCGCCGGGCGGCAACGTGTGGTACTCCGCACTTGGGGGACGAATCGCGTTATACCCTGCGTTTCCCGGTGCCAATCGGCTATCGCCGATACAACCGCCCGGCGGTCGGTTGCCTACCTTTCCGCTCCAACACGGAAACTTGTGAGCGGACTAACGACAGGAGCAGAACAGTGTCAGAACAACCGTTGACTTATGAAGACGTGTTAGAAATGTTTCGGAAAACCAACTGGCTGGCGGACGCTTTAGCCTGAAAAGAAAGAAGAAAGAGATACAATGAGGAAAAGCAGAGGTTCCACTGGCGGCGGGGTGTCGAAAATCGGCAATATATTGCCGCAGTTGATGGTGCTTTGCGTCCCTTGCACCACCTTTGCGTTCTTTGCGGTTCAATTCTCTTTTTGAACCGCAAAGTACGCAACGGACACAAGGCAAAAGCGTCCCTCTTCTCCCCGCTTGCAGGATCACTTCACCACGCGATCACGGCATCGACCAGAAAATGGTCTGTTGGATACCGACCATCCCGTTGTGTGCGGATAATCTCTGCCGAAATCGTTCTCAGACCCGGCGATATGAATACATAGTCTATCTTTTCTCTGCCCGGTGCCCGAAAACCGTTGAAAGTTCCCACCTCTGTAGCGTCGGGATGAACTACCCGAAAGGTGTCCGTCAACTGATACGGTGCGTCCCAGTCCCTGCCGTCGAGGGTCATCGGCTCCCCTTTCATAAATCGGATGGCTGGACTTCTCTCGCCGCAATTCATATCCCCCATCACCACCGCAGGAACCTCTTTGTTTTTTCGAGAGGCAATCTGTTCCATCAGTTGTTTCGCACCGCGCTGCCGGGCATTTTCGCTCAAATGATCGAAGTGCGTGTTATAGACGTAAATTTTCCGTCCTGTGGGCTGCCCCTCTTTAAGTTCGTGAAAGAGAGCAACCGTAACGGTACGGGGACAACCCGCTTCGGGGTCGGTCTTGGAGCCGGGAACATCCGGCGTGTCGGACAGCCAAAAGGTGGCTTGATCCATTTCGTCAATTCTCCAGCGGTCTTTTTTGTAAAAGATCATCATCGCTTCACCGACTTCGGGATGGACTTCACGCGACCGCCCAAGAGAACCATGTCCCGGTAATTTTGAGGCAATGAAGGTTACTTGATTGAGTTCAGGATTGCGGTGCATCACAGTTTCCTGCGTACCGATAAAGTCGTAATTGCCTTGCACGATAAGATCGGTCATAAACTCCCTCCGGTTTGCCCAACTATTTTCACCGTCATTGGCGGTGGAAAGCCGGACGTTGATCGCAAGGACCCGAATCGGATCGTCCGCAAAGAGACTGGATGCTGTAAATAGTGCGGCAAAGAAAAAGCAGAATAGTTTCATTTGTTTTTCAGGGGGTTAGAGATGGGGGGATGGAGATGGATGACCATTGTACAAAAGACCATTGTACAAAAGAGGGGGCAAAATATCAACGAGTACCCGGTGCGGCGTTTTTTTAACTTTTTAACCGCAAAGACACAAAGTTTTCGCAAAGGACGCAACGTGTCATTTCATGCCGATTGACAAGCCTTAAAACATCGACTACACTTGCAGAATACGAACCGCTTTACCAGCAATAGCCATACACCGCCCACGTCATGAGCAACACACCGGAGAACGACAAACCCCTCCTCCCCCCGGAACCCTGGTACAGGGGCTTGAGCCGCTATCATTGGTTCGTCTTTGTCGTCTGTTGTCTCGGCTGGGGACTCGACTGTTTCGACCAGCAGATTTTCAATATCATGAGGAATCCGGCACTCGCCCAACTAATGGGGCTGGATGCCACACACGCCACCGTTACATTCATGGGCGGGTTGGCAACCTCAATCATGCTCCTCGGCTGGGGATTCGGCGGAATTCTCTTCGGTGTCATGGGAGATAAAATCGGACGTGCGAGAACGATGATTATCACTATCTTCGTTTACGCTGTCTTTACCGGCATGAGCGGTCTGGCAACGAGTTGGTGGGACTTTTTCCTCTACCGCTTCCTCTGCGGAATGGGAGTCGGAGGACAGTTCGCTGCCGGGGTGACACTCCTTGCGGAAACGATGCCGGATAAGGCACGTCCCAAAGCACTCGGCTGGTTACAAATCGTTGCCGCCTTCTGTAATTTGTGCGCCGCAAGTTTGGCAATGTTCTGCGGATTTCTGGAAACGATGGGCTATTTCGGCAACTTTCCCGTTTGGCGATTCCTCTTCCTCGTCGGATTCGCCCCGGCACTCCTTGCCTTTGCCGTGATGAGGCATTTGGAGGAACCCAAAGTATGGAAAGAGGCGATTGCCGCCGGCGGAGTGAAAAAGGCAGGCTCTATCAAAGACTTGTTCAGTCATCCACGCTGGCGGTACAACGTGATTATCGGTATGTGTCTCGCCACCTGCGGGGTCATCGGACTTTGGGGCATCGGCTTTTTCAGCGTGGACTTGACACGGACGACGTTGCGTATTGCAAAAAATGAGGAAGCACGGGAACGCGGCGAAATCGAAAAATGGGATTTTGAATTGATCCGAATGTTGGCGAATAACCCTCAAGAATTCCTGTCGATAGCACAGGCAAAGAAACTTACGCCGCAGAGTTTTATCGGCTCGGCACCCGATACAAACGATGCCGGTGCAATTTACTTGATTCTGACTCAAATTAAAGAAAAAGCGGACAACCTGAACGTTGATGTCAAATGTCCAGAGTGTGGTGAGGTGTTTATTCCCAATCTGTTGGACGGTTTGAACACCGAAACTGTATTGACAGTGTTCGACGAACAGACGGAAAACGAACTTCAAAAAATATGGCGGCAAAGTGCAAAAGAGCGTTTGAAAGAGAAACGTAGCCAAGAAAGGAAACGTTTAGAAACACTTCTCGCCCAAGAGCCTCTGACGCGAAGTGCCGAAGTGGTGTTGGCAATGTTTGACTCCCTTTCGGAGGATCAACTCCAAAAAGTTTGGTGGCAAAACGCGAAAAAACGCTTGCAAGACGAACTTGACCAAAGAAAAAGAATCTTGGTGGCGACTCTCGGTGAACCCACTCCACAAGAAGTCGAGGACATATTAGCAGTGTTCGATAACCAAACGGAAGACAGACTTCAAAAGACCTGGTGGCAAAGTGCTAAAACACGCTTGGAAGCGGAACGCAACCTGGAAAGGGAAGGTCTATTGGAAGCAATTCTTGGTGAAGCCGCTCAACAAGATGTCGATAAAGCCGCATTTGGCGTGTTGGCGGATGTTATTTCAGCACGTACCCGGAGCATCAGCGGTCATGCGAACCTCTGGGGCGGCTTCACGTCGATGTTGTTCAATTTTGGGGCACTTTTCGGAACGTGGGTGATTGTGGTGGTCGCCCAAGCGTGGGGACGGCGGATTGCGTTCACGGTTTTCTTTACGGCTTCGTTCTTTATGACAATCCTCGTTTTTATGACGATGGCGGCGGGAACGATTATGAATCCGTATTATGAGATTCTCGTGATGGCACCGACACTGGGTTTCTGCATTTTGTCGATTTTCGGCGGTTATGCGGTTTATTTCCCGGAACTTTTCCCGACGCGTTTGCGGAGTACGGCAATTTCGTTCTGTTACAACATTGCCCGTTTCATATCGGCAACGGGACCTTTCGGTTTGGGAATGTTGACGGCATTTGTTTTTCACAACACGGACGAGCCGATCCGCTGGGCGGGTGCGGCGATGGCGGTCACGTTTATCTTCGGTATCATCTTTACGTGGATGGGACCGGAGACCAAGGGGCAACCGTTGCCGGAAGAGTGAGTGTTGTAAACGGGCTTTCTCCCTTGCGTCCTTTGCGTTTCTTTGCGACCTTTGCGGTTAGAAAAAAATAACCGCAACGGTCAAATATGCACTTCCACAATGTCCTGATCATTCAGGACATAATCCCCTTTGACAATGGTGCCGTCATGCACGGCACTGCCCCAAACTTTGCCGAAGCGCAGGTTTTTCACGTAGTCCTTGTGGATCAATTCCGCAAGGTCAAGCAGGGTATCGCCGCGGCTCAGTGTAAAGGGACGGTCTTTGTCGGCTTCCTTTTTTTTCGGGTCTTTTGTATATATCCGTACCACATTAAGCGATTCATAGACCGCATGGCGGAGTTCCTCCAAAGTTTCCGGTTGATTCGCGGAAATCCTAAACTCCCGAAAAGGCATCGGGCAGATTTCATAGAACAATTCCAGCCGAGCCGATGCTTCGGGAGAGTCTATTTTATTTGCCAGAAAAAATGTTTTGGTGAATGCCAAGCCGACATCCTCTTCGTCCAAACTGGATTCCTCTGCCAGCCGGGTTTTCGTGGTGGCTAGTTTATCTAAAACGTCTTTGCATGATTCGATCCCGGAGTCGTCATCAAGGTCAATCATCAGCAAGGCAAGGTCGGCACTGCGGAGCAAGCCCACGATGTAGGGTTCCAAATAATCTGCCGTAATCGGCGGTGTGTCTACGAGTTGCACGAAGACATCGTTCCACGCCATCATGCCGGGCTGCGGCTGTTTGGTCGTGAAAGGATAGGTCGCGATTTCGGGAGTTGCCCGCGTAAGCGAGGCAAGCAGTTGACTCTTTCCCGCATTGGGACCGCCGATGATCACCGCAGTTCCTGCCCCTTGGCGGGGAACACGAAAGGAGCGGGAAGCACCGCCCTTTTTTCCGCCGGAGCGTTGTTGTTCGATCTCCTTTTTGGTTTGGGAAATCTGCGTTTTGAGTTTGGCTTGCAGATGATCCGTCCCTTTATGCTTGGGCATTTCGGAAAGCATGATCTGCAAGCATTTGAGTTCCTCCTCCGGCGTTTCGGCACGCCGGTAGTTTTCCTCGGCTTTCTTGTATTGCTGTGTTAAATTGGCGGGCATAACGGTCTCTCTGTGTTCGGTTGAACGGCGGCGGCAAACGGCATGAAATTGTCCTTTGCGGTTAAATCTTTTTTTAACCGCAAAGAGCGCAAAGGAAAAAAAGGTTACTTTTGCCGTTCATTGATCCAATCGGTATGGAATGGTCCTTCGCCCGGCTTGTCCGTGCGGTGGTAGGTGTGTGCGCCGAAGTAATCCCGCTGTGCCTGCAACAGATTTGCCGGCAGCACTGCCGAACGGTAGGAATCATAGTAGGACAGTGCCGTCGAAAATGCCGGTACAGGAATCTCGAAGTCGATTGCTGTCTTGATGACATTTCGCCATGCTCCCTGCGCCGACTCTACAATGTTTTGGAAGTAGGGATTGAGCAGCAGGTTTTCCAAATTCGCATCAGCATCGAATGCCTCTTTGATACGGTCCAAAAAGACGGCGCGAATGATACAACCGCCGCGCCAGAGCATCGCAATCTCGCCGAAGTTGAGTTTCCAGTCATACTCCTTAGCGGCGGCTTGCATTTGGACATAGCCCTGTGCGTAGGAGCAAATTTTTGAGGCGTACAGTGCCTGCCGGATTTGTTCCACGAAATCCTTGGGCAAAGCGGCAGGTTTGTTGCCGAGACCTTTGAGGACTTTGGACGCACGCACCCGCTCTTCTTTCATCGCCGAAATGCAGCGGGCATAGACCGCTTCGGTAACGAGACTGCTCGGTGCCCCAAGGTCGAGAGCCAGTTGACTCATCCATTTGCCGGTGCCTTTTGCCCCGGCAGTGTCGAGAATCAAGTCCACGAGATACTGTCCCGTCGCCTTGTCCTTGACGGTAAAAATATCCTTCGTGATGTCGATGAGATAACTGTCGAGTTCCCCTTTGTTCCATTCGGCAAAGGTTTGTTGAATCTGCTCGTTGGAGTAGCCGAGGGTGTGTTTGAGCAGCCAATAGGCTTCGCAGATCAACTGCATATCACCATACTCGATGCCGTTATGAATCATCTTGACATAATGCCCCGCTCCCCGCGCACCGACCCATTCACAACAGGGAATATCATTTTTCGGACCCACCTTCGCCGAAATTGCCTGAAAGATCGGCTTAACCAATGCCCAAGCCTTTTCTGTCCCGCCGGGCATAATACTGGGACCTTTACGGGCACCCTCTTCACCGCCGGAAACGCCGGTGCCGATGAAGAGCAAGCCTTTGTCTTCGATATATTTCGTGCGGCGTTCGGTATCGCGGAAATGGGTATTTCCGCCGTCGATGATGACATCGCCCGGTTCGAGCAACGGTATCAATTCCTCGATGACGGCATCAATGGCAGCGATTTTCGGATAGAGGGCAATATCCGGGGCAGGTACGGCATCCTTCGACTGGATCATCAACATAACCTGCCGGGGGCGTTTAAGTTGGGCAACCAGTTCTTTAAGGGAGTGTGTGCCGACGATGCTGTTTCCTTTGAACTTGCATTCCGGCATTGCCATAAACTCGTCCACCTTCGATGTGGTACGGTTAAAGACGGCAACTTTATAGCCGTGATCGACCATATTCAGCACCAGATTTTGCCCCATAACGGCAAGCCCCATTAGTCCGATGTCGTATTTTCCGCTCATTTTTTGTTCGTTGGTAAAGGTTGGATGTTCGACGTAGTATAGTGTTTTTGCGGCAGTTGTCAATCTTGCGGTTCAATTCTTTTTTAACCGCAAAGACGCAAGGAGGAGACTATTTTTCAAAGTCAATTTCCCGATGTTTATTTTTCCCTTTGTGTTGTTTCGCTGATTTAACCACAGATTCGGCTAACGGCAAATTCATCCTTGCACCGTCGAGTAATTCTTGTATCGTAACGATTTGTAATTTCGATATTTTCTTCGGCAACCGCAAGCCGGGAATGTCTTCGACGTGTCCTGACGTTGCCGCTTCGTGTTGCATCGGCTTTGTCGGAGGTTGCAGTGTAATAAACACGCCTGCCGATGCTTGCTCCCGTTCCATCACCGCTTGAAAATCCCGAATGTCCTTTACCGACACATTGCCCGACTTCACCGAAAATAATGCCGTGCCGCCGATGATATAGGCAATGCCGTCAATTCCCTTGTCCGAACCTTTCTTCTCGTTGATCTTTCCCTGATTGTCCGTGTAGGTAAGAATTGCCCATTTTTCAAATTCTTTCCGAAGGCGGTCATCTTTCTTATGTGCTAATGCCCTCGCCGATTCGAGGTCTTTCGGAATGCCGGAAATGCTTACCTCGTCCAAAATACCGCTACCGTAGCGGTCAACAAGCCGTTTGAGTATCAGCGAAACAGCATTGTAGGTAATATCAATGCCGATCCATTTTCGGTGGAGCGAGTGAGCGGCATCGAGCGTTGTTCCACAACCACAGAAAGCATCTAAAACTACGTCCCCTTCGTTGGACGAGGCTTGGATGATGCGTTCGAGCAGTGCCAACGGTTTTTGGGTATTATAGCCGAGCCGTTCTTTGGCATGTTGATTGATAATGTCAATGAGCCACCAATCTTCCTGGGCAACACCTAATTTTTCGTCCAGATAGTCCCGTACAATGAGTTCCGGGTTGGTAACTTCCCATTTTTGATCGACATCCTTTGCAGAGCGGATGGGACTACCGGTGATGCCGCGCCCCTGTAAACGATAGCGTCTGCCGTTTTCGTCAATCAGTCGGTATTTTTTGACGGTCTGCTCCGAGAGAGGGCGAGCGATCACTTCCCAGTTGAATGTATATTTATCGCTTTTTGTGTAGAACAGAATAACGTCATGTTTTTTGCCAAAATATCGTTTTGATTGCGGACGGGATTTATAGCACCAAACGATCTCATTCCGAAAGTCCCCCCCTCTATCGCAAAAAATTGCATCGAGAATAATTTTGAGATAATGCGAAGCGGTCGGATCGCAATGGACATAGAAACTCCCCGTCGGTTTCAACACCCGCCATATTTCCGCAAAGCGAATTGACATATTCACAAGATACGCCAGCATTGCGCCCTTTCCGAGGATTTTTTCCAGTCCGAGAATCGTATCGACCAACCGCTGTGTATATCGCGGCTCCTTGCGGAGCATGTCGAGTTGCAACTCCGCCGAGTCTCCCCAGTCCCAAGTATCGACGAAAGCCTGCGTTTGGGCAATATCGTCCTTGCCGATGTTGTTGTAGATCTGATTATAATTCCGGTTGCTGTTGAAGGGAGGATCGACATAGCATAAATCGACAGACTCACCGCTGATCTGATTCTGCAAAACCTCTAAATTGTCGCCGTAGAAAAGTTTATTCATTGTTTTCAAATTCAATTTCCCGATTTTTACTTTTACCTTTATGTCGTTTCGCCGATTTGACCACAGATTCCGCTAACGGCAAATTCATCCTTGCACCGTCAAGTAACTCTTGTATGGTGATAATTTGTAACTTCGATATTTTCTTCGGCAACCGCAAGCCGGGAATGTCTTCGACGTGTCCTGACGTTGCCGCTTCGTGTTGCATCGGCTTTGTCGGAGGTTGCAGTATAATAAGCACGCCTGCCGATGCTTGCTCCCGTTCCATCACTGCTTGAAAGTCCCGAATGTCCTTTACCGATACATTGCCGGATTTTACCGAAAACAATGCCGTGCCGCCGATGATATAGGCAACGCCGTCGATTCCCTTGTCCGAACCCTTCTTCTCGTTGATCTTCCCCTGATTGTCCGTGTAGGTAAGAATTGCCCATTTTTCAAACTCTTTCCGAAGGCGGTCATCTTTCTTATGTGCTAATGCCCTTGCCGATTCTATATCACGAGGAATGCCGGAAATGCTTACCTCGTCCAAAATGCCGCTACCGTAGCGGTCAACGAGCCGTTTGAGTATCAGCGAAACGGCATTGTACGTAATATCAATGCCGATCCATTTTCGGTTGAGTGCATGAGCGGCATCCACCGTCGTCCCGCAACCGCAGAAAGCATCTAAAACTACGTCCCCTTCGTTGGAGGAGGCTTTGATGATGCGTTCGAGCAGTGCCAACGGTTTTTGGGTGGTATAACCGAGCCGTTCTTTCGATGCGTATTGCAAACAGGGAATGCTCCAAACATTATCGAGTGTCTTATCTTCTTTGATACGATAAATTAGGTTTCCATCGGCATCTCTGGCGTTTTTCATCACACCGTCGACTTTTTTTCTTGCAAGTTGTCTGACGGGTGACGGACGCATTTCTTTGATCTGGTGATAGGTAAAGGAAGATTTTATATCTTTGACGTAAAACAAAATTGTGTCATTCGCCTTGGGAAACATTTTTTTCCGCCGGTCATGAATTTTGTTGTAGTAATGCCATATAATTTCGTTGCGGAAATCGCCGCCTCTATCACAAAAAACGGCATCCAAAATGATTTTCAAATAATGCGAGGCGGTCGGATCGCAATGGACGTAAAAACTCCCTGTCGGTTTCAATACCCGCCATATTTCCGCAAAGCGGATAGCCATATTCACTAAATACGCCAGCATTGCGCCCTTGCCGAGGATTTTTTCCAGTCCGAGAATTGTATCGACTAACCGCCGGGTATATTGCGGCTCCTTGCGGAGCAGATCGAGTTGCAACTCCGCCGATTCGCCCCAGTCCCAAGTATCGACGAAAGCCTGTGTTTGTGCAATATCGTCCTTGCCGATGTTGTTGTAAATCTGATTATAATTCCGGTTGCTGTTGAAGGGAGGATCGACGTAGCATAAATCGACAGACTCATCGCTGATCTGATTCTGCAAAACTTCTAAATTGTCGCCGTAGAAAAGTTTATTCATGATCGCTCACGTTCCCTGTCGATAGACCAGCCATTATACTGGAAACGGCATGAAATTGTACTTTGCGTTCTTTGCGGCAACTTTGCATCTTTGCGGTTAAATCCTCTCTTTCTAAACGCACCGGAAAGTGTCCCATTCCTTCCCGTTTCCCATTCCTTCCCATTTATGGTACACTGACACGTTATTTACCCACCTTCGCTATGTCCGAAAGGAAATCGAACATTATTACGGAAGCCATCAACGAAGTCGGCGAATGGGCTTGCGGACTCGAACGCTACTTTTCTACCCGGCTTGCCTATCTCGGTAACTTTGCGATGTTTTGTTATCAGACGGGCATTTGGCTTTGTTGGCGGTTGCCGAGACGGGAACAGATTGTTCACTCCTGCTACACCATTGGCGTGTTGAGCCTGCCTGTGGTGATGTTGACCGGAATGTTTATCGGAATGGTGCTTGCCGTACAAACGTATACGCAGTTCAAGCAAGTCGGTATGGAATCGATGCTCGGCGGCGTGATCAGTTTATCGCTGGTGCGTGAACTCGGTCCCGTGCTGGCGGCGACGATGCTTGCGGGACGTGTCGGTTCTGCTATTGCTGCCGAACTGGGCACGATGCGGGTCACGGAGCAGATTGACGCACTGATTTGTATGGGAACGAATCCCATCCACTATCTTGTCGTGCCGCGGTTTTTAGCCTGTCTGTTTCTTATCCCGGCACTCACGCTGATTGCCGATGTTACCGGCATTTTCGGAGGTACATTTTATTGTGTCTATATTTTGGGAATCCATGAACATTTTTATTGGGAAAATGCCGAAAAGTTTGTCAGTTTGTTTGATGTGCTCGCGGGTATGTTCAAGAGTCTCTTTTTCGGCGGTATCATTGCGTTGATCAGTTGTCATCAGGGATTCCATTGCAAGGCGGGGGCGGAAGGAGTCGGCAAAGCTGCCACGCAGTCGTTTGTCTATTCCTTCGTGGCAATTTTGCTGCTCAATCTGATCCTCGGAATAGTGATTGAAGAATTGATGCAAATGTTCGGCATTTCCAGCGGATTGGTTAAGTAACGGTGTGCTCTTTGCGGTTCAATTCTCTTTTAACCGCAAAGACGCAAGGAAGCGCAAGGTTTGCAAAGGGCAATTTCATGCTGCTTTTGGGAAAGCAACAATCCTACTCGCTTCCCAGCCGAATGGTCTCTTGATTGATCTGTTCCATTATTTTTTCCGGAATTTTCAGAGTGCGGCGGTCATAGGGGATCAAGCCGTTGCACTCCGATTCGACATCAGTCAACTGATGAAAAAATGCACCGGCAAGTCCCCGTGTTTGAATCATCTGCCGCAACTCATCGTGCATTTGTTCGTAGCGTCTGAGAAGACTTTCGGAATCCGGGACGTGTTGATAAGCCCATGCTTCCTCCGTCCAGCGGTGTTCCGGCGGCGGAACGAGTGTTAGTCCGCCGAACAAGCCGACCATTGCTGCCCGGTTTGTATCCGCTTGCGGCATGACCGGACCGGGAAATCTGTGAGAAGTGTTTACGTCACCCAAGCCGAAGTCCGTCCAGCCGCTCGCTCCATTGATGAGCCGGGTTGGGTCGATGCGCCGGACCAAGTCGACGTATTCCGAGGTATTATGCTGCCCCGCCCCTTCGTTGAAAATTGTCCATGCAATGATAGAAGGATGATTTAACCGGGATTGGATCATTCGCTGTAATTCCGTCCGAAATTGTTGCTGTGATTCCGGCGATCGGTTCTCTCCGCTCGGCATATCCTGCCAAACGAGGATGCCGAAGTGGTCGCACCAAAAGTACCAGCGTTCCGGCTCAATTTTTTGATATTTCCTGATTGCATTAAATCCCAGCCGTTTTGCGGTGAGAATATCGGTGAGACGCGCTCGATCCGAAGGGGCAGTGTAAAGTCCGTCAGACCAATATCCTTGATCGACCACTCCCATCAAAAACTGCCGCTTACCGTTGAGATGAACTACGGGAAACCCGCCGTCGTCTTTGACAACTTCTATGTTTCGGAATGCAAAATAACTGCCCACCGTATCAATCGGCATATCCCTGTAAAGCACTTGTACCCGGATGTGATACAGGTGCGGCGAATCCGGCGACCAGTTTTTGATGTTGAATAGATCGAAACGCATCAGGAGCGGACCATCGCTGCCGCCGAAAACCTTTCCAATCGATTCATTAGCGTCAAATGCTTCCGCAACAATCCGCAACTCCTTATGAGGAGCATTGAGGAGCGGCAGGATGGTCACAAGACCAGTTTGGGAATCTGCATGAATTTGGAGCGTTCTCACATGATGCGGCGGCACGGGTTCCAACCAAACGGTTTGCCAAATACCCGTCGAAGCGGTGTACCAAATTCCTGAGGGAGCCGCGGACTGCTTGCCGCGCGGCTGCTCCCCATGTTGCGAAGGATCGAAGACACGGACAATGAGTTCATTGACCCCTGTACGATCCACAAAAGGGGTAATATCAAAAGAGAAGGGATCGTAGCCGCCGCGATGAGAACCGACCTGCTCACCGTTCACAAAAACGGCGGCTTCCCAATCCACCGCTCCGAAATGCAGCAAAATATGGTCTTCTTCATTCCACTCCTGCGGAATCGTGAAAGTCCGCCGATAAATCGACCGCTCTGCATATTGGGCAATTCCCGACAGTGCCGATTCGACGGGGAAGGGTACGAGAATTCGCTGGAAAAAACTTTCGTGCGGATCACTCATATCTTTCCAATCCCAATAACCATTGAGATTCAGCCAATCGGAGCGCACGAGAGTCGGTCGCGGATATTCCGCATGAACACTCTCAGGATCGAGTGAATTCCCCCAAGAAGTGAGCATCGGCGTACTGCGGGCGGGGGAAGGTATCCGTGCGGCAGCGGTTTGCGCAGTGCCGATTTGTACGGAACCCATCTGCGCAGCACCCGTCTGTGCAGAACCCACCTGCGCGGTACTGATCGGCACACCGGCAACCGGACCAAAGGCAACAAATAAAACAATCAGAAAAACACGTCGCATACACACGGAACGCAAAACAGTGTAAGACCTCCATGGCTTCAGGGGCTATTGTAGCAATTTTTTGGATTCTAGTCAAACCGAAAATTTGCACGGCGGCGGAATTTCCCGCCGCTTTCGATATACCATAAACGGGAAGGAATGGGACATTTTCCTTTGCGTCCCTTGCGGTTCAATCAGTCCGTCGATACGTTTGCCTCATGAGGTAGGTTGCCGACCGCCGGGCGGCAACATGCGGTACTCCGCACTTGGGAGGCGAACACGCCATGCCCCGTGTTTTCCGGTGCCAGTCGGCTATGCCGACGCAACCGCCCGGCGGTCGGTTGCCTACCTTGGCTGCCCCAATTGCAAACGTGTCGACGGACTGGTGCTTCAATTCTCTTTTTTTTAACCGCAAAGGTCGCAAAGTATCATTTCGTGCTGTTTACGGCATCAAGCACTAATTGATAAAGAAACCGACGGCATACCACGCACCATTTCTGCCGAGGACCATGTCATAGCCGTAGTAGGTATGGGACCTGCGTGCAATGGACCAGTGTGCCGGAGAGTAGCGCCAAGCCCGCATACAAGCGATGGCTCCCTCGAACAGCCCCACTCCGCTTCGGCTTTGTGCACAGATTTCCGCAGGCATTCCGTCCCCCAAGACTTCCTTCGCCTGACTGCTTCGGGCTCCAAAATTGTGATGCCCTAACACACCCCTCTCGGCTTGAAAGAGCGCGTGTTCCGATGCTAATTGCATCACAATGGGAGCGGGCATGCCGTCCGTGCTCAACGGTTTGTCGGGATGGATGCGGACAGCATACATGAGTGTCCGCTGTGTTACAGTGCCCGGCGGTAAATTCAAAAACGTCGCCGTATTCTTTGCCGTAGGACATTCCCCCCGCAAAAAGGGCAAAATCCCGACGACTTCGCCGTAATAGGGTGCATCCCGGTGGGCATAATCAATCACGACCAATCCGGGATGTTCGATCATGTGTTCAAATTCCGGCAGAGAAAGGATAGGCTGTTCTGCCCCGTCTTCGTCCGCAATTTGGGTATCCATCGGCAGTTTTAACAAAACGTACCCATCGAGTCCTTCCCGTACAAAAACATCATCCAAAATCTCTCTCTCAAATGTTTGGCAGGCAGGAATGAGCGGTGTATCCGCCAGCGATTCGGGCATCTCCTGACCGCCATCCGCATAGAGGTAAATCAGAAGTTTCTGTGTCGAACTTTCCGCCCTCAGCCGGGCATACTTGTAGTCGGTTTCCCAAAGGACAGGAAGAGCATGTTGTGGAATGTATTCCTGTTTCTCTTCTGCGGGTGCGGGCGTAACGGGTACAGGGATAGGGCGGCTCACGGTGTAGCGTCCCTGTGCCAGGGAGACGGCGGACATCGCGGCACACAACAGCAGTGTCAGGAATAGTCGGCGTATCCCCGCGCTGGGTATCCAAGCGATGGTGCTATCGAGGTTGAGGCGATTGAGGTTGACGTGATCTGAATTTGCTTGTTTTCTGTTTGACATGGGTAATCTCCTTTCAATAATTCTCCTTTGCCGGCGATTGTTAAAATGTAGTAATTGTAACGATTATAGTGATTGTGCCGACTCTAACGGTTACGATTATACCTCGTCAAATCTTTGCTTGCAACCTCTTTTTGCCAAAAAAGTCAATTTTTGGAAAGATTTTTGCGTCCTTTGCCCAATCTTGCGCCCCTTGCGGTTAAATCCTCTTTTTTTTAACCGCAAAGACGCAAAGAAGTGCAAGGTTCGCAAAGAATAGACCATCAACGGGTTCAAATGGGAATTTTTTCTTTGCGTTCTCAGAGACCCTCGCATCCCCCTTGACATTTTTCCTTTTTGCTTCTACCATGGGGGGCGACGTTTCATCAGTCTCAAACCAAATAAGGGATTTCTCAATGACCAGAAAATTTACAGGTGTTAACTTGGGGGGGGGGGGGGTTTTTGGGGGGTTTCCGCGCCCCCTTTTGGCGGGGGCGGGGGGTTTGGGGGGGGAACGGGGGAAGCGAATTTACCCCCCTCGAACTCTTTT
>Ga0099364_10000521_pt1 | contig 64860 bp, 53 predicted proteins | sample TergutTh196P3_FD_73070 | JGI IMG/M metagenome (GOLD analysis project Ga0099364, IMG submission 73070) | Microcerotermes parvus P3 segment gut microbial communities from Pointe-Noire, Republic of the Congo - Th196 P3 | ecosystem: Host-associated > Arthropoda: Insects > Digestive system > Gut ... | reverse complement strand
TGCTTGGTAGCCATAGTGGAGGTGTTATACCCGTTCCCATTCCGAACACGGAAGTCAAGCCCTCTTACGCCGATGATACTGCGGTTCTAAACTGTGGGAAAGTAGGTCGCTGCCAGGCTTTTTTTATATAAAACAGGTCTAAAAAGACCTAAGACGTTTACGAGCCTGGCCTTCAAAGTACCCTGAGCTTGTCGTAAACGTCAAAAGCAAAAACCGCAGGTTTTTGCGGCGGTCGCTGCCAGACTTTTTTTATGCCCTTTTACCCCTGAATATGGCTTGAAATTTCCCGTTAAATATGTTATCTTTTCCTTAATGGTTATGTACCGTGGTTCTGACAGGGAGTTTATATATGTCTGATTCTAATCAATTGGTCACTTTTCAACTTGGGGAAGAGCTATATGGGGTAAATATCATGGATGTGAAGGAGATAGTCCGGGTCCAGGATGTAAGGGCTATACCCAATGCTCCCACCTATGTGGAAGGTATTTTCCATCTTCGCAGCGAAATTATCCCTATTATCAACCTGCATAAGCGTTTTCATCTAAAAAAAGCGGCGGCCACCGAAGAAGACGAGCTTTTATCGGGTTTTGTGATCCTCGATATAGATGGTATGAAGCTAGGGGTCATTATAGACAAGGTTTCACGGGTGGTAACCATAGAAAAAGAAGAAATTCAGCCCCCACCCCAGATGGTAAGCGGAATTGGCGCTGAATATATACAGGGTGTAGTTCGTCAAGAAACAGGATACCTCATTATTTTGGACATCCGGGATCTTTTTAACCCCAAAGAACTGCAGAAAATCGCCGACCTCCGTCGATGAGAACCTGTTGGTAATAAGCCATGAAAATTGAAGTCTACTCCCCAACCATCAGGCGAAAAGAGATGGATGCGGTTCTTACTGCCATGGTGGAGGATAAAATCGGCCCCGGGGAGCAGGGGAAATTCCTCATCCAGATAGCCCGGGAAAAAATCAAGTTTGAATACTGTATAGCCCTAAGAAGCCCTGCCATAGCTCTCTATAGGGCCCTCAGGTCCCTCAATATAGAAAAAGGCCAGGGAATCCTTGTGTCCGCCCTTTCACCCCAATACTATGCCCTGGTGATAGAAGAGCTGGGCCTTTTTCCGGTTTTTTGCGACACCCAAGCCCTCAACCCCTGTATAGACCGGGACTCGGTCGAAAAGGCCATAGCTGAACAAAAAGAAAATCTGAAGATAGGGGCGATCATTTTACACCATACCCTGGGCTATGTAAGCGACAGCTATGCTATCGCCGAGCTGGGGGTTCCCCTCATCGAGGACTGTTCGCAAAGTTATGGCACATATATCGAAGGCGAAGCTACTGCCAATGAGGGAGAAGCAGGGGGATCCACCCCTCCGCCTCCCGAAGAAAAGGCCCGGCAGCAGCAGGTCTTTTTCCCCCACGCCGGACTGTGCACCATCCTGGGATTAGAAGAAAAAGACATGCTCACATCCGGCGGTGGTGCATTACTCTTTACCGCCAGCCGCCGGGAAGGAACCGTCCTCCGAGAGATGGGAGAACTGCCCCCCGAATATGGCCTTCCTGACATGAACGCCGCCATGGCGGTAGTTCAATTCCGGGAAGCTTCGAAAAACTTGATGAAACGCCGGGAAATATTCAAGCATTATTCCCACTCTGCCCTAAGGACCCGGCATAAACGGTTTGTCCAAGGCCCTATCAGCTCTCCCGGAGAAACAGATTTAAACCTCGAGTACAATAACTTCGCCTTTCCTTTGGTCCTCGAAACAGGAATGAAGGATGTAAAAGCTTATGGCCGCCGAAAAGAAATTGCTGTAGAGAGTGCCTTTGACAACACCCTGGTAGGGAGCGGCTTGGTAAATCCAGAGCAGTGCCCCCATGCCTATTCGCTTTCATTACGCACAGCCCTTTTTCCCATGTACCCCCGCTTGCGTATGTCCGATGTAGAAAAGGTGGCTCGCCTGATCCAAACCCTTCCCTAGGAGGTTCCATGAAACGGGTTATTTTATTTGTAAACCCAAAAAATAAATATGCCCGTGATCTTGGACTAGAGGTACAAAAAGAATTATCGGCCCTTTCAATTCACACTGATTTTTTTTCGTTTGAAAAAAAGGCTAATTTCCACACCGAAGGTGGATATGATGCTGCCATTACCCTGGGCGGTGATGGCACGGTCCTCTATGCAGCAAGAACCATGTCCCCCTTGGGGGTTCCCATTTTACCGGTAAACCTGGGAACCTTTGGATTTATTTCCGGGGTGGAACCAAGGGATTGGCGGGAAGTGTTTGCTTTCTGGCGTTCAGACGAAGCCCCAATTTCCCCTCGCATGATGCTTGATGTCATTGTAGAACGCCAGGGCCGGGAGGTCCTTAAAGGCTGCTGCTTAAATGATGTGGTTATTTCTGCTTCGGGTATTTCTAAAATCATTAACTTAAAGGCCTTTTTTGGAGAAACCGGTTCACATGATTTCATCCAAATTGCCTCATACCGTTCTGATGGTCTTATTGCCTCTACCCCAACGGGGTCCACCGCCTATTCTGTAGCAGCCGGGGGGCCTATAGTCGATCCCGAGCTTGAGTGCCTTATCCTTAATCCCATCTGTGCCTTTACCCTCTCTCACCGGCCCATAGTATTACCCGCCAGAGAAACCCTTATTATTGAAGTTGACAAAGTACAAAGGAGCGGTATACTCCTAACTGTTGACGGCCAAGTCACCGAAAAGCTAAAAGCCGGGGACAAGGTTATTTTACAGAAGGCAGCCTATACCTGTTTATTGGTTGCTACTGGAAGGAAAAGTTTTTACCGTGCCCTGCGGTCAAAACATTCCTGGACAGGCGGAGAATGACATGATAGAAGAGCTGAGTGTTAAAAATTTTGCACTCATAGAAAGCCTAAGCATTTCCTTGGACAGCGGATTTACCGTTTTAACCGGAGAAACCGGGGCCGGTAAATCTATTATTGTAGGATCCCTTGGGTTTTTGTTGGGCGGCAAACCGGACGTTGATCTTATCCGTTCAGGGAGCACCGAAGCCTCTGTTTCGGCAGTTTTGACCATAGATAAGAACAACCTGGAAGCTTTCGAATGGCTAAATCAAAGGGACATAGAACTGGATGACTCCCGGATTATCGTAAGACGTACCATAAAATCAAATGGCAGAAGCAGCATCTATGTACAGGATGCTCCAGTTTCAAGGAACGACCTTTCGGAATTTATGTCCCTACTTTTCGATCTCCATGGTCAACATAACCATGAGTCGCTTCTTCGAAAAGAAACCCACCGGGTCTACCTAGATCGGTTCTTAGGGCTTGATGAAGAGCTACAGTCCTATCATAAAGTGTTCCTGGAACTCTCTGATAAACGAAAAGCTTTGGAAGCAATAAATACCAATGAAAGAGACAGGGAAGCAAGACTGGAAATATTATCATATGGCATAGAAGAAATAACAAAAGCAAATATAAAAGCCGGAGAAATTAAAGAATTAGAAGCAGAAACCCAGCGCCTCGGAGATTTTGAAAAATTAAGCATCCATGTTAATAATGCAGCCGAATCCCTATACGATGCAGATAAATCTTCTGGCGAATCCCTGTTAAGCTCAGCACGACAGTCCCGGACTGCCCTGGAACATGCGGCGGCCATTGACGCCTCCCTTTCTCCGATATTAAAGCGCCTTGAAGACCTCTACTACGAAGCTGAAGACCTGTCGGCAGAATTTCGTGATTACAGGGACAAGCTTAGCTATGACCCTCAAAGGCTTGAAGAAGCAGAAGAAAGACTCAATTTATTGTACCGTTTAAAAAAGAAATATCGCCCCCAGCATAAGTCAGCTGCTTCCAATACCACAGAAGAAGATGAAAAGGACATTCTTGCCTATAAAGCAGAAGCAGAGGCAGAAATTGAAGCTCTGACAGGGACTGAACAAAACCAAGAAAAAATAAAAGAAGACATAGCCCGCTTAGAAAAAGACCTGATCTTAAAAGCGAAAAATTTAAGCGGCAAGCGGCAGGAAGGGGCCTTGCGTTTAAACAAGGGCATTACCGAAATTCTTTCTTCCCTGGGCATGCCTAAGGCAGAATTTGCTGCCCAGGTCCTCCAGAAATCCGCAAAAGAAGGCCGGGAGGGCCTTATATTCGGTCCCTGGGGGGCCGATGACATAGAGTTTCTTATCTCTGCCAATACGGGAGAACCCCTTAAAGATTTATCCAGAATTGCCTCCGGGGGGGAGCTTTCCCGGATTATGCTGGCAATTAAAACAATTTTATATGGAGCTTCTGGTTCGCCGGATCTCAAGCCCAGCCAGGGAGATGTAGAAACCCTGGTGTTTGATGAAGTAGACACCGGTATAGGGGGCGAAGTAGCCCTGTCGGTGGGTGAATACCTGGCCAGGATAGGCAAGGAAAAGCAAATTTTTTGTGTGACCCATCTTGCCAGCATAGCCGTTAGGGCAGATAATCATTTAAGGGTAGAAAAAAAGGTCATTTCCAACCGGACCATCACGGAGGTTTCGGCTTTAGAAACCGAAGACCGGCGCCAGGAAATTGCCCGTATGCTGGCAGGGGATTCGGGAACCGCCGCCCTGGCCCATGCAGATGATCTTTTAATACGGTACGCGGGTCAAAGGGCTTAATGAGCCTTTAAGGAGTTCTGATATGGCAAAACTAGATGCTCCCGATCGCCTTTTATACCTCAAAAAAATCCAGCCCTATAGAACTACCATTCAATCTTTAATAACAAAAAAAGATCAAATTGAAGATGAACTGGGAAAGAATTTTCCCGGAGCATCCTTAAAGCGTTTAATCCTGACAGAGGATATGCTTACCCTGTTTTCAAATTATATGGTCCTCAATGGAGTTTCAGAAGTTTTATTGCAAAACCGCAATGAAGATGCCCTGGAAAAAAGCAGAAAATCAATTTATGTGGCAATTAAATTACTGGAAGATACGGTTAGCCCCCTTATTGATTCTCCATTTTCAGAATACGAAGAAATGCTCTCAGAAATAGCCTCGGTAAAGGCAAAAAGACGCTACAGCATAATAAAGAAACTGGGGATAGCCATAAGGATTTTACAAAGATCCTATGAGCATAATTCCCGCTGGAAATGGGCCTTTGTGGAGCTTGAAGGCCGGTATGCGGCGGTTGCTAAAAATATCCTGGATCTAAAGACCGTGATCATCAATATGGATCCCCGGTCATCGGAATACGAAAGCACCTTGCTGCACCTCCGCTTGGTAAAAAAACATCTTTCATGGGCCGCATCCCGGTATCGTGACAAGTACGAACTCTTTTCCAACAGCATCGATGATTTTAATATGGGGATCCGGTTTTTGGAAGCTCTGCGGCGGCTCCACATTATCCTGGGAGAAAGTGCTGACGCAGAGGAAGTTAAGAAAAAAACGGGAATCTGGAACACTAAACTTCAGGTAGATATAAAAAAGAACGAAGAAGGTATAGAAAAAAAGGTATAAAAAAAGGCTGCCCTAAAGATCAGGATCTTCGGACAGCCTCTTCTTCTTTGGTTAAATACTAGTTTAACAAGGCAGCGGCATCCCTATTGTTCCAACGCAGGGCTATGTCTGCGGGGCTCTCGCTGGATATGTTGCGGACATACCTATTGGCTCCCATGTTCAACAGTTCGGCAATAACCCCAGAGTCTCCGTGACGGGCCGCATAGTGGAGGATCGTGTTCCCCGAAGAATCATTGGAGTGTATGGCCCTGCCAGAGAACACGGCCCGTATAGCCTGACCCCCCTTCTGAAGGGATATTTCTGCGGGAGATCTGCCATCCCTGGCGGCAATAAAGACATCGGAGCCTCCTTCAGAAAGGAGCCTTGAGGTTTCCCACAGTTCCAGATCCAGGGCAAGACGCAGGGGGGTCTTTCCTTCAGAATCGATGGCCGAGGGTCTGGCACCCAGTTCTAAAATAGTCTGGATGATAACCGGGTCTGATCTTTCCTGGACCGCAATATGCAGGGGTGAAGACCCATTGTCGTCAGCAGCCTGTATTCTATCCCGGGTTAAGAGGGACCTAACATGGGCAGGTGAAATGGAAAGGGCATTCTGTAAGGGTGTCCGGCCCAGGGCATTTCTGGCATGGATGGAGGCACCCCAGCCAAGAAGAAGATTAACCATCTCCGGCCTATCGAGGTAGGCGGCAATATGAAGAGCTGTGTCTCCGTTGAAATTCCTGGTCATGGGGTCCGCCCCCATGTGGACCAAAAGCTCCATGGAATCTACACGCCCTGCCAATACTGCTTCCATCAGGGGGGTGTTGCCGTCCATGTCCCGGGCTTCAATATTGGCCCGGTAACGCAAGAGGAGGGTTTCCATGGCAGGCAGGCCTAGTCTTATCGCATCGTGGAGGGGTGTTTTACCATTGAGGGCATGGCTGTTTACATCCAGACCCAGATCGATCAGAGCCTCGGCACTGCGAAGGGCCTGCCAGCGCACCGCCGCATGAAGGGCCGAGTTCCCCAGGGTGTCCCGGGCACCTATCCTGGCCCTGCTCGAGATCAATGCCCATATGGTAGAAGGTGAATCTTGTCTGACTGCCATAAAAAGGGGAGTTTCCCCTGTGGCATTGGCGGCCTCTGTGTTGGATCCCAGTTCCACGAGAATTGGAATCCAGTAATCGAGCCTCCATTGGGCCGCATAGTGGAGCACCGTATTGCCCAGGCCATCGGATGCCCTGAGGGTATCGTGGGTGAGCATCCAATGCCGCAGCTCCTCAATGGGCCTCCCCAGGGGAGGAAAGGTCAAGGAGAGGGGACTTTCGCCCCGGACATTCAGGGCAAAGACATCGGCACCCCTGGCCAGGAGCATTTCTCCTGCGGCCCTGTTATTATACCGGACCGCCAGGGTTAGGCTTGTATCCCCGGCCATGTTCCGGGCATCAATGGGGGCGTTTCTTTCTAGGATATATCCTATGACCATGGTATTCCCCCCGGCAGCCACCGCAATGTGAAGCATGGTGTTGCCGTTGCTGTCGTTTTTAAACACCGATTCGGGGGTAATCATCGAAAACAGGACCGGGTTATGATCCAAGAGAGCTTTTTCGAAGGGGGTAATGCCGTCATGGTCGGCCGCAAAGATGTCTGAGTTATAGGCCAAAAGAAGGGATATATAGGAAATACGATCCTTTTCTATGGCCAGGTAAAGGGGAGTCTTGCCCTCCAGATCCCTGATGGAAACATCGGCCCCAGCCATAAGGAGGGTGTGGATCAATTCTACTGGGCGGTTAAGGATGATGACAATATGAAGGGGGGAACTCCCGTGTTCATCCCTTACATTGGGGTTTGCTCCCCTACGCAGGAAAAGCTCCAGAGCCGCCAGATGGGACTCCAGGGGAATGGCTATGTGGAGCACCGAGTTCCCTTTGGCATCCTGGGTGTTTACCTCTGCTCCATGATTTAAGAGGGTCTCCATCACCACGAGGTTTCCGGACCGGGCAGCTTCATGGAGGGGAGTAGCACCCGAGGCATTTTTAATGTTTACATCCGCATTCTTTTCAAGCACAAACTCCAGGTAGCCCAGGTAGCTCTCCCTGGCTATATAATGCAGGGGAGCCATCCCATCGGCACTGCGGATGTTGTAGTTCGAGTTACGCACCGCAGGAGCAAAGTAGTTAAAAAGAGGAACCGAAGAGACCGCACCGGCCAAGATGAGCCGCTCTGCAACCTCCGCATGGTAGCGGGAATCGCCCCTTAAGAGGGCTATATCTAGGGCAGTACGTCCAAGATGATCCCTCTGGTTTAAGTTATTGGGCCCCCCCAGTATTACTTCGACCGATCGGGGGTTTCCCTCTTCAGAGGCAATATGAAGGACCGTCATTCCTGTTGAATCTGTACTCTGCACCGAAGCAGGGTTGATCAAAGAAGCCAGGAAGGCCCCCCCCTGGCGTACCCCAATTCGAGCCGGACTATTCCTGGCCCCCATGGGGTGGTGTATCGATGCCCCCGATTGGACGAGGATCCGAGCAGTTTCCTCATCCAGGAGTTCGGTGCTGATAGCCAGGGGAGTCCTGTTCAGGTTGTCCTGGGCATCTACTTCTGCCCCCAGGCTGATAAAAAAGGCAGCCAAGATGGGGTCCTCGAGCTCCGCCGCATAATGGAGGGCCGTTCGTCCCTGCTCATCCCTGCCATCTATGCCCACTTCACCCAGGAAGAAGGCCCTGGCCTGGTCAGTTTCGCCTCTGGCGAGGAGGGACCAGACATCGTCCTGCTTACTCGGGGAAGACTCGCATCCTGTGAGCACCATGATAAGGATGCACAAACTGGACAAAATTGCCCCAATCAAAAGGTTTCGTATTTTCATATCTCTAATATCGTCATGATTTTATATTGACATAAGGACGATAAGCAGCTAGGATTAGCCGTACTAAGGGCGAAGAAAAGGACCCTCGCCACAAATAAATATTACTGATGAATATGCGGCCTTGGTGGAACTGGTAGACACGCTAGCTTGAGGTGCTAGTGCTGCGAGGCATGGGAGTTCAAGTCTCCCAGGCCGCATAATTTTTGCTTACCTCCTCTGTCAAGGGAGCTGTATATGGCATTAATCAAAGGTGAATCTTATGTCCTGGGCCTGGATTTCGGCACCGACTCCTGCAGGGCCGTCATCATCGATGCCTGCGATGGCAGCGAGGCCGGTCTGGCGGTCATGGACTACCCCCGGTGGAAGCAGGGGCTTTATTCCGATGCCCAACTTAATCAGTTTCGACAGCATCCCCTGGACTACATAGAGACCCTCGAAGGGACAGTTAAAGGGGCCCTTGGAAGCGCTTCTCTGGCCCCCAAAATTAAGGGCATCGCCATCGACACCACCGGTTCCACCCCCTGTGCGGTGGACCTCCAGGGCCAGCCCCTCTCACTTCAAGCAGAGTTTTCGGATAATCCCAGTGCCATGTTCGTTCTATGGAAGGACCATACGGCGGTGGAAGAAGCAGCGGCGATCAATCACCTGGCCAAGACCTGGGGCGGGACCGACTTTACCCGCTATGTGGGGGGGATCTACTCCTCCGAATGGTTCTGGGCCAAGATAATGAGGGTCTTTAAAGAAGACCCCTCCATGGCATCCAAGGCCGCTTCTTTTCTGGAACATTGTGACTGGATGACCCTCCTCTTAACTGGAGGCTCAAGTCTGGCCGAAGTAAAACGCAGCCGTTGTGCCATGGGCCATAAGGCCATGTGGCATCAATCCTTTGAAGGAGGCTACCCCTCTGAGGATTTCTTGCACCGCCTGGATCCCCGCCTGGGGTCCGTTCTAAAAAGCCTGGGTCCCCATACCTATACCAGCGATACCCCGGCGGGCCTCCTTTCCGATGAATGGGCAGGGCGGCTGGGGCTGAATCCGGGGATACCTGTGGCAGTAGGGGCCTACGATGCCCACATGGGGGCCGTGGGGGGCGGGGTTAAGCCTGGATGGCTCGTGCGGGTCATGGGAACCTCCACCTGTGATATGATCGTGGGACCCCAGCCGGAAGGTAAGGAGATTCCCGTCCCAGGCATCTGCGGTCAGGTCGACGGTTCGGTGGTCCCCGGCATGATAGGTTATGAGGCGGGGCAGAGCTCCTTTGGGGATGTCTATGCCTGGTTCCGAAAGCTCCTCATGTGGCCCTTGGAACATATATTACCCCGCCTGGATGGTATTAAACCGGAGGATCGAGCTGCCCTTCTGGAAGAAACCGAAGGGAGGCTTTTACAAGATCTGGCCAATGAGGCCGCCAAGATAGAACCGGCCGAAACTGATCTCCTTGCCCTGGACTGGCTTAACGGGCGCCGGAGTCCCGATGCGGATCCCCGCCTAAAGGGGGCCATCACGGGCCTTACCCTGGGGACCGATGCCCCCCGGTTCTACCGGGCCCTGGCGGAGGCCACTGCTTTTGGGGCCAAAGCCATCGTTGAGCGTTTTAAAGAGGAGGGGGTCGCCATCGAGGGCATCATAGGGGTAGGGGGGGTGGCCCGCCGTTCACCCTTCATCATGCAGATCCTGGCGGATGTGATAGGTCTCCCCATCCATGTGCCGGCCTTTGATCAATCGGTGGCCCTGGGGGCCGCCATGTTTGCCGCTGTAACTGCGGGGCTTTACCCTGATATACCCAGTGCCCAGGAAGCCCTCTGTTCACCCATCGATACAATTTACCAGCCCCAGGAGAATCATCTTGCTGCTTACAAGCTACTGTATGAAAAATATCAGGCCCTGGGCCGATTTTACGAGGAATTTGTATAAAAAATAATACAAGCGAGGATTTGTCATGAGCCAATCGAAGGTACTTCCCTATTTTTCAGGCGGAAAATTTCATACATCCTCAAGTAACGTGTACACCGACTGCTATAATCCCAGCACCGGTGAAGTAATTGCCCGGGCCCCCTGTTGTACCAAGGAGGAGGTCCTGGGAGCCATAGGGGCCGCCAAAGCAGCATTCCCCTCTTGGTCTGCAACCCCCGTAATGCGCCGGGTCCAGGTTCTTTATAAACTGCGGAGCCTCCTGGATCAGCACCTGGAGGAACTTACCCGTTTGGTGGCCACCGAGAACGGTAAAACCTGGACCGAGGCAGAGGGGGATGTCCTCAAGGCCCGGGAAGGGACCGAGCAGGCCCTCTCTGCCCCCTCCCTCATGATGGGTGAAAGCCTGATGGATACCTCCTCGGGCTACGACACGGTTCTCTACCGGGAGCCCCTGGGGGTCTTTACGGGGATTGTACCCTTTAACTTTCCCGCCATGATCCCCTTTGGCTGGATAGCCCCCATCTGCATAGCCACCGGGAACACCCTGGTTATCAAGGCTTCAACCATCTGTCCCCAGACGGCCTTGAGGATCGCCGAACTCTACCAGGAAGCAGGGCTCCCCGAGGGGGTGATAAACATCCTGACCTGCTCCAGAACCGAGGCAGAGCTCTTTCTTTCCCACCCTGATGTGGCGGGGATTAGCTTTGTAGGGTCCACCGAAATAGGCCGTCATGTTTACAAGACCGCCGCTTCCCATGGCAAGCGGGTCCAGGCCCTCTGCGAGGCCAAGAACCATGCCCTGGTGATGAATGACGCGCCCTTGGTCCGGACCGCCGCGGGGATTATTAACTCCGCCTTTGGCTGTGCCGGTGAACGTTGCATGGCCCTGCCGGTTGTGGTGGCAGAAGAAGGGATTGCCGATGCCCTGGTAGCAGAAATCGATAAACAGGCCTCGGCCCTCAAAATTGGACCGGCCTATGAAAAAGATACCCGCCTGGGGCCGGTGGTTACCCAATCCCATAGGGACTTTATTTTACAATGGATAGAAAAGGGAATCGCCGAGGGGGCCAAGCTGGTCCTGGACGGCAGAAAGGCCGAAGTGCCGGGCCATGAAAAGGGCTTTTACCTGGGTCCCACTATCTTTGATCATGTGGGCCCCCAGATGAGCATAGGGGATAATGAAGTCTTCGGCCCGGTCCTCTGCATTAAACGGGTGGGCAGTTTCGAAGAGGGTTTAAACCTCATGAACGCCAACCCCTATGCCAATGGCTCGGTTATCTTTACCCAGAACGGCTACTACGCCCGGGAGTTTACCCGCCGCACCCACGGGGGCATGGTGGGGGTCAATGTGGGCATCCCCGTCCCGGTGGGGATCTTCCCCTTTGCGGGACACAAGGAGAGCTTCTTTGGGGATCTCCACTGCCTGGGCAAGGACGGCTACCGCTTCTACACCGAGTCAAAATGCATCACCAGCCACTGGTTCGAAGAAGAAGAAAAAAAGAGCAGTAAGGTTTCCACCTGGGATGGGACCATTTAATGGGAATAGCGCTAATTATGACGAAGGGAGGAGGGAAGGAATGACCGGAATTGAACGTGACAAGAATCTTATGCTTGTTTATGCCGTTGAAGGTTATTCCCAGCGGCATAATCTTCCCGAAAAAGATGTAATATCTCTTTTCCGGAAACACGGTGTTAATAAGCTCATAAGAGATCATTACAATGCTCTGCATACCCAGGGCCTTGACGAGGGTATATCATTTGCCGAGGATATCTTATCTTGGAAACAAAACTAACTCTATACCACGGCTCAAACCATAATTTTAATACGATAGATCTCTCAAGATCAAAAGATAAGCGTGATTTTGGAGCAGGGTTTTATACTACAACCTTGCGCGAACAGGCAGAAGACTGGGCAAAAGCCGTTTATAATAGATATAAGGGAGAAGGAATATTCGTCTATGAAATGGAGTTTTCCCAAACCGAGGCTTTATCTATTAAAAAGTTCGATTATCTTTCTGAAGAATGGCTTTTAATGGTTCAGAAAAATCGAACCCTGGGCGGTATACAACATAATTATGATATAGTCCAAGGTCCTGTGGCAAACGACAAAACAGCACGCACCATAGGGTTATATATTGCAGGAATTATTGATTCCACCACAGCAATAGAACGGCTTAAAATTAATAAGGTAAATGACCAAGTTTCGTTTCATACTCCCTTGGCATTTTCCTGTTTGAAAATAATAAGGAAAAAACAATATGAAGGATAAATATTCTTTTAATGGTGAAGATATAACTACAGACATACTCTTTAAGATAGAACACATAGTGAATATTATGGCAGAAAAAGAACATATCTCTTTTGATGATGCCTATGAAGCATTTATTTTTTCAAACACCTACAGTATTCTAAAACAGACAGATAATCTTTATTGGGCTGAAAGTGCAGAATTTATTTCAGATGAATATTATAGGGAGAAAAGGGTGGATGGCACGAATTAAAAAGAAGTGGAGAGGGAAGGGTATTATATGACTAAAGAAATACAAGCAGAGCTCGAGGCACTCAAGGAAATAATTATCAAGGCCGTCCCGGTGGAACAGATATACCTTTTTGGTTCTTATGCTTATGGGACAGAAAACAAAGATTCGGACTTGGATTTATATGTGGTTTTTAAGAATGAAATGGCAATGCGGGAGCTGGATGCAATTACAACCATTCTGGAGGCAATTGAGCCTATAAAAAATATGCCTATGGACATATTAGGGTTGAAGCAAAATCGCTTTGATGTCCGAAGGATGTATGCAACCCTTGAACGGAAAATTGCCAGAGAGGGAACTAAACTGTATGGATAGGTACAAAGAAGAAATATTACAGCAATGGCTAGATAAGGTGAAAGATGATTTAAGATCAGCAGAGTACCTTTCTACGATGCATCATCCTACACCCGATGAAATAATCTGCTTCCTTTGTCAGCAATCGGCAGAAAAATACTTAAAAGCCTTTATTTTTATTAATGACATTGAACCTGATAAAACCCATGACCTAAGAGAACTTTTAAGAACATGTGAAGAATACAACACATCATTTTCATCATTACTCTCGAAATTACGTGTTTTGACAAGATACGGAGTAATGCCCCGTTATCCAAACGATCTTGCAATTACCAATGATGATATGAAAACAGCCATCCAATATGCCAAGGATGTGCAGGCATTTGTTTTACAGGTTTTGCAGGAAGAGAATAGTGATCAGTGAGTAGTGAGTAGTGAGTCGCTTGGCGCTTGGGTGTCAGTCACCCGAATCGTCTAGTGTCGTTAGGTGTAATCGACACCATATGTGGTGTAGTTGAGCCTGTTCGTGTGGTTTTCGCCTGCCAGTGCAGGCGTGTGGTTCGTGATAAGAATCTTCATTTTCTTTTCTCTGTGTTCTTAGTGTCCTTCGTGTCTTTGTGTAAGCGCACGCATTGACATGATGTTTAATTTCCAGCATTCTTAATTACATGAAAAGAAATTTATTAATTAAGACGGTATCACTGTTATTTCTCTGCGCTCTGCTTGCACTTGCCGGTTGCGCCCCACGTGGTGCAGTATCGGAACACGAACCGGCTACCTTAGGGCTCATTACCATCCTGAGAGAAAATCCGGAAGTGGAACAGCTCTTAATTCGTTCTATTGAAACAGCGAGGGAAATTAATCCGGATATAAACACGAACCCTGCGCAATCGCTGGAAGAATTTTTCCGGTACTTGAACTGGTCGGTCAAAGCGATGCCCTGGAATGCGTTGCCCAGCGCAGAGCAAATTCCTTCATTATTTGATGCCATCGATCAAAGCCTGAACTATTTTTACTGGATTCTTGACCAGCCCTTGACAGAACTTGAAGGAAGGGGTTTTTATTTTAACAGTCTGCAGTATATCCCGGAACTCCAGCCCTGGATTGTCAGGTATGTTCAGTCATGGGGCGAATTCCTGTCTACCGAGGAATCATGGAACAGCGAATACTATGCCCTCATGATGCGGGAAGACCGCTTCAACCTGGACAGGGGCTGGTACGAAGATCCGTCCAACTGGCGTACATGGAATGACTTCTTTTCAAGAGCATTGAGATCTCCCGACGTCAGGCCCATCGCCGCGCCGCAGGATGATTCTGTTGTCACTTCTCCCGCTGATTCAGAACCGCAGGGTCTTTGGCAGATAGATGCGGATTCACTCATTGTATTGGGAGTACAGATAAAATCAACGGAGTTTCAATCTGTGCCGCTTTTGCTGGGCGACAGCGAATACGGCGGAAATTTTGCCAATGGAACGCTTACCCATACTTTTTTGAACGTACATGATTACCACCGATTCCATTTTCCCGTAAGCGGCACAATAAAAGAAGTAACAATGATCCCGGCTCAGGATGCCCTTGGAGGAAGAACCGTGTGGGACGAGGCAACAGGAAGATACCTCCTTATTGTAACCGAGCCGGGCTGGCAGACCATAGAAACAAGAGGGTTAGTCGTCATCGAGACATCTGATTATGGCCATGTAGCGGTGTTGCCGGTAGGTATGTCACAAATTTCCTCTGTTGTCTTTGAAGATACCGTAGTGGCGGGAGCACAGGTTAGCAAGGGTGATTTGCTGGGCCGTTTCCTGTTTGGCGGATCGGATATTGTCATGATATTTGAAAGTCAGGCGGGCTTTGAAATAACGGTGCCCGCAGCAGGCGATGTCCACGAACACGTTCTAATGGGGCAGGAATACGGCATATTCCGCAGATAATACCTGTTATCGAGGAGATGAATCATGAAAAAAGGTATAGGAAAAGCTGTTGCAGTTGTGGTTAATCTTGCAGGGGTGGAGTAAAAAAATGCACAACAAAAAAACCATCGTACAGTGCTTTCTTTTGGTACTGGTGATTACAGCGGCAATTGCCTTTGGGGTCTTTGCCGACAAAAGGCGTGCCGAAAGCGGCCCCGCGTATATTTTAAAGATGTCAACCCAGATGTCGGAAACATCACTGTTGGTAGAGGGGTTTAAGGCCTGGTCTGATGCCGTATACCAGCGTACAGGCGGAGATTTCTTAATAGAGATATTCAGCTCCGGTGCGTTCGGTATTGATGAAGATACTATAGAACAGGCAAAATTGGGCGCCAATGTGGCGGTTTTGACAGACGGCGGCCGAATGTCAAATTATGTAAGGGAAATCGGCATAGTTGGCATGACCTATATTGCCGAAAATTACGAAGAACTGACAAAAATTATAGAAACATCAACTTTCAGGGAATGGGATGCACGGCTTATTGAAAACGGCATAAAGATACTGAGCTATAACTGGTATGATGGCCCCAGAAACTTTTACACCAATAAAACCATTAATAACCCATCTGACCTTCACGGGCAGCGTATCCGCACTCCAGGCGCAGCGGTGTGGTCGCGTTCGGTTGCCGCTTTGGGAGCGACTCCTGTCGCAATGAGCTGGGGCGATGCGTATAATGCCCTGCAGACCAGGGCTATAGACGGAGTTGAAGCCCAGTCAACAGCGGCTTATCCAAGCAGGCTGTACGAAGTTACCCATATTATGACCAAGACCGAACATTTTCAGCTTGCAAACTTTGTCATGACCGGAGAAAAATGGTTTTCCTCTTTGCCTTTGGAATATCAGCAAATCCTCGCCGAAGAATGTATACGTGCCGCTGTTGAAAATGCCGGAAAAGTTCTCCAACGGGCAGAAGAATATGAAAGGGATATGGAAGCCCATGGTTTGCAGATTAACCATGTTGATAAAGCGCCGTTTATTGCCGCTGCCGAGAGAGCCTACCGCGAGTTGGGTTTGCTGGATATTAGAGACAGAATTTGGAGCGAGATAGGTAAAGGAGCAGTTGAATGAAAGTAATAAATGCCATATATCGGGGATTTTGCATACTGGAAGAGACAATCGTTGCTGTTTCTGTAGCGGCAATTACATTGTTGATATTCGCTTCTGCAATCGCCAGGGGGCTTAATCATCCCATTAACTGGGCGGTGGATATTTCGCTGCTGCTGCTTGCGTGGCTTGTGTTCCTTGGCGCGGACACCGCATTGCGCCGCTCGGACTTTATCCGTGTGGACATATTGCTTCGAAAATTTTCACCCGAAGTACAGAAATTCCTTTATTATTTTTTCTATATAATCATTATTCTTTTTTTTGCAATGCTGGTTATTTACGGTATACCATTAAGCATTGAAAACTACAAGCGCACTTTTCAGGCATTGCCTATTTCCTATTCATGGGCAACCCTCAGCGTTCCTGTGGGCGCGCTTTTTATGATTGTTACGATTGTGATAAAACTGGTAAAAAAATGGAGTGAAAACGAAATTGTATCGGAAGGCAAGGAGGCAATCTGATGATTACGGTAGTTATTGTTTTTCTGCTCTTCCTGGTTTTGGGAATGCCGGTAGCCTTTGTTGTCGCACTGGCAGGCGCAAGTTTTTTTCTGTCACACCCTGATCTTTCTTCCGCGATTGTTGTTCAAAGAATGTTAAGCCCAAGCCAGAGTTTTACCATGCTTGCCGTTCCGCTCTTTATTTTCGCGGGCAATCTTATGAACAGTACGGGCATCACCAAGCGTCTAATAAAATTTGCAACCGTCCTTACCGGGCACATGTACGGAAGTATCGCCCAGTTATCATGCGTGCTATCGACTCTGATGAGCGGCGTTTCGGGTTCCGCCAACGCCGATGCTGTGATGCAGTGCCGTATCCTCGGGCCGGAGATGACCAAACGAGGATACGCGCGGGGCTATTCGGCGGCGGTAAACGGGTTTACATCCCTTATTGTCGCTACCATACCGCCCAGCATGGGGCTTATCATCTACGGCTCTGTGGGGGAGGTTTCCATTGGCCGCCTTTTTGTCGCAGGTTTTGTTCCCGGCTTGCTTATGATGGTATTGTTGATGGTCGTTATACGCTTTACTTCCAAAAAGCGCGGGTATCTGCCGGACCATGATAAACCAGCCTCCCTCAAAGAAATAGGGCGCGCATCCATTGACGGGATTTGGGCGCTTCTTTTTCCGGTTATCCTTATTGCGGGTCTTCGTTTTGGTTTGTTTACCCCTTCCGAGTCCGGCGCTTTTGCCTGTGTTTACGCGATTATCGTTGGAAAATTTATTTTCAAAGAATTAACTTTAAAGGTTTTTATTGAAACATTAAAAAACTCAGGGCGCGACATCGGCGTGATAATGTTTCTTATTTGCGTTTCGGGAATTTTAGGCTATGGCATTGTCTATGACAATGTGCCTGGAACCCTGTCTGTTTTCCTTGTGGGTGTTACCGCTAATCCTTATGTCATGCTTTTAATAATAATTTTACTTCTGGTGACCGCCGGCTGTTTCATGGAAAGCACCATTGTCACGTTGCTTATGACTCCAATACTGCTCCCCGTGGTTACCCGCCTTGGAGTTGACCCCGTGCAATTCGGGCTGATTATGATGACCGTTACCACCATGGGCATAATGACACCGCCTGTGGGCATAGCTTTGTATACCACCTCCACCATAATGGAATGTAAACCGGAAGAAACGGTAAAAGAGTCATTGCCGTTCATACTTGCGGTACTGGCGGTTGTAGCGTTCTGTATATTTTTTAAAGACGCAATTTTATTTTTGCCCAATCTTGTTTTTGGTACTCAGTGACGTGCTGCTTTTTATTTTTTTGTACAGTGAAGCTGCCGCATCAGATAAAATGACAACAATAATACCAATAAGAAAATTCAGCAGAGGGTCTTCGGGGAAAAGATCAACAAAAAAAATAAAAGCCCAGCCAATTATCATCCATTGGGCAACATACATGGCGGTTACATTCCTGCTCCAACGGGAAAGCTGCTTCCCGGCAAACCCCAGGGCTTTTATCCCGGATAGTGCGTACAACGTACTTATCCATGTAAAGCAGATTCCGCCTACCAGAATATACTGGATGAAGTCCTGATAATAATATTCATCCGGTCCAAAATGCATTTCCCAAATGTTAAAATCGTATTTAAAGGAACCCAGCGTAATGGTCGCGGTGATCAAAGCCGAAAAGGCAAATAGGTAGGTATAAAAACGTTTTTTATCTGTGCATTTTATTAAATGCCTGCCAAAAACATACCCCATAACCGGGTAACCGATCCATGACAGAAAGGGGAAATAGGAATAGTCATTGGCCCTGACCAATAGCCCAAGCACCGGTCCATGCCAGAAGTTATTCATTACCCAGGTCAATAAGTAGTTTAAGCAAGACAGGGCAAGGGCGGCAAATACCACATGGATAGTTTCCATCCGCAATTTTTCCTTTATGGCAAAGAACAGGAAAGTGGTTCCCGCAAAAGCAAGGATATCCACGCCAAAGGTGTAATTGAAAAAATCTTCTCTGTATGCAATATCTCCGCTTTGCGCAAGCATAATTAAACTCGGCAGCCCAAAAGCGGCAAAGTTTAATGCATAATGCAACAGAAGTAGTATTAAGCCGTGTTTTGCGAGTTTTTTAGGCTCATTGTTTTTCGAATACACGATACCCGCACCCAAAAGTATCATAAATGTAGGCGCTGCAAGTGGGCTTCCGGCAAATTCAATTATTTTTGAATAGATACTGGAAAAAGGAAAACCCGGCAGTTCCAGTTTAACATGTACCAGAATCATAAAGAACACCGCAAACCCTCTGGCCCAGTCTAGTTCAGTTTGCCGTCCCGCATTGATGTTTTCATCGCTAAAAAGCTTTGGCATAATCACTCCTTCTTTATCTTTTTGAAGGATAATATGGTAATATACTGTTTGTCAATTAATGCACCATGTCTCTACTATATGGAATAATCTGTTGAGCCAAAAAGTATCGATTTTCAGAAATAACATCAATTAGTTCCCTGTTTGAGAAAGTGTTTGGTATATCGCTTAACGTTATATATATAAAACATTCAGGGCAGAATATTCGAATGCATTTTCTGTCTTTGCAATCCCGAACTGTATTGATGTTTTCTGTCAATTACCAATATAATAATTCTTTAAGGAGTACAATCATGGAAAACTGGTACAATGCGGATACACAAACCGTAATACAACAACAAAACTCTGATGCCCGGATGGGTTTATCTGCAGGTGAGGTCGAAAAGAGGCAGGCCCAGTTCGGGTTAAATAAATTTGCTGAAAAAAAGAAGGAACATTTTCTTGTACAGGTGCTTCGCCATATTAAGGATGTTTCGGTAATCATCCTGCTTTTTGCCGGTGTACTATCTTTAATGCTTGCGCTGCGGGGAGATAAAGATTTTGCCGCGGCTATCGTCATTTTTTCCATTGTAATAATGAATGTGATTTTAGCTATTACCCAGGAGCGGGGCGCGGAAAAAGCGCTGGATGCCCTTGCCGTTTTGAATAGCCCCAACTGTTTTGTACTCCGCGGCGGTGTTAAACAGGAAATTGATACAGCGCTTGTTGTTCCGGGTGATATTGTTGTGTTAAAAACCGGTGACCTTGTTCCGGCGGATGCGCGTATTCTTGAATGTGAAAGTTTTGCCGTAGATGAAGCGTCCCTTACCGGCGAAAGTGAGCCGTCGGAAAAAAACGCAGATGCATTAACCATGGAAAACGCTCCCCTTGGTGACAGGATTAACATGGTTTTTTCCGGCTGCCTTGTTGTATCGGGACATGCGAAAGCTGTTGTTACCGCTACGGGGATGAAAACGGAAATGGGAAAAATTGCCGGTTACCTCAATTATACGAAAAAAAATAAAACCCCGCTGCAGTTGAGGCTGGATAAACTTGGCAAACTGATCAGTACAATAGCGATTGTTGCCGCTGTTACCATTTTTATTATCGGGCTGCTTGAAGGGCAGGAATTCTGGCATCTTATGATGCTGGCGGTAACCCTTGCCGTAGCGGCAGTTCCGGAAACCCTGGCGCTCATTGTCACCCTCATGCTTACCCATGGCGTTAAAAAAATGGTGGGACAGAATGCCCTTATCCGAAAGCTCCAGGCGGTTGAAACATTGGGAAGTACCTCGGTTATTTGCTCCGATAAAACCGGGACGCTTACTCAAAATAAAATGACGATAAAGAGACTGTGGGTTCATGGTGATACACCTGTCACTGAAACAGAAGCCAATTCGCCGCAGCATATCGAGCTGCTAAAAAAATACCTGTTAGCAAGTAATGTAACTGTGGAAAAATCCGAAACCGCAGGGATTCCCGATGGGGAAAAAATCATCGGCGACCCCACTGAGTCAGCCATTATGCGGCTTTCCATTGATAAGGGTATAACACGAGAGAGTCTTAACACGGAATATGAAAAGGCAGGCGAAATACCTTTCTCATCATCGCGAAAAATGATGACGACAATCCTAAAAAAACCGGACGGGCGTTATCTGATAGTAACGAAAGGGGCTTTTGACAAACTTCCGATAAAAAACAGGCAGGATCTGAATTACATGAAGAGCTTGGACGATGTCCACAATGCTTTTGCCGGTGATGCGCTTCGGGTAATAGCGCTTGCTTCCAAAGAAATTGACAATTTTGTGTCCGGAGAAAACCTTGAAAAACTGGAAACAGAGCTTGATTTTCAGGGCTTTATCGGCTTGATTGACCCGCCGCGCCCGGAAGCGGCAGCCGCCATTGCCCGTGCCAGGAAAGCCGGTGTGCGTACCATTATGATCACCGGCGATCATGCAGAAACTGCGGCGGCGATCGCACGAGAGCTGCGTATCATTTCTGCAAAAGAAGGTGTCATCACCGGAGTGGAACTGGAAAAACTTACCGACGAAGAACTGTTTGACAGTATCGAATATTATTCTGTGTATGCGCGTGTTTCGCCATCGGACAAAATCCGCATTGTGCAGGCATGGCAAAGCAGGGGAGCGGTCGTTGCAATGACAGGTGACGGTGTAAATGACGCGCCTGCGTTAAAAGCCGCCGACGTTGGCGTTGCCATGGGTATTAATGGAACCGAAGTTTCAAAAAGTGCATCTGATATGATTTTAACCGATGATAAATTTTCTACAATCGTTGGAGCGGTAAATGAAGGCAGGCAGGTTTTTTCCAATATTAAAAAACTCATCTACTTTTTACTTGTATGTAATATTTCAGAAATAGTGATTATGATTTTTGGTCAGGTTTCCGGCTGGGGCATTCCCGTAACGCCGGTTATGCTGTTAATCGTAAATGTGCTTGGCGACGGCATACCCGGCATGGCTCTTGCAAAAGAACATTCCGACACAAGGATTATGGCAAGAAAACCCATAGACCGCGAAGAAAGTTTTTTTGCAGGCGGGCTTATGGAAGCAATTATCCGTCAGACAATTATGTGCAGCTTTGTTGTTCTTGCTGCTTTTTACATTGGTAAATTTGTCACCATTGCCGGTCCCAATCCGCCGTCCCATGAGCTTGGTCAGACTATGGCATTTATAGTATTGGGCTGGACTTCGATTTTGCACATTTTTACCGTTAGAAGCAGGGCTTCCATCTTCAGGCGTTCCATTAAAGACAATCCCCAGCTATTGATAAGTGCGCTGATAATGCTATTTGCTATTGGAGCATTGGCGATCATTCCGTCCGTTGCTTCCAGTCTGGGTTTTGTGCCAATGGACGCCGATCACTGGCTGCTTTCCCTCGGCTTTGTGATATTACCGACAATAGTTGCCGAATATGCAAAGTTTTGGGATAATCATAAATACAATGCAGCAGAAAGGCAGCGTGTAGTTCAGCAGCAGATTAATTAGTGTTTGTCCAAAAAGACATATTATGGACTGACTTTAATTAGAAAAGAAGTCCGCTTTTCCTGTGTACATATCATATTTTGCCTGTACCACAGTAATTTCGTCTGCCTCAATTAATTCCCTGATAATTAAGCTTTCTCTTGATTTTCTATAACTGTGGGCGATATTAAATCTTTCGGCTTCGGATGCATCTACGGCTCCTTCAATTCCTGACTGTATTTCTTCAACAACATCTGTTATATGACCTTCGGTATGGCCTTCTATTGCAGCGGATACTGCACCGCAATGATCGTGGCCCATTATCACAATGATCTTTGCTCCTAAATGTTTCACTCCATATTCAATACTGCCAAGCACAATATTGTCCACTGTGTTTCCCGCCGTGCGAATTACAAATAAATCGCCGATGCCGGCAGTAAAAATATGTTCAGGTGGCACGCGGGAATCAGAGCATGTTACAATAACCGCATAAGGCTTTTGCCCGTTATTTGCAGTATCATGACGCAGTCTTTTGGAGATGTCCGCATTATTTCTTCTGTTGTTTATGTAAATTTCATTTCCGCGTTTTAATTTTTGCAGGGCTTGTTCCGGTGAGTGTACCGGAAGATCATTCTTTTGAAAACTCATACAACTGCTTATAATAACAGGTAAAACAGCCGCCAGTATCATCAGAAATTTCCCCATTTGTTGCATGTACTTAAACATAAAAATACCTCACATTAAGATCTTCCAAATTTTGAAATGTTACCGAAATGTTCCCAAAATGATATTGTAACATAGGATAAGATATTTGTATAATGAACTCACAGAAACCAAGGAGATAAATCATGGCTAAACTAAAACGGATACAGCTTTTTTCAAAACTAAATACAAAGACTTACCAGGCAATAGAAAGCGCTACCATCCTCTGCAAAACCAGGGGAAACCCCTATGTGGAACTTGTCCACTGGGTAAACCAGATCATCCTGGGGGAGCAAACGGACTGGCACGAAGCTATCCGGCATTTTGCCCTTGACGAGGCTAAACTGGCCAAGGATATGATTGCTGCCCTTGATACCCTGCCCCGCGGGGCATCCTCCATATCGGATTTTTCCAATAACATACAGATTGCCATCAAGGAAGCATGGATGGTTGCCTCCCTGGTTTTTAACGAAGGGGCTATCCGTTCGGGGCATCTCCTGTGTGCCATCAAACAGACGCCGGAACTTGCCCGCCTGTTGCACGATGCAAGCGGTGAATTCGTAAAAATAAACGGGGATCTTTTGGCGGAACAATTCGCCGATATCGTTGTCAATTCTTCCGAAAGCTCTGTCCCTGCGGCAGCCGGCGACAGCGCGGCTACCGGGCAAGCCGGGGCAATGATGGGCAGCGCTCCTATGGGCAAGGGAGATGCACTCAAACAGTACACCATGGACATGACTGCCGAGGCCGCAGCGGGAAAAAGCGACAATATTGTCGGCAGGGATGCAGAAATCCGCCAGCTTATTGACATACTGCTGCGCCGCCGCCAAAACAACCCCATCATCACCGGGGATGCGGGGGTGGGAAAAACCGCCGTGGTAGAAGGGTTTGCCCAGCGGCTGGCTGCAGGGGATGTGCCGCCCTCGCTGAAAGGCACTAAGCTACTTTCGCTGGATATGGGGCTGCTGCAGGCCGGCGCCAGCATGAAGGGCGAGTTTGAAAACCGCCTCAAGCAGGTTATCGAAGAAGTACAGGGCTCGGAAACACCGATTATTCTGTTTATTGACGAAGCCCATACGATGATAGGGGCGGGCGGGCAAGCCGGGCAGAATGATGCTGCCAACCTGCTGAAACCGGCGTTGGCACGGGGCAAGCTGCGCTGTATTGCTGCCACTACTTATCAGGAATACATAAAATATTTTGAAAAAGACCCCGCCCTCAACCGGCGCTTTCAAAATATCATTATAGACGAACCGGATGACGATAAAGGCACGCAGATGATGCGGGGCATTATCAAGGCATTGGAAACACACCACGGCGTAACCGTTTTGGATGAAGCGCTTGGCTCGGCGGTAACGCTTTCCCGGCGCTATCTCCCCTCGCGCCAGCTTCCCGACAAATCGGTAAGCATCCTTGATACCGCCTGCGCCAAGGTTAACCTGAGCCAGAATGCCGAGCCTGCGGAACTGGAGTATTCCCGCCGCCGCATTGAAGCATTAGAGCTGGAAGTAGAAATACTTAAACGGGAAGTGACCAGCGGTTTGGATCACAGCGAAAAAATCGAAAAGCTTAACGGGGAACTTGCAGAAGAGCAAAAAAACCGCGATGCCATTAACGAACGTTTTGAAAAAGAAAAAGTCCTTGCCGCCGATATTAATGCACTGCGGGCAAAACTGGCAGAAGGCTCGTCACCCGGAGGTGACGCAGATACAAAACTTACCGCAGAACTGGAAAGCAAGCGAAAAGAATTAACGGATTTTCAGGGAGAAAACCCCCTGGTACTGCCCCAGGTGGATACGCAGGCGGTTTCTGCAGTCATCTCCGAATGGACCGGCATCCCGCTGGGCAGGATGGTCAAAGACGAAATCAAGTCGATTCTTTCCCTTGACGAAGAACTGATGACACGGGTAATCGGGCAAGATCACGGCCTTAAAATTATTGCCAAGCGGGTGGTAACGGCGCGGGCATCTCTGGCCGATCCCAACAAGCCCATTGCGGTAATCATGCTGGCAGGGCCTTCCGGTGTCGGCAAAACCGAAACCGCCCTTGCCCTTGCCGAACAGATCTACGGCAGCGATGAGCAGATTGTTACGATTAACATGAGCGAATTTCAGGAAGCTCATACTGTGTCAACCCTCAAGGGTGCGCCTCCCGGCTATGTCGGCTACGGTGAAGGCGGAGTGCTTACCGAGGCGGTACGCCGTAAACCTTACAGCGTTGTCCTGTTAGACGAAGTGGAAAAAGCCCATCCTGATGTCCATGAAATTTTCTTTCAGGTTTTTGACAAAGGCCAGATGGAAGACGGCGCAGGCAGGCAGGTCAATTTCCGCAACACCTTAATTTTACTGACCACGAATGTGGGGGATCATGTCATCGAAAAACTCTGCGCCGATGAAGACAATCTCCCTGGCACTGCCGAACTGGAAGAAGCAATCCGCCAGGACATGGCGCGGGTGTTCCCTGCGGCGCTGTTGGGGCGGCTGCAAATCGTGCCGTACTATCCGCTGGGGAAAAAAGCCCTGTACCGCATCATCGACCTGAAGCTCAACAAAATAAAGAAACGGGTCATGGAAAATTACTCAGCCGAGCTGGTCATTGCCGATGCGGTTAAGGACGAAATTATCCGCCGCTGCGACAATGCCGCTTCCGGGGCACGGCTCGTCGATGCCGTTATCAGTAACAGTCTGCTGCCGGAAATAAGCGCCGAGTTCCTGCGGAGCACTCTGGAGGGCAAGTCCTTCAAAAAAGTGCTTGCCGATGCGAAGGATGAGCAATTTACGTACTCTTTTGAAGAATAGGCTCGCGCGTTCTTTTGAGTTTGATTGGAGTCTGTCCATAATTAAGGAGAAATGTATGTTACTTTACAGGTCAGCGTTTTTGCTCGCAGTTTTATGTGTCTTTTTGGGTTCCTGCACTAATGCGATAGTCACGGCGGACAGGGAAACCTTTGAAAATGAGCGTACCGCCTGGAACGCTTTGGAACTGCAAAACTACCAATTTACCTACCAGTATTTTGGTGCGAGTATTGGCCCGTTTGGCCCGTATACCATTACGGTACGGGAAAATGAAGAAACCCTCGTCGAAAATACCGGCAGACACGCCGATGAGTTGACTTTTAAGACAATTGGCGAACTGTATAGCTATATTCAGCACATGTTTGACCTTATTGAAGGCATAAAAAACAAAAGCTCTGAGGCTCAGAACATACATTCCATAACAATAGACATACAATACGATCCGCAATACCATTTTCCCGCAGAAACAACCGTATCAACAGTTTATGCTGACCAAAGGGTCGGCGGAACAAGCAATTATACCATACTCGTTTCAACATTTACGCCGCTAAACTAGTCACCTTTTTGGCTCCGTTTTAGGTATTAGCCAGGGTTCCCCAAACCGCAAATCCCGTATTATAATGTAACCGTGTATTTATTTGAACACAATTCCCAAAAAATATTTGGGGCAAACGATGAAGATACGCCTGAAGATTCACAACTGCCGGAAATTATGAGCAGCTCTGTATTGGCAGGATTTGAAATCAATGTAAATGATGTTTTTAACCATTGAGGAGGAACCTAAATGACACCAGTCGCCACTATCGCTAACCTTACCGCTACCGGAGATGTAATCCTAGGACCGGGAGCGCTCACCACTATGGTTAAGGGGCTGCCCTGTGCATGCATGGGAGACCTTGTCGCGGGTCCTGTGTGTGTAACCGGTGCCATTACCATGACCACAGCAATAACCACTTTGGCAAAATGCCGCCCCCAGGCATGTATCGGAAGTCTGGTAACCGGGGTTTCCGTTGTCGGTATTCCGGTGGCAACTTCGGTGCTGGTATGTCCCAATGTTAATGTAATTGTGTAGGAGAGAAACATGCCCGAAACCGGAAACTTGAATCTATCGTTAAAAATTGCAGGGGGAAAATTTGATGATTTTTTCCCCTACGAATTATTCCTGGAAGAAGGCTTTTCCCGTGTGTACCGCGCACAGTTAACCGTGTTTACCAAAACATTCCGGGAGCAAAAAGCGTTACGGGAGCTTCTTGAGCAAAATATATCTCTTGCCATATCCCAGCGGATAAGCGGCGGGCTTGCTGTCCGCCGGCGTTACCTGCATGGATGCATCACCGGTGTTGCCAATTGCGGTGTGGTTAGCCGGGGCGGAGGCGGCTCTGCCGGCGCAGATTGTTATCGCCATGTAATTACCATAGAAAGCGATATTGCCCAGTTGCGCCATACCCGTCTTACCTGCCCCTTTTACAAAAAAACGCCGCCGGACATTATCGAGGGAATTTTAGATCGTTATCAAATCCAGGGGAGTTTTGCCGACAAACAGGTGAATCGGTCAAGTTTCAGTAAAAACCTCATGTTCGAGCAGGTAGATATGAGCGACCTGGACTTTATTCATCATGTTATGGAACTCTACGGTATTTCCTGGACCTATATTCACGGAAAAGCTCCTGAAGGCAGTCTGGGAGCAGCGGAGCTGCATTTTTCCGAGGGCTTTCAATATACACCGCCGGTGTATGAGTACTCAGACAAAAGAATGATAGGTGAAGTCGAACAATTTGATTTTATTGATTATAACGAAGCACGGAATGTCTGGAAAATGGACAGTTGGAATATGGACAGCGAAATAGGTGTGGAAGGATTGGAAGTCAGCGCTTCCTACCCGCAGGCCAATTACGGTTCGCAGGAGTGGCGTTGGGGTGATGTTAAACCGGGCAAGCGGTACCACAACCATAATTCCCTGTTCCATAATTATGAGCGCAGAACGCCTAACGAAGAAATTGACGAAGACATCAAACGCATTATCGAAGTAAAAAGGATTGCCTTTGCTGCAGCGCAGGAACACTGGAAGGGAAGCGCTGAAAATATCGCTCTTATGCCCGGCTTGATTTTTGAGCTTAATCATTTTCAAGGGTCAAGGGATACTGCGGCAATCAGTGCTCTCGTAACGGATTCCCGTTTGCATGTCCGTTCCCTGTGGCCTCGTGATATGGCAGCGCCTCCGACAGGAGTTGAACCCGCTGAACTATCACAGGTTGAATTTTGCGCTGTTGACTGGGGTAAAGATTCGGAAAAACGGTTTTGCCGGTTAGGGCATGATATAGGGGATACCAATTAAACTTTTAAGGATTGTTACACTTGCTGCAGTAATACTCTTCAGTATTACTGCCTGCTACCAAAGTGTATCATGTATAGACACAGATGCAGATGCAACAGCCCCGTCAATAACAACTCGACCGGTATTGCGGCCCGGGACTCTGTTCATAGAGTACAGCGAAAACCTTACCGCCACGGGATCAAACCCAATTGAATGGGAGCTTACAGCCAGGACTTCTTTGCCTGACGGATTGACTCTGTCAAAAGACGGCATTATATCGGGAACCCCAACAGAAGAAGGCAACTTTTTTTTTACGGTCAAAGCTTCGAACACGGTAGGCAGCGACGATCTGACGCTTTCAATCAGTATTTCTCCCGACATCGTGCCGCCGACAATTATCACCACCTCACTGGCAGGCGGCGTTGTGGGGACAGCGTACAATAAATCCCTCGAAGCAACAGGTTCTTCACCAATTCTCTGGACTCGTGTCCAGGGCACTCTGCCGGACGGCTTGTTTCTTGCGGAATCAGGCATTATTTCCGGTACACCAACTGTTATAGGCACATTTAACTTTACTGTTCGGGCTGAAAATGATATCACCAAAGACTTTGACGAGACGGCATTGGAAATAATTATTGCAGCAGCTCCCGTCGCTCCGGCTATAACCACGGCAGCATTGCCGGACGGCATTGTAGGGGAAAATTACACGCAAAAACTCGGTGCAGCAGGGTCAGCGCCCATTACCTGGTCTGTGGGTTCCGGATCTTTACCCGGCGGTGTGACCCTTGATCCGGCAACCGGCATCATTTCGGGAACACCGGCTGCCCAAGGCACATTTAATTTTATCGTCATCGCATCGAATGCCGCAGACATAGCGGTGCAGGGTCTTTCCATTACCGTTGTCCCTGCTCCGGTAGCTCCGGTAATAACCACGACAGCATTGCCTGACGGGGTATTATTGGCAGCTTACAACCAAAACCTCACTGCCGAAGGAACCGCGCCGATTGAATGGACGTATACCGGTGCATTGCCCAACGGCTTAACCCTTTCACGAAGCGGCAATATTTCGGGAACGCCGACTGTCCCGGGCATATTTAGTTTTACTGTCCAGGCCGTTAATACTGCCGGCAGCGCTACGCAGCCGCTTTCCATAACGGTTGCCGCAGCGCCGCCGACAATCATCACCGCATCGTTGGCGGGCGGTGTTGTGGGGACAGCGTACACTAAAACCCTTGAAGCTACCGGAACAAAACCTATTTACTGGACTCTGTCCCAGGGCTCACTACCGAACGGCTTGAACCTGGCTGTAGCTACCGGCATTATTTCCGGAACGCCAACTACTGTAGGCACATTTAACTTTACCGTTCGGGCTGAAAACCTCTGGGACTTTGACGAGACGGTGTTGTCAATTGAAATCACACCTGCTCCGGTGGCTCCGGCAATAATGACAACAGCGTTACCGGACGGCATTGTCGGGATAAACTATACTCAGAAACCCGGGGTAACCGGAACCGCTCCCATTACCTGGACGCGCACCGCAGGCGAATTGCCCGGCGGCTTAACCCTTGAATCATCAAGCGGCATTATTTCAGGTTCGCCGACTACTTCCGGTACATTTAATTTTACCCTCCAGGCTTCGAATGGTGCAGGCAATGCAACACAGCCATTGTCCCTCACCATTGTTCCCACCCCGGTAGCCCCGGCAATAACCACCGCAACATTGCCTGACGGAGTGTTGGGGGCGATGTACAGTCACACGCTTACCGCAACAGGAACCGCGCCGATTGAATGGGAGTGCATCACGGGCTTTTTGCCCGGCGGTTTGACCCTTTCACGAAGCGGAAATATTTCGGGGATGCTGATTACCCACGGCACTTTTAATTTCACCGTCCAGGCTTCGAATACGGCAGACAGCGATACGCAGCCGCTTTCCATAACGGTTTCCGCAGTGCCGCCGACAATACTTACGACATCACTGGCAGGCGGTGTAGCAGGAACTGCTTACAATAAAACCCTCGAAGCTTCTGGAACCCAACCCGTAACCTGGTCGCGCACTGCGGGGAGTTTGCCGGACGGCTTGAGTCTTGCGGCAAACGGCGTAATTTCCGGAACACCAACCGTAGTAGGAACGTTTAACTTTACGGTCCAAGCAGAAAACTCCGGAGGCGTTGACGAGACGGCATTGGCAATTACCATTGCCAATGCGCCGGTCGCTCCGGCAATTACCACAGTATCATTCCCGGACGGCACGGTAGGAACAAGTTATACGCAAAAACTTGGAGCAGCAGGAACAGCACCCATTACCTGGATTGTTGTTGGAGGCTCTTTGCCCGGCGGCTTAAGCCTTGATACAACAACCGGTACCATTTCCGGAACGCCCACTACACAGGGGTTGTTTGATTTCACTGTTCGGGCCGAAAACAGCGTAGGCAGCGCGGAGCAGGATTTTTCCATTACCATTGTCCCCGCTCCCATAGCCCCGACAATAACCACCACAACATTGCCCGACGGTGTTTTGGGATCGGCGTACAACCAAAATCTTGCAGCCACGGGAACCGCGCCGATTGAATGGGAACGTGTCAGCGGCGATCTGCCTGATGGTGTGACTCTTTCACGCAGCGGCAATATTTCGGGAACACCGACTGCCTTGGGCACATTTAACTTCACCGTCAGTGCTTCGAATGTTGTAGACAGTGTAACAAAGGGGCTTTCAATAGAGGTATCCAGAGTACCGCCGACAATCATCACGGAATCATTGGCAGGCGGTACTGTGGGAGCAGCCTACGACAAAACCCTCGCAGCTACCGGAACGGCTCCCATTACCTGGAGCATTGTCAACGGTGCCCTGCCGGGCGGCTTGAGTCTTGCACCGGCAACCGGCAGGATCACTGGAACGCCTAACGCAGAAGGTGTGTTTACCTTTACGGTCAGGGCAGAAAACTCTGGAGGCTCTGATGAGAAGGCATTGCCGATTGAAATAACGCCTGCTCCGGTAGCCCCGGAAATCACCACAACGTCATTACCAAACGGCACTGTGGGGTGGGAATATAATCAAAAACTGGCAGCCACCGGTACGGCGCCCTTTACCTGGTGGGTGAGTACCGGCAGTTTGCCCGGCGGCTTAACACTTGATCCATCTACCGGCATCATTTCCGGAACGCCGACTACCACCGGCGCGTTTTACTTTACTATCCGGGTTATAAACGCCGCAAACGGCCATTCCAGGCCACTTTCAATAACCATTGTCCCCACCCCGGTACCCCCGTCAATAACCACAGATGCAACATTGCCGAATGCTGCAATGGGAAAATACTACTACTTCAACCTGGAAGCCAGTGGAACAGCTCCCATTGATTGGGAGCTTGCAACCGACCAGTCCTTGCCTGCCGGTTTAACCCTCTCAAGAAACGGCACCATTTCGGGATTCCCCGAAGGCCCTGTGGGAGGACCGTTTACTTTTAATATCAAGGTTAGTAATGCTGCTCCTTCTCCAAATCCGGAAGACGTCACTCAAAGGATCTTTGCACTCTACGTCGGTTACGAGATAATATTTAACAGCAACGGCGGAACACCGGAACCAACCATGTGGGTTTTTAGTTCAACCACGCCCATTACCCTTCCTGAACCGACCAATAATGCTCCATTTGCCACTGCCGGCGGTCATACTGGCGGCCGTTTCAGGGGGTGGTTCACCCAAAACAACCCCTCTTCCGCTATCGAGCCTGTTCCTTCGCCGTTGACGGTTACTCAGAGTTATACGCTCTATGCTGATTGGGGGTACAGAATTCGCGAACCCGGCCCGGCAGGGGGCATAATCGTCTACCGCAATACCGCAGGTTTTCAAAAAACCGGGTTTCAAACCATCCCGACCAGGACAGACTACTACCTTGAGCTCGCCCCGGCGGATGCTTCTGTACCTGGAGGAGGAGTAGGTGCGGATAGATTCAACTGGTCGTCAACTGCCGCATCGGGCAATACCCGCCTGGATGTATCATATTATGACATAGGACGAGGCGGATCAAATACGGCCTCTATCCTCATACATGATGCAAATGCCCCCGCAGCAAGTATAGCCCGTAATTACGGCAGTGGTACTGCCTTTGACGATTGGTTTCTCCCGACATTTTATGAATTACTTGAAGTATTTTCTGCCCTCCATGGAACCACTTATATAGAAGCTCTGGATAGCGAATACTGGAGTTCATCGGAATCACCGGCCCAAGGGTATCAAAACCGGGCATCAGTAGTCAGTTTTTTACCGCTCAGCAATATGGTGGAGCGTTACAAACATGATGATAACCTGGCTTCACGGCCAAAAGTCCGCGCTATGAGGTCGTTCTAGAGGACGAAAAAGGAAGGAATCAATGACATTAAAAACACTGTATGTAATGGCAGAAGACGCAGATGTGTACGGCTATAAGCCGAACCTGCCCTATCAATTTCCTGCCGAGGAAAATCCCAATGCAAGTGCAACTGAAAGTAATTTCAAGTGCATCGTTGACATTGTTATGCCTATTGGCGGCTCTGAGTCTGCGTTGTTCCGGTACCCCAAGAAAGGCGAAAGAGTGCTTGTCGGTATTGAAGATACCATTAAAAAAGCATTCCTAATGGGATATTTGCCTGAAGAGGGAAATGAAAAGAACAAAGGGCAGAACGATTTTTTTGCCGGGAAAGATAATGAACGCGTACGCCCCGGAAAAATGGCAGGTCAGTTTTTCAGGTACAAAGGCTCTGATGATTACAATGAAAAAGTTGACAAAAAAGGCAACACTATTCCTCAACGCGAAACATTTTCGGAGATAGGGTTTTATACCGAAGAAACAAAATGGAAGAGGAAGGGCGAAGAAACACCCCCTTCCATTGACACCCTTAAAATAACATCCACCGGGGATATTCATCAGGAATCGGCGAATTACAGCAAAATCAAGGCGCAGCGTTTTGAATTATTATCTGACTGTGAAAGCGACTTTGGAGACCATACAGGTGATGATCCGTTTATTTACAAAGGGGATGTTAATATCCGGGCCAAAAACAGGGTTATTATCAAAGCCGCAAGTGCAATAACATTCAGGGTAGGGCGTTCATCGATTGAGATTACTGACGACGGGATTATCATACGTTCCAGAAAAGTCAACTCGAATATACCAAGCTCCTGGGACAGCATGATTAATGTTGATGTTCATAACGGTTTAAAACTTTCCGGGCAGCGGATCATCAACCAAGCGGGGATAGAATATATTGTGTGGGACGGTCAAGGCGGTACCATAAATTCCAAGCTTGGGGTAATCCGCATTGCCGGTATTGATATAGGGCTTAATAAATTTACCACAAAAGAATTTATTGAGCACGGAATTATAAGCGCGGTTGAGTTTGGAGCAAATTTGGCTAAAACAAGCGCCGCTTTTGTTGACGAGCAGGCATTCTCCTTTGGTAAGGGGGTAGTTGACAAAATAAATATGGTCGACGGTATATTTGCGGCAGGATTTACTGCGGGTCATGCTATGATCCCGAAATTAACCGGCGCTGCTTCCAGTTACTATCACCCTGCAGGTTTTTCCAGTATAATGTTGAGCTTGCTGGACTTATCGAAGGTTGTACTTATGATTGTCCGCATAGTGGTAGGTATGCTGATACCGGAAAAATTGAAGCGGGAATTACCCGTGATAAACGATTCTGTGTATACGGCTTTTGCTGTGGTTGAATTCGGTCTGATGAATGTCGCCTGGGTTGCCATGAGTGTGGCCTGGGCACCGTTCATGATTAATGAATCCATTATTCATATGTCAGACATGGATATTTGGATGGAATCTGAAAAAATCTGTAGACATTCAATTTTTAAAGAAGATACTAATTCTCCGGTTGCCGGGTTAAACATTGACATTAGTGAAGCCTGGAGCAAAACAAAAAAAGCTCTGGTAGGGATTTTCGGAATAGCAGCGGTGGGGGTAGTAGGAGGAGCGGTAGGGTCTACCCTTATGCTGGTAACAACTCCCTTGAACAAAGCGTTAGTTGAAGAGTTAATGAGTTTATAACAAAACTATTAAAAGGAGTTTGCAATGGAAGATGAAATAAAACAACGAATGAAGGATGAAGGCGTGCCTCTGGAAATGAATGATACGTCAGAAAAATTAATGCAGGATATGGTTAAGCCGGTTGTCACATCGGTGGCCGCCGGCGCGTTGACTCTTGCAGCCGCCGCTATTCTTAAAAAACTGATCGTTACGAACTTCAAACACAGCGATATAACCGGCGACAAGGAATTGAAACCCACCGATGATAAAGTGGCCATCAGCCAGGTGGAAAGTTCCGCTTCCGGTGTAGACGCTGCCCTGTCCAAAGACGAAGTAACCGGAGTGGATGGCGATCTTTCGGCAGCCCAGACGGAAGCCGTGGCAGCAACAGGGGAAGCGACCGCTTTAGAAACCGGCGCCGCTGCTGCCCGTACCAAGGCAGGGGCTGCGGACATAGAGACGAAAGCGCTTAAAATGACATAAGGAGCGGGCAATGGCTGATAAACTTGATTGGATGAACAAACACCTGGTACTCCTGCGCTATATAAGCCTGGCAGATGTAATGGAAAAGGAAGGTTATAAAATCCGGCCTGATCTGGAAGAACTATTTGTTGGCATGAGCGGCGCGGAAGAGATGGTATTTAAATTTGCTGATACCGAGCGGTATAAATGCGCTGTTGAGCTTTTGGCGTACATAGCCCATAAGCGGGCTGCCGTATGGTGGGGGTACCGCTGTGTGCTTTCTCTTTTGGAAGAACTACGGATAAACCCCGCAGAAGAACGGGACATAGCCGATATAGGCGCAAAACTGGAGCCGGAAATTCCCGACTTTGCGAAAATACCAAAGCCGCAGCCAACCCCGGAAGAACTTGCAGAAGCACAAGCCATGATTGCCCGGAGGCAGGCGGAATATGAAAAAATGAGAGCTGCCGTTGATCCGGATATCCTTAAGTTTATTGAAGACTTGATGGAAGTGGGGTTTGAAGAGTTCAGGAAGGAACACGGTGTTCACCCCGTAGAGTTGATGAAACAAATGGGAGAAAAACTAAAAACAAACCCCCGCGAAATTGATCCCAACTCTCCGATTTTTCAGGAAGCTGCAAAACTAAAAGCCCAACTTGGCGCATTGCAAAAAGAAACGGTAGATACCATCAAGTCGGTGATTCCACCCAAAGTGCCGGAACACCAGAAAAAGCTGCGTGACAGTGCGCTGGATGCCGTGTACCGCTGGGTTGCCGCCCCGGATGCGGAAAACAGCCAAAAGTGCCTGGATGTGGGAAACGAATGCCCTGACACCCCGGCGGGCCTGTTGTCCATCACAGCCTTCTGGTCATTCGGCGATCTTCTTCCCATGGGAGAGCAAACCGTCCCCACCCCGCCAGGCCTTTCCGCTAACGGCCTTAGCCAGGTACTTTTGCTGTGCGCCCTGCACCCCGGCGGAACCCGCAAGTTAAAGGAACGCTACGCCGAATACTTCCGCCTTGGCGTGGACGTGTTGAAAGGTGCGGACAACTGGGAATCATACCTTGCTGGCAGCAAGGCGCCTCACATCAAAGAAATGCCCAAAGAAATTTATGTGCCGGAAAATATAAAACCGGAAGACCTGGATGCGCGGAAACCTGATGAAACCCAGACTTTTACCTACAAACGCTGGAAACCCGAAGAAGAAAAGTAAAAAGGAGCTAACATGACACGAACTGTGTCCATTAGGAGAAATAGATGGAAATGAAAGTAATGACCGTTACCAACATAATGGGGATGATGAAAGAAAAGATCATCAATCAAGAAACCAATGAGGAAAAAATAATTGATATAAGCGGAAGCATACGTCCGGTTGTAACAGAAGTGAGTGACAACAGCGGTATTACTTACGATAATTTATCCTTTTATGCCATGGTAACGCCCTATGATATCAGTAAAACCGTGGATTCCGAGTGGGTTTCCCCGCATAAAGTAAAAGTTATAATGCTCCTTGGCGGAGACGAGTCCGGCCTTTTCCGACACCCCCGTGTAGGGGAAAAGGTGCTGGCCGGCAAAGCTGACGACGGAGAATTCTACCTGCTTGGTTTTGTTCCCGATAGCAGCAATTTGGGCGGAAGTTGTTTTACCCCTCCGCCGGAAGATAAAAAACCCCAGGTGCTCCGGTATAAAAAGACCGGGGAAAATTTCACCAAGCTTGCCCATTCAGAGATCGGGTTTACCTCCAAACCGGGCGGATATAACGGCTTTACCCTTGACGAGATAGGGATAAAATCTACCGGAAATATAACAAATTATGCTTCCAATAATTACAGCATAAATGCCGACTCGTACAACCTGGTAGTCGGGGATAATGGCTGTAATAATGCTTCCATAAGCATAACTCCTGACGGAAAAATCCTCATCAAAGCGCTTGATTCCATTAACCTGGTAGTGGGCAGAACCAGCATGAGTATTTCTGACAAAGGATTTGCCGTCAAGTCAAAAATAGCGGACAGCCCCATGGAAACCACCTGGGATGCCATCTTGAGCCTTAAGCCGCTGGGTGGGTTTTTCGTTACCGGGGCAAACTGCACTATGGTAGCCGCCAAAAAAGCGGTGATATGCGACAGCATGGGAGGCGCCTTATCAACGAGCATGGGCACAGTCGGCATAAAGGGCTGCGAGCTTGCATTAAGAACCATGGGTGCCTTGGAATCTACATTATTGGCATTGTTCAACGGGGTAGATTTTGCAGGCAATGCAATTTCCGCAGGCTTTGGCATGGAGCAAATGGGCAGGCAGCAGGCATACAATTATGCCCAGGAAAGTGTTGACAGGAGTGATGAGACCGTAGTCAGTGTTAAGGAGCTGAACGAAGCGGAAGCGGCGATGAAAAAAGCGCAAACAGAACTTGAGAACGCCATAGACGACCTGAGGCAAAAGAAAGCCGCCTATGAACGAAATAACACAACTGAAAACCTGAACGTCTGGAGAACAGCTTATTCAAATGCCGAAACTAAAAAGGTACAATATGCACAAAGCCAGGATGCCTACAGGGAAAAGTTATATGCGGCCTATCCGGAGAAAAAACAACTGGAAAAGGTCCAAAAAACAAATAAAATTGTCTCTTTTACCATGAAATGGATTAACTTTACCGTCGGCTTAATAAAGGATATCTGCGATATAGTTACGGGTTATTATTCAATGATGAGATTGCTTGATAAGCTCGATAGAGCAAAGTCAGCTGAGTTAAAAGCCGATATTCAGGCTGATTATCCGCGTCTGCAGCCGCTGGCTGATGATATGGCTGATAAGGCTTCGGCAGAAGATGTTATTAAATTAATACTTAACCCTGACACCTAAAATAAATAAGGAGGCGCCGTATGGCTCACGCATATTATCAAGAATATAATATTATCTACATCATGAATTTTATCTTAGACATGATGTTTAGTTTGGTTGATGAATCCATCAGTACAGCCATACTTTACGCCTGCGATCGGCCGATTGCGGGCATTGCGGATGAAATAAAAGAACTAAAAAGGAAGTTTCCCGCCGACTATAAATATGCATCCGATGATAATAAAGCGAAGGTAAAAAAGGAATACGAAGCTGCCATCCGCGAAAAAAACAAACAAATTATCGACTTAAAATACCTTGGGGATCAACTGAGCATATCCAACCTTTTCATAACCATGGGTTTGCAGGATATATATAATGCAATCCTGGCTGGCTATGGTATTGCGGATGTATTTAAGCCCATGACAGACGTGCCTCCCAGTATCAGCCTTAGAATGCAAGGCGATATTATCATTAAAGCAGGCCATGGAAAAGAGTTAGTCACAATGGGAGAAAAGGCGGCAAGTCCTACCATTTATGCAAAAAAAGCAATTGAGGCGGTTTCTTTGGGGGCAAAAATTGTATTAAAAACTCCCAAATGGGCCAAGGATATTACTGCTATTACAGACGATACAAAGGCTTTCGTTGAAGGCGGAACAACGGATGAATATGAACAAAAGGTAGAGGGCTATGAAAAGGAAATCAATGACTGCAAACCATCGTAAGGAGCGGAGCGCATGAAAGTAGATGAGGATCTGAAAAAGGACATTGTCGCGGGAGTAACGTCAATAATAGGAACGGCAACTGCCCTTGTAGCGGTTGCCGTTGCCGGCAAAATTGCCGATTTTATTGTTACCAATACAACCAGAAGCAATTTGGCAGGGGACATTAGCATACACCCCACCGAGGATACGGTAGCCATAAGCAAGGTCGAAACCGCCGCCTCCGAAGTGGAAGGCAAGCTTGCCCAGGATAAAGTAAACGCTGTGGCCGGAGATGTAAAGGCATCGGAATTGGATGCCGCCGCCGCAACAGCAGAGGCAACCGCGGCAGATACAGGCGCTACCGCCCTGCGTACCAGGGGCGGGGCCTCGGACATCGAAGTCAAAGTCCTGAAAATGACCTAACGGCTAATGTAAAGGAAATAATTATGGCAGATAAACTTGAATGGCTAGGTAAACATCTGGTTCTTATACGATACACCAGTGTGGCGGATGCAGCGGCAAAGGAGAACTATAAAATTCCTCCGGAACTGGAAGAGCTTTTTTCCGGCATTAGCGGAGTACAGGAAATGGTGTTTCGCTTGGCGGAAACAGCCAACCACAAAGCCGCCTGTGAGCTTTTAGCCTATATAGCCCACCGCCGGGCAGGAGTATGGTGGGGATACCGCTGTGTTCTTTCCCTGCTGGAAGAATTAAAGGAAAACCCTGCAGTAGACCGGGACATTTCAGAAATTGGCGCGGACATGGAAGTAAAAGTTCCCGATTGGGCTAAGTTTGAAATGCCCGAAATAGATACTTCAAATGAAGCTGCCATAAATGAATCTATTGCACAGACCAAGGCCAAAATACAGGAACTGGAAGCCAAACTGGATCCGGAGGTTCATTCTTTTGCCAAAGAAGTTGTCGAGGTTGCCTTTCAGGAATTCAAGCGGGTTCACGGCATCCACCCGGTAGATCTCTTAAAACAGGTTGGGGAGCGTATTAACGAAGACCCTTTCCCCATCGACCCCAACTCTCCTGCCTTTGTTGAAGCGGCAAAACTCAAAGCCCAGGTTCAGGCGGTGCGGCAGGAAACGGTGGATACGATAAAGTCAGTGCTGCCGCCCAAAAATCCGGCCCGGGAAAAAAAGCTGCGGGACAATGCCTTAAACGCGGTATACCGCTGGGTGGCGGCTCCCATCGCGGAGAACAGTCAAAAGTGCCTGGATGTTGGTAATGAATGTCCGGACACCCCGGCGGGCCTTTTATCCATCAGTTCCTTCTGGGCTTTTGGCGATCTTTTACCCATGGGTGAACAGCCTGTCCCCACTCCGCCAGGCCTTGCCGCAAACGGTCTTAACCAGGTCCTTTTAATGTGCGCTCTACATAAAGGCGGAACGCGCAAAGTGAAGGAACGCTACGAAGAATATTTCAACCTTGGCGTAGAAGTACTCATCGGTGCAGACAACTGGGAAGCCTCACTGGCAGCAGGCAAAGCGCCGCATCAGGATGAAGGTTCGCCTCCGTTGGATATGCCGGCTTCGGTGGATCCACCGCCGCAACCCGCCGTTCCGGAAAACCCGGTATCGGAGCAGCCAGACGAGCCGGTGTACAAACGCTGGAAACCAGAGGAAGGCCCCAGCAAACCCTAATTTGTTGGTGTGTTACAAAGCTGGTTAAAACTGCGGGAAAAACACCGCTGTTTAAATGATCTTGATGAGGTTATAGCCTCATTGCATCAGACCTTTTTTTTGTATACAATTATATCATGCGTATACCGCTTATCTTGATACTTGCCTTTGCCTGCACAGGTTGTGTCAGCCAGTACAAAGTGGTAGTGGATTTTTCGCCTGATCTGCAAGATCATTTCAACGAATACCCCACAATAGAAGTAGATATTGCAGCAGTTACCGACGATGAAGCCAATGAGGTCAAGCAGATGGGGGTGGAAGAGTACTTTTCCCCGGGCAGCGGTATTCGGCAACGGCTTCAGGTACAGACGTGTTTTTTTTTCAGAGAAGAACGATATTCCTATGTTTTGCCTGCCCGTGCGCCAATATGGCGCAACTGGAAGCGTAAAAAACCCAAAACTGTTCTAATTATCGCCAGTTTACCCCATGATCCCTCCATGTCTGCCCAGGCAGACCCACGGCTTCTTACTGTAGAGATTTCGAGGAGTTTCTTATTGGCAAGGAGTATATATGTTTGGGTGGAATCGCAGCGAATTGTCAGGGTAACAGGAAAAGCTCATAGCAAGGATTCGGAAACTGCTACAACAACGAGGCAATGGATAGAAACAAGGAGAGAGTAATGCAATTTGAAGAATTACTGCATTGGAATGACGGGCAATTCCTGCAACCCCACCATTTTCAATACCAACAGCGTCAAAATATGGTTTTGTGGCAAAATAACCGGATTCTGTCCTGCCCGTACCCCTGGGGGCTTATTGAATTTGAAATTGATGAATACAGCCTTGCGGCAGGCAGGGTGGCGGTCAAGCGTTTTTCCGCAATTTTAAGGGACGGAACAGCACTTTCAATGCCAGGCAATTGCCTTCTGCAGCCGCTGGACTTGCAGGAAACTCTTAAAAAAAATCCCGGTGAGATTACCGTATATCTTGCTTTGCCGCATTGGTCGGAATTTGAAGCAAACCTCGTTGAAGCAGATTCATCGCAACAGGGGGCGCCGGCGGAGCGGCGACGGTATATTCCCCAAAAAAGACGCCTGCGGGATGAAAATACCGGCAGCAATGAGATTACCCTGATTACCCGGCAGTTTAACGTCCGGCTGAGCGCCGATCCGCAGGATGATAAAGATGCCCAAATCATGCCGGTGCTAAAACTCAATGTCTTAAGCCAGGACAAGACCGAACGGGCGCTGGAAATCAATGATAAATACTTCCCTCCGTATGTCATTCTTGCAGCTTCAAGCTCACTGTACGGGATTCTGCAGGGGCTTATTGCGGATATACGACGCTGCCGGGACAAAGCGCTGGATATACTCACGAGCCTTAATTTCAAAAGTGATAATCTTTCCGGATATAACGCATACACGGTATTACGGCTTAAAACTCTTAATGTCTATGAACAGCGGATTTCTTCACTGCTTTCATCAGGAAATGTACATCCCTACACCATGTATCTGGAATTAACATCACTGCTGTGTGAATTGATGGCATACGATCCCGTTAACAGCGTCCGGGGCATAAAGCGTTATGACCATAATGACAGCGCTCCTGCTTTTATGGAGATCATTAAAGATATCCGTTCTTTTATACTTAAAGAAGGCAGCATTGATTTTATCTGCCTGCCTTTTAAGCCCATCGAAAACGGCCGTTACCTCTACACGCCCATCACGCCGGAAGATGTTTTCAGGACAAAAAGCGCGTATCTGGCTTTAAGCAGCAGCGGCGATAAAGATTCGGTTATTAAAGCAGTGGAAGACGGTGATACGTTCAAATTGATCAATCCCCAATCCAAGCAGCTGCGCATCCGCGGGATAAAACTTACCGAAGAAGCCTATCCGCCTCGCTTCCTGCCGGTGCTTGCCGCCACTATCTGGTTTAAGCTGGATCTCGGTGAATCCGCCCGTATCTGGCGGGAAATTACCGATGAAGGCGGAATGGTAGTAGATTATGTGGCAAACATGTTCCCCGGCCTTGAGCTATCCCTCTACCTCAGCCTGGGGGATGCATGACATCGGAACTGGAAAAACTGTGCTATCCTATTTTTAATTGTTTTTGCAACTATTGGCATTTAAGCTGCATAACGAATTTGGTAGAACGTGAAAAATTTTTGGAAGATGTCCAGATTCTTCTTAAAGAGGCCGAGGCAAAGGCAAGCAAAGATCCGATTCTTGAACGGGAATTCCTGTGGATTGAAAAACCTGTGGTGTTCTTTATCGACTATATGGTAAAGGAAGGGCGTTTTCCCTTTAGGGATGAATGGTGGGAGCTTTCACGGAATTACAGCGAACTTTCGGGAGATGAAAAGTTTTTTGATCTTCTTAATGAAACTTTGGAAAATCCAGTTCTTGAAAATTCAGTTGTCCTTTTTTATGTGATGCTGGGTCTGGGGTTTGATGGTGCTTTTCGGTATAACAAAAAATACATAGAACAATGTATGCGGCTGTGCATGGAAAAAGCCGATACGGATTTTGATATTTATTTCGAACCTATTCTGCCTCCGGCAAAAAAGAAAGCGTTTTTTCTGAAGAAGCGAAGGTTTACGATTAAAATTGCCCTCATTGCCAGCGGTATTTTTATGCTTATCTGTTTCTTCATTAATTTAGTTGTCTTTAGTAGTATTACCGGCAATTACCGGCAGATACTCAGGCGGACTTCCGCAGATTCCATACAACACACATATACCACGCCAACGGAAGGCGGACGCTGATGAATTCCATCATTTCCGGCATTAGATCGGCATGGACTTTTTTAACAACCAGCCCCTACGGCATTATCATTCTGATAGTACTTGCCCTGCTGTTTGTGCTGTTGGTTATTGTCCCGCTGTTCATGAAGCTCAGACGGAAAAGACTGAAAAAAAAGGAAACCGGCGAAATAATGAAGGACCTCTTTACCTGGCGCCACCTGTCGCAGTTGGTAAAGGGGGGAGATGAACACAACAAAGCCAAACAGGAACTCTCAGACAATATAGCAAGAATAAATGAGCTTTTGCGGCAGGGGTTTTTGCACGCTGGCCGCAATACCCAGACGCCCTACAATGTCCCCTGGTATATCGCGCTGGGAGAACCCCTGTCCGGAAAGTCTTCCCTGTTGGCTGCCAGCGAACTGGAGCTTGTTCCCTCCGCTCTGGAAAATAACCCTGGCGGCGATCCCCGATCAAGTCTGCCGGTCCGTTTCTGGACGGGCGTAAAGTCGGTAGTTATAGACATCAGCGGTAAGGTCTTTTTTGACCGCTGGCTTGAGGAGTCCAGCGCTGAGTGGAGTTACATTGTCCAGCAGATATCCCGCAAAAGGCGGCGGCGGGCTTTAGACGGGGTGATCCTTACTATTCCTGCAGACGCGCTTCTTGCCGATGATGAAGGCCTTTCATCAAGAAAAGCAATTCTCATGGCTAACGAACTGGGCGCCCTTCTGCGCCAGAGCGGTATGCGGCTTCCATGTTATGTAGTGATAACAAAGCTGGACATGGTATGCGGCTTTCAGGAATATGCAAAGGTGTTTTCCGGCGATCAACGGCATCAAATTCTTGGCTTTGACAGTGACAGTAAATTTTACAACAGAGATACTTTTTTGACTTTTTGGAATCTGTTAATCGAACGGCTGCGAAGCGGCGCAAAGCAGTTGTTGTTTCCACCCCCGTTCACGGGTGATGAAGATTCACGCATGGATACGGCCGGAAAAATCTGGCTCTTTCCCGATAATCTTGCCCTTCTCTATAAAAATCTTACCATATATCTTGATATACTTTTTGGCGAAGAAAATTTCCACGGCACAAAAAACATTTACTTTGAAGGGGCATATTTTAGCTCCGCACGGGATATAGGTTTTGCCTTTAGCCCTGCAATCGCCACTCTTGCGGGGAGGGATACTGACGGTGTACTCGTTCCCATAAGCAATCCCAGGCGGAGCAGCGCTGTCCAGGCTGTTCCTGAAACTTTTTCACCCGAAACTTCTACTGCCTTAATGGTAGTAAACGCCACCCGCTCTTTGATCAATCCCAAGGTACAAAAAGCGGCACTTCTGCACGGGTATTTTCTGCGAGACCTTTTGCACAAGCGTATTTTTATTCCTTCTCCCCATGCTGAACCTGAATTAATCCAGGTAATAAAACGAAATATACCCTATTATCTGCTGTGTGCGCTTATGATTTTTTTGGGAGGCTTTTGGCTGTTCGGTCCAATTTTCAGAACACATGATTTGCAAAACTCTTTAAGGCAGTCTGAAAACTATTACGACTGGCTTGGCAGTATGTTTCGCAGCGGTGGGCTCTCCCGCTCTCCCTTGATACAGGAAGATCCTGTCCGCGGATTCTCGCTTAATACGAATCCGGTAGAAGGAGATTATTCTTCTTCCCGCTTGCAATTTTTATTCAATGCCCAGTATTACCGTGACCTCAAGGTACGGGTACCGGCATCTTTCGGTTTATCCGGTGCATTGATATTTCGGTTTGACCGGAATATGGGTTACCGGGACAAAGCGTTTATTGCCAATCAACTCCATAAGGAAATGGTAAGAATACCTGTGATTAAAAATGTTGGAAAAAAACTTATTGGCAATGTAGATACTCAAACGCTTGATAAAGACACACGCTCAGTTATTGTTTCTTTTACTTCCCTGGATTCAATTCAGGGAGTCGATTTCTTCAGATTTTTTTCCGGATCACAATTTAAACTTGATTCCATGATCCGTTATCTCATACCGGGCATATCGAATGATACGGTGGAACTTTTAAACAGCTACCGGCCGCGCCATGACACAGCCCGTGCTCCGCAGATGGATTTGGATTATATCTACTCAGAAGATTATATTTATGCGAAACAAGCCGCTCTGGATACCATGCTTTCCGCATGGAGACGGCAGGATGTTTACCCGGATTCTATTTACGGAATGCTTCGTTCTCTTGTCAGTATCTCTGAAGATATTATTTTAAACTTTAGTGAAATTAACGATGCTCTTTTTAGAATACAACATATTCCCACTCCCGGCGTTGAAAGCGCGGTATTTGAATGGACGGAACTTACGGACAGGCACAAAGACCTTGCCGCACGGGGCAGGGCGTTATTTGAAGAAATACGGATTCAGATACGCGCAGCAGGTATTCCGTTGGGTATTGAATCCGCTCTGCCCAGATTGCTTACCGGGGGACCGCCTCCGGATGCCTTTGGCGATAATTTAATCAATAATTTTGTTTTCAATGACCTGGTAATACATTATGCTGTTTTGGAATATACCCGGCTTTTTGAATCCGATATGGATTTTATCATGAGGCAGCACAGGGGGTCCGCCGGAGAAATAATCGCAGAACGAAATACGTTTAACTTCAACCTGAACGCAGAAGTTGAGCAGATCCATCAACGGGTAAGTGTTCTGAAGAATGATGCGTTCTTTTCCAGCAAGATCGGTGACGATATTCAAGACCCTTCCATTTTTATCGTATCAGAGCGGATTATTACTCTGGCATCAAGCATGCCGCTGCTGCAGCTTGACACCGGCATAGGGTTTCGAGCCGAGTGGGAGCAGAGACAGAACAGTATCAGGGAAGTCAGAAATTCATTCGAAAACTATGTTGGTCAATATGCAGATTACGACACCATCACCTCCCTTATTGCCAATGCCAGTGTAATGATGCAGGCTGAAGCTTTTTATATTTACCATTCGGTTTTTTCTTCTTTTTATTCTTTTCTGTACACATTAGCAGGAAATATAATGTCGGTTATTGAATCCGAATCAATCGGGGGAGAGTTGTTTACATTTTCCTCAGGCGGCATTGAAGGAGTTTTCAGCGACTTTTACTTTCAGCGCGGATATGATCCAAAAATTGTTAAACTTATAGCAGATGATGTTTCTTCTTTTGTTACCATTATTACAGCCGGTGAAGGATCGGAAAACCAGCCATTGTTTTTGCAGAACATAGACAGGGAAATTTATCAGCCGCAGGCATTCATGGAATTTCTTGCAAATTATTTTAATTACTGGAAAAACTATCCGGAAAACATCTATGTATCAGCCGGAACATGGGAAAGATTTAGGACTCGTTCATCACGCTACCGGTCTTTCCAGATAAATTCTGTTCTTCTTTCAGTGTATACCGGCAGCCTTGAATTCGTAAATCAAATAGACAATGTACTTTTGACCCCTCCCGTAACCGCAGTAAAGACCGATGCTGCAACCGTTCTGGGAGATCGCCTTGCCTTGTTAAATAACTTTTTCACTCAGGATGCCGAGAGAATGTTTGCGGCCTGGGCATCTCTTCCGGCGGATTCTTTGCAGAGTTACCGGTACCTTCGCGCTCTTAGTGATGAAGACCTGCAATCTCCGTACCTTGCCGTGTATGTTTCCCCGGTAAATTCAGCGGCAGCTTTGAACATTGGCTGGTGGAACAGCTTTGTCCTTGATGGCCTTGGAATTTTGGCTCGTGAAGCAAATTTAATTAACATGAACAGGCTTTTAAATACCATGGATCAATACCGGGCATGGCCGCTGGCGCGTGATGCGGATCGAAACATTCATGTACAGAACATGGAAGATCTTGCAGCACTGCTTGAAGCCATGGGAGTGGAATATGGTACACAGGTAAATCCTGATCCGGCTGCTGCAACTTTGCGTCAAAATCTTTTCCAGGGTACCACTGCCCGTAACTGGGCAACGATGCTCCATGAGATTTCCGCAGCCATTGCAGATCCGCAGAAACCGCTTGCATGGACATTGTTCCAGGCGCCGGTAGATGTGCAGCACCAGCTTACCGGGCGCGGGCGGCTGTTGGCAATAAACCGCTTCAGGAATATTGGGGTGTCTACCGGTATGTCTTCTTCGCGGATGAGCAGTACTTACACAATGGAAAAACTGCCGCTTGCACAGGGAGATGCCTATAATGAAGGCTTAACCATACAATTTTATCTCACCTCAGCCGATCGTATACCCGGAGCAACGCTTGCCATTAACCGTCCATGGTCAATTTTTGAGTTGTATCTGAGCGGAAATTTTATTGCGGACGATCAAGGCAACATCTATATCCCTCTGTTTTTTGAGGATGCGCTTGACCGGTATGTATATTATGTCTCCATTGAATTTAACCGGGAGATTCCCCCGTCTTCTTCATGGTATTTTCTACGAAACTGGCCGGATTTGATTATTTCCGGCGGAACTGTCACCAGTAGAACCCGGGGCGGGGGCAGCGAGGAACAGCAATGAGGAGAGGCTTTTTTCTTTTTATATTTGGTGTGGTATTGCTTTCTCCGTGTTTCTCACAGAATATGTTCCTTCTTGGCAGCGAATTAAATGTTACGAAGCCGGAATTCTGGAATGTTGGCATTGGTTTTAACATGATAGTTTTTAATGAAAACTTCCAGAATGATGTAATGATAAATTTTGGAAGAATTCGGACAAAAGATGCGGAAGTCTGTGATAAAGAAAACTTTCTTTTTTCACTAATAGACAGATTTTATTTTTCGCTGGATGGTAATGTTGCAGGTCTGAGGGCGGGTGTATTTGCAGCGTTTGGGATGTATGATATTGATCCCGATATGTTTTTTAACGCCGGCGGTTTTGTGGGAATTGCCCTTTTTCCCCAATCACTTGTGTCCTTCACCGCTGATATTTCTCCCGGATATGCGATGGCTTTTCGCCTGGGCAAAGAGCAGTATATTAATGAAGCGGGTTTTTCACTATCGTTGTCTTTTGGATTACGTTTAAATTTTGACAAATTGTAACAGGGGGATTAGCATGACTATTGAAAGGATAACGGAAAACGGATCGGTAATATTGGTTTTGATTGGCGAATTAACTGTCCTTACAGTAGGACAGTTAAGTACTGAAGTAAAAACAGCGATTACGGAAACAGACAGCCTGGTACTGGATTTTAAAGATGTTGAATATGTAGCTTCTGCAGGACTCAGGTTACTTTTAGAAGCTAAAAACCTGCTGGATAAAAAAATGGGTAAATTAATTCTCCGGAATGTCTCACAGACAGTTATGCAGGTCTTTGATATAACCGGTTTTAGTGATATTCTTAATTTCGAATAATTTTTTTTATGGTTAAAATGTTTTTCCCGTTTTTATATGTATATTCCACATGGTCCATAATGTTTTTTACCATAAAAATACCCAAGCCGCCTAGTTGCCGTTCTTTGGCAGATAATGAAACATCCGGGTCGTCTTTTTCCAGCGGATTATACGCGGCACCTGAATCCTCGAATTCCAGTGTGATTCCGTCAGTCCAAAGGTGTATAGTTATAGTTACACTGCCTTTATCGGGTTTATAGGCATAACTGGCAATGTTTACAAATATCTCTTCAACTGCTATTTTTATCTCGTTTTTTAGTTCTTTCGGGCAGCCGTTCTCGTCAAGACAGGCATTTACAAATGCAAGTAAATCGGAAAGGTTTTGCAATTCCGCATCAATGACGAGTTCTCTTGCCGGTAATTTGTTTAGCTGTACATTAACAAAACCGTTATACCGTAATACCAGCATGGTAATATCGTCGACTTGTTTCATTCCATTTGTGAACAGGTCTATTTCCTGTTTGATGGACTGGGTGAATTCTTTAAGCGGGATATTGTGGTATTTGTTCGTGGTTTCGATTAAATGCTCATCGCCGAAAAACACCCGTTCATCATTCACTGCCTCGGTAATGCCATCGGTGTACAGGAACAATTCATCGCCCTCATTTAAATTTATTTCATATTGGTTGTATATCATATTTTCCTTTCCTGCCAAAATAAACCCGGGATTTACCGGCAGCATCCGGTAATTATCGCCTGAACATTTAATAAGCGGCGGGTTATGACCTGCGTTGACATAGGTTATTTTTCCGCTTGGGATATCAAGATACCCCAAAAAAGCCGTAACAAACATAAATGAAACATTGTTTTCGTATAACAGGTTGTTGACCGATTCAAAAACTTCTTTGGGGCTTTTACCCTGCTGAGCGTTGCTTTTTATCAGTGTCTTGGCAACTACCATAAACATCGCGGCGGGCATCCCTTTATCGGAAACATCAGCTATAACAAAAGCCAGAGTATTGTTGTCAATCAGAAAAAAGTCGTAAAAATCGCCGCAGGCTTCTTTTGCGCCCTGTATGCTGGCGTAAATATCAAATTCCTGATACTGGGGAAAAGGGGGAAAGGTATGAGGCAGCATATTGGCCTGTATCGCAGCTGCAACCGTAAATTCTGCATTGACCCGTTCTTTTTCTGCACATTCCCGTGCGCTTTGTTCAATGGATGCTTTTAATTCTACCGTCATTTTATTGAACGCCGCTGCCAACATTCCAATTTCATCTTTTGAGCGTATTGCAATATGTTTATCCAGATCGCCGCCGCCCAATGCCGCAACACCGGATGTCAGCTTTATCAGCGGGCGGTTAATAAGGCGCGATAATAAAATAAACGTCAGTAATAACAGGAAAAGCGATGATATAACAACAATAATTAAAAACCGGATATTGCGCGACTCGACCTCGGCAAAAATCTCTTTTCGCGGAATCTGAATGGAAAATAACCATTCGTTATTAAGCAGACGGCTAAAGGCATAATATTCCACATCATCGTAAATAAAATGTATCATATGAACATTATTAATATCATCAACAGTAACAGAAATAGCCAGATCTTCCAGCTGTGGTAATGCACTCAATGATTCACCTATCATGTCTGCACCATCAGGGTGGGTGAAGGAAAGAATGTAATCATCGCTAATCGAGGCAAGCAGTATATAACTGTTTTGAACCGGGTTTGATGCAGACAGCCTGTCAACAATGTCCTGTATCCGCCAGTCGAGTGTTGCCATGCCGATGAAACGGTCATTTTCGTCGTATATACCCGCACCCACAGTGCTTAATAATGAAACTGTCCCGATACTTTCTAAATATGGTGTTGCCCGGGCGATGCTGCGCCTGCCGGTAAGACGGGCGGCTATCTCGGTGTACCAGCTCTGTGTGTGATAGTCATATTCTTCGCCTTCAAAATTCGGGTCATAGATCTCGGCTTCGGTAACCGGATCGTAATACACATAGTAACATACCCGCTGTGTATCAGGGTCCAGCGTGAAAGGCTCAAACCAAATGCCGCCGCCCGCTGCATTTCGTAAAGGCTCAAACACATAACGCTGCTGTGATGCTAATATTCTAAATTCTTCAGGAGTTCTGCGCAGCATGTACCCTTGTCTGGCTAACATGGCCATTTCTACAACATTCCGCTCCAGTTCCAGAATAATTCTTCCCACACGTTCGCTCTCATAGGCGATGGTCTTTGATACTTCGGCAATACGCAGTTGCCGGTAATTTTCCGTTGTAGCGTTTGAATACAATACAAAAATAACGCCGGAAATGATGAAAAACCCAAGCACGATACATACAATTTTAAGCCTGATGGACATATATGAAATATTACCTGTTTCTATGGGCGCTGGCAAGTGTGGAGTGCATTGCCTGCCAACAAGAATCAAGTAAAAGAGGGAAGCATGATCTCAGGTCAAGCCGCAATGCTCCCTATACTTTATACTTTAATTTTATTAGACTAAAACAATGGTAATTTCCATAAAAAATGCTTTTATTCTTTTATTACTATTGATGCTTGTATGCAGTATGTGCAAATCTGGTTTTGACGATCTGCCTGAACCATGGATGCCGGTATTCCCCAGTTTTCACGTAACAGTTAATGGCACACCTGCAGGTGATGGCTCTATTGATGCGCCATGGGATTTGGCAACGGCTTTATCCAGATCAACAGTAGTTCCAGGCGATACAATCTATCTGCATGGGGGAACTTACAAGGGCTTCTTCGTGTCTAATCTCAACGGTACAGCAGCCGCTCCCATTGTAATCCTTCCCTGGCATAACGATACAGTGATCATTGACGGCACAGGGCAAACAGCCTCCGCTCCTGCTGTTTTAACATTCGAAGGGTCCTATACCTGGCTCAAGGGCGTTACTATCACCAACTCTGCCGCAAATCACTATAACGCAGACAATACCAATGACGGGGTCTATTTTATTGGGCCAGGCAATAAGCTGCAAAACTGCATTATTCGCGGCAATTCCGGAAACGGCATAGGGTTCTGGAACCCGGCGGTGAATGCGGAAGTTTCGGGCTGTATCATCTACAACAATGGCGCCATTGGTCCGAACCGGGGCCATGGCCATGGCCTCTATGTTCAGCAAGGTACAGCGGGGGTTAAAACGATTCGTAACAATATTATCTTTAACTCATTCGGCAAAGGCATACAGGTCTATGGCACGAGCGTTGAGGTTCACAACACGGTTATCGAGGACAATATATTTTTTGATGCCGCCCTGCCTGCAGGAATGGGTCTGGAACAAAGTGTTTATATCGGCGGCATAATGAAAGTCGATAATCACGTTGTCAGAAACAATGTATTCTATGCATCACCGGGGCATCCGGGAACGCCGGCTTCTGCCAAGTTTGGCGATGCTTTTGGTATGGTACCTAGTGAAACAAACGGCAAGGCAGTCTTTTCGGGAAATTACTGCGTAGACAGCTTTTTGCATATTACCAGACGATGGGAGCATATGACCGCCAGGGATAACACCTATATTGCCAAATCAAGCGCCAATCGCATTGTTGTGGGTTATGATGTATACGACCATGCCGGGATGACAAGAGATTACGATTCGAATGTCTACCATCGGGGAATGATTGGGGAAAATAACGCTACCGGTTTTTCGACTTTTCCTTTATCTGCGATACAGGAATATGACGGTCAGGAAATGAACAGCGTCTATCACGAAAATTTGCCCAATCAATCCGCTGTTTTCGTCAAGCAAGTGGATGTTGATCGCTGGCATGTAGCAATTTTTAATTGGAGAAACGCCCGGTCGATTACAGTGGCATTACCCAATTTAAAATCAGGCGCTGGCTATGAAATATTCTATGCACCGGGCCTGCAGTCACGTCCTGTGGCAAAAGGGAATTACAATGGTAATTTTGTCACAATTCCGCTTGACGCATCTGCGGCAGATATTCCGCTTGGGATGGAGACGCACGCTGCACGCTTTACAGGAACCCTGCCGGATTTTGGGGCTTTTCTCATTATAGGCAGGTGATAAAACTTGACCCGCAAAAACTCAGTGCAGAGAGCGTGAACTGTATAAAAAAATCATACGCTTTTGAGTTATTGAAAAAACGGTTATAAGTTTGTTTGAATAATCAAATCATGATCAAGTTTTTATACCGGATTTTGAATATGTTTATGGCATGAGCGGCAGATATATTTCCAAGTCCTGGTGGTTTGAGAAAGGATTACAATTATCAGGGCGCTGTATGGAAAACAGGATCAAAATAGTGATCGTCCATGTATTATGATTCAAAAAAAAAATTCATTATATTCTGGTGTTTTTAAATGGTGCATTAGGGGTTGTTTAGGATCGGCTATTTAGGGACTTTTTTTACCAGCTCTAAAATCAGATCTTCCATAGAATTCTCTACTGTTTTACGGATAAAATCTTTCTTAGTGGTAACCAATTCCGCCATTTCTGTACGATTTCCGGCACTTTCCTTCTTGCTTTTCTCTTTTTTTCTATCCGATGCAGCATATATTAGTTCCCAGGGTTCAAGGTTTAGGGCTTGGGCAAGGCTTTGGAGGGTCTTATCACTTACCCAAGTTCTGCACCTTTCTATATCTGCCAGATAAGGCACAGAAATCCCTGCAAATTCAGCCAGTTTTGCTCTGGTTATTTGCAAATCCGTTCTTGCCTTTTTTAGGTTTTGAGCCAAAATTGTTCTTAAATCCACATAAACATGATAGTGTTGACATCATATTTGTTAAAGAAATGATATTGACAATATATCAAATGAATGATAATATCATTAGTGAAAGTATAAAAAAAGACATATTTCATCAGGATTCGGCACAAGGGAGTGTAAAATGCCATTTGTGTTACGCGCAACTATAGCTAATTTTCTCAAACTCCGTGACGAACTAACGCTTCGGAATATCCGTTGGCGAAAGCTGTGGTCATTGGTATTGGTACTTCCGTTTACCGTTATTGTAAGCGCCCTTCGTCATATCGACATTCAAATACAAGCACTGGGAATGGAATCCTACGAGCTTGTGCTGTTTCCCTATGGATTGGGCTGTCTGCTTGTTGCGCTTCTGCCAAAAAAAACAATACTTATTACTCTGCGTATAGCGGCGGTTTGTTCGCTTGCGCTCGTTCCATTTCAATTATTGCTAACAGACGACATAGCCCGCCTTGTAACTTTTATGGCGTTCTATTTTTTTATCGGGGTTTGCACAGGGACTGCTCATTACATTTTTGTTTTTACATTAAACAATATTGAACGCCTTTTCGGATTATCGATCATTATGTTTTATTACGGATTATTGTATACGGTTTTCAGATCGTTTCCGGCAATCCAGCTTGCGGTTGAAACATGGGTGAGCTTGTTCGTGGTTGCGGCGTATGTTGCCGTAGTATTTTTTGCTACAAAAAAAGAAACCAATCCCCCGCAACATGAAACCGCTACAGATGAAAAAACCCTTGATACCGCCTCAAGCGGTGCAGCATTTGTTATAGGCTTAAGCGTTGTCTATTATATGCTCATGAGTACGATTAACTATATCGAATGGATGGAGAGCAGCATTATAAGTTTGCCTTTTGGTTTTGGTCAGTATGCATCGATTTTATTTATTTTGCTTTTTCAATTATTTTTTAACCGAAGTGCCCTTCATATCTGGTTAATGTGCCTGGCATTTATGCTTTTAGGGCTTGGCGTTTTACATTATGAAGCTGACTTCTTGCGAAAATTAGGCTCATTTGTTTACGGTCTTGGTGACGGTATAGGTTATATCATAATCCTCTATCTGTGTTCAGGGGCAATCAAAAAAAGCGGGTCTATAAAAATGTTTAGACTGCATTGCGTTGTGTTTTTTATAAATTACTGCATTATATCGGGAGCGTATTCTCGCATATTCGATTTACATGAGGGGACAAATCATTCTTTGGCTTTTGGCATTGTTATTGTTTTATGCACTGGCTGTTTTATATTAATGCCAGTCTTACAGAAAAGACTCTTTGAAACAGACTGGTCGGACAGCCCTAACCTTGACGAAATCCCGCAGTATGCCCAAGTCCTCAGCAAAGTAGAGCAAATCGAAACCGAAAACAATATAAAACTGTCCCCCCGCGAAAAAGACATTTTCGCCCTGCTGCTGAAAAATTTTACCTTACGTCAAATCAGCCTTGAACTCCACATCACAGAAAACACCGTAAAGACCCATTACAAAAACCTGTACCGGAAACTAGCCATAAACAACCGTGGAGACCTGTTATTAAAATACGGCGTAAAACAAGGTTAAAAAGCAGATTTTAAGCCCACCTCACCCAAATTGGTGACCCCTAAAACCCCTTAAAAACGGCAAATTCACCCAAATTGGTGAATTGCACAAAAAAAAACGCCCGGTATTCTGAAACTATGGCAAAGAACAAAACAACAGCAGAGTTGAGTACCCTTGTAAGCCGCCTGGCGCCGCCTGAGTTGGAGATTTATTTCTGGCTTAGGGAATCCTTTAGCATACGCTGGATTGCCGAAACCGCCATGCAAGACAGGCGGCAAATCAAAGCTCTTGCAAAGAAGGTGTATAAAACATTGCAAGTCAGGGATCAAAGGGAACTGGTGGCGTATTACGGAACTTTGAGCAAAGAAGCCGTAGAACGTAAAGAGGACATTCAAGCGGAACAGCTTTCCTGTGCTATTGCCAACTATAACGCCCTGAGCGCAATTCAATGAGGAATGTGTAAATGAAATAAGCCCGTTGGGTTTAAATATTATTGCTCCGCAATGAGTTAAAACTACGAAGGGAGATTGATTATGAAGAAAATGGTAATGAGTTTACTGACAGCGATGGTTATGGCAGGCTTGCTTGCCGGATTGACAGGTTGTGGCGGCAGCGGTGGCGGCGGCAATGCTGCAAGAAACATAGTCGGCACGTGGGAAGGGACGATTATGGGCACTGCCGCAACGATGACTTTTAATGCCGATGGAACCGGAACATCACAAGCGTTTGGTATGGAAGAGAATTTTGCTTACGAAACTGAAGTGATAACATTCCAGAACCCTGAGACTAAAAGGGACATTCGAACCACAAAATTCACTTACGGCATAAAAGACAATGACGGCAATTGGATGGATACGAGGGGAAGTTTTTTTTATGACAAAGGTGATGAATTATCATTACCGGGCGGAATGGTCTATACAAGAGTACGCTAAATTAAAACATTAGCAGTTAATAAAACGAAAGGAGTTTTGTATGAAAAAGATAATTAAACATAAAGCTATTCAAAGAATAGCAGGGAACATCAACCGAGCGCGTAGCGCGAAGGTTCCCCTCTTGATTATTGTTATGGTAGCGATAATCGGGTTTGCAATGACGGCTCTATCTTTGATAGGCTGCGATAAAGACGGCGGTCGTGGAGTTTCTGTAAGAGTAAGGGCTTCCAATAACAACGGCATAGCTCCATCACAAGCGATGTTAGCCCGTAACACGCAATCAATGGGTTTAATGTCAGTGGTTGGAGATACCAGTTTTGCTGAATTTAACAAATTCTATAGCAAAATTGGAGCAGTAGTTGAAAATATTACTCCAACAGAATTTATTCTTGAAGTAGTTAATTTAACACTGTATGCCAGTAATGGAGATTCTTTAGCTCTTATAGAGAATAACCCAAGAAGGTTTGATTTTACTAAAGGATTAACATTCGATTTAGGTGATATTCCGGCAGGTACAACTCTTGTTGCTATGCAATTCATAATCTCTCCCGAAGGACCTGAAACAAAAGTTACATTTAGAGTGCCCGATGATATTGATGTTACAAATCCCTCATACAATAATGGACATCCGTTTTGGGAACTAGGTAATTATTCAGATAGTAACAGAATGTTATCTATCATGTTTGGATATATTGACCCTGCATGGATGATTAGAAACAGAATATTATTTTGTGAAACTGATCATCACGATAATTGGGGTCATACCTGTTATGGCAATACCTATACAGAAAGTTATTTTTCAGATGTAAACATACAACAGTTGCATGGTTTTTATTATGCTGGCAATACCCGTAAAGTATATAACGGTGGTTTTAGTGCAAATGAACTTGTTCCCTCTGCTCCAGTTTGGTGGGATTTAGGCGCACAAGATAGAGACAGTATAATAATTCCATTAAATCCTGTTACAGTTCACAGCAGCACAAACTCAATTACCTTTGATATTAGTTGGGACTTAAACGGCATTGTCGAACGCCGTCAAGGAGCGACTACTTCCCCCAATGACGATATTTTTGTACTCAAAAACGACTGGTGGAATAGTTTGCATATAAGCGTGAATGTCCAGTGATTATCAAACCCGCCCAGCGCCTAAGTTTTAGGAATTGGGGTAAAAAGGGTAAAAATAAAATGTTCCTCAATGAACTCGTTTCTTTGCGGAAACGAAACTACAGGAAGGAGATTTTTAATGAAAGGTAAATTAAAAGCAGTATTCGCAATAATGCTTCTGGCATTACTGTTAATCGGCATGGCAAGTTGCAGCGGAAAAGGAAATAGTGTCGCAGGAACGTGGGAAACTGAACATCTGACATTGGTTTTCAATGCAGACGGGACAGGAATACAGAAAGCGGCAGGCATGGATGACGCGGCTATTATTTACACAGTTACAGAAAAATCAAGCGAAAATGGGAACGCCTTTGATGTTGCATGGGGAACAGGTAATGATGGTGTAATAACACGCACTTTTGGAATTGCAACTTGGGACGGCAAAAATGAACTTGATGGCGGACAAGGTATAATCCTTAAGCGGAAGTAAGAACACATGAAAAAACTATTGCTTGCATTAGTAACAATACTGTTATTTGCAAATTGTGCAGGAAGCCCAACAGTAACTTCCAGCAGCATGACATTGGATCAGGCAGTCAGGGAAGCCGCTGATCGTATTGATGAAAGAATTGAAGCAGGATCAAAAATAGCCCTGCTCAATTTCACTTCGTCATCGGATCAGTTTTCCGCCTATGTGCTTGATGAATTAACAGCCAATCTCGTAGACAGCGGAAAACTTACAATCATTGACCGTCAGGAAATTGACCTTATTCGCGGAGAAATGAATTTCCAAATGTCCGGGGAAGTCAGTGATGATTCAATGCAAGCGTTAGGGCAGTTGTTGGGAGCGCAGTCTATTGTATCTGGTTCACTTACCAGTATCGGAAACGAATACCGTATTGTAATCCGTGTACTAAATGTGCAGACTGCCGCCGTAGCGGTACAGTACCGAACTGATATTGCCAATGACAGCAGAGTACAGGCATTGTTGAACGGTGGCAGATCAGGTGGAACCGCAACGGCTTCTGTTAGTGGTGGACAGGCACAGGTAACTGCACCTGCGACATCTTCAACTCCTAAAAATGGAACATATACATTTTGGCCTAGACCACAGGCTTCACAGGCTGGAGTTCAAGTAAATGCTTATTTGGACAGAGTTGAAGTAAGGGGTGATTTTGTTACCTTTTACTTTGAAGCAGTACCAGCAGGAACCAGTGGTAGTTGGCAAGCTGCCGGTGGATGGTGGAACGATTATTTTAGAGGGCGTATATTTTTACAGAACTTAGAAGCTTCAAATAGACCACCGATTACACCTGCTAATAATAGCTTTACTGGTACAACTTCTTTTGTTGCATTTGAGAATGTTACTGGAAACCGTTTTAGCTTAATCGATACGTCAACCTCGCCACACATTGTTTTTGTTGAAATCATTCTCTGCGAACCAGACAGTTAAAAAGTGTGAAAATAAAAGTCGCCAGTCAAAGAATAGCAAGCAATATTTTTTGCTGTTTTGCCTTTGTGTTGCCAAAATTTTTAAAAATTAGCACGTTGTGTTAATGTATATATTTTATTAAGGAGTTTTGACATGAAAACGAAACACTTTATTTTGACGGGAATTGCAAGTGTAGCATTGCTATTCATCACAATTTTATTTGTCTCCTGCTTAACTTTTGGTGCTGTACAAGATGAATCACAAAGAATTAAAGAAGGGACGTATACTTTTGAACCGCGGCCACAGGCTACACAGGCTGGTGTTCCGGTAAATGCTTATTTAGACAGAGTTGAAGTAAGGGGGAATTCCGTTACTTTCTACCTTAACGCACAACCAACAGGAAGTGGCGGTATGTGGGGTGCTGCTGGTGGATGGGGAAACACTTCTCATATGGCGCGAATTTTCTTGCAAAACTTAGACAATCAGGCAAGACCACCGCTTGCTTCTGTTAATGCTGGAACTGTTATTTTAGCTGATCCGTTTAATTCATTTGAAAATGTGAGAGGAAGTCGTTTTAGCTTAACTGATATGTCAACATCACCACAAATAATCTTTGAGGAAATTATACTCGACGAACCAGACGAATGAGGTAAGAGGTAAGAAGTAGGCTGTTGTATGAAAACTAATCGGGGACTACCGGCTATCTTCGGACAACAGTACTTCTTACCTATAAATATCTTTTCTCATGCTGATAGTAGTGCGTTTTTTATTATAAAGTTCGGCGTTTGGTATGAATCCGTTTTTTTCGTAAAAGGCAATAACACCTTTATCATGTTCTATATCAGCGTCAACAGTGAGGAAGCGGGCAGCGCAGTAATCCTCATTACAGTCAATCGCTTTACCCATAGCGGCATAAACCATAAATGAACCAATACCGTTATATTTTTCTGATAACCTGCCGTCAACAGCCAGCTTGGCAATTTTCATAGCAGGGATTGTTCTGAAGGGGTAATTAAGGCCATGAAGTTCTTTTTCGGTAAATGACAGCTTAATTGCGTCCATGATGAGGGACATATATGCCGCAATTTTTCCGCTTTTCTGTTCGCAGAGCAGCCATGTTTTTGCTACATGGTCATTAAGCGAACGGATCGCATCGTTAATAAGATAGTCATTGTATTCGCTAATAAGACATTCAAAGGAAACAGGCGGTGTAACAGGAGTAAGTTTTTCAAGGTAGAAATAATCAGCCACATTTTTTGTTGTTATTTTTATACGACTGTTCATTTTCTGGTCATTTTATCGATTAGTTTGGAAATTTCTTCGTTGCGTTTATACACCGAGGCGGGTATGGGTTTGCGGATCTGTTCAATCACTTCACGAGCTATTTTTTTGTCTTTTATTTCCGTGGGCTGCACAGGTTTTACTTTAGCTGCCATTTCGTTACCTCTATCTTGAATATAGCTTATTTTGGTTAATTAGACAATAGGACGGATTTTGCTTTTCGACCTTTTCTGTTAACGCACATGGTGACAGTCACCATTTAGATTTATCTCACCGTCCCCGCATACACCCACCCCTTACGAACAGGAGCGTCAGCATCTTTTACGAAATGGAAATCCCTGCTTTCCTCCGCAATATGGCAAAGCGCAATTCCCAGATCGATACGGCTTAACTTGTTGGTAATAAAACTAAACGCAGAATTAGTTTTTTTCCAGTAACAGTGGATTTTCCCGTTCTCGGCTGCAAAATGCCAATTCTGCGCGTTCATGCCGCTGGGTGCAAGCCGTGCTGCTTCAAGCCTTTCATCTACACCCTCGCTGATAACATCCAGTGGTTTGCGATTGAATTCAGAAAGACTGCGGTGCAGGGGTTCTGCGGGTTTGCCAAAGGCCATGCAGATTACAAACGGCAGGACGCTTGATTCTTTCTTCCCTGGCTTCGCTATCCCCAGCCAACAGGAGCCAAGCCCTGATCCGGATAAAAATAAATCCATCTGCTGACCGATAAAACCAATATTTTCGTAAGAGCCTTCTTTTTTTTCGCTTCCGAACAATAAATAATGAGGCGCTTTTATATTGAATAGCCCCTTGGTTTTACCGGCGGTTTCTATGCTATACCGGATATTCGGAAAGAGCGGTGTAATGTTCTCGATTTGCTTGTGCACATTTTTAAGTGTATCAGCATCCAGTTTGGTAAGGTCGAATTTTCTTACGGACTTCCGCTTACGGATAATTTCATTCATGGCTGTTCTACCCCCTGCTTAGTATTAGAATAACAGATTTATCATTTTTTTGCCCTCTGCCTTAAGCCCAAATCTTTCAAGCCTGCAATTCTGCCGCCCGCATTATTACTCGAAAGAGACTGGCTTAAGGATGCGTACAGGCATGATGCGGGATATCTTGTGCAAATTTAGATGATCCTGTGTTTATTCATAGTTATCTATGGTATCATTTGTACCATTGCCTTAAAATTTGTAGATAAAGACAAGCGGTAAAGGCGCTGTTTTTGCCGGAATATTTCCGAAAATACAGCCCGGTTATAGAAGCAATCCCATGGTAATTAACGGCCGAAAAAAACCAGGCATGGGCCTGTCTTCGCTGGGGGTAAAAACATGAATAGCGTCAACAGCGGCATTAACATAAAAATGCTTAAAGAAAAAAAACGACAGGGAAAGCCCCACGCCAACCGATGGATAATGACCGGTTATGGTTTCCGTTGGAGAGCCAACGGGATAGTGATATTGAAAATTCAGCAGCGATGTAATCCCGGCTCCAATACCTGCATTAAAAACAAACATTCTTCGTTGAAAATACTTTTGATATAAAAAACCAAGATGAACATTTAATAAATACGCATTCGCTGAATAAAATTCTCTTGCATGTTCAAGGGCTGTAAAAGAGCCTGATAATTCCACTCCCGCATTCCCCCAAAAACGTTTGATCGGAATAAAATTTATTTTTACCACAGCGCTCATAGGGTAAAGTAAACCGGGGAATGGCGCGTCCAGATCGGTGTCATTAAACAGGTATCCATACAGGGGAATGATAGGCGCATATCCCAGAGAAACATTAATGTCAAAAGGCGTTCTGTTACCAATAAAAAATCTTCCAAAATTAACATCAAGGCCGCCGGGATTAATGACATAAAGAGAGTATTCACCCGGATAAAGCGATCCACCGGAAAATTCCAGACGGGCCGATGTTCCATTCGCGGTATGGCTGTGGGGTGTTATTCTTACGTTGTCTTGCACAAGATAAAATTCCGAATCGGGAAGCAGGTTTTGTCCGTGCAGGTTTATCACCCAGACGTCGTCTTCATCAAGCCAGAAAGCATGCGGACTAAAGTCTGTCAGCTCCGGTTGAAGCGCAAGTATAACAGAGAACTCCCGCCATTCGGCGGAATAAGAAAGCGCGTCAACAAGATCGTACACATCAAGACGATACCGGTACCGGCCTGCCGCGAGTGAAACTTCGGCGAAGTTTTTTTCTACACTAAAGCGTTCAACTTCGTAAAAGTCTTCGCCTTCCAGCCGCTCAATGAAAACTTCATAGCGAAATACATATTCGGCTTCTTCCCAGATGAGCCGCTGAAAAAAACGAGGTTCATCTCCGCTAAAGTCAATGAAATAGTTAATTCCCGGGGTTTCGTCAAGAGTATGTTCCTGCGCATAAATTCCGGAAAGGCACATGAGCGCCGGTAATAATAAAAAGAACAGTTGTTTAATTGCCATACAGAGGCCCCGAATCAATGGTTCTTATATGCTGCGGGGACGGAATATCAACGATGATGTTGTTTTCCAAAAGCAGCCCGCGTTGATCAATCAAGCCGGAGTCAATAACATGTATTGCTTCTACATGCCAATAAAAATTTCCCCTTCCCAAAAGCCGTATGTCTTCTGCCGTATATTCCGTTTCTCTGAGTACGGGTGTTTGTATCACTGTCCGGCGCTGAGTGCCGTCATCATGGAAAACAGTTAGAATATAACCGTTTGCTTCCGGTACCGTATCCCAGGAAAAATCAACGCTGCGTGATTGCATTATGTGCGCCGGCGTGATGGTGTATGCATTGGCAGGCGTACGGTTTTGGGGAACCGGCAGTGGCGGAATTGGCTCCACCCGGAAAAAAGAAGGAGCGGCAGGTGATATATCCATCCCTATCTCGTTCTGCGCCTGTATAGTCCAGTAATAATTCCCTGCTGTCAAAGGCGGCAGAACAAAAGACTGAGAAACGTTGGTACGTCTGTAGATGATATCGGTCATCCCCGCATTGCGGGCCAGAAGGAATGTTGCGCTGACAGCAGGGTCCGGCGATGACCAGCGTGCCGTGTCGGGATTGCGTGATGCGTTAAGACCGGCATATACCAGACCGTTACGCGGATTTGCAAGAACCACCGGACGCAAGTTTTGGATGTTTATTGACTGGGAAGCGGCAATACCGGTTCTGCGGGAACTGGTAATGTTTTCACGGACCATTGCCTGCACTGTCCATGTATACGAACCGTCCGCATAGTTGCTCATATTTACCGCAAGATTGGTGCCGGATACCGTTGTTTCAGTTAAGGGAGACTGCATGCCGTCACCGTACAGCCTGAAGATATAATAATCAGCGTCAGAGTCTGACTGCCAGTTGAATTCCAGAGGCTGCCCCTGTCTTATAATTATATTACCGCCCTGTTCTGCGGCATTGGCCGGAGGGTTTAATGCAGGAGGAGGCAGAGAACCCGTTACGGTAAAGCTGCGGACGGAGCTTTCGTGCAGCGTTGTTCCGTCTCCGCCCGTTATGCGCCAGTAATACACCCCGTTGTGCAGTGATCGGATGGTATAACTTTCAAAAGGAGCGTTTTCATCGAGCAGAAGCCGGGTAAAATCCCGGTCAGGCGACAACTGAAATCGTGTGTTGTTCAGGTTTGTTCTCCAGGTAAAGCGCATATCAGGGAGAAGGTTTTCTGCAACCGTGTAATTATCTGCGGGAAAAATCTGGCGTTGAACAATGTTTTCCTGTACAAAACTCACCATTCTGGGCGAAGAAGCTGCGGAAACATCTCCGTCATGGCCTGTCTGACGAACTGTCCAGTACCAAACACCGGGATCGAGCGCCGTTTCATCAGCGCTGTGACGATACAATGTACCGGTAAGGGTTCTTTCAATTACGGGGGAACTCATGGAGCTGTTAGACGCAATGCTGATGGTATACGACACCGCCTCGATCTCCCTTCTCCAGGAAAAAATAATATCCCTTCCGCCGGTTCCGGTATTGATGATCGCATTATCCGCCGGAAATGTCAGAACAGGAGCAGTTAGCGGTGCGCCGCGTTCAATGGTAAATGATTGTGTTACCGAAGGTGCGGGACTCCCTGCAAAATCCCTGCTGAATACCGGACGTACGCGCCAATACCAGGTTCCTTCTCCCAAAGCGGAAGATATAACCGAAAGCACATCCCCTGTGTTTGACTGTACATGCAGAGTTAAGGCACTGTTTTGCAGAGAAGGATTGTCGGCGGCTTCAAGGACATATGAAGAAGCCTGAGCAGAAGAAGTCCATTGAAAACGCAGCGGCGCAGGGCGGCTGCGGAAACTAAATGTCTCGTTGTGCCTGGGGCTAATCAGCTCGGGGACAGGGTTGTGAATTACAGCAAGTCTTGAATAGGGAATTTCAGCCCTGGTATCTACTGATGCCGTGATATCAGGAGATACCGGGTACAAACGCCAAAACCAGCTCCCCCCCGGCAGGGTAACGCCAAGTCGGTCTGCATTTGTATCCTGGGCAAAATGGATACGGCTAAAACTTCTGTCGTAGGCAACTTCAAGCCGTGTCATAACTTCGGGAGTATAATTATTTTTGTTCCAGATAAAATCTACCAATATACCTTCGGCGGGGCTTAAAAACCGGGTTCCAGGCCGGGGCGAAATTGCCACTGCCTGCGGAATGGCCATCGTTCTCCCTGCCGCGTCAAATAACAAGCCGGAACCGGCCTCAATGGCGGCGTTATCCAGAAATGCCGTCCCTTCGCTGACCATGAGATTCAACGTACCGTCCTGATGGAAAACTGCCTGAACGGCTGCGCCGGAATCGACTGTTAGGTGTTTATCACCGGAAGAAATGACCATACCCGCATCAGAAGTGTTAACGCTGATTCCGCCGCTGGAAAAATCAACCCTGCTGACTATACTATCAGAATAAATTTGAATGAGCGTATTTGAAAGTACATCCACAATACCGCCATTTTCAAATGTGATGACTGCCTCTGACAGATTGGCAGTACGGATAATATCTCCGTTGTACACAGGCGAATTGTTTCGCAGCCTGTCCCATATTACCCTGTCGATAAACCGCCGCTGCGCAGAATTGTAGCGAAAACTAATGGTTCCTACAGGCTGTTCGTTGAGCCGTAAAAAAGAGGCGTTTAAATCCAGGAAAAAAAGCAGAATACACAGGCCAAAACCAATGGCGCATAACAGTATTATCAGCACATCACGGAAAGATACCCTTGATGGTTTCACATATCCCCCAGCTTGTACTTCTTTTCTTCCAATCCGGTATAACCACCGGATAAATCCGGCGGGGTAATGCCCAAAAGTTCACGCACTTCTGCAAGGGTTCTGGGTCCTTGCGCTCCCTTTAAATTAACGACAGCAAACACCCGTACCGGTTTTTCTTTTCCTTTGAAGGAAACCGATGGCATTTCTTCGGTAATAAAATGTTCACCGGCAAGATTCCAGGTTTCTTCAGCTATCAGAATGTCTGTTCCCAGAGGTTTGTTCAGGGATTCGATGCGGTTTGCAAGATTAACCGGATCGCCGATAACCGTGTATTCCATACGCTGTTCGCTGCCAAGCTGGCCGGTGGTAACAATCCCCGAATTAAGCCCGCAGCCAATAACAATGGGAGGGTTATGCGTATCTTCGTTTTTTCGCCCCTTGTTCATCTCTAAAAGAGATTGACGCATCATCAGGGCAGCGGTAATGCCGTTATACGCATCTTTTTCCGGGCTTCCTGCGGTATAGGCAGTGCCCCAATGCGCCATGACCGCATCGCCGATAAATTTGTCAACAACGCCGTTTGTTTTTTCCACACAGTCAACCATACGGGTTAAATAAATATTCAGCCAATTGACGATCATGTCCGATGCCTCATCTCCGAACGCTTTGGTAAAATTTTCGCTCCTTGCGGTAAAGTCTCGAATGTCGGAAAAGAAAATGGTCCCATGTTTATGCAGGCCGCCGGGTTTTATTTCTCCGCGCATTGCCTTGACCGCAATATCCCTGTTGGTAAAACGGCCAAAAATATTCAGGGCTCCGCTCATCTTCTGAAAACTTTTCGTAAGATAACCAACCTCGTCCTTTGATTTGGATGCCAGGTTTAAATCAAAATCGCCGCTTTCAATCTGGCGGGCTGCGCCTGCAAGGGCTTTTAACGGAACACTGACCGTTTTACTGAAAAACCATACAAAAAGAACGGCTATAAACAACACTGCTCCCGTCAGGAAAATATTCCGCCGTGTGGTAGCGGCAACTCCCTCAAAAACCAAATGGGAGGGAATTGTCGTAATGACTGCCGCGTTTCCCACGGAAATTTTCCGGAAAGCGCCAAAATATTCAATGCCGTCTATATCGGTATACAGGGTTTGCAGACCCCGCTCGGGGCTTTCCAGCATCATTGCCACAAGGGGAGAAGCGGAATATGCGCCGGCA
>Ga0099364_10000520_pt1 | contig 64868 bp, 49 predicted proteins | sample TergutTh196P3_FD_73070 | JGI IMG/M metagenome (GOLD analysis project Ga0099364, IMG submission 73070) | Microcerotermes parvus P3 segment gut microbial communities from Pointe-Noire, Republic of the Congo - Th196 P3 | ecosystem: Host-associated > Arthropoda: Insects > Digestive system > Gut ... | reverse complement strand
GAGGGCGGGGTTCGGGGTTTGGCGCGGCTGGCGGGGGGTTGGAACCCCCAGCCCGGCGGCGCAACCCCCAGACACGTCAGTCGGCCCCGCACCGCGGGAGTGCCGGTGGTCAGTCCGCGGCGTGGAGCCGGGCCAACGCGCCCAGCACGACGTCCCGGTCGGTGGTGCGCCAGAACGGCGGCAACGACCGGGCGAGGTATGTGCCGTACCGGGCCGTGACCAGCCGCGGGTCGAGCACCGCGACCACACCCCGGTCGGTGGCGGTGCGGATCAGCCGACCGGCCCCCTGGGCCAGCAGCAGCGCCGCGTGGGAGGCCGCCACGGCCATGAAGCCGTTCCCCCCGGCCTTGGCGACGGCCTCGGACCGGGCGGCCGAGACCGGGTCGTCGGGACGCGGGAACGGTATCCGGTCGATCAGCACCAACCGGCAGGTCGGACCGGGCACGTCCACCCCCTGCCACAGCGACAGGGTGCCGAACAGGCAGGTCGCGGGGTCGGCGGCGAACTGCCCGACCAGGGTCGGCAGCTGGTCGTCGCCCTGGGCCAGGACGGGTACGTCCAGCCGTTCGCGCATCGCCTCGGCGGCGGCCTGAGCGGCCCGGCGGGAGGAGAACAGCCCGAGGGTCCGCCCGCCCGCGGCCCGGACCAGCGCCTCGATCTCGTCGAGCTGGGCCTCGGTGGCCGGGTCACGGCCCGGGGCGGGCAGGCTGGCGGCGACGTAGCAGATACCCTGCCGGGCATAGTCGAACGGGCTGCCGACGTCGATACCCTGCCACTCGGTGCCCAACTGTTGTTCGGTGCCCTGTCGTTCGGTGCCCTGTCGGTCGGTGCCCTGTCGGTCGGGGCCCGGCTGGTCGACCCGCTGGTCGCTCTCCTGCCCGGCCTGCCGACCGGCCGCCGACCCGGATGTCGCACCGTCCTGGGCCAGGCCGACCGCCCGGGCCGCCGCGTCGAACGACCCGCCGAGGCTCAGCGTGGCCGAGGTGAGCACCGCCACCCGGTCGGTGAGCAGCTGGTTGCGGATCAGCCCGCTGACCGACAGCGGCGCGGCGTGCAGCCGGGTCTGCTGGCCGCCGCGCCGGTCAGTGCCGCGAGCGCACCACAGCACGGTGTGCTCGTCGGCTGCGACCAGCCGCTCGGCCACCTCGAACAGCTCGGTCAGAGCGGCCTGGGCCACCTGACGCCCACCGTCGGGCTCCCCCGGGCTGGCTGGTCCTGCAGCCCGCAGCGCCGTCAGCAGCCCGCGCACCGTGTCGCGCACCACCGCCACAGGTTCGGCCAGCTGGTCGGGCAGCCCGTCGGGGAAGCGTCCCTCCCGGCTGGCCACCAGCGCCACGGCCAGCGCCTGGCCGGCCGCGTCCAGGTCGGTGGTGGGCAGCGCGGCCAGCCGTCGCGCCGCGCGAGCGGCCTGCTCCACCGTGGCCAGCGACAGCTCTGCCGTCGCCTGGGCGGTCACCCGGGCGGCCAGCTCGTGGGCCTCGTCGACCACGAGCACGTCGTGCTCGGGCAACGCCTGGGACCCGTGGCTGGCCGTCGCGGCCAGCATGGCGTGATTGGTCACGACGATATCCGCGGACCGGGCGGCCGACCGGGCGGCGTCCCCGAAGCAGTCGCCGAGCATCGGGCAGCGTCGGCCCAGGCACTCCAGGGACGTCACCGAGACCTGCCGCCAGGCCCGGTCGCCGACCCCGGGCACCAGGTCGTCACGGTCGCCGGTCTCGGTCTCCTCAGCCCACTCCCGCACCCTGACCACCTGAGCCCCGAGGCTGTCGGGCTGGGCTGAACTGTCAGACGGCCCCGGCCCCATCGGTTCCGTCAGGTGGTCGAACAACGTGCCGTCGTCCGGGTACCCCCCGGCGACCTTGTGCACGCACAGGTAGTTGTGCCACCCCTTGAGCAGCGCCACCACGGGAGGCCGCGGCAGGTGCGACCCCAGCGCGTCAGCGACGAGCGGCAGGTCCCGCCCGACGACCTGCCGCTGCAGCGCCAGCGTCGCCGTCGACACCACGACCCGCTTGTCGTTCCGCACCGCGTGGTCCACCACCGGCACCAGGTACCCCAGCGACTTACCGGTCCCTGTCCCGGCCTGCACCAGCAGGTGCTGCCGCTTCTCCACCGCGTCGGCCACGGCCTGGGCCATGACGACCTGCCCCTCCCGACGCACCCCGCCCAGCACCTCGACCGCGGCGTCGAGCAGCGCCGTCGTACGGTCGGACGAGCCACCAGACATGCGGCTCAGCCTACGGTGATCGTCGTAGCACTTGTGTCATGGCAGCCGACGTCGCGAAGGTCGAACGTGAGCTCCTCGCCCTGGAGCCGCACGACCGCGCAGCAGTCATCCACAGCGGTCTGCTGAGCCTCGACTCCGACGATGACGATAGATGCCGCCTGGCGGGACAAGTTCCGCCGCCGCATCGACATCGAGACCGGCAAGGTCACTCTGGTCAGCGGTGAGGAAGCAGAGGCTCGAGTCCGAAGAGCTGCACCCGTGACGTTCGACTGTTAGGCCACCGCCCCGGGGGTCTCGGTGTCGTCGTCTATGTCGGTCTGAACGCCGACCATCCCCATCAGCTCCACATAGTCGTCGAAAGGTGTCCACTGGATGCTGGAGTCGGCGGCGACGGTCAGGCGGGGAATACGGGCCTGGGCCGCACCTCCCAGTCGTCGCCGATACACTTCGAGGCTGCGTCGTGTGGCCATGGTGCCGGGGTGGTCCGGACCTAGGACCCGTACCCGGTTGGCCAGCACGTCCTCCATCTCGGCTAGACCACCGGTATCCCCAGACTCGACACACCAGTAAGCGATCCGGTAGCGGGTGGACAGAGTGTCGGGGTGGTCCGGACCCAGCACCCTGACCCGGTCAGCCAGCACGTCCTTTAGTCCTGCCAGACCACCAGCGACATCACCAGAGGCGGCCCGCCAACGCGCGACGTTGTGCCGGGTGGACAACGTGCTGGGATGGTCGGGACCCAGCACCCGCGCCTTGTCCACCAGCACTTTTTCGAACTCAGCCAGACCACCGACGACATCACCGGACACCGCGCGCCAACGAGCGATGTAGTGCCGAGTGGACAAGGTACTTGGATGGTCCGGTCCCAGTACTCGCACCCGATCGGCCAGTACCTCTCCCAGTCCAGCCAGACCACCAGCAACATCACCTAAAGCAGCACGCCAGCGGGCGATGTCATGCCGGGTAGACAGGGTGTCGGGGTGGTCCCGGCCCCGCGTCCGCGCCCGGGCGGCCAACACCTCCTTCATACCAGCAAGTCCCCCGGTGATATCGCCAGAAGCAGCACGCCAATGGGCGATATCGTGCCGGGTCGACAGCGTGCGGTAGTGGTCCCGACCGAGCGCCTTCAGCCGTTCGGCCAGCACCTCTTCCAACCCAGCGAGACCACCAGCGATATCACCAGAGACAGCACGCCAACGAGCGATGTAGTGCCGGGTGGACAAGGTGCGGTAATGGTTCAGACCCAGCACCCGCACCGAGTCGGCCAGCACGTCCTCCAGCGCAGCCAGGCCCCCGACGACATCGCCGGAGGTGGCGCGCCAGCGAGCGATATTGTGACGAGCCAGCAGGGTGTCGGGGTGGTCAGGACCCAGAACCCGCAGCAGATCGACCAGCAGATCCTCCAACGCGGCGATGGCACCAGTGACGTCACCCGATTTGGCGCGCCAGAAAGCGGAGCACCGCCGGACCGCCAAGACATCACGACGGTCTGGGTCTGCCACGAGGCGGGCGCGAAGGTCCTCGTAGTACCTGACGGCACGCCGGACCCGGCCCGCGCTGCCCAGAGAGTCCCCGGCCAGGAACAGCGCCCGGTGGACTTCAGCGTCGACCAGGGCCGGTCCGGCCAGGTCGCGCAGAGCGGTGACGGTGGCGCGCAGGCCACCAGCCCCATCAGGCGGCGCGCTGTCCCAGACCTCGGCCGCAGCGTCGGCCAGGGCCCGGGCTGCGCTGGCCTGCTGGTCGGGGTCCAGGGTGTCGCGGATGGTGCGCTGGGCCAGGGCGTGGACGGCGACCGGGCTCCACGGATCACGACCGACGGCTACCAGGGACACCGACACCAGGGCGTCCAGAGCGGTCCACGTCTGCTCGTCGGTGAGCGGAGCATCGGGCGACCCTAGATACCGACGGGCCGCCTCGGTGAGGAACAGGGGGCGAGGGGTCTGGGTGGGGTGGGCGAACGACAGCAGCGCGGCCATGGCCGGGGCGTGCGCCGAGCGTTCGGTCGCACGTTCGACGGCGATGTCCCAGATCGCCGCGATGGTCCACCGGTCGTCGGTCGGGCGGCCTCGTCGGGCCAGCTCGGCGTGCAGGGCGTCCTGGCCGGGCAGGGCGTCCGTCAGGGAGCGTGAGCGGTCGTGCAGCACCTGGCGGTACTGCGCGACGGTGGCGAAGCGGGGGCTGTCGATGATGACCGCCGCGGCCAGGCTCAACGCCACTGGGTGCCGACCCAGGTCTTCGGTCAGGGCCTCAACCTCGGCGGGGTCGGTCGCCACGGCCCCTGCTAGGCGCTCGGTCACGTACGATGCAGCCTCGGCCGGGGTGTATACGTCCAGGTCCACCTCGACCCGGCCCGACCCGTGGTAGCCCGCCCCGCGGCGACGGGTGGTGACCAGCGTTCGGCCTGGGCTGACGGTCGGCGGCCACCACGGCGCCAGCTGCACGGGGTCGACGTCCAGGTCGTCGAGCACCACGAACCAGGTCCGATCCGCCGCCGCCAGCCAGGCACGGAAGGCCCGCGCCAGCGCCTCGTCGTTCTCCCTGCGCAGTCCCACCGCCCGGGCCGCGGCGGCGTAACCGCTGATCACACCGTCCAGGCGGGACGCGTCGACCCACACCTTGACCGCCGCGTCGCTGAGGCGGAAGTACTGACCGGCCAGCTGCGACTTGCCCACCCCGCCGTCGCCGCGCAGCACCTGGGTCATCATCACCACCGTCGGCGCACCCGACCACGCGGCGTCGATCGCGTCGCGCACCGCCGACCTGGGCTGCGGCGCCGGAGCGGCGTCGGGCGGGTTCCCCACCGGCGGCACCCGCACCGCCGGACCGGCACCGACCTTCTCCTCGATCGACACCAGCAGCTCGGTCTGACGCTCGGCGGTCGTGACCAGCCGGTCGGTCTTGGTCTCGATACGTCCCAACCGGGTCAGAGCCTCGACGATGAACACCTGGTAGGGCGCCATGGCCCGGTAGGTCTCCTCGACGACGGCCTGGACAAGCCCACCGGAGGCCTCGTGGGCCCGGCCCACGACCGTCTGGGCCGCCCGACGGGGATCGAGGTCCAGCGCGGCCCAATCCTCCATCGTCAGGGCGTGGGCCGCCATGATGTCGCAAGCCGACCTCAGACCAGCCTTGAGCTCCTTGCGGCCGAGGTCAGGGAAGCGAGCCGACACCGCAGACCTGACCTGCGCGTCCAGAGCCTCACGCCTGGTGCTGCCGAAGACCTGGTCGACCACGTCTCCCCCGACGGACGCCCCCGCCCCGCTCAGACCCGTGAGGACCACACCCAGCCCCGGGTCCCCCGTCGCGACGACCGCGGCGGCGCCGCCCAGCGTCATCAACCCCTGGACGGCGGCCTTGACGACCGACCGTCGCACCGACATGCCCACCCGTTCCACGAACTGACCTGTTCAGATGGTCACTGTACCGGCTGGTCTGTCCCGTTGACCGCAGCCGATGCTCCCAAGGCCGCGGCGGCGTCCGGAAGATGCCTCGTCTCCTACTGCGACTGACCGGGCTGAACGGTCTGCGTGCGTGGACCGGACAGGGCGACGAGGCCGACCGCAATCACCAAGACACCGCCCGACAGCGGCTGGAGGACCGCTGTGACGACGCCCAGCCCGACAAGGGTCCAGCCGACGTAGCGAGGAACCGGTCGGCCTGTGGCCCGGACCCAGCTGGTCATGAGCAGGCCGACGAGAACCATCGCTGCTCCTGCCAGCATTCCTCCGTACCAGAACAAGGCGCGGTTCTCGTAGCTCCCGATGGCGTTGACCATTCCGGCCCGCACGATATCGGCGCCAGTCTCACGGCCCACGAACGTGAATACGACGACGTGCAGCAGGCCGGTGGCCGTGAAGAGTGCGCCGACGTGGCGCCAGAGGGAACGTCCAGTGGTGGTTGTCATGGCTGCACTCTGGCAGGCGCCGCCTGAGCTTACGCTGAGAGAGCCTGGACGTGCGGAGCCGTGTATCAGACGGCTGTCGGCCAAAATACGCCAGGACAACCCGTTGCGGAGTGTCGCATAATAAATGCAACCAACTGATGGGGATGGAATTACGATGAGGTATGAGGCAGCCGGATGTCAGTCGGAGTTGGGCCAGACAAGGATGCCCGGCCCATCCGGTGTGGTTACCGGAATCCACGCCTCATCGGCGTCGTCCAGCCGCTGCTCGTCTGGTCGGAGTGCGTGAGGAACTTCGTTCTGGCCGTCGCATGCCCAGAAACAGATCCGCTGGACCGACTCACGAAGAGCATCCAGTTCTTCGTCCTGCCACCGGTAGTTACAGGTCCCAACGCCACGGAAGTGCCCCTCGAACAAGCTACGGAGACCCGCGAGACCATGAGGGCCGTGCACCGGAACAAGATAGCCCTCGACCTGGCCCTGCAGACATGCAGAGCCACCGTACTGCTGCTGGTATATTACGCCTGTCTGGGCGTGCAGCACGACATACAACCAACTGTCGCTTGCCATGCCGTCTGGATCAAGACACACATATCGTTGTCCAACCACGGCGGTGCTCATTTTCGAGCAGCAGCGTCGTGCAGCCGCTGGGCCAGGGCCGGGTCGACCCGGGCCCGCAGCGCGGTGCCGTCGGGGCGGTGCTCGGAGTGCTCGACCTCGCCGTGCTCGTGGACCTGGTGCACCAGGTCGCCCCGGTCGTAGGGCACGACGACGTCGACCAGCACGTCGGGGCGAGGCACCCCGTCGGCGATCACCTGCCGCAGCTCGTCCAGACCGTCCCCGGTACGGGCGGAGACGACGACAGCGCCGGGCTCCTTGGTGCGCAGCCGGGCGATCTGGTCACCGGCGGCCAGATCGGCCTTGTTCAGCACGACGATCTCCGGCAGGTCCAGCGCTTCGAGATCGGCCAGCACGGTGCGGACCGCGGCGATCTGGCCCTCCGGGTCCGGGTGGGCGGCGTCCACGACGTGCAGGACCAGGTCGGCCTCGGCGACCTCCTCCAGGGTGGAGCGGAACGCCTCGACCAGCTGGTGCGGCAGGGCCCGGACGAACCCGACCGTATCGGTCAGGGTGTAGACCCGACCGTCGGGCGTGGTGGCCCGGCGCACCGTCGGGTCGAGGGTGGCGAACAGCGCGTTCTCCACCAGCACCCCGGCCCCGGTCAGCTGGTTGAGCAGCGACGACTTGCCCGCGTTGGTGTACCCGACGATGGCCACCGACGGGACGCCGTACCGCTCCCGGGAACGTCGTTTCGTGGCCCGGGACGGCGCCATGGCGGCGATCTCGCGGCGCAGCCGGGCCATGCGGGTGCGGATACGCCGCCGGTCCAGCTCGATCTTGGTCTCGCCCGGGCCGCGCGACCCCATGCCCTGCGCCGCGCCGCCGACCTGCCCACCGGCCTGCCGCGACATCGACTCGCCCCAGCCGCGCAGCCGCGGCAGCAGGTACTCCAGCTGGGCCAGCTCGACCTGGGCCTTACCCTCCTTGGACTTGGCGTGCTGGGCGAAGATGTCCAGGATCAGCGCGGTCCGGTCGACGACCTTGACCTTGACGACGTCCTCCAGCCCACGCCGCTGGGACGGCGCCAGCTCGTCGTCCGCGATGACGGTATCGGCCCCGACGGCCTGGACCAGGTCAGCCAGCTCGGCGGCCTTGCCGGACCCGAGGTAGGTGGCCGGGTCGGGGTGGCCCCGACGCTGCAGCAGCCCGTCGAGCACCTGCGAACCGGCGGTCTCGGCCAGCGCCGCCAGCTCGCGCAGGCTGATCTCGGCGGCCTCGGCGGTGCCGCTGCTCCACAGCCCGACCAGCACCACCTTCTCCAGCCGCAGCTCGCGGTACTCGACCTCGGTGACGTCCTCGAGCTCGGTGGACAGCCCCGCCACCCGCCGCAGCGACGCCCGTTCCTCCAGGTCCAGCTGGTCGCCGTCGGCCGCGGTGGGCGCGTCGTCCGTGGCCTGCACCGCCGTGCCGACCCGGCTGAGCACCCGGGCGACGACATCGTCAGCCACCTCTTGCGCGGTGCGCTCGCGTCTGGTTCCCGTCACGCTTATCCTCCCTGGTCCGCGACCAGCCTCCCACGTCCCGCCCGCCCGAAGCGACCTCATTCTTCAGATAAGCACAAGCCATCCACGGCCCCGACCCGACGTGTAGGCTCCCAGGCTGTCAGGCACAGGCCGACAGCTCGAGACTCGGGCTCGTCTCGGCCCGGTGGACACACAGACGTCCCCGTCCCAGGAGAACGACAGATCATGACCAGGTACTGCGCGTTTCTGCGGGGCGTGAACGTCAACGGGCGCAAGATGCTCATGAAGGACGTCAAGGGCGTGGCCGAACGGGCGGGGCTGCGGGACGTCGTCACGGTGCTGGCGACGGGGAACGTCGTCTTCAGCAGCGACGAGACGGCCCAGGCGGTGGCGGTGCAGCTGGCGGACGCACTACGCGAGCACTACGGCGAGCCGGTGTTCTTGTTCGTCAAGGACGCCGCGCAGGTGGACGCGATGGTCGGCGCGGTACCGTTCGAGGACGATCCGGACCGGCACGTCTACGCGTTCGTCTGCGACGCCGGGTTCGAAGACACCCTGCTGGCCAGGTTCCAGACCGTCACTCCCGTCGTCGGCGAGACCGCGAGCGTCAACCAGGGCTGTTTCTTCTGGCAGGTGCCGAAAGGATCGACCCTCGACGCCGGGTTCTCGAAGACCCTCGGCGACCCTCGTATGCGGGCCCAGCTCACCAGCCGGAACATCTCCACTATGCGGAAGGTCCAGGCCGCGATGGCACGAGCGTCGTGACGACGGACGGTAGGGTCGACACGGTGAGTGAGCACAGTGGGTGAGCACTACTTCTCTGCCGCACCGACCGGGCCGGACACGCGCTGCCAGGTCGTCGTGCACCTCGGGGGCCGGGACGTCACGGTGACCACCTCCGGCGGGGTGTTCTCGGCCGGGCACGTCGACCTGGGTACCCGGGTGCTGCTCGACCACCTGCCCGACCCGGCGCCCGGCGACCTGCTCGACCTCGGCTGCGGCTGGGGACCGCTGAGCATCGAGGCCGCGCTGCGGGCCCGGGACCTGGCCGATCCGCTGGACGTCTGGGCGCTGGACGTCAACACCCGCGCCCTGGACCTGACCGCCGACAACGCCCGCACGCTGGGCCTCGACAAGGTCCGGGCCGTCACCGCCGGGCAGGTGCCCGCCGATCTGCGGTTCACGACGATCTGGTCCAACCCGCCAGTCCGGATCGGCAAACCGGCCCTGCACCAGCTGTTGCGCAGCTGGTTATCCAGGCTGACCGACGACGGCACCGCCTGGCTGGTCGTCGCCCGCAACCTCGGTGCCGACTCGCTGCACGGCTGGCTCACCGACACGCTCGACCGGCCCGTGGACCGCGTCGCCTCCGCCAAAGGCTTCCGGGTGCTGCGAGTCGGACCAGCCTGATCCATCGCACCCTACGTCGCCGTCGAACAGACACCGGTTGGTACGGGTTTTCGTGAACGGGCAGCAGACCAGCGAAGGTGCACGTCAGGACGCGAGACTAAATCATGCCTGATCTGTATGACAAACTTCTTGGTCGTCATTATCTCCTCGCAGCGTCGATCGGCCCGGACCTCAACCTTGTTCTTTGGCGGCGTCGGACAGCAGGACCTCGACGCGGCGTCCGCCGACAGTGACGGTGAGAGTCGCGTCGTGGGCGCCAGCGGCTCGCAGATAGGCGAGCAAGGTGCTGTAGAGCATGTCGCCGCGCTGCTCGGCGCGCGACACCGCGCTCTGCGTGGTGCCCAGCCGTCCAGCGATGTCAGCCTGGGTAAGTTCGGCAGCCTTACGGATGGTCGCCAGGTTCATGCGGTAGACGCGACGTTCCTCGTCAACCTCGGCCATCATCTCAGCCACCGCGGCGGCACGTTCTGGGGTCTCGTTGATGATCTCGTCGAGCCGGTCGTTGAACGGGGTGTACGGATCGATGCTCATGAGGTTCCCTCCGGTCGTTCGCGGAGCCATTCGTCGATGATCTGATCAGCGCGTTCGCCGACGGTGCCGTAAAACAGGTCTCCCATCTGCGCCTTGTCGGTGGCGAACAGTGCGAGGACGGCCTGGCCCTGGGGTGTGAACCAGACGATGGTACGTACCGCGTATCCCTCGCGGTATGGGTGAGAGACCCGCCAGACCGGGTACCTGCCCGACTGGCGAACCTGCTTGAGGTCCGGCGTCTCATCGGCTGGTTCACCACCAAGCCGACGAAGGATCGCGATCTCCAGTGCCAGCAGACGCGACGTTACCTCGGCGCGCTCGTCGCCAGCCTTGGCACGCTGCAGCAGGTCGTTGACCCTGATCTGCAACTGACGCGAGGCGTACACGTCCACCCAGCCAGTATGCACCAGGCGCATATAGCGTGCAAGTCATGTGTGGCTCTGGGTGGACGGACGATCAGCGGAAGTCGCAGGAAGGGGTGGCGCGGACGCGCAGGGACAGGGGGCAGATGCTCGGCGCGGAGGTTGATGGCGTTGTCGGCGCGTTCTAGCCTGGACCCAACCGCCGACAACGCCCGCGCCCTGGGGCTCGAGAAGGTCCGGGCCGTCACCGCCGACCAGGTGCCCGCCGATCTGCGGTTCACGACGATCTGGTCCAACCCGCCAGTCCGGATCGGCAAACCGGCCCTGCACCAGCTGTTGCGCAGCTGGTTACCCAGGCTGACCGACGACGGCACCGCCTGGCTGGTCGTCGCCCGCAACCTCGGTGCCGACTCGCTGCACGGCTGGCTCACCGACACGCTCGACCGGCCCGTGGACCGCGTCGCCTCCGCCAAAGGCTTCCGGGTGCTGCGAGTCGGACCAGCCTGATCCATCGCACCCTACGTCGCCGTCGAACAGACACCGGTTGGTACGGGCACCGGTTGGTACGGGTTTTCGTGAACGGGCAGCAGGCCCGCGAAGGTGCGCGTCAGCCACTCGACGACCACGTCAACCGCTTGTCGGCGCCCACGCAAACTTACCCTCCAACGGGTCACCGGACTTCATGACAAAGCCCATGATGCCGTACTCGTTCACCTGGACAGGTTCATCGTCAACAGACTTGAGGCCAATATCGCGAGTCATGGCCTCCCCGGTCAACTGGTCGAACACAGCATAAGTGGCCCTGATCCCTCCGTGCCCGATCTCTCCGTAGAGGTTGCCATGAAAAGCTACCTTGAGACCGAGCTGCTCATCCAACGTCCATACGACCTCTCCGGACGCGAGATCAGCCCCCACGGTAGAGTAGGGCTGCGACGTAGTGCCGCACACCAGAACCGGTTGGTCACCTCCGTGCAGACATCGATAGTCCCTGCTGTAGCGGATATCGTCTGGGTTCCGCTCGAACGTCTCAACGGTCCCGTCGACCGACGAGAACCGCAGGAGCGTCTCCGCGTGGTCAAGATCTATGATTATGTAGGCTGCGTCTGCCGGGTCGATGTATGATCTGCCCATAGCCGTCGAACGCAGAGGGGCGGTCTCCCCCGTCTCGAGATCCACAGAGACCATATCTGTGCCGCGCTCACCGAACGCATATCGACCCGACACTGCGTGGATGGTCTCTGCGTCGCTTTCCAGGCGGACATCGCCGCTGGCTGGGTCAAGAATCATCGTCTGGCGGTCGACCCACATACTGAAGACTACCAGCACCTCTCCATTGCGCTCGTGGAGACGGGCATAAGCCGAATGATCAAAGGCGGCACCCCTGCCCGTCGGCACGGGCACATTCCAAAGAACGGTTCCGTCGTCAATGCCCAGGCCGACGATGTTGATCACTGGGTGATACTCCGGCCCGGCCGCATCCGTCCCCTCGACCGTAACTACGACCACGACGTCTCCGACGACGAGGGGCTGCTCCAGATAGATCTGTGCCTGGCCGCTCGGCAGCGTGGTGGTCCACGGGCGCCCGAGACCAGCCAGGTCGGTGGAACGGACGGTATTGTCCTCCACCCACAGGAGCGTAGTGCCGTGCAACGTACCCTGTCGGCACTGGATATCCGTGAGCTCCACTGCTCGGGTCAGGTCGAACCGAGACGGCGGGTCGAAGGCCACCGGACTCGTCGGAGCAACACCTGTCGCGGCAGTGGTGCTCGGCTGGTCGGACCCACCGACGTCTGTGCAGGCTGACACCCCCAGGGCCGAGGCGACCAGACCGACCGCCAGCCACCGTCGAGCACGCAGACAGCCACGCTCACGCCCACCACTCAGCGCACCAGCAATCACGGCAGTCCCTCTTTCCTCATCCGGTCGATGTCCGGAATCACTGGTTCCGGTACCTCGACGACAGCGTCCAGCGGGGTGTATCTGGGATCGGAGTAGCGCCTGACATAGCCGCTGTCAGCAGCCGCGAAACTGTCGGCGGCCGTCTGGATCAGCGTCTGCCTGTCCGCTTCGGACCGGTCGAGCGCTTCCACCACGGCTTGGAGGTTCGCAGCGGCTGCGTACGCCTCGTCGCCCAGCTCCTGGATCGTCATACGCAGGAGGAACATGAGCGTACTCAGACTCTGGTACAGACCGTATCCGATCCCGATCCGCTCATGACGCTCGAGGACGCTGTGGTCGAGGAGGTCGCAGCATGCCTTGACATCGGTGGCTGCAGTGCACAGGGCCTCAGCGACCCTGGCGGTGTAGTGCACGACGTTCAATGCCAGTTCTCGGTCGTGCCTGAGCGTGGGCGGTACTTCGGTGATCGGTGCGGCCCGAGGGTTGAACCGGTAGCATTCCGTGGTCGTGATGGTCCACGTCGCCGCGCGGACAGTCCTCGCGATATTATCCTCGACGTTCGTGACGATCTCGGCGAGGCTGCCCTCCGACCCGTTCAGCAGCAGCGACAGCACCTCGAGCGCTCCCGAGTAGTTCGGGATAGGCGGCCTGGAGGGATTCACGTACTCGAAGGGGTCGAAAGCACTGCCATTCGAGCCTGATCCTACAGCCACGGCCACAAAAGACAGACCGAGGCCCACAGCCCCGGTGGCGAGCTGGTGCGGACCCGGCACGACGGAGGCGATCCCGAACGCCTGCGAGATTCCGGTGAGCAGGTCACCTGCGTCGACTTCGACACCTCCAGCCTCAGGTCCGCCTGCCGCCAGCCTCCCGCAGATGTCAGCGATGTGATCGATGGTACCGACAGCTTCGGTACCAGCCATCTCCCACAGGGCCTGTTCCGCCTCGAGGGACTTGTTGACGACCTGCACGATCTCCGCACAGGCGCAGGCAGCATTAACCAGTCCTTGAAAGTAGCCCCTGAACGCGTCGATCGCCCCACCTCGCAGAAGGACCTCGCTCTCATCATACATGCCGTTCCCGTCGAGGTCTCTGCCTAGGATACGATGTGCATTATCGAGATCGGTCCACAATGGATTGAGACTGGCATTTCCGTTTTCGTCGTATGTCATAATCCCAAAGCATGCGACTACCGGCCGGAACTCGTCCCTCCATTGTTGGATCCTCTCCGGTTTCGGGAGGTTCTGCCAGCGGTCGGTGCTCCTCTCGACTTCGGCTCGGATCCTGTTGAAATCCTCGATATAGCCCTCCTTTCTCGACGGCCCGATTAGCTCGCCGCCACGTTCCCCGTCTCCCCTCGGGCGTTGTATGCACACACGTCCACTGGGATTGGCGTCCCACTCGGCCACGCTGCCCCAGGTATAGCATAATCCGCCTATCGGCGAGCTCGTGATCCAGCGGCTGTTGTCACCTTTGGGCGATCCCGGCCCCATCATAAACGCATCGATCGCCTTCACCTTCAGCCCATTGGCGGCTCTCTCGACCATATCGTACCTGATAGCGAGCGGTCGCGATGACACCATCGTGATACCTCCCTACTTCCTGTCCTCTTGTCCGTTCGTTGACTTGTACGGCTGCGGTACGACCGCCGAACTTCTCGTGTCTTCTGGCTCGAATTCTTCGACCTGCGAAACGCCGTACGGTCGGTATAACAGCGAGTCTTGCATCCTGCCCTCTCTGCGTACGGTCGGGGCCTACTCGATGCATCAGGCTCCACCCGCGCCGTGGTGGACCCAGGACCGAACCAGCGGTCCACCAACCAGCACCGATCGCATCACTGGTGGCATCTCCTCTGTCTCCCTCTCCAGACATGCCTTCACCTTAACGGATCATCCCGGGTCGACGGGCCAAATTGATGACCCCAAATCTGGGGACATGAACTAACCCGTTCAGGTGACACCTGACCGGCCCAAAGGCATCGCCCTGTCGCGCCTCCCGCGTTCCAGTTCCTCTCACTCGCATGATCGCCCGGTTTGTTTTCTCCACCGACCAGCACGAGCGGGTCAGCCGGGTAGCGTCCGGCGGGTCGGGGCGACCGGGTCGGCCAGCTGCCCGGCGTCGGCCTGGGCGACCAGGGTCAGGGCCTGGTCCAGCAGGTCGGGGGCGTCGGCCGGCAGCCAGTGCACCCGTGGGTCGCGGCCGAACCAGCCCATCTGCTTGCGGGCCAGGCGTCGGGTCGCGGTCACCGTCTGCGCCCGGGCGGTCGCCTCGTCGCACCTGCCGTCGAGCAGGGCCAGCACCTGGGCGTAACCGACGGCCCGGCAGGCGGTGGGCGATATCCCGGCGGTCCGCAGGGCCCGCACCTCCTCGACCAGCCCCGCTGCCCACATGGCGTCGACCCGGGCGGTGATGGCCGCGTCCAGGGCGGCCCGGTCCAGCTCCAGGCCGATCTGCACCGCGGGGACCTCGTAGGTGTACCGGGGCAGGTCGGCGGTCGGCGCCCGGCCGGTCAGGACGTACACCTCCAGGGCCCGCACCACCCGGCGGACGTTGCGCGGGTCGATCGTCGCCGCGGTGTCCGGGGCGACGGCCGTCAGCGCGGCGTGCAGCGCCGCAGGTCCGGCCTGCACGGCCCGGCGCTCCAGGGTCCGGCGCAGGTCGGGGTCGGTCCCCGGGAAGTGCATCGGGTCCAGCAGCGCCCGCACGTACAGGCCGGACCCACCCACGACGACGGCCCGCCGACCCCGCGCCGCCAGGTCGGCCAGCACGGCCCGCCCGGCGGCGCGGTACCGGGCCACCGACGCCACAGCGTCCGGCTCGACCACGTCCAGCAGGTGGTGCGGTACACCGCGCCGCTGGGCGACCGGAGTCTTGGCGGTACCGATGTCCATCCCCCGGTACAGCGCGAACGCGTCGGCGTTGACCACCTCGCCCTCCAGGGCCAGCGCCAGCGCCACCCCCAGCCCGGACTTGCCCGTCGCGGTGGGGCCGACGACAGCGACGACGTTCACCCGCCGACCTAGCCGATCAGCCGGGTGACGACCTCGTCGGCCTCGGCGTGACGACCGGCCTCGCGCAGCAGCCCGACCAGGGCGTCGAGCACCTTGACCTGCTGCTCACGGTCGTGCGCCCGACCCAGCTGCTGGGCAGCCGTGCGGTAGCGGTCGACGGCGTCGTCGACCTGCCCGGCTCGGGCCAGCAGGCGTCCGACCAGCCACGACGCCTGACCGGCCGCGGCCCAGGCGCCCAGCCCGGCCAGGGCGTCGGCGGCCTGGGTGCCGGTCGTCACAGCCTCGTCCCAGCGGCCCAGGGTGGCCAGCGCCCGGGCGCGGACGTCCGCGACGGCTGCCGCCTCGCGCTGCCGGGCGCAGGCCACCGGCACGGGGACCTCGTCGCGCCCGCCGCGGGCCGCACCGTCGGTCTCCAGTTCGGCGGCGGTCTGCGCCAGCCGGTCCAGAGCGGCCTCACCGTCGCCGACGGCGCAGGCGCTGGGTGTCCAGGCCCGGACCACCGGGGCGACCAGCGCCGGTTCGGCGCCACCGGCCCGCAGCAGGTCCACGGCCCGGGCGAACGTGGTGTGAGCGCCCTCGTGGTCTTCCAGCACCTGGGCGCAGTGAGCGGCCTCCGCGAAGACGAAACCGGCGTCGGTCAGCATCCCGTCGGCGACGAGCCAGCTGCCGGCCTCGGCGTACCGGGGCGCGGCCTCGGCCAGGTGGCCCCGTCGGACGGCCGCTTCCGCGGCGTCGACCAGGCTCGTGGGCGAGCTGTCGGGTGCCTGGTCCGCTGCCGCGGTGGCGACCGGCCCCGCCGGTTCGTCCCGGGACACCGAGCCGCGTCGGCCGTCCTGCTGGTCGACGAGCGGGTCGTGCGCGACACCAGCCGTCGAGGCGTCCGGGGCGGACGGGGGCGCACCGGTCGCGGTCAGCACCGACAGGTCCACCGGGGTGACGTCCAGGCTCCAGGCCGCAGCGACCCGTCGGGTGACGTGGTCGTCGCCGTACCGGGCGTCGAACGAGGCGGCGATCTCGTCGGCCTGGGCCCGGCACCAGGCGGCGTACTGGGCGACGGTCGAAGTACCCGCCGCCATCGACCGCAGCTCGCGGTCCGGCGAACCGGCAGCGGCCACGCAGGTCGCGGCGCTGCCCAGCGCGATGAGCGCCCCCATCCTGTACCCGGCCGACTCCCCCGGTGCGAGCATCACCGGCTCGTCGTCGCCGATCCGGCGCAGCACCGCGTCGTAGGCGCCGACCCGGGCCAGGAAGCGCAGCACCTTGCCGCGCACCCCGACCAGCGGCACCTCGGCCCGGTCCAGCTCGGCCAGGGTGCGTCGGTGGGCCACGACGGCCTCGGCGGTGCGACCCAGGTCGAGGTAGGCCAGGGCCAGCCGGGACAGCATATCGGCCGGTTCGGACAGGCAGCGTTCCCCGACGGCCAGGGTCTCCTCGATGAGCCGCACCGCCTCGGCGGTGCGGCCCCAGCCGTACAGGTACCCGGCACGGTCGCCCGGATCGCACACCGAGCACTGGGAGAAGTCGTCACGGGGGGTGGCCACCCAGGCGTCGTAGACCGCTTGGACGTCCGGGGCGTCACGCTCGTCGGCCCAGACGGTGCGCAGGTACCAGATGGCGTCCAGCCCGGCCCCGGCCAGCGCGAACCGTCGTTCCATGTCGGCCAGCAGCGCGTCCACCCGCTCGACCGGTACCTCTGGGGTCTCGATGACCTCGTTGACCACCCACTTGGCGGCCCACAGCAGGGTGTGGGCGTCGTAGGCGTCCAGCAGGTCGGGCTGCTGGTCAGCCAGGCGCAGCACCTTGGTGTACGGGACGAGCACCTTGCGGCCCTCCCCGCCGTGCGCGTACGCCTCGACCAGCACCAGGTAGGCGAACGGCAGGCAGGCCTGGGGCCCCTCGGCCTCGATCTGCGCGACCAGCCGTTCGGCCGCGACCGTGCGGGTCGTGCCGTACGGGATGTCGCGGACCGCCACCAGCTGGCTGTCGACGCTCGTCTTGTCCCTCATCGTGCCTCCACTCGACCGGTCCGGCGGTGCTGTCCGGTCAGCCGACGCCGTCGAGCAGCCGGGCCAGCGCGGTGGACAGCAGCGTCGACTCCGCGGCCCGCACCGGTTCGCCGGACAGCAGGACGGCACTGACGTACAGCGCGTGCAACCCCGCCTCGCGGCGCGGCCCCGGCGGTGCGGCCAGCAGCGACGCCACGGCGTCGTTGGCACAGTTGAGCACCAGGCGGCGAGACGGCCCGACCGGAGCGGCGGTCAGGTCGCCGAGGGCCTGGGACCACACGTCGTCGGCCTCGGCCTGCGCCTGGCGCGCCTCCCGCTGGTGCGTCGCCTCCCGGTCGGTGAGCAGGATCGCAGGCAGCACATCGGGGTCGAAGGTGCGCAGCACGACATCGCAGTCCTGCTCGGCGAGCAGCCGGGCGGCGTCGCGCCGGGCGTCCTCCAGGCGCAGCGCGTCGTCCAGGTCCAGCTCGGTCAGCACCGCGGAGACGTCGGAGGTCAGCAGGGGGCGCACCGTCCAGCCGGGCCGCCGGGCGGCCAGCCGGGCGAGGATCTCCGCGTCGTACACGTACCCGGCGTTGACCACGGCCAGGCCCTGGGCCCGGGCAACCGGCGCGACCCGGCGGAACTCCTCGACCGTATCGGCGTGCAGCACCTGGCCGTGCTCGTCGTGGACCTCGACCAGGGTACGCAGACCGTCCGTGGTCTCGAACGGCAGCACCTGGGTGACCAGACCCAGCATCTCGTCGTCGGAACGGGCCATAGCGCGCAGCGCCAGGTGGTGCACCTCGACGAAGCGCTGTCCGACAGTGCTTCCCACGGTGCTTCGCGCCGGGCTGCCAGCCTGGACCGTGGCCAGCACCCAGGCCTTGATCTGGGCGGCCAGGGCGTCGCGCACCGCGAGCAGCACCTCGTCCTCGTACAGCGCCTCCCGGGAGGCGGTGGGCCGCAGCCCGTCGGCGTCGATGACGCAGCGCACGAAGAACGCCCACTCGGGCAGCAGGGACTCCACCCGGGTACCGAGCAGCATCCGCTTCAGGTACACCCGGTGGGCGCCCGAGCCCGGCGGCGGGGCGGCGGGCAGCACGAACGCCACCCCGGTCAGCCCGGCCAGCGGCACGGACAGCTCGAACCGGGTCAGCGGGGCGAAGCCGAGGACGTCGCGGCAGTAGTCGTCCAGGCCCTCGGGACGCTCCCACGGCAGGTCGGGCCGTGACGTGCGACGCCACAGCCGTTCCCCGGCCGGGCTGATGACCGCCGCGGCCACGTCCACCGGCAGCAGCCCGCCGAACTCCTCGGCCAGCGAGACCACGGTCTCGGGGGCCAGCCAGTGCTCGGCGTCCTGACGGGCGACCAGGCGGACCGTCGTGCCCGGCTCGGCCGGGCTGGCGTCGTCCGCGGCGTCCAGCTGGTCCAGGGTGTAGCGACCGTCGTCGAAACCGCGCCAGCGCACCGCGGGGGCGGTGAGGTCCTGCGCCGAGCGGGACACGACCTCGACCGACTCGGCCACCATGAACGCCGAGAGCAGGCCGATGCCGAACTGGCCGAGGAACTCGGTACGGCCCAGACCCAGCTCGACGTCCCGCTTCGACGACCGTCCGATGGTCGCCAGCACGTCGGCGGCCTCGGCCGCGGTCAGCCCGATACCGCTGTCGGTGATCTCCAGGGTGCCCTCGGCCGGGAAGGTGAACCGCACCCGGGCCGCTGTTCCCGGGTCGAACGCCCGACGGGCGGTGATGGCGTCCACGGCGTTCTGCAGCAGCTCGCGCACGTAGACGCGGGGACCGGAGTACAGGTGCCGGGCGAACAGGTCGACGACGCCCCGCAGGTCGACCTGGAACGCCTGAGGGTCGTTCACTCGTCGGACCAGTCCGGGTGCTCGGCCCGCCAGGCAGCCACGGCCTGCGGGAACGCCTCGTCCAGCCGTTCGAACGCACCCAGCGATGTCGAGATCGCGCACTGCACGTGCTGCGCCAGCTGCTCGTCGGAGGCACCCGGTTCGTAGTCGACGGCGTGCTCGGCCATCACGGCCAGGCCGTCCCCATCACGGCTACCCACGTCGGCTTCGCCGAAACCGTCGGCACTGACCTTGTCGAGGAACTCCCGGAACTCCTCCTGATCGTCCTTCGACAGACTGACCCCTCGCGCCGTGGGCCCACCCTCCCGGTCGACGTACAGCTTGGGCCAGATCCGTTCCGAGTTGTTGCTGTTCAGCTGTTCCAGCACATCGGTCCAGCGGTCGGCGGACAGCGGACGGCCCCAGTGCGCCCGGATCTGCAGCACCTCGTTGGCCTCGCCGTAGAAGATGAACTCCACCAGGTGCTCGCCCCAGTACCCGCCCAGCCGGGACCGGTCCTCGCTGTACCCGAAGTTCAGCCCCTCGCCCTCGAGCACCTGCGCCAACCGGTCCACCGAGACCGGCGACAGCGACGAGCCGCCGCCGATGGACTTGGCGAAGTAGGACATGCACACTCCCTGTGTAGGGCCCGACGCGTGGTACCGACCTGGCGAGGATACCGGCTCCGCCCGCCGGGCGGGCCCGAATTCGTGCGTCGGCGACAGGTACCCTGCCATCATGCAGTGGTCGGGTCGAGTGCGGCGCTGGTGGTCGGCACGCGACCCCCGGAACCCTGCCGGGCAGCCGGCTGTCGCGCCCGCGCCCGACGACATCGCCGCGCTGCTGGTCCACGAGCTCGGTGCCGCCCTGGTCGGCACGACGCCCGCCCCGCTGTCCGGCGACCGGCTGGTGCGCTGGCTCACGGACAGCTCTTTCAGCTATTTCGTCGACGGCGACGGCGACGTAGGCGGGCTGTGGCGCGGCCGGGTGTTCTACTTCTTCCTGTTCGGCCACCACCAGGAGATCCTGCAGGTGCGCGGCCACTGGCAGCGCGAGGGTGCCATCGAACGGCTGGTCGAGGTCCTGGAGTTCTGCAACACCTGGAACACCGAGCGGATCTGGCCCAAGGCCTACGTCCGGGTGCGCGACGACGGTCGGGTGCACGTCGTCGGCGAGGTCGCCGTGGACTTCGAGCACGGGGCGACCGACGACCAGATCAGCCAGACCCTGCACTGCGGCCTGGCCACCGGCACGATGCTGTTCGACGCGCTGGACCAGTACTACCCCGACCCGGTGGGACAGGCACCATGAGGGCATCATGAGAGCGCCGCACTGGCTGGCCAGGCGGTTCGTCCGCGCCGCGCCGCCGCCGTCCCCGCAGGAGTGGCAGCCCCCACCCCAGCCGGTGGACCGCGACCGGATCGGGCAGTGCCTGACCAGGCGGGGCTACCGGTACGTCGTCGACCCCGACGGCGACCTCACCGGCACCTGGAACGCCCACCGCTTCTGGTTCCTGCTGCTCGGTGACGAACGCGACGTCGTCCAGGTGCGCGGACGCTGGGCCCGGACCCTGACCACCGCCCAGCGCCGCCCCGCCCTGCTGGCGCTCAACGACTGGAACCGGGAACGGATCTGGCCCAAGTCGTACCTGCGCGAGGAGGAAGGCCGCCTGGCGGTGTACGCCGAGGTCTCCGTCGACCTGGAGGCCGGCGCCACCGACGACCAGCTCGACCAGATCCTCACCTGCGGCCTGGGCACCAGCGTGCAGCTGTTCAAGGCCCTGGACAACCAGGTGCCCGGCGACCCGGACTGACCGGCACGCACCCGGCACCGCGATACGACGGTCTACCGGTCACAGCCCCCCGAGGATCTGGCCCAGCAGGATCTTGGCGATCATCGCTCCGGGGTAGACCAGGGCGTAGCCCAGGGCGACCCGGGGGTCGTAGCCGGTGCGGTCGTTGGCGAAGGCCAGAGCCGCGGGCTGGGTCTGCGACCCGGACAGGATGCCGGACAGCTTGGTCCCGCCGACGCGGAACACCCGGCGCATCACGATGTACAGGCCCGCGCAGAACGTCCCGGTCACCAGCACCCCGAGCAGCAGGATCCTCAGCCACTCGCCCGACTCGAAGGCCGTGACGATGGACGCCCCGGCGGCCGAGCCGGCCTGGGCGAGGAACAGCAGCAGCCCCAGCTCCGACAGCGCCTGGGAGGCGGTGAACGGCATGGCCGTGACTATCGGCCCGAGGCGGCCCAGGCGGCCCAGCATCAGGCCGATGACCAGCGTGCCGGCCGCCGATCCGATGGCGAACGTCCCGCCGGGCACCGGGAAGTCGATCGCCCCGAGGAGGATCCCGACCACCATGCCCAGACCGAGCAGGATCGGGGTGATATCGGACATGCCCCGGGCGGAGTCCCCGAAGAAGGCCGAGACCTTGCCCATCTGGTCGGCGGGGGCGACGACCCGTACCCGGTCGCCCAGCTGGAGCATATCGTCGTCGGAGGCCACCCGGTCCACGTCGCCGCGGCGCACCCGGGACACGGTGGCCCCGAACCGAGCGGCCAGGTCCAGCTCGCCGACGGTCCGCCCCGCGGCGCGCGAGCGCGAGACGATGATCCGGCGCATGTCCACCTGCTCGCGGTCGGCCTCCAGGCGGTGCGACGAGGTGTGGCCGAGGTCTTCGGTGACCGCCTCCACATCGGCCAGCGGGCCGACGATCGTCACCAGGTCGTTGCGGTGCAGGGTGTCGTCGTTGTCGGCCGCCTCGATCGGGTTCTGCTCGCCGTGCCGGATCCGGGTGAAGCTGATCCGGCCGGAGTAGCGGGCCTCCTCCTCGGCGATCGAACGGCCCTGGGACTCCTCGACCCGCACCGTACGGGTCACCAGCTCGGGCGGGGTGTCGGTATCGGCCGTCCTCCGCCGCAGCGCCAGCTGGACGGTGGCGAGGATCCCCAGCACGCCCCCGAGGTAGGCCACGGCATAGCCGACGGTGGCGTTCTGGGCCACCGCCGGATCGGCCGCCTCCCGGGCGGCGGCCAGCGCGGGGGTGTTGGTCAGCGACCCGGCGAACGTCCCGGCCGCTGTCGCCGGGTCCAGGCCGAACAGCCGACCGCCGACGACGGCCACCAGCCCGGCGGCGACCACCATGGCGACCACGGACGCGATCACCGTCCAGTTGCGGCGCAACGAGGCGAAGAAGGTCGGCCCGGACTGCAGCCCGACGGTGAAGGTGAACAGGGCCAGGCCGAACGTCCCCAGCGCCACCGGCACCACCGGCGGGTCCGGGTGGTCCGTCGCCTCGTACACCGCGGACGACGCGATGGCCAGGAACAGCACCGCCGCGGCACCCAGCCCGATGCTCCTGACCTTGATGTGGCCGACCACCGAACCGGCACCGACGATGAAGAACAGGTAGAGGATCCCCGCGACTGTCGGGTCCATCTCAACCTCCGCTGCCTGTATCTGCGAGCACTGCAGGGCCGCAACGCACGACCGTCCGGTGTACCACTGCTGATCGACGCCCCGGCCCGGTACACAAGGGACCGAGGACCTGCTCAGGCTCTCACGAGAGGCAGTCCGAGGCTCACCGGAGCCTGCCCGGCAGCGCGACGGCCCAGCCCGCCTGGGTGGTCTGTCGGGCCGAACTGACCAGCCCAGGCGTCCCCCGCCCGGGTGCGGCGCACCTCGAAGGGCCCGCCCGTGGCACCGGAGTCGGCCACCAGGTGGTGCGGCGCGGCGCGGGTGACCTGGGCCCGTACCAGGTCACCGGGACGAGGTCGGTCCGCGTCGGCCAGGTCTGGCAGCCGCAGGTGGACCAGCCGGTTGTCCGCCGCCCGGCCGGACACCCGGTCCGTCGCGGCGTCCTTGCGGCCCTGGGCCTGACCGAGCAGCACCTCGACGGTGCGCCCGACCAGCGCCTGGTTCTGGGCCAGCGCCTCCCGTTCGGTCAGCTCGACCAGCCGGGCGTACCGTTCGGCGACCACGTCCGGCGGCACCTGGTGTGGCAGGTCCGCGGCCGGGGTACCAGGGCGCGGGGAGTACTGGAAGGTGAACGCCGAAGCGAACCGGGCCGCCTCGACCACCTCGAGGGTCGCGGCGAAGTCGGCCTCGGTCTCACCGGGGAACCCGACGATGACGTCCGTGGTGATCGCCGCGTCGGGGACGGCCTGACGCACCCGGTCCAGGATCCCCAAGAACCGTTCGGCGCGGTACGAGCGGCGCATCGCGCGCAGCACCCGGTCCGAGCCAGACTGCAGTGGCATGTGCAGCGACGGCATCACCGTCGGGGTGCTGGCCATCGCCTCGATGACGTCGTCGCCAAACCCTCTGGGGTGCGGGGAGGTGAACCGGACCCGTTCGATGCCGTCCACCTGGCCCACGGACCGCAGCAGCGCCGCGAAGGCGCCCCGGTCACCCAGCTCGGTCCCGTAGGTGTTGACGTTCTGGCCCAGCAGGGTGACCTCCACCACCCCGTCGGCGACCAGCGCCTCGACCTCGGCCAGCACCTCGGCCGGCGGGCGGTCGCGCTCCTTGCCGCGCAGTGCCGGCACGATGCAGAACGTGCAGCTGTTGTTGCAGCCCACCGAGATCGACACCCAGGCGGCGTAGACCTGTTCGCGCCGGGTGGGCAGCGTCGAGGGGAACACCTGCAGCGACTCGGCGATCTCCACCTGGGCCTGCGTGTTGTGCGCCGCCCGGGCCAGCAGCACCGGCAGCACGTCGATGTTGTGCGTACCGAACACCACGTCCACCCAGGGCGCGGCCGCGACCACGGCGTGCCGGTCCTGCTGCGCCTGGCAGCCGCCCACCGCGATCTGCATCCCGGGGCGGGCCCGTTTCGCCTGGGCCAGCAGACCCAGGGTGCCGTACAGCCGTTCCGCGGCGTTCTCGCGCACCGCGCAGGTGTTGAGCACGACGACGTCGGCCCCCACGTCGAACCCGTCGCCGTCGGCCCGGACGTACCCGGCCTGCTCCAGCAGACCGGCCATCCGTTCGGAGTCGTGGGCGTTCATCTGGCAGCCGAGGGTGCGCACCTGGTAGGTGCGCGGTCGCTCGGCCGGTGCAGGGTTCTGGGGCGGTGCAGGGTTCTCGGGCATCACGCCAAGGGTAGGCCCGCGGTGGCGCTGGCCCGCAGCTCGCGCACGACGGTGACACGGATCTCGCCGGGGACCTCGGTCTCGGACTCGATCTGGCGGGCGATGGTGTCGGCCAGGACAGGCAGGGCCTCGTCGGAGACCGCAGCGGGTTCCACCACGACGCGCACCTCCCGGCCCGCGGCCATGGCCAGCACCCGGAGCACCCCGTCGTGGGCGCCGACCAGGTGCTCCAGGCGTTCCATGCGTTCGGTGAACTGCTCGACCGACTCGCGCCGGGCGCCCGGCAGCCCGGCGGAGACCGCGTCGGCGATCTGGACCAGGACGGCCTCCACGGTCTCGGCTGCGACCTCGTCGTGGTGGGCGGCGACCGCGTTGACCACCACGGCGGTCTCTCCCGTCCGGCGCAGCAGGTCGGCCCCGGCGAGGGCGTGCGAACGGTGGTGCTCGCCGGTGAGCGCCTTGCCCAGGTCGTGCAGGAACGCGGCGCGACGGGTCGTGGCCACGTCCGCACCGACCTCGGCGGCGACCGCGGCGGCGATCTGGGCGCACTCGACCAGGTGCTCCAGCACGTTCTGGCCTGACGAGGTACGCAGCCGCAACCGGCCCAGTACCTCGATCACCTCGGGGGGGAGCCCCTCGACCCCGGCCCGTTCGGCGGCGTCGTGCCCGGCGGCCACGGCGCGTTCGGCGGCACCGGCCAGCGCCGCGGTGTAGGCCGCCTCGATACGCTGCGGGTTGATCCGGCCGTCGACCAGCAGCGCCTCCAGCACGGCCACCGCGACCTCACGACGCTCAGGGTCGAACGACGAGAGCACCACACCGTCGGGAACCTCGTCGATGAGCACGTTCACCCCGGTGAGGGCCTCGAAGGCGCGGACGTTACGGCCTTCTTTGCCGATGATCCGGCCTTTGAGCTCGTCTTCCGGCAGGGTGATCGTCGTGGTCGACGCCTGCGCCGAGGAGGGCAGCGCGATCCGCTGCACCGCGGTGGTGACGATCCGGCGGGCCTTCTCCTCGGCCTGGCGCCGGGCCTGCTGCTCCGCCCGGCGCACCCTGGCCGCGGCCTGGGCCTCCGCCTCGGCGACGAACCGCGCGGCGAGCTGTTCGGTGGCCTGCTCCCGGGTCAGCCCGGCGGTCTCGGTCAGCTCGGCCAGGGCCTGCTCCTTGGCCTCGGCCAGCCTGGCGGCGGCCTGACGCTCGGCGTCCGACACGGTGCGGGTGGCGGCCCGTTCTGCCGAGTCCAGGGCCCGTTCGGCCTTGCGCCGCGCCTGGTCGGCCTCGTCGGCCTCGACCCGGACGGCCTGTCGGGTCTCGGTCAGGTTGGCCAGCTCGGCGGCCAGGTGCGCCTCCCGGTCGACGACCCGTAGCTCGCGCCGCTCGACCTCGGCCAGCGTGTCCCGGGCCTGCTCGTGGATCGCCCAGGCATCCTGGTCGGCCCGCGTCCGCACCGCCCCGGCCTCGCGCCGCGCGATGAGCACCAGCAGCAGCGCGAACAGGCAGGACAGGAGCAGCACGACGACAGTTCCGACCGCACCCAGCCCGACGCTCACGCGCCCTCCGTCCGTCTCCGCGGCCCGACGGACCGCACGATTGCGACACAGTGTTCCGCACTTGTGCCCGACCAGCACGAAGACGCCCCGCACAGCCGGAACCGTCCCCTGTCCTCGCCCTGACCCCCGGAGCACCCACCAGCCAGCTTTGGCCGGGTCTCCGTGAATGGGCCGGGTCTGCAGACCCGGCCCATTCACGGAGACCCGGCCAAACCCGGAGACCTCGGAAGGGGACGCCAAGACGGGTCGGAACCGTACTCTTTGCCTGTTTCAGTCGAGCTCGTCGAGCCCTGGCCCGTCGACGCCCTCCGCGGCGAGCTGTTCGCGGACCAGCCGACCGACCAGCCCGGACGGGTAGCCCTTGCGGCCCAGGGCGGCCAGGGTGCGACGCACCCGGACCTGGGGGTCCAGACCGGCCGTGGCGGCCAGCTTGCGGGCGACCAGACGCCGCGCCGTCTGCTCTTCGTTCTCCGGGGTGATCTGGGCCAGGGCAGCGGTGGCGGTGTCGTCGTCCAGACCCCGACGACGCAGCTCGGCCTGCAGGGCCTGACCGGTCTGCCCGCGGTCGGCGTGCCGGGTGCGCACGAGGGCCTGGGCGTACCCGTCGTCGTCGACCAGGCCGACCTCCGCGAACCGGTCCAGCACCGTGGTGGTGACGTCGTCGGGCACCCCCTTGCGGCCTATCGCCTGCGCCAGCTGAGCCCGGCTGCGCGGCGCGGTGCTGAGCAGCCGCAGCGCGACGGTCCGGGCCACCTGCTCTGGGTCGGCCGCGGTATCGGGTCCAGTACCGGATCCGGTGTCGGACTCAGCGTCCGGCAGGTCCCGCACCTCCGTGGCGGGCAGCGCGGGGCGCCCGCCACGGACAGCGTGGGTACTCGTCTTCCGGGAGCTCGTCTCCTGGGCGATCACCTCAGAAGTCCACCGGGAGGGCCAGGTCGGCCTCCGCCGCGGCCTCCGGGGCCGGCGTCGGCCCGCCGACGCCCAGCTTCTCCTTGATCTTGGTGTCGAGCTCGTCGGCCAGCTCGGGGTTGTCCCGCAGGAACTTGCGGGCGTTCTCCTTGCCCTGGCCCAGCTGGTCGCCTTCGTAGGTGTACCAGGCGCCGGACTTGCGTACCAGGCCGTGCTCCACACCCAGGTCGATGAGGCTGCCCTCCCGGGAGATGCCCTCGCCGTAGAGGATGTCGAACTCGGCCTGCTTGAACGGCGGGGCCATCTTGTTCTTCACGACCTTGATCCGGGTGCGGTTCCCGACGGCGTCGCCGCCCTCCTTGAGGGTCTCGATCCGCCGGATGTCCAGGCGCACCGAGGCGTAGAACTTCAGCGCCTTGCCACCGGTGGTGGTCTCCGGGCTGCCGAAGAACACCCCCACCTTCTCCCGCAGCTGGTTGATGAAGATCGCCGTGGTGCCGGACTGGTTGAGCGCACCGGTGATCTTGCGCAGCGCCTGGGACATCAGCCGGGCCTGGAGCCCGACGTGGCTGTCACCCATCTCCCCCTCGATCTCGGCCTTGGGCACCAGCGCGGCCACCGAGTCGATGACGATGACGTCGATCGCCCCGGAGCGGATCAGCATGTCCATGATCTCCAGCGCCTGCTCCCCGGTGTCGGGCTGGGAGACCAGCAGCGCGTCGGTGTCCACCCCGAGGTTCTTGGCGTACTCGGGGTCCAGGGCGTGCTCGGCGTCGATGAACGCGGCGATCCCACCGCCCCGCTGGGCGTTGGCCACCGCGTGCAGCGCGACCGTCGTCTTGCCGGACGACTCCGGCCCGTAGATCTCCACCACCCGGCCGCGCGGCAGACCGCCGATACCCAGGGCGACGTCCAGCGCGATCGACCCGGTGGGGATCACCTCGATCGGAGCGCGCGTCTCGTCGCCGAGCCGCATGACCGATCCCTTGCCGAACTGGCGGTCGATCTGGCTCAGCGCGGTCTCCAGGGCCTTCTCCCGGTCCTTGGGGATGCTACGCAGGTGAGTGGCTGCAGGGGGCATGTCTTCCTACCTCGTTCGGTTCGGGCGGCGCTGGTCGTCTGACCGCGGCACCGCGGGTACTGGGGCTGGTCCTTGTCCCTACGAGCGACCGTAGGCCCGACCACCGACACAGACCCCACGTCCCACCCAGATCCCGGGTCCGGCACGGACGCACCGGTGGGCTGGGGACGGTTCGTGGGGCGGCCACTCGACGAGCAGCCTACCCAAACAAGTGTTCGACGCCACCACGACGCGCCCGGCGTGTCGACAACCCGACGTCCTGGCCGGGCGGGGCCGACAGGCTGGCAACACGGCCACCCTCTCGCCTACCCCCTGGGTTCTGGTAAGCCGACTTACCAAAACCCCCGGGGTTCTGGTAAGTCGACTCCCCGTAACCCCCCCAGTTTTGGTAAGCCTGGCCTAGGATGAGCGTGTGCGTGACGACGAGATCCGGAAGTTGCTGACCACGGCCAACCCCTGGTGGAACGCTGCCGCCCAGGGCACCGACCCGACGGCCTGGGCGTCGGCACACCGGCTGCTACTCGATCGACGCGAGTACGACCTCGGCTATCGGGCGACCGTTCTCGACGATGTCGCGACCACCTACCCCGACGGCCGACTCGTGGTACTCACCGGGCCACGTCGCGTCGGCAAGTCGGCAGCCATGCTCGACGCGATCACCAGGCTGTGCGGTCGCCCCGACCTGGACCCTCGCCAGATCGTCAACGTGCAGTGCGACGGCATGAGCGTGGCAGACGTGCGGCGAGTGCTGACCCTGGGCCGAGCGCTGACCTCCTCGGTGGACCAGCCCAGCCCGCGCCCCCGGGTGTGGTTCTTCGACGAGATCAGCGGCGTGCCCGGCTGGAGTACGGCCCTCAAGGTCGCCCGGGACCTCACCGACTTCGGCCGCGACACGGTCGTGGCGACCGGAAGCCGGTGGGTCAGCGACGAGGACATCCAGGGCAACCTGCTGGCAGGTCGCGCTGGCAAGGCCGACGGTCACCGCGTCCGCCAGCTGCTGCCCATGACGTTCCGGGACTACATCACCGCGACCCGGTCCGACCTGGCGCTGCCCCGGCCGTCGCACCCGACGGACCTGATGAGCCCCGACGTCCGTCGCGGGCTCGAACGGGTCATGTTCCTGGTGGACGACTATGACCTGGCATGGCAGGACTACCTCACCTGTGGGGGTTTCCCGCGCGCTGCCGCTGAGCATGCCACGACCGGCGGGGTGTCCCAGCACTTCGTCGACGACCTGCTCGCCTGGTTGCGCCGCGACGTAGATCCCGATGCGCTGCCCGAGTCGGTGCCCCTGCTGCTCGCTCAGATCGCCGCGCGCGCGACCAGCCCGCTGAACCGCGCAAGGTTGGCCCAGACGCTGGGCTACCTCAGCCGCCAGACCCTCGACCTACGCATCACCCGGCTGGCAAACTCCCACGCCGTCGTCCGGTGCCACCAGCGCCACGACGACGGCGCCCGGGTCGTCGGCGCCCAGTACAAGCTGTACCTGGTCGACCCGCTCCTGGCCTGGCTACCGTCACGCACCAGCGCCGGACTCGACGAACCCGACTTCACCGCCCTCAGCGAGGCCACCGTCGGGATCGCACTCGCCCGGGTTGTCGAAGACCTCGACGAAGGACGTTGGGCTGATGACACCATCGGCTACACCCGCACCGGTAGCGGCGGGGAAGTCGACTTCGCCCCGGTGCGCATCCCCACTGCCGCCGGACCTGCCAGGACCATACCGGTCGAGTCCAAGTGGGTCGGGACCCGCTGGGCCGCCGAGGCCCGGACCATCCAGGGCAAGTACGGCCACGGAATCCTCGCCACCAAGTCTGTCCTCGACCTCGACGGTGATGTGTGGGCCGTCCCCGCACCACTCGTCGCCCTGCTGCTCGGCTGACCCAGCACCCGGCTGGCGTATCAGTCTCGCAGGGCCCGACGCTGGCGTTCCAGCGCGTAGGTCGGCCAGGATCTGGCGCCCCCGAGAGCGTGTGGGCCTCGTTCACGGGTGCTGTCCGCCGTGCCCGTCCGGAGACTACGCACCTGCGCGACGGACCCCCCCTCCCGCTTGTGGGCCGATAAGGGTGCCCCAACTCGAGGACTCCACGCCGTTCCACTGTTTCAAAACGGTGGAACGGCGTGGAACCCACGAACCGGGACTCTCTTATCGGCCGACCATCGACAGGGGGCGAGGCAGAAGGAAGGAAGGAAGGAAGGAAGGAAAGAAAGAAAGAAAGAAGGGGCGGCGGACGCGAGTGACGATGCTGGCGGGTGTTCAGTCCGCTGCTCGGCTGACCAGCATCCGGCTGGCGTGTCAGTCCCGCAGGGCCCGACGCTGGCGTTCCAGCGCGTCGAGGTCGGCCAGGATCTGGCGCCCCCGCGGGTCTGACGCTTCGGTGCGCTGCAGCTGGCCGTGCAGGTCGGCGATGGTGCGGGCCAGGCCCTGGTCGACCAGGCCGTTCACCATGGCGTGCACCAGGGCCGCGACGGCGTCGTCGCCCTGGGCGGGCAGCTCGGCGACGGCCAGCTCGGTCACGGTCGGGCGTACCGCCTCGGTGGCGGCCTCGGTGACCGCGTCGACCCAGCCGGCCGCACCGATACCGCGACCGACGGCGACCCCGCCCGCGGTGCGGATCGCGTCGTGCACCGCCCGGTAGACGGGCACCACGAAGGCCTCGGCGTCGAGGCTGTCGAACATCTCCGGCACCAGGTCCGGGTACTGCAGGACGCAGGCCAGCGCGTCGCGTTCGGTCCGCACCACCGGGTCCGACCGGTCGGGGCGCCGGGCCGACGACGCCGCGGGTCGACGCCCCCGGCCGGTCGCCGCTACCGCGTCACGCACCTCGCGCGGGTCCAGGCCCAGCCACCCGGCCAGCAGCCGGGTGTACTCGGGGCGCAGCGCGGTGTCCCGGATGCCCGCCACCACCGGGGCGCTGGCCCGCAGCGCGGCGATCCGGCCCTCGGCGGTATCGAGGTCGTGGGCGGCCAGGGTGGACCGCACGACGAACTCGAACAGCGGGGTACGACCCGCCACCAGGGCCCGCACCGCGTCAGGGCCGCGCTGCTGGCGCAGCTCGCACGGGTCCCGGCCGTCGGCTTCGACGGCCACGAAGGTCTGCGCGGCGAAGACCTGGTCCTCGCCGAAGGCCTTGAGCGCCGCCGCCCGGCCTGCCGCGTCGCCGTCGAAGGTGAAGATCACCTCGCCGCCCACCGAACCGCCCGAGGCCAGCTGCACTCCCCCGGCGCCACCCGACCCGCCGAGCAGCCGTCGCACGATCCGGGCATGGTCCCCTCCGAACGCGGTACCGCAGGTGGCCACGGCCGTACCCACCCCGGACAGGTGCATCGCCATGACGTCGGTGTAGCCCTCGACGACGACGACCTGCCGGGTCCGGGCGATCTCGCGCTTGGCCAGGTCGAGCCCGTACAGCACGTGCGACTTGCGGTACAGCGGGGTCTCGGGGGTGTTGAGGTACTTGGGACCGTTGTCGTCGTCGTGCAACCGCCGGGCACCGAACCCGACGGTATCGCCGGTGACCTCCCGGATCGGCCACACCAGACGCCCGCGGAACCGGTCGATCGACCCGCGGCGTCCCTGGCTGACCAGCCCAGACGCGGTCAGCTCGGCCTCGGTGAACCCACGCCCGCGCAGGTGCCGCAGCAGCGTGTCCCAGCCGGGCGGGGCGAACCCGACGCCGAACCGCTCGGCGGCAGTCCGGTCGAAACCCCGCTCGGCGAGGAAGGCCCGGCCGATCCGCGCCGGTGGTTCCGCCAGCTGGTCGCGGAAGAACTCCTCGGCCATCTTGTGCGCGTCGAGCAGCCGCCGGCGCCGCCCCGGCTCGTCCCCGGGCTTGGGGGCCGCACCGTCCTCGTAGCGCAGGGTCAGGCCGATCCGTCCGGCCAGGTGCTCGACGGCCTCGGTGAACCCCAGCCCGTCGACCTGCTGCACGAACGAGATGACGTCCCCGCCCTCGCCGCAGCCGAAGCAGTGGTAACGCCCCACCTGGGGCCGCACGTTGAACGACGGGGTCTTCTCGTCGTGGAACGGGCACAGCCCCTTGAGCGTGCCGACCCCCGCCGGCCGCAGCGTCACGTGCGCCCCGATCACCTCGTCGATCCGGACACGCTCGCGGACGGTCTCCACGTCCTCCCGCAAGATCCGTCCCGCCACATAGGCGAGTCTAGGCTCCAAGACCAGGTCGCCGTGGTGCTGATCAGAGACCTGCCCGAGATGTGTCGCGCCAAGCGCGAGAGGTGGGCTTCCACGTGAGAGATGGGCTCCCAAGCCCAACCGTCACGTGGGAGCCCATCTCTCACGAACAGGAACACTCTTGTGGCAGGCGTGGGCTATCCGACCAGCCGGGCGTGCCAGTCCGCAGCGGAGACGTCGGTCAGAGCAGCGACCTGGTCGATGACGACGCGCAGCCGGGCGGCGGCGTCGGCCGCGGTCCGCCAGTCGGCGGCGAACGGGGGTTCCAGGGCCAGGGGGGCACGGTCGGACAGCACCTCGACCAGGTCGGTGAGCATCTGGCGCTGCACCGTGTAGAGCGGTTCTAGCTCGCGCGGGGCCATGACGTAGGCCACGGCGATGCCCTTGAGCACCATGATCTCGGCGGCAGTCTCGTCGGGTACCACCAGGTCGGCGCCGTAGCGGGTGTGCCTTCCGGGGCCGTACCGGGCGCGGGTGGCCCGCTGCGCAGCCTTGGCGAAGCGGCCGATCAGCTGGCTGGTCGCGTCCTTGAGCATGGCCAGGGCGCGCCGGGAACCGTCGAAACCGTCCGGCCACAGCCGGGCGGCGACCAGGCGGTCCATCGCGGCGTACAGCGCGTCGGCACCGTGCTGGTCGCCGTACCAGGTGGCAACGGCGGTGGCGATGCGCTCCCGGTCCTGGAGCTGCGTGAGCACGACCGGGTCGACCCGGCCGCCGACCACCGCGTCCTCCACGTCGTGCACCGAGTAGGAGATATCGTCGGCCAGGTCCATGACCTGCGCCTCCAGGCACTTGCGACGTTCTGGCGCGCCCTGGCGGACCCAGTCGAACACCGGACGGTCGTCGGGGTACACGCCGAACTTGTGCGTCGGCCGCCCCGAGACCGGGCTGACCGGGCCCTCGCCGAAGCCCCACGGGTACTTGACCGAGGCGTCCAGGCAGGCCCGGGTGAGGTTCAGCCCGACGCTGGTCCCGTCAGGCCGGGTCACCTTCGGCTCCAGCCGGGTGAGCAGCCGCAGGGTCTGCGCGTTGCCCTCGAACCCGCCGACGTCCCGCGCCAGCGCGGCCAGGGCCCGCTCCCCGTTGTGCCCGAACGGCGGGTGCCCCAGGTCGTGCGCCAGGCACGCGGTGTCGACGACGTCAGGATCACAGCCCAGCGCCTTGCCGATCTCCCTCCCGACCTGCGCCACCTCCAGGGTGTGCGTCAGCCGGGTACGCACGAAGTCGTCCGACGACGGCCCGAGCACCTGGGTCTTGGCCCCGAGCCGTCGCAGCGCCGAGCAGTGCACCAGCCGCGCCCGGTCCCGTTCGAACGCGGTGCGCTGCCGCGACTTGGTCGGTTCAGGTACCAGGCGCTCCCGGTCGGCCGGGCTGTAGCCGACCCCGACCTCCCCCGTCACCACGCCACCCGCTCCTGGACCGGGGCCCCGCACGACGCGCGTCCGTGCTGATCCGCTGCCCGCGCCCGGGCCACACCCTCGACGTCCACACAGGCAACGTACTACGGACCGCCCACCCCACCGCCGCTGGGTGCGGCACGATGGTCCTCATGGTGCGTGTCCGGTTCTCGGCCCCACTTCAGGCGCTGCCCCACGGGCGGGCGACCTACCTCGTGGTGCGTCTGCCCGAGGACGAGTCTGACCTGGTCGACGACCTTCCGGTTCCGCGCGTCGGGTTCCAGGGGGTCAGGGTCGAGGCCACGATCGGGACGACCACGTGGAAGACCACCGTCTTTCCCGACAAGGAGGGCTTCCTGCTGCTCGTCGCCCGCAAGATCGCCGCCGCGGAGGCCCTGGTCGTCGGTGAGCCGGTGGACGTCACGCTGGTGGTGCTCATCCCTTGACCGAACCGGCGGTGATCCCGCCGACGATATAGCGCTGCAGGTACTGGAACAGCAGGATCACCGGCAGGGCCACGACGACGGAAGCCGCCGCGAACCACCCGAGATTGTTGGACATATCACCCAGGAGCACCCCGTACATACCCACCGAGACGGTCTTCACGTCGGTCGACCGCAGGAAGATCGACGCGAGCATGAACTCCGCGATCACCGAGACGAAGACCAGCAGGCCGGTGACGACCAGGACCGGCCGCAGCAGCGGCAGCAGGATCCTGAAGAACAGCCCGGCGTGACCGGCACCGTCGATCTTCGCGGCCTCGTCCAGCTCTCTGGGGATCGAGTCGAACGCGCCCTTGATCAGCCACACCTGGCCCAGCGACGCACCGAGCATGACGAGGATGTACCCGGCCAGAGTGTCCAGCCCGAACGCGGGGACCACCTGGCCCACCGCCGAGAAGATCCGGAACAGCGCCACGGTGGCCAGGACCTGAGGGAACATCTGGATGAGCAGCAGGCTGAGCAGCCCGGGCCGACGGCCCTTGAACCGCAGCCGGGAGAACGCGAAGGCCGCCAGGGTGGAGAAGAAGATCTGGACCACCACCACCACGGCGGCGACGGTCACCGTATTGGCCAGCCAGCGGTAGAACGGCCGCTGCGGGTTGTTGCCGAGCTCGGAGAACCAGACCAGGCTGAAGTCCCTCGGGACGAGCTCGGTCGTGGCGATCGACCCGACCGGGTTGACCGAGGCGGAGAAGAGGTACAGCACCGGGACCAGCGCGTACACCACCGCGACGATACCCACCGCGTGCCGCCAGCCCAGCTCGCGCCACCACCGGGCACCGCGGACCTGGTCCGCCACGCCGTGCCTGGCGGACCGGCGGACCGGACGGCGGCCCGCAGCGCCCGCGACCGGCGCAGAGGCCAGGCCACCACCGGCCTGCCGCACACCGGTGACGCCCAGCACCTGTTCCTGGGCAGCGTCGGCGTCAGGCTGCTTGTCAGGAGGTGTCGCGCTCATATCAGTTCACGTCCTCGAGGAATCGGGTGGCGCGGAACTGGACGGCCGCGATCGCACCGGTCAGGACGAACAGCACCACCGAGACCGCCGAGGCGAACCCGATCTGCTGGCCCCCGGTCCCGAAGGCCAGCCGGTAGGTATAGCTGATGAGGATGTCCGTGCCGCCCGCCGTCGGGTTGTCCGAGCTGAACGGTCCGCCGCGGGTGAGCAGCTGGATCGCGTTGAAGTTGTTGAAGTTGAACGCGAACGCCGCGACCAGCAGCGGCGCGACCGAGACCAGCAGCAGCGGGAACGTGATCTTGCGGAACTGGGTGAAACCGCTCGCCCCGTCGATAGCAGCGGCCTCTTTCAGCTCGGAGGGGATGGACTGCAGCGCCCCGGTGCAGACCAGGAACATATAGGGAAAGCCCATCCACAGGTTGGTCAGGATGACCGCGACCCGGGCCGACCAGGTCTGGCCCAACCAGTTGACGTCGAGCCCGAGCATCTGGTTGACCAGCCCGAAACGCTGGTTCCAGAAACCGGACCACACCATCAGCGAGATGAACCCGGGGATCGCGTACGGCAGGACCAGGGCCGACCGGTAGAACCGCTGGAAGCGCAGCCGCGGGTCGTTGAGCACCACGGCGAGGCCCAGCCCGAGGAAGAAGGTCAGCCCGACGGACGCCGTCGCGAAGACCACCGTCCACAGGAAGATCGACAGGAACGGTCCGGTGATCCGCGAGTCGGTGAAGATCCGTTCGTAGTTGAACGCGCCGACGTTCTCGCCCCAGGACTGGTTCGACAGCCGGTTGCCGTCGGCGTCGACGAAGAACGACCGGTCGCCCGACGACGACCGCTCCGGGTGGTACACCGCACCGGTATCGGTGTTGGTGATCGTGTCAGCCTTCTTGTCGTAGACCAGCGGCGTGCGCATGGTGATCGCCTGGAACCCCTGGACCTTGATCACCGCGTTGTCGCCGGCCGGGACGGTAAAACCGTCGAGCGGCTGGTCGGCCCCGGAGATCGCGTTGACCTGCTGCCGGGTCAGCATGGTCCAGCCGTCGGCGGCTGCGACCGTCCCGTCGGCCACCGTGACCTCAGAGGGTCCCAGCTCGGTCAGCTCCGTCTGGGTGCCGCGGAACACCTGGTCGGTCTGCGTGTCCACGAGGAAGAACGCGAACGGGCCCGCGGTCGGCGTGCCCTGGGTGCCCACCACCAGGGAGTACACGGCGCCGCCGGGGACCTGCACCGCCGATGTCCCGACGATCCGCGTGATGGCCTCGCTCCGGCTGCTGCGGGTGCCGTCACCGTAGTTCGTCGTCGACAGCTGGAAGGTCAGCATGATCGGGTAGACGAGGAACAGCAGCAGCATCGTCACACCCGGCACCAGGTACTTGGCCGGGACGGCCCGCCTGGTTGAGTAGACCGCGACCAGCAGGGCCGCGACCGCGACGAAGACGGCCAGGAAGCCCCACTGCCCGGTCGCCACGACCGTCGGCAGCACCGAGACGAGCGTGGCGGCGATCAGCGTGAGCCCGACGACCTTGACCACGTAGACACCGGTGGAGGCCGGTGGTCGCCGCCGCCGGGCCGGAGGGCCGTCGGTGGGGGTCCGCAGCTTGTCGGTGATGGTCACGGCGCTGCTCCTCGACGGGGCAGACCACACGGGGGGCCCGGTCGACCGGGCCCCCCGCGGGTCGAGGGATCAAGACTTGGCGACGGCCGCTGTGATGGTCTCGGCGGCCTTCGTCATCTCGGTAGCGGCGTCGGCACCGCCGACGATATTCGCGTAGGCCACACCCAGCGGGGTCCACACCTGGTCCATCGCCGGGATGGCCGGCATCGGAGCCGCGGCGTCCGCCGCCGCGGCGAAGGTCTCCACGTCGGGGTTCGCGACCGCGACCGCTTCACGGACCTCGGTCATCGCCGGAGGCCGGTTCTCCGCCTCGAACAGGGTGGTCATCGCCTCGACGGTGTTGAGACCCCCGCTGGTGGTACCGGTGACGAACGCCTGGGCGAAGTTCTTGTTCTTGCCGTTGGAGGCGATGAAGAACGAGTTCACCCCGGCGAACGGCTCGGCCGGGTCCATCCCCGCGAAGCCCGGGATCGGCATCAGGGTGTAGCCGTCGTCGCCCAGACCCTTGCGCACGTCGGACAGCGCCCACGGCCCGGAGACCAGGCAGCCAGCCTTGCCGGCCGCGAACAGCCCGATCGCGTTGTCCGCGGTGATCGCGGTCGACAGCACCCCGGCCTGGCCCAGCGCGCTGATCTTCTGGCCGGCCTTGATCCCCGCCGCGGTACCCACACCGAGGTCGTCAGGGTTGTGCGAACCGTCGTCGGTGGTACCGAACAGGTAACCGCCGGCCGAGGTGTACAGCGGCTGCATGTGGTACGGGTCACCCGCGATGCCCACCGGCACGTTCAGCGCGGACTCGACCTTCCCGGCGTCCTTGGCGGCCTGGCCCGCGGCGACAGCGTCGTCGAGCGTGGCGAACGCCTGGTCGCCGACCGCCGACTTGTTGCAGAACAGCGCCAGCGTCTCGATCGAGTACGGGACGCCGTAGACCTGGCCGTCGTAGGTGACGGCCTGGACCGACTTGTCCGAGTACATCGCAATGGTGTCCGCCGAGAGCTGGACGGGGTCGACCGAACCGTTGGCGACCAGCTGACCGAGCCAGTCGTGGGCACCCACGACAATGTCCGGACCATTGCCGGCCTGGTTCGCGGTGATGAAGTCAGCGCGGGTGTTGACGACCGCCTGGACGTCGACGGTGATGCCGTTCGCCTTGCCGAACTCGTCGGCGACGGCCTTGATCGCCGGCAGCTTGACCTCGTCGGTCCAGATGACCAGATCCTGGCTGCCGCGTACGGGAGCGGTCTCGGTGGCCTTGCCCGTCGACCCACCCGAACCGCTGCCGCCGCACGCCGTCGCGAGCAGCGCGACCGTAGTGGCCGCGATCGCTGTCTGCATGATCCTGCGCATCGGAAATATTTCCCTTCGTCGTCGCCTACGGACAATCCGGACCAAGCCGGACAATGGAGCACGGCTTTGCGGTTGTCTTGTGAAACGTAGCAATTCCTTTCAGCTCCTGCAAACGCTGCCCGGCTCTGCAGGGCTCCGTGGCGCATGACGCAGACCACTACTATCTACAGGTATCAGGACGCGCCGCCCAGACACCGCAGAACGCGCTGGCACCAGCCAGGCGACGGTTAGTCGTATTCCGTCCGGAAAACCCGTCTCCGGCGCCACCTGTGCGGCTGCGCTGTTTTCGCCCGGGCGCGCTAGCCACCCGAGACGGACAGCTCGGCCTCGCGCAGCCCCGCCTCGAACTCCTGCGACAGCTCGCGCGAGTCCAGCCAGCCGTCGGGCAGGGCCGGGCGCCGGGGGGCACCGGTCCGGCCGCGCGGACCTTCCGCGGCCGGGCCCGGATAGGGCTGGTCGAGATCGAGCTGGGCCAGCCGGTCGTCCAGCTCGACCAGGCTGGACACGCGGGCCAGGGCGGCCCGCATCGGCCCGCCCACGACATAGCCCTTGAGGTACCAGGCCATGTGCTTGCGCAGGTCGCGCAGCGCCTTGTCCTCGGACGGGAAGGCTTCGACCATGAGCCTGGCATGCCGCTGGATCGTCGCCGCGACCTCGCGCAGGCCCGGCCGCACCCGTTGCGGACGACCCGCGAACGCGGCGGCCAGATCGGCGAACAGCCACGGACGGCCCTGGCAGCCCCGGCCCACGACCACCCCGTCGCACCCGGTGTGCGCGACCATCGCCAGGGCGTCCTCGGCGCTCCAGATATCGCCGTTGCCCAGCACGGGGACGTCCAGCGCCTGCCTCAGCGCGGCGATGGCGTCCCAGTCGGCGCGACCGGCGTAGTGCTGGGCGGCCGTGCGGCCGTGCAGCGTGACCGCGGCCACCCCGGCGTCCTGCGCGGTCAGGCCCGCTTCGAGGTATGTCAGGTGCTCGTCGTCGATACCGGTGCGTATCTTCACCGTGACCGGGACGCCAGCCGGTCGGGCCGCCCCGACCGCGGCCGTGACGATACTGGCGAACAGGGTCCGCTTCCAGGGCAGCGCCGCTCCCCCGCCCCGCCGCGTCACCTTGGGCACCGGGCAGCCAAAATTGAGGTCGACGTGGTCCGCGCGGTCCTCCTCGACCAGGATCCGCACCGCGGCGGCGACGGTCGCCGGGTCCACGCCGTAGACCTGCACCGACCGGACCGGCTCGTCCGGGGCGGCGGTGACGATCCGCAGCGCCTCGGGATTGCGCTCGACCAGGGCCCGGCTGGTCACCATCTCCGCCACGCACAGCCCGGCGCCCTGCTCCCGGCACAGCCGCCGGAACGCGGCGTTGGTCACCCCGGCCATCGGGGCCAGCACCACGGGCGTGACCACCTCGATCGGGCCGATCCGCAGCGGCCGCACCGCTGACGGTCTGGCGAGGCTGGAGGACAGGGTGGTCATGGGCGCCGGTACCGCAGGCTGGGCCACCGCGCTCAGGCGCCGACCAGGTGCTGCGCCAGGTAGCCGCGCACCTGGTCCAGCCCGACCCGCTCCTGGGTCATCTCGTCGCGGTGACGGACGGTGACGGCCTGGTCGTCGAGGGTGTCGAAGTCCACGGTGACGCAGAACGGCGTGCCGATCTCGTCCTGCCGACGGTAGCGGCGGCCGATCGACTGGGTCTCGTCGTAGTCGACGTTCCACGATCCGCGCAGCTCGGCGGCCAGCGCCCGGGCCGGTGGCGACAGGTCGGCGTGCTTGCTCAGGGGCAGCACCGCGGTCTTCACCGGGGCCAGGCGCTGGTCCAGGCGCAGCACGGTGCGCACCTCGGTGCCGCCCTTGGCGGTGGGGACCTCCTGCTCGTCGTAGGCGTCGACCAGGAACGCCATCAGCGACCGGGTCAGGCCCGCCGCTGGTTCGACGACGTACGGCAGGTACACCGCGCCCGTCACCGGGTCGCGGTAGGTCAGGTCCTTGCCGGAGTGCTCGGCGTGGGTGCCCAGGTCGAAGTCGGTGCGGTTGGCGATGCCCTCCAGCTCGCCCCACTCGTTCCCGGCGAAGCCGAACCGGTACTCGATGTCGACGGTGCGCTTGGAGTAGTGGGAGAGCTTTTCTTCCGGGTGCTCGTAGTGCCGCAGGTTGTCCCGGTCTATACCCAGGTCGACGTACCACTGGGTGCGGGTGTCGATCCAGTACTGGTGCCATTCTTCGTCGGTGCCGGGCTCGACGAAGAACTCCATCTCCATCTGCTCGAACTCCCGGGTGCGGAAGATGAAGTTGCCCGGGGTGATCTCGTTGCGGAACGACTTGCCGATCTGGCCGATACCGAACGGCACCCGCATACGGGCCGAGGCGGTCACCTGCGCGAAGTTGACGAAGATGCCCTGGGCGGTCTCCGGACGCAGGTAGTGCAGGCCGGAGGCGTCATCGACGGGCCCGAGGTAGGTCTTGAGCATCATGTTGAAGTCGCGCGGTTCGGTCCACTGGCCCCGGGTACCGCACGAGGGGCACGGCACCTCGGCCAGCCCGCCCTCCGGCTGGCGGCCCTTGCGCTCGGTGAACTCGTCGACCAGCTGGTCGCCGCGGAACCGCTTGTGGCAGGACAGGCACTCGGTGAGCGGGTCGGTGAACACCCCGACGTGACCAGAGGCCACCCAGACCTGCCGGGGCAGGATGACGGCGGAGTCCAGGCCGACGACGTCGTCCCGGGCTGTCACCGTCGCCTGCCACCACTGCCGCTTGATCGCGTCCTTGAGCTCGGTGCCGAGCGGTCCGTAGTCCCAGGCGGACCGGGTGCCGCCGTAGATCTCCCCGGAGGGGAAGACGAAACCCCGACGCTTGGCGAGGGCGATGACGTTGTCGAGACGTGAGGCGGCCACGGTTGCTGTTCACTCCTGGTGTCGGGTCCCGAAGCAAGCCTACCGGCGACTGCGACCACCGACAGCGCCAGCCCGGTGATCGCCTCCCGACCGAACTGACACGGCGTCAGTTAGGTATACCTCACCGACGGGTACCATCGGAGCGTGGATCCGGCAGCCTACGGGATGGACGGGTGGCCTTTCTGGCTCGTCGTCATCGCCCTCTACGTCAGCGTGATGTTCCGGTCGCACGGCACGTACTGGCTCGGCCGCGCCGTGTCGGCCGGGGCCCAGCTGGAGACCGAACGCCGGATCGGGCCTCGCTGGTGGCTCGGTCTGCTGGACAGGATCGAGGCCCGGTCGAGCTCCCCGCGGGGGCAGCACGGCACCCGGCTGGTCCACCGCTGGGGGCCGGTCGGAGTGGCGGTGACCTACCCCGTGGTCGGTCTGACCACGGCGGTCCTGGTGGCGGCGGGGCTCGTCCGGATGCCCTACCCGCGGTTCACCGTCGCCTCGCTGGTCGGCAGCGCGCTCTGGACAGCGGTCTGGAGCACCGTCGGGTTCGGCGCGCTGTGGGCCGCCACCCGGTCCTGGTGGAGCGCCGCGGCACTGCTCGTCGGGCTGGCGATCGGGGTCGTCGGGCTGGCCCGCCGCCGGACCCGGGCCGTGGTCGAGCCTCAGGACGTGGTCGGCCGGTCCACGGCGGTGCCGTAGCGCCGGTCGCGGCGGGCGTAGGTCTCGACAGCGGCCCACAGGTGCCGCCGGTCCACCTCCGGCCACGGTTCGTCGCTGAACACCAGCTCGGCGTAGGCGGACTGCCAGACCATGAAGTTCGAGATCCGCTGCTCCCCGCCGGTACGCCAGAACAGGTCGACGTCGGGCAGGTCTGGTTCGTCCAGGTAACGGGCCAGGGTGCGTTCGCCGACCCGGTCCGGGTTCAGCCGCCCGGCGGCGGCCAGCTGGGCGACCGTCCGGGCCGCGTCGGCGATCTCCGCCCGACCGCCGTAGTTGACGCACATCGTCAGGGTGCACACGTCGTTGTCGACGGTGAGCCGTTCGGCCGTCTCCAGCTCGGCGACCACCGACCGCCACAGCCGGGGCCGACGACCGGCCCAGCGCACCCGCACCCCCCAGGAGTGCAGCAGGTCCCGCCGGCGCCGCAGCACGTCCCGGGAGAAACCCATGAGGAACTTGACCTCGTCGGGCGACCGCGACCAGTTCTCCGTGGAGAACGCGTAGGCCGAGACATACCTCACCCCGATCTCGATGGCCCCGGCCACCACCTCGATGAGGCTGGCCTCCCCCGCGGCGTGCCCCGCGGTGCGCGGCAGCCCCTGGGCGTTGGCCCAGCGTCCGTTGCCGTCCATGACCACGGCGACGTGCCGCGGCACCAACGCCGACGGCAGAGCAGGCGGCCGGGCACCCGAGGGGTGCGGCGGCGGTACAGGGCTGTTCGATCCGATCATGGCCGTCAGACCCGCTCGACCATCGGCAGCGACCGCAGCCGGTGCTCCACGTGGTACTGGCTGTAGGCCGCGACCAGACCCCGCGCCTGGGTGCGGTGCCGGGCCTGCGAGGCCTCGGCCGCCGCCCAGTCGCCGGACAGCAGCGCCGCGAGCAGCCCGAACGTCTCCGGCGCCGGGGCCGTCGACCCCGGCGGACGGCAGGCCGCGCACACCGCCCCGCCCATCGGGGCGCTGAAGGCCCGGTGCGGACCGGGCGCACCGCACCGGGCACAGTCGACAAAGCTCGGCGCCCAGCCAGCCACCGCCAGGGCCCGCAGCAGGTACGAGTCCAGCAGCAGACCCGGCGGGTGGGCCCGGTCGGCCAGGGCGTGCACCGCACCGAGCAGCAGCCGGAAGTGGGCCAGGGCGGGTTCCTGCTCGGCGGCGACCAGCCGGTCCGCCGTCTCCAGCATCACCTGGCCGACGGTGAACAGCTCATAGTCGGCACTGATGGCCCGACCGTACGCCCCGGCCAGCTCGGCCTGGGCCACGACGTCGAACGTCCGCCCGGTGGCCAGCTGCAGGTCCACCCACATGAACGGCTCCAGCCGCGCCCCGAACCGCGACGTGGTCCGCCGCACCCCCTTGGCTACCGTCCGCACCTTGCCGTGCTCCCGGGTCAGCAGGGTGACGATCCGGTCCGACTCCCCCAACGGGTGCGTCCGCAGCACCACCCCCGAGTCCCGGTAGACCGTCATGGCTCCATCTTCCCCTACCGAGGGACGAGTGAGGACAGTGGGGAGGGTCAGCGCATCGAACGGTTCACGGCCGAGACGACCGCCTTGAGCGAGGCTGTGGTGATCGACGGGTCGATACCTACACCCCACAGGACGTCGCCGCCGATGGTGCACTCCACGTAGGCCGCGGCGGTCGCGTCGCCGCCGGACGACAGGGCGTGCTCGGCGTAGTCGAGCACCGCGACGTCCACGCCGATACCGGACAGGGCGTCGACGAAGGCGGCGACCGGGCCGTTGCCGGTGCCCCGGACCGTGACCGGGACGCCGTCGTCGAGCAGCTCGGCCTTCAGCGTGTCCTCGTCGCCCTGCCGGCTCTTGGCCCGGGTGGCCCGCAGCTGGAACCGGCCCCAGGTCCGCAGCGGGTCGGCTCCTGCGACCGGGAGGTCGGTGCTCTCGACCGGCAGGTACTCGTCGACGAAGATCCGCCACAGGTCGTCAGCGGTGACCTCGGCGCCTGTCGTGTCGGTGTGCCGCTGCACGGCCTGGGCGAACTCGATCTGCAGACGGCGCGGCAGGTCGAGGTGCTTCTCCGTCTTCATCAGGTAGGAGACCCCGCCCTTGCCGGACTGGGAGTTCACCCGGATGATCGCGTCGTAGGTGCGCCCCACGTCACGCGGGTCGACCGGCAGGTAGGGCACCGCCCAGACCATGTCGTCGATGGCGACACCGGTCTTGGCCGACTGCGCCTCCATCGCCTCCAGGCCCTTCTTGATCGCGTCCTGGTGCGATCCGGAGAAGGCGGTGAACACCAGGTCGCCGCCGTAGGGCACCCGCTCGCCGACGGGCAGCTGGTTGCACTTCTCGACCACCGAACGCACGTGCGGCAGGTCGGAAAAGTCGATCTGCGGGTCGATGCCCTGGCTGAACAGGTTCAGCCCCAGGGTGACCAGGTCGACGTTCCCGGTGCGCTCCCCGTTACCGAACAGGCAGCCTTCGATCCGGTCGGCCCCGGCCAGGTAGCCCAACTCGGCGGCGGCCACCGCGGTGCCGCGGTCGTTGTGCGGGTGCAGCGACAGCACCACGCAGTCGCGGTAGTGCAGGCGGCGGCTCATCCACTCGACAGAGTCGGCGTAGACGTTGGGCGTGGCCATCTCGACCGTGGCGGGCAGGTTGACGATCACCGGGCGGTCCGGGGTCGGCTGCCACTCGTCGAGCACCGCGTTGCACACCCGCACGGCGTACTCCAGCTCGGTGCCGGTGTACGACTCGGGGCTGTACTCGTAGATCACCTCGGTGTCCGGGACCAGCTCGGCGTACTTCTTGCACAGCCGGGCGCCGGAGACGGCCAGGTCGGCAATCTGGTCCTCGTCGGCCCGGAACACCACAGCCCGTTGCAGCACCGACGTGGAGTTGTACAGGTGGACGATGGCCCGTTTCGCCCCGGCGACGGCCTCGAAGGTGCGTTCGATGAGGTGCTCGCGGGCCTGGGTCAGTGCCTGGATGACGACGTCGTCAGGGATCCGGCCTTCTTCGATGAGCCTGCGGACGAAGTCGAAGTCCGTCTGCGACGCGGCCGGGAAACCGACCTCGATCTCCTTGTAGCCCATCTGGACCAGCAGGTCGAACATCTCGAGCTTGCGGGCGGAGTCCATCGGCTCGATCAGGGCCTGGTTGCCGTCGCGCAGGTCGACGGCGCACCACCGCGGCGCCGCGGTGATGCGGCGGTCCGGCCAGGTGCGGTCGGGCAGCTCGACGGTGATCTGCTCGTGGAACGGCCGGTACTTGTGCACCGGCATCCCGGACGGGGTCTGGGCGTTCGGGTAGGTCTGGAAGGTCATGATGGTCTGGTCCTCGTGGCACGCAGGGAGGTGGGGCCGGGCAGGTCAGACCTCCGCGACGAGGGTCCGGCCTCTTCTAGAGGGCCTCGTCGCGGCGACCAAGGAGCAGGCGCACCGGCACGAGCAGCAGACTACACCCGACCGAGGCGAACGGGCTCGTTCGCCACCGCGCCCACCAAGGGTGGCGGGACTACCGCTTCGAGGTGCTCTCGGGGAACACAGGCTCGCCGCTGACCGCGCCCAACCGGATCCAGGCGTCGCCGATGCTGACCACCGAACCGACCGGCAGCTGCACCGGACGGCCGGGTTCGCAGGCCTCCTCGGTCCCGTCCGGCAGGTGCACGACCGTCCCGTTCACCGTGTCCAGGTCTTCGACCCACACGGCGATCGGACCGACCGTCAGCCGCAGGTGGGTGCGGGACACCGAACGTTCCCGGTCGGCCAGGCGCAGTCCGGTCTGGCCCGGTCCGGCGATCGGGTTACGGCCGACGAGCACGACGCCCTGGACCTCGTGCGCCGAACCGTCGGACAGCTCCAGGTCGGCGGTCATCGGCCGGTAGGTCTCCTCGTCGTCCCAGGCCACGTCGGTGCGGGCCGCCGACCGCCGGGTCCGCTCCAGCTCGGGCATCAGGCCGAAGGCGAGCACCGGCGCGTCCTCGCCGCCGGGCTGGACCCCCACGACCGGGGCGGCCGGGGCAACCTCCGGTGCCGCCAGACCGGTGACCTTGGTGGCAGTCTTCGGCCGGTCGGCTGGCCGCCCTTCGGGCAGGTAGATCACATCGGCGTCGATGACCTCGTCGTGCCAGCCCCGGCGGCGGCCCGACTTGTCGAACAGCGGCGAGGCCAGCACGACCAGCCCGCCCACCACGAAGGCCAGCGAACCCACCGCGACGACGAGCGCCCGCAGCAGGGCCCGGTCGATGCCGACCGGCTCGCCGGTCTCGTGGTCGACCAGGCGCAGGCCCACCGCCCACTGGCCGACCGTCCAGCCTCGCCGGGCCTGGAGCACCAGCTGGACCAGGACCACCGTCACCGCGGTGCCCAGTCCCAGGAGGACGTCGGCGCCGTGACCGCTGGGCACGACCAGCCCGATCAGCAGCGCCGGGACCACGACCAGGCTCAGATCGGCCATCCTCGCGATGAACCGCCACCCCATAGGGGCCGGTTCGCTCGGACCGTTCAACGTTCTCTCCTCCCGACGGGCGCCGCAGCCCGGCGGTCACCGGGTCGACGGGTGCGCAAAGACCTGAGCGATACCCGCCCAGCCATCCTGGTCCGCCACGGGACGGCGTGCCAGAGGGACTGGCGGGTCTCGTCTACGTCCGACCAGTACTGCTCCGCCTGGTCGGGCGACGGTGGCGACGGGGCGAAAGCCGCCCGGTCGGCCCGCACCGCCAGGTCGCCCAGCCGGACGGGCAGCGCCGGGTCGTCCGCACCGGCACCGCCCGCGACAGCACCGATCACGGCAGCCGACTCCCGGCGGGTGTCCACCGGCGACGGCGTCCAGCGCAGGTCCACGGCGGCGTCGACCAGCTCGGCCCAGCCGCCGGTCACCGCTTCGACCGGGTCCGCGGCCCGCCGTCGGCGCTGCAGGCGCCGGTACTTGGCCCCGAGCACCGCCAGCACCGGGGAGGCCAGCAGCAGCAGCAGGCCGAGCCCGCCGCCGACCCGCGTCAGGACACGCACCCAGCCCGAGCCCTGCCGGGCGGCGTCCGGGCTGTCGGTCTGCGGCGGGCGGGCGTCGTCGTCGGGTTCGGTCTGCGGTACCGGCGGCTGCACCGGCGGCTGCAGGACCTGCGGCTGGGAGTGCGTCTGCTGCTCTTCCTCCTGCTCGGTGGCCTGCCGCGACGTCGGCGGCGTAGCGTCGAACGCTACCCAGCCGATCCCGGCGAAGGCGATCTCGACCCAGGCCTGCACGTCCTTGCCGCGCACCTCGATCACTCCGTCGGTCACCTTCGCCTCGGCCTGGGCGGCGGTCTCGGCGTCCCCGGCTCCCGGGACGAAACCGATGACCACCCGGGCCCGCAGGTTCATCGACCGGGCCATCAGAGCCAGGGCCGAGGCGTACTGCTCGCCGTCGCCGACCATGGGCGGGGCGTCCAGCAGGCGGCTCATCCGTGCCGCGCCGTGACCGGGCAGCGACGGGTGCTCCCCGTCCAGCCCGTGGCTGAAGTAGCCGTTCTCGGACAACCAGGAGGCCAGCGCCCGGGCCTGGCCGACGGGCGTGGTGGCGTCCTGGGCGATCGACGCCGCCTGCCGGGACAGCGCCCCCGACACCCCGGTGTCGTCGGGCAGCACGACATCGGCGGACCGGGCGGTGCCGATATCGGAGTCCCGCATGTCGAGGTTCGCGACCACGACCCGTTCGGTGTACGTCAGGCCCGGTCGCACCCCGGAGGTCAGCACCGCGGCCCCGGTCGCGTCGTTGTAGCGCAGGTCACGGGCCACGCTCTGGTCGAGGTCGAAAGACGTCGCCGAACCGACGGTCGGCAGCCACACCTTGGACGAGCCCATATCGGACAGGCCCTCGATGGTGAAGGTGACCTCGGCCTCCACCCCCTCGTCGGCGGTGGCGACGGCGCTGCCGACCCGGCGGAACTCGCCGCTGCCCTGTGCCGCCCGGCCGCCGGCGACGTTCCAGACCATGCCGTCGTACCGGTCCATGACGGCCAGCCGGACCCGGGCGCCCTCGGGCAGGCCCTTGACGGTGAACAGCACCTCGTCGTCGGCCTTGACGTAGGAGCGGAACGCGGCCAGCGGGCTAGGGTGGGCCGTCGGGTCGAACGGCGGTACCACATGGTCGCGCAGCACGAACCGGGGCTCGCCCGCGGTCACCGGCGCCAGGAGCAGCGCCCCGACCACGACCAGCCCGAGCAGCGCCCCGGCTGACGCCGGGCGGCGGCGCACTCCCGACCCGGCGCGCAGCGAGGCCCAGGTCAGCAGCACCGCGACCAGGACCGTCCCGGTGACCAGCGGCGGCACCGGCTGGGTGGCCGTGCCGAGCAGCGCCGCGACACCAGAGACGACGAGCACCACGACCCCGGCCAGCGCGCCGACCGTCCGCCGGGTGCGCAGCGCCAGGGTGAGGGCGACCAGCGCCCCGAGGAAGGTCAGCAGGAAGGGCGCCAGCAGGACGTCGCCCGTACCACCCAGCGGCGGGTCCAGGGTCAGCGCGTCCTTCCAGGTGGTGAAGGACGCCGTCAGCACCTGACCGGCACCGCCCGGTGTGGGCAGCAGCCCGGCCAGCGTCGGCGCACCGGTCAGCGGCGTGCCGAGGATCACGACGAGCAGCACCGCGACGACCGTGACCAGCCAGGCCGCCCAACGGCCCCAGGCGCCGACCACGGCCAGGGCCGTCCCGGCGACCAGCCCGACGGCCAGCGCGGGCACCGCCGCGGACCCGCCGTACACCGGCAGCAGCGGAACGGCCGCCAGCGCCAGGAGGGCCACCAGGACCACCACGTCGACGACGGCACGACGCTGGCCGACCGCGGTGCGACTGGCGCGGAGCGCCCGGCGCGGCGTCGGGGCGGTCACAGGACCACCCGGTGCATCAGGCGCGGCAGGTCCTCCAGCGCGCCGATCTTCGCCAGCGAGGCCAGGCCGTCCTGGCGCACCTCGACCGTCGCGTCGGCGGCGCACGCCACGGCCACGACGCGCAGCCCGGCCGGGACGTGCCGCACCGCCGCCCGGCGCTCGTCCGCCGACGCCGTCGAGCCGCCGACCAGGAAGGCCACCGACGATGTGGCCGGCTCGGCGGCCACCCGGTGCGGCAGGTCCGCGGTGCGGGTGCCGTCCGGGCCGGTGCCCAGCCTGGCACACTCGTCGAGCAGGCTCGACGGGATCACCGCGGTCAGGCGTCGGGCACCGGCCAGGAAGGTCAGCTCGCGCTCGTCGCGCAGCACGTGCAGCGCCAGCGACGCCGCCACCGAGACGGCCATCTCGAACTCGTCCGGATCGGCGTAGTCGGCCGCGGACGTCGCCAGCGCGACCGTGGTGCGGGTACGCCGGGTGTCCTCGAACTGGCGCACCATGAGCGTGCCGGTGCGGGCCGACGTGCGCCAGTGGATCATCCGACGGTCGTCGCCGGGGGCGTACTCGCGCAGGGCGTGGAAAGACAGGTCGGCGTCGGACAGCTCGCGGGTGGCCTGGCCCTCCAGATCACGCAGCAGGCCCGACCGCACATCGGCCAGGCCCACGACCCGGGGGTGCACCAGCAGCTCGAGGACGTCGGTGAACTGCTGGTCCCGGCTGATCAGGCCCAGCGGGTCGCCCCGGCGGATCGACGCCGGACCGACGGGCACCACGGCCCGGTGGTCGGTGGGCACGGGGAACAGCACGTCGTGGCTGGCCCCCGCGGCCAGCGACGGCAGCCACATCGCGACGGTCTGGGGTCCCACCGGCAGGTCGACCCGGGCTGGCAGAGAACGGCGGACCGCGGTGGTCTCCAGCCGGGCCACGACCGGCTGGCCCACCGGCACCCGCCGTTCGGCCAGCTCGAGGCGCACCTCGTACCGGCCGCGGCCCCAGGCCATCACCAGCCCGGCCAGGACCAGCAGCAGGCAGCCGACGCCGACGGCCGCCAGCTCGACCCACCCGGCCCGTCGGCCGACGATCGCGGCGACCAGGCCGACCGCCGCGATGCCCCAGCCGAGCGGGGAGACTGTGATCCGCACGCCCGGCTCCTCAGCGCCCTGCGACCGGCGGGGTGACCCGCTCCAGCACCCTGGCGAGGATCTGGGCCTGGGTGACCCCGGAGAACTCCGCCTCGGCCTCGACGATCAGCCGGTGCGCCAGCACCGGCTGGGCCAGGGCCTTGATGTCGTCGGGCACGACGTACTCCCGGCCCTCAGCCGCGGCCCACACCTTGGCGCAGCGCACCAGGGCCATCCCGCCGCGCACCGACGAGCCCAGCGCCGTCTGCGGGTCGTCCCGGGTGGCCTCGACCAGCCGGGCGACGTAGTCCAGCACCGCCTCGTCGATGAACACCTCCTTGGCCATATCGGCCATGGTGCCGACCGACTCGGTGCTGATCTTCGGCTGCAGGCCGATGGTGCGGTCCTTGGCCCCGGCCAGGATCTCCAGCGTCGCGTCCCGGTCCGGGTAGCCCAGCGAGGTCTTCACCAGGAAGCGGTCCACCTGGGCCTCGGGCAGCCGGTAGGTACCGGCCTGCTCGATCGGGTTCTGCGTGGCCAGGACCACGAACGGGCGGCCCACCGGGTGGGTGACCCCGTCGACGGTGACGTTGCCCTCCTCCATCACCTCCAGCAGCGCGGCCTGCGTCTTGGGCGAGGCCCGGTTGATCTCGTCGGCCAGCACCACCGAGGCGAACACCGGGCCGGGGTGGAACTGGAAGCGGCGGGCGGACTGGTCGTAGATGGTGACCCCGGTGACGTCGGACGGCAGCAGGTCCGGGGTGAACTGGATGCGGTGGTGGCTGCCCTGGACGGTCGCGGCGATGGCCTTGGCCAGGGAGGTCTTGCCCGTACCGGGGGCGTCCTCCAGCAGCACATGACCCTCGGCGAGCATCGCGGTGAGCACCAGGCGCACCACGGGCTCCTTGCCGAGCAGCACCTGGCCGACATTGGCGACGAGGGCGTCGAACGTCTCGGCGAACCACTGACTCTGCTCCGGTGTCACTGCAGCTCCTTATTGGGGGTAGGCCTGGACCGAGGTCCAGCTGGATGTGCGCCCGTCTGCCCCCACCGCACGGACCTGGAAGATCACCCTGTTGTTGGCACCGTGCTCCACGGTGGCCGATCCGGACATATCCGTGGTCGAGCCCGAGCGGGTCACCTCACCGTCGGTCCGGTACACCGTCCACTCGTAGCGCACCGCACCATCGACCCGGTTCCAGGTACCGGTGAACACGTTCCCGTCGGTGATGACGACGCGCAGGTTGGCCGGGGCGGCGGGCCCGGCGACCCAGCTCACGGTCCAGTCCCGCTGCTCGGGCTCACCAGCACCGACCGAGGTCGTGGCGGTCACCGTGACGGTGATATTCGCCGACGGCCTGCCTTCGCTCAGCACCGGCAGGCCCTGGGTCAGCTGGGCATTGCGGGTCGTAGTCGTGGTCTCGGAGACTGTCTGGCCGTCGACGGACCACCGCACCCGGTACTGGCGGTCGGACCCGCCCGCCCAGAACACCGCGTCCTGTGCCGGTATCGACCAGCTGGCCTGCGCCTGGACGGGCTGACCAGCGGCGTCGGAGGTGACGTCCAGGCTGAGGTTGACGGACCCAGGCCTGGTCTGCGGCTGCGGCGACGCCGACGTCCTGCCCGACCAGATCCCGCAGCCCCGCGAGTTGCAGGCCTGGGCCTGGACCGAGACGGCCTGGCCACCCATCAGACCGCTGATGGTCGTCTCGGTGCTGGTCGTCGTGGAGAGCCGCTCGTTGCTGTCCCGGAGGTTGTAGTACGTGATCGGCGAACCGCCGTCGCCCCGCGGCGACAGGACCACCTGGGCCGTGCCGTTGCCGTAGGCACCGCCCACCTGCCCGACCACCGAGGTCACCTGGGGTGCCTCCGGCACGCCGAAGGTCGAGCCCTGGACGGTCGCCGAGGCCGACAGCCCGACCGCGTTCGAGGCCCGCAGGGTGAAGGTGTACTGGACACCGTTCTCCGCGTCCACGGTGTAGCTCGTCGCGTTGGCCGCCGGGGCGAAGCTCCGCGACGCGCCCCCGGCACTGTCGACCGTCAGCTGGTACGACTCCAGCGGCGCACCGTTGTTCGACGGGGCCTGCCAGGTCAGCTGGAGCTGACCGGCGTTGGCGGGCGCGACCGCCAGCCCTCCCGGGGCGTTGGGCACCCCGGCTGGCACCGCCGGACCGGACCACTCGCTCCACAGGCTGGGATCCGACGCATCGTTGTACGCCCGCACCTGCACCGTGTACGAAAGTCCGTTGGTCAGCCCGTCGAACTGCGCCCGCGTGGTGGTCGCCCGGATCGTCGACGGATACCTCGGGTCCTCGGGCGGCGGGGAGATCCTCAGCTCGTAGGACTTGATCGGCGACCCGTTGTTCGCCGGGGCCGACCAGCTGACGTCCACGCTCTTGTCACCGCCGACGACGGTCGGTGCCGCCGGTGTGTCGGGCACCGCGTCAGGCGCGGCAGAGGCCGAGGACGGGCTCTCCGGGGACCAGCCCACCGCGTTCTGCGCGGCCACGGTGAACGTGTACGACGTGCCGTTGGTCAGACCGTCGACGGTGCAGGTGGTCGACGGGCAGGCCACCTGCTTGCCGCCGGGGCTGGCCGTGACCCGGTAGCCGGTGATCGCGGCGCCGCGCGCATCGGGAGCGTTCCAGGCCAGCACCACCGCCTGGTTGCCGATCCCCACCACCCGCGGGGCCGCCGGGGCGGCCGGGACCGCCGCCACCTGGAGGGTGATGCGGGCCTCCACCTGGCGGTCAGGGTCGCGGGTCACGTCCTGCACGACGAACCGGGTGACCATGGCGCCGACGAAGTCGTCTTCCGGACGCACCGTCACGGACCGGCCGTCGAACGACGCGGTACCGGCGTCCGGCGTCTCCACGACCGCACCCACGACGGTCAGTCCCCCGCCCTGCCCACCCGACACCGCGAACGGGTCGAAGGCGTCGGCGAGCACGTCGACGGTCCGGGACTGACCGGCCTGGCCGTCGCTCAGCGACCGGTCCATGACCCGGGCCAGCGGCCGGGTGCTGGCCACCACCTTCAACGGCATGGTGACGTCCATCGAGCCGGTCTGGCCGTAGCCGACGGTCAGCGTCAGCCACCCGGTGGTGCCCTTCGGGGTGGTCGCCGCGGCGCTGACCGCCAGCCGGGAACCGTCCAGCGTCGTGGTGAACCCGGCCGGGGCCGCGCCGGACATGGCGAAGGTGTACGCCCCGTCCTCCGGCTTGTTGCCCTCCGGGGTCTTCATGAACGCGTTGAGGTCGACCGCGACCGGGTCGTCGCCGGGGCCGACGGCGACGGTGGTCGCGACGAAGGTCGGCGGGTGCAGGTCCGAGGCGTAGACCGTGATCGGCAGCGTGATCGTCGCCTCACGGGCGTCGGCGTCGCTCTTGCCGGTGGAGTCGGTGACCCGCACCGTCACCGAGGCCGGACCGGAGTAGCCCTCGTCGGCGGTGAACCGGACCGTGCGGGAGCTCACGGCGGCGACCTGGCCCTTGGCGGCCTTGAGCGGAGCCTCGTCGAGCAGCGAAGGCTTGCGCCCCGGGGCGACCTGCACCTGCTCGTCCAGGTCGATATCGATCGACTGCCCCGACCCGACCTTCAGCTCCTTGGCGTTGGGGCGCAGCGCGGGCGGGAAGAAACCCAGCGCAGGCACCGTGATGAAGGCGTAGGCGTTGGCGTCGCGGTCCCGGGTGTTGACCAGCTGGTAGGCGACCACCTGGGTGGTCTCGGTCAGGGTGACCAGCACCTTCTTGCCGTCCGCGGTCACCGAGGCGGTGCGGGCCGACGACTGCGGCACCACCACCTCCAGCTCGGACAGCGGGCCCGACGGGTTGCGGGCCACGGCCATGACGTCCACCTGGACCTGGGTGCGGCCGATGGTCTCCTCGGCGGGCACGACGACGTCCTTGGCGATCGGCGGCAGCACCGGCGCGTCGGCGGCCACGGTCACGGTGAGCACCGCCGAGCCCTGCCCACCGCGGTCGTTGCGGGCGGTGTACTGCACCTGGAGGACGCCCGGGGCCGTGGCCTGCACCTCGACCATCCCGCCCTTGACGGTCGCGCTGCCCGTGCCCGGGTCGCCGGAGACGTTGAGGTCGGGGTCCAGCGACAGGTCGCCGCCGCCGGAGTTGATGTCGTTGGCCAGCACCGCGACCTCGACGGTGGTACCGGGACGCACGGTCACCTCGTCGTCGCGGGCCACGACGGCGGCCTCGTCGGCGGACCGCGGCACGATACCGACCTGGACGGTAGCCACGGCGCGCTGACCGGTCCAGTCCTCGACCGCGTAGGTGAAGGTGTCGGTGCCGAGCTCGCCCGGCAGCGCCTGGTACTCCAGGTAGTCCGCACCGACCTTGGTCACCACCCCGCGGGTGGGGCTGGTGTCGCCCAGGCCGAGCAGGGTCACGCCGTCGCCGTCCACGTCGATCCCGGTGAGCGGGATCTTGATACGCACCGTCTCGGACTCGAAGACCCGCGCCACTACGTCCTTGGGCACCGGCGGCGGTTTGGTCGCCACGTCCGACCTGTGCACGTTGACGACGATCCGAGCCGCGGTGGACGCCCCGCCGGAGTCGGTGACCTGGAAGGTCGCCGACACCGTCATCGGCCGGTCCGGCGCCTGGTAGCGCAGCACGTCGCCGGAGACGAAGAGCAGACCCTCGTCCTTGCCCAGCGGTTCGGGCAGCTCACGGTCCAGGGTCAACGGGCCGCCGTCGGGGTCGTACGCGCCGTCCAGCACGTTCACGGTGACCACGCCGCCGGTCCGCACCGAGACCTGACGGTCGGGGACCACCGGCGGCTGGTTGACCGCCGTGGCCGGCACCGGCACGACGATGATGGTCCCGGTAGCCGACGCCGCACCGTTGGACACCGAGTAGGTGATCGGGGTCGGCCCGTCCAGGGTGCGCACCGACGAGACGACGACCAGCCGGTGCTCGACCAGCCCGGCCCGCAACCCCGAACCCTCGGGCACGCTCACCGACTGCAGCGCCAGGACCAGGTTGTTCGGGTCGAAGTCGTTGAGCAGCGGGTCGACCGTCACCGACCCGCCCGCGGGCAGGTAGGCGATGTCGACGGCGGTCACCGGCGGCAGCGTCTCCCCCGGCAGGTCGAGGATGTCGATCCGGGCCCAGCCCACGGTCTGGTTCGGCGCCGAGACCACGGTAAAGCTCACGTAGTACGTCCCAGAGCGCGGGGCCAGGACCGTGAACGTGCCCGCGACCAGGTCCGGGACGACCGAGATACCCGGCACCTCGCTGACCCCGGCCAGCCGCACCGGCTCGGCGCCCGAGCTGCGCACCGCGGCCAGCGGCGCGACCACCAGCGGCCGGTCGACATAGCCGACGGCGTGCACCGGGTCGACCGTCGGGTTGGTGGAACCCTCCCGGACCGAGACCTGCAGGACACCCTCCACCGGAGGGGCGATCCCGTCGGTGACCAGCAAGGTCACGGTCGTCGAACCGATCTGGCCGGAGGCGGTCACCGTGAGCACCCCGTCCGGTCGGAAGACCACGGAGCCGTAGCCCCAGTCCATCGACGCGCCGACCAGCGCCAGCGGGTCCCCGTCGGGGTCGACGAAGTCGGTGAGCACCCCGGCGCTCAGGCTCTCGCCCTGGCCCAGCCGCAGCGTCGTGGTCGAGACCTGGACGGGCGGCGAGTTCTGGGACCAGTCGTGCACGGTCAGACGCACCGTCCCGGTCGCCGGGGCCCGCACCCCGGGCCGGTCGGTCACGGTGTAGGTGAACGACACCGACCCGGTCGCCGTGTCGAGGACGTCCACCTCCAGCGCCCGGCCGGAGTCGACCACCCGCACGGTGCCGAAGGAGTCCGGCAGGGCGTCCACCGCCGAGACGACCAGGACCCCGCAGTCGGACGTGGTGTCGTTGGCCAGCACCCGCAGCGTGGTGGAACGGCCCGGCCGCACCCCGTACTCGTCGTCGTGCGCGACCGGCGGCAGACCCTCCTCGGAGCACTGCGTGGTGTGCTCGGTGGTCGGTTCCTCGCCGTTGTCGGCATTCGGGTTCTCGTCAGGACGCGGGGTGATCAGGTTCCAGGCGGGCTGCTTCACCTCGGGGGCGTCGGGCAACCAGGCCCGACCCGTCGCGATGTCGTTGAGCACCACCTGACTGCGGTTGACCCGGAAGCGCAGCTCGGCGGCGGCCGTGATCTCTTCCCGGTCGGTATCGTCCACGGTGCTCCCGCAGACCCGCAGCCAGTTGCCGGTCGGGGCGGCCCAGGCCCCGTAGGCACACTTGCCGACCCGCACCGGGGCCGCGGGGGTGCCGGTAGAGCCAGTCTGGCGGGTGGTCGGCTTGCCGCCGCGCAGCGGCACCTCGAACAGCGCCGCGCTGCTGGCCACGAGCACCGTGTCGGCTGCCGGGCCGGGTTGCTGCAGCGTCAGCCCGGTGCCGGTCAGCTGGACGGAGCCGTGCCTGGTACGCACCGTCGTACCGTCGAGCACCACTGGTTCGTCGCCCACCGCGGTGATCTGGTCGATCGTGCCGAGACCGCTGATGGTCCCGGGGCTGCTCGACCCGCCGTCGGCAGTCGCCGTGGTGACCCGCCCCTTGCCGTCCACGGCGAGCACCGTGCCGCTGCGCGCCACCACCGCCGCGGCTCCCCGGCCGAGGTCGAGGTCCGGTGCCGTCCCGGCCGCCGTCTGGGGCAGCCCTTCGAGGGTGCTCACCCACATCTTCCCGGTGGTGTCGGCGACGAGCACCGTACCGCCGGCCATGTCCACCGTCGCGCCCGCCTCGACCGAGGCCCGGGTGGTCGTCGCGACCGTCGCCGGGTCGACCACCGAGACCTCGGTGCCCTCGACGAGCAGCACGTCGGCACCGTCCTGGAGCACGTCGAACTCCGGTCCCAGGGTGCCCAGGCCACCGTCGAGCTCGGTCACCGGCACGTTGAACCGGCCCAGGGCCAGGTCTGCCCGGGACGTCAGCCACACCCCGCCGTCGTCCAGGTCCAGGCGGGCGACCGGGAACCCCTGGTGCGCGAAGGCCAGCACGCCGACCAGCAGCGGCACGGTCGCCGCCGCCGCGAAGCCGGTCCGCCGCCGGTTCCACCACCGGGTCGTCACTGGTCCCACCGCCGGGCATCGCTGGACATCACTGAGCGCACCCCGTGGCGGACTGGACCGACAGCCGACCGTCGGCCCGCATGACCAAGACCTCGATGCACACCGGGCCGTCGTCCGGTCCGAGCGGCACCACCACAGAAGGATCGTCCACGAAGGCCGGCCGCGACGTGCCGCCCAGCTCGACCCGAACCCACCGGTAGCGGTCGCCCTCGGCGGGCTTCGGGTTGGTCCAGGTGAACGTGGCGGCACCGTCAGCCACGGTCCCGACCAGCTCGCCCGGAGCCGGGACGGCCTCGGCCTCGACACGCGGCTCGGACACCTCGACGTGCCGGGGCACCGACGGCCGGGTCCCAGCGTCGGAGGTGCGGCCCAGCGTGGCCGCCACCGCGACCGCGACAACGACGAGCACCAGGGTCCCGACGGCGACGAGGTCGATGCGCCGCCTGGTGCGTCTCGCGGCCGGGTCGACGTCCGTCGCAGGCTCCGGGACCTCGACCTGGCTGTCGCGGTACCGGCCTTCGTCCGGCTCGGCACCGAGCATGATCAGGTCCCGGGACCGGGTCGTCTCGTCGATCTCGTCATCGTCCGGGTCCGAGCCGACCTCGACGACCGGAACCTCGGCGACCGGGGCCTCGGCGGGGAGGCTGGTCTCGACGACCGGTTCGTCGGTCTGGGGCCCGAGAGCGCCGTCGACCTGGTCGAGCGGTACCCAGGTGTCAGCCTGGACCTCTGGGGTGCCGGTGACCTCGGGTTCGGTCTCGACCAGGTCGAGCACCGTCACCGGCAGGCCCAGGTCGGCCTCGATACCCTGCAGGTCCCGGGCGAACGCGATCGCGCTGGGGTGCCGGTCCGCGACCCGCCGGGCCATCGCGGTGTCGAGCACCTCGAACAGCTCGTCGGGCACGTCGTCGCGCGAGATCCGCGGCAGCGGCATCCGCTCGATCCGGCCGACCAGGTCGCTGGCCGAGTTCGCGGTGCCCAGCACCTCGAACGGCGAACGCCCGGCCAGCATCGAGTACAGCGTCGCGGCCAGCGAGTACACGTCGGACCGCTCGTCGCCCGACGGGCTCGGGCTGAGCAGCTCGGGCGGCGCCCACGGGATCGACATGCCCGCCGCCGACCCGGCCAGCGCCGCCGTGGCGGCGATGCCGAAATCGGTCAGCGCGGGCCAGCCGAAGTCCGTGGTGAGCACGTTGGCCGGTTTGATGTCCCGGTGCCAGATACCCGCCTCGTGCGCGCTGGCCACCGCCGAGGCGATCCGGATCGCGATCCGGAGGCACTCGGCGACGCCCATCCGCTCGGTCCGGTACCGCTCCGCGACACCAGGCCGGGAGCAGTACTCCATGACCAGGTACGGCCGACCGTCGTCGGCGAAACCGGCGTGGTGCACCGTGACGATGGCCGGGTGCTGTGACACCTGGGCCATGAGGTTCGCCTCGGTGACGAACTGCTCGCGCGCGTCGTCCCCCAGGTGCGATGCGAGCAGCACCTTGACAGCCACGTCGCGTATCGGCAGCTCCTGCCGGTACAGGAAGACGTCGGCGAAACCGCCCATCCCGAGCAACCGGCTGTAGCTGTAGCCGGGCAGGTCGGGCGGCGTGCTCGGCTGACGCCTCCTGGTCACCGCATCCGCTCCACCACGAACGTCACTCCGTCACCGAGGTCGATCGTCTCGTCGGCGGCCAGCACCCGGGGCTCGCCCGGACGCAGACGCCGCGCCCCGCCACCGGGCCGCAGGACGTGCACCCCGTTGGTCGAGTCGAGGTCGGTGACCAGGACGTCGTCCCCGTCCATCCGGACCTCGGCGTGGGTACGGCTGATGTCCTGCTGCGGGCTGGGCACGGCGACCAGCCGCGGCATCTCGCGGCTGGACACGCGGGCGGCCTGCGGGGCACGACCGAGCAGCACCGGGCGGTCCAGCGCGACGATCAGACCGGTGTTCAGCACCAGCTGGGCGGTCGGAGCGTCCGAGGGCGCGGCATCGTCCTGCGCGGAGTAGTCCGGGAGCACGTCGCCCCCGGCGAAGTTGTCGTCCGCGGGAGTCGGCTCGACGTACTCCTCGGCCGCGGCCGCGGTGACGCCGGTCTCGGCGACCGGTTCAGGGGCTGGCGGCTGCGCCTTGGGCCGGGTCGTCTTCTTCCGGGCCCCTTCCCTGGCGGCAGCGACGGTCTTGACGGAGGCCGGCAGACTACCGGCCGGCGCAGGCTCCTCAGAGTCGGCGGACTCGTCTGCCGAACCGATCTTGGCCCCGTGCGGCGCACGCAGGCCACCGGCCCGCACCACACCCGCCACCAGCGGCAGGTCCGGTCCCTCGCTGCCGCCGGGCACCCGGACGACCAGCGCGGACACCCCGCCGAGGTTCCGCTCGGTCCAGGTGGCCACACCGTGCCCGTCGATCGTCACGACGGTGTCCTGCACCTGGGCGTCCACGATGACGTCGCCGCGTACGGCCACGTGGGTCACACCGTCGTCACCACGAACCGACAGCACGAACGGCTGCATCGCGCCAAAACCGTCGGCGGCCAGCACCGAAAGGCCGTCGATGAAGCTCAGCTGATCCTGCGAGCCGAACCACAGCCGCTCGGCTGTGGCGGGCGCCGTGGCCGGGCCCAGCAGGGCCACGAAGCCCTCGCACACCACCGCCGTCCAGTCACCTGGAACATAGCTGGAGACTGTTGTCATCATTCCTCCACAAGGTTGCGACGGGGCAAGGTCGCCCCGTCGAGCATCTCGTCCCAGCCACGGCTCGACACCGGGCTGGTCCCAGCGGCACGTTGTGCCGTCGTGTAACGCTGGTCGAACTTGATGTCCGGCTCGACGTCCACGAAGGCCATGTCCACCACCACGACAGTGACGTTATCGCGAGCGCCGCGTCGGACGGCCTCGTTCACCAGAGCAACTGCCGCAGTCTTGGGTTCGGGGTTCAGCCGGAGCACCTCGGCGATCTCGTCGTGCCGCAGCTCACGGGTCAGGCCGTCGGTGCAGACCATCATCCGGTCGCCGCCCGCAGCCGGGAGCATCCAGTAGTCCACCTCGGCGGTGCCGTTCGTCCCCAGGGCCCGGGTCAGCACGTGCCGCTCCGGGTGCCGTTCCGCCTCGCTGGGGCTCAGGAAGCCCTTGTCCACCAGGTCCTGGACCACCGAGTGGTCGACGCTGACCTGGGCCAGACCGGTCTCGTCGGTCCAGCGGTACACCCGCGAGTCGCCGATGTTGAAGACCAGCCAGAACGGCAGGTCGGCCTGGTCGGTCACGGCCACTCCCGCCACGGTGGTCCCGCCCTGCCGACCCTGGGTGAACTCGGCGCGGATCCGGGCCACCGTGCGGTCGAACGCGGCGCGGACCTCGTCGGCCGAGACGAACTCGGGGCCCGCCATCTGGGCGAACTCCTCCACCGCGATCCGCGAGGCCAGGTCGCCCGCGTCGTGCCCGCCCATCCCGTCGGCGACCAGGAACAGGGGTGGGTAGGTCAGGGCAGCGTCCTCGTTCACCGCCCGAACCGTGCCCCGGTCGGTGGCAGAGCCCCAGCACGTGCGCACCAACACACCCTTCCTGTGCCGAATTGTCCGATCCTATGGTGCCCTACCGTAGAGGTTCTGCGGTCCCGGTTCCACGAACGAGTTCGTCCCGGGCTCAGATCCCCAGCTGGAAGACGCCCCAGTAGGCCAGCACGACCAGCAGGACGAGACAGGCCAGACCCGCCGTGCCCACGGCGGTCCACGGCACCACCCCGACGACCGACCGTTCCGGTCCACGGACCCGCACCGCACGCAGCGCCACCACCGCGACCAGCGCCGTCGCCAGTCCGAGCACCCGTACCACCAGCCATCCACCGGTCACTACCAGCGGGTTGCGCTCGTACTCCAGCGCCAGCCGAGCCACCGCCCACAGGTACCAGACGAGGGCCGCCGCCGTCGCCAGGCAGCCCGCCGCGCACAGGGACAGCGGAACAGCCAACGATCGGGTGATTCCGTTCCTCGTCGGCACCGGACGACCCGCCGCCAGCGCCCGGCGCCGTCGCCACGCACCGACACCGTGGTGGCCGAACCCGAGCAGACCGGCCCCGACGACCACCGAGGCCGTGACGACACCGGTGACGAGGAGCACGTTGCCGTCGCGCAGCCAGCGCGGCATCGGCACCGGCCCGGCCCGGAACTGCTGCTCCGGGCGCGCCCCGGCGATCCGCGGCGGTGCCGTCGCGGTCTGCGGCAGGCCCAGCACCCAGCCGCCGACGTCGACGAGGGACACGGGCACCACCCGGCCGTCCACGTTCAGCCCGTGGTCACCACCGGCGTAGTAGCGCACCGTCACCTGGTCGTTGCCGGCCTGGGCGGCGTCGGCCACGATCTGCTCCGCGGCCTGCACGATCGGCATCGAGGCGTCACCCGTGCCGTAGGCGACGAGCACCGGCTGGCGCACCTGCTGCTGGTAGCCGCTGACGTCGAAGTCCACGTACTCGAACGCCCCGGGCAGGCTGAGCCCCACCGCGCGCGGGATCGCCCGGAACACCCCGCGCGGCACCCCGGTGTTACGCAGGTAGCTGTCCACCGCGAAGGCGGCCTGCTCCCGCGGCGGCACCACGGGGGCCGAGACCAGCACGAGGAACGCCAGGTCCGGGTCGTCCACGGCCATCACCGGGGCGATCCAGGCGCCCTCGCTCACCGCGTACACCCCGACCCGGGTCGGGTCCACCCCCGGCCAGGCCCGCAGCACGTCGACCGAGCGCAGGTAGTCGTCGGCCATCGCCACGTAGTCGCGGTGCATCATGGTGTAGGTGTCAGTGCGCTTGTCCGGCACCATCGTGACGATCCCGGCGGCAGCCAGCGCGTGCGTGTGGTCGACGAACGCCGTGCCGTGGTCGGCCGTACCGGCACCGTGCACGAAGACCATCCCCGGACGCGGGCCCGGCGCGTCGACCGGCTCGGTGACCCGGGCCCGGACCTGCGCCCCGTCCAGCTCGACAGTGACGGTGCGCTCGCGCACCGGGTATGCCTCCAGGTCCGGCGCGCCACCGACCGCGGTGTCGGCCGTAGCCACCCGCAACGAGCTGGTCAGCGGCTCCGGGTCCCACTGCGGGCCGAGCACCGCCCCGAGCACGGCCAGGACGACCATGGCCATCGCAGTCTCGGTCAACAGGCGCCAGGCCGTCGTCGGCCTGCCGATCCGCCGTCGCAGTCGTTCCAGCACGACCGCAGCCTAGCCACGCAGCCCGGCCGGGAAGGACAGCAGGTCGGAGTGTCACACCGATGCACAGGCCGCGTTCCTGGCGGGCAGCAGGCGACATCGTCCACCGGCCGCACCCGCACCAGATGCACCTCCCCCACGAAACGAGCAACGACCAACCGCAGTCAGCTCGTGAGCATGGCGGGCCAGCTGGGAGACCAGCCAGCAAACGTAAGCCTCACGTACCGTTCTCTGGAACCTACTCAAACGTGGTCACCCACGAGTTGATGTCCAGTTCCTGCTTCGTCAGCTCTCGGCGCGTCTCGCGCGCTCGTCGGCTTCGATCTGGGCGATCTGCGCACGCCCCGCCTCAACCTTCGCCGCCAACCACGCCGGAGTCGCCTTCTCCGAACGCGGGAACACTTCCAGGTCCTTCGCGTACAGCGCGGGCATAATATCCCTCGGACGACCCCGGACGTCGGTGACCACGGGCTCTTCGTCGTAGTTGTACGACGCCTTCATGCGCCCGTCCCGGAACACCCGGAACACCGCACTGAACCACGTTCCACCCTGCGGGGTGTACATTGCCTCGCGTAAAGAACGAGCATTGCTCTTGACGTTACCCACGCCCGATAGGGAGCCGACCTCCTCTCCGTCTTGATACAATAAGGTTTTGGATTGCGAATACTGGACGAACATACTGACAACGTACCGGACCTCGTCAGCGTGTTCTGGGATGACTTCGTAGAGTTCCTGAGCAATGAGTCTGGACAGTTCCTGCTGCGCTTCCAGCCCTCCGCCTTCACTTGACATTTATAAACTCCTCCTCTATCTTATCGCCACCGTCGATGCGGTACTCTACTTCAATCCTCACCGGCACTCTGCTGTCCCCTTCGTATACGGGTCTGACCTTGAAGTCTACTACCACGTCGGGGTCGGTCCTGATGATGCTGGCCAGGTCGTTCTCCAGGGTTCCGAAGTTCCGGCCGGAGACGGGGTCGATGAGCTGGGAGCGGGCGTTGTTGACCTCTTCGAGCATGGGGACGTAGTTGACGCGCTCTCTGGGGCCGTCGAACTGGGTGCCGCGCAGGTGCCCGCCCTCGTAGTCGTAGGGCCTGCCGGTGGCCGGGTCGGTGCCGGGGTACTGCGCGCGGCCCTCGGCCCCCACGGAGCCCTGGATGCTGCCCGAGCGGGTGCCTCCCGTCGCGGTCAGGCCCCGGGCGTCCATCTCCACGGTCCGGGCCAGATCGTCGGTCCGGAACACCGTGTCGCCGTTGACGACGTACTCGATGCTGGGCAGAGGACGGTTCAGGTCAGGGTTGACACCGGCACCGCCGCCAGAGGTGGTCTCCACCCGCACGACCGTCCCGTCGGCGTCGGTGTAGAAACGACCACGGCCCTCGACCTGGTAGACCGTGTCCGGTGCCAGCGCACGGCCGTCGTGCAGCACCGTGCTCCCTGAGGCATCTGCCCGGACGAACGGGGTCCTGGAACCGGGCACGTCGCCAGCGGCCACGCTCACCGTGCCGCTGGTGAACGGCCGTGGGTGCTCGGCCAGGACCTGCGGCGTCGGCACGTCCGGACGCGCCGGAACCGCACCAGCAGGACCGACCCCGCCCGCAGGACCGGTCGACAGCTCACCCTGACCGCTCCCGGGCCGTGAGCCAGGTCCGGCCGGGCTGGTCGGTCCTGGCGGGCGGAGTCCCGCCGGTGAATCAGCCGTACGGGCTGCCTCCGGGAGGGGTCCCCTCGTACTCGTCGGTCGTCATGACCCACGGTTGGGGAATCTTAGAGATGACTTCAGGCTCCCTCCACGTGTTGTCAGAGTTCTCGTACAGATACAGCACTCCGTCAGTACGCCGCATGATCAGACTGTCTACGGAGAACGTCATGAACGCCAGCGCGTCCGTCTCGACGACTAGACGTGCTGCAGACGCGGCCACTGGAATTCTTAATCGCTCCCAATCGCCATAGTTCATCGAGTAGTGCAGTCTAGCCGTGGCGGGAGTCCCTAGAAATCTCTTGTAGACGATCTCCTGTGCAGGAATAAAGGTTTCGGTAGCGTCTACAAAGAGCCCTGGGTACCGCTCCGGTAATTCTGAGGGATCCTGGATACCTAGGATGCTGACTAAGGCTGAGGTAATGCCGTCGAGATCGGACTCCGCTCTCAGTGCTAGTGTGTAACTGAACATGCCTACTCACCTCATATTGTCAGGGATAGATCTGCTGAACTGTGCCGCCGCGCACCACGATCACTTCCTCGAGACCCTGCATCGGGTTCTCTGTGAAGTAGCGGTGGAGGTCGGCAACATCCACTGATGAGTCATCCAGGTTGACTAGCACGCGCGGTGCCTGCGACCTGCTTACTCTGCCGAGGACGGTTGAGTACACGCTCTCGACAGTTGTTGTCGGTCGGGGTGCGAAGAGGATGCCGACCCAGCAGCGCAGAACCCAGGCCGACACCTCAGCCCTCGGCGCGTCTCGCGCGCTCGTCAGCTTCGATCTGGGCGATCTGCGCACGCCCCGCCTCAACCTTCGCCGCCAACCACGCCGGAGTCGCCCTCTCCGAACGCGGGAACACTTCCAGGTCCTTCGCGTACAGTGCGGGCATAATATCCCTTGGACGACCCCGGACGTCGGTGACCACGGGCTCTTCGTCGTAGTTGTACGACGCCTTCATACGCCCGTCCCGGAACACCTGGAACACCGCACTGAACCACGTTCCACCCTGCGGGGTGTACATTGCCTCACGCAAAGAGCCAGCGTGAGAATCGATCTCTCCGGCCTCTGGCAAGGAGCCGACCTTTTTGCCGTCTCGGAGCAGCAGTATGCTGGACTGCGAGTACTGCACGAACATGGTGAGGACAAACCTGATCTCGTCAGCGTCGTCTGTGAGTGCCTCGTGGAGATCCTGTGCTACGAGCCTAGACAACTCCTGCTGTGACTCAATGCCTCTGTTATCGCTTGACATTCTCAAAAACCTCACGTCTCCAGTCTCCGCCGTCAACACGGTACCGCGTCTCGATCCTCACCGGTACCCTGCTGTCCCCTTCGTATACGGGTCTGACCTTGAAGTCTACTACCACGTCGGGGTCGGTCCTGATGATGCTGGCCAGGTCGTTCTCCAGGGTTCCGAAGTTCCGGCCGGAGACGGGGTCGATGAGCT
>Ga0099364_10000519_pt1 | contig 64922 bp, 66 predicted proteins | sample TergutTh196P3_FD_73070 | JGI IMG/M metagenome (GOLD analysis project Ga0099364, IMG submission 73070) | Microcerotermes parvus P3 segment gut microbial communities from Pointe-Noire, Republic of the Congo - Th196 P3 | ecosystem: Host-associated > Arthropoda: Insects > Digestive system > Gut ... | reverse complement strand
CGTCGAACAGGGCAACAGCATCACCTTCACCTTCGCCGCCTACGACGGCTACCACATCGAATCCGTACTCATAGACGACAAAAACGACCCCAAAGCCGTCGCCGCCGGTTTCTATACCTTCAATAATGTGGAGGCTGACCATACCATTCACGTGGTTTTCGCGGAGGGGGTCGGTATCGGCGACGTAGAGACGTGGCATGCCGCGTCTCTACAGGTGTACCCGAATCCGACGAGTGGAACGTTGAGAGTTACGAGTGACGAGTTGCGAGTTACGAATGTCGAAATATTCGATATCGTGGGCAAAGCATGTAACGAGTCACGCGTAACGCGTAACGAAAACGAAATGGATATTTCGTTTTTACCATCCGGCATCTATTTTTTGAAAATTCAAACCGCCGACGGCGTGGTAACGCGCAAGGTGGTGAAACAATAATTAAATACCATTTCAAATGAAGAACCTATTTTTTTTAACAGCAATGAGCCTGATGGCAATCGGGCTAACGACGGGTTGCGGCGGCGGAAGCGCCACCGCCGAAAAGAGTAACAACCAAACCGTCCCCAACCAAATGACGATGACCTCGACGGCACAAGGCGAGGTCAACCTCTTAGTGGGCGGCTACAGCGACGTGGTGATTGACTGGGGCGACGGCTCCGACAACGAAATCATCGCGCTGAGCGACGGAAGGTACGAGAAATGTCCGCACACCTTTGCCGACGCCACCGCACGCGTCGTCAAGATTACGGGAGAGAAAATCAACTTTCTCCGATGTATGGACATGGAACTGTCAACATTAGACGTGAGCCAAATCACCTCCTTGGAAGAGTTGAGTTGCGGCTCAAACAACCTCACCGCCCTCAACCTGAGCGCCAACACCGCATTGACAACCGTGTACTGCGACTGGAACAAACTCTCCGCCGAGGCGCTCAACGACCTCTTCAAAACCCTGCACCAAAACACCATCGCAGAGAAGAAAATCTCCATCGAGCGAAACCCCGGCACCGACGCCTGCAACACATCCATCGCAACGGATAAAGGATGGGAGGTGGAACGGTGAAGAACCTCTGTGAACCTCTGTGTCCCCTGTGTCTCTGTGCTGAATATTTTTTTTCAACACAGAGACACGGAGTTCACAAAGTTACACAGAGATCCCATCGCAATTTTTAAATTTTTAAATTAATAGAAGTATGAACAACGTAAGTAAAATTTTAGCAACGCTCGCCATCCTTAGCATGAGCATGAGCAGCATCACCGCGCAGCCCCGCACATCGGCGGAGGCAGGCGCTCTCGAAGTAACCATCACCGGCGAGATCAGTCATACCGACTACAAGCCCGGACAGAGCGGCACGGTAACATTCTCGCGCTTCCCCGCCACGGTAGCCGAGTTTGAACAGGTGCGCGAACAAATCGGCGGAGAGCCGCACGGCGCCGTCGCACTGCAAATCATGGCGTATGAGATGTTTCGTCGCGACAGAACAGTCGGCGAAGCGTGCATCCGGATGAACAGCACGACCGTCAACGTGATGACGCCCCTCAACCGTCTGAAAGAACTCTTCGGCAACGACGTCAACTATGCCAAGCCTTACCAGATAGCCGCATTCCTCAAAGACGCCAACGCCGAAAACGGATACACCCCCTCGAAACCCTACACCGTAGAAGTAAGAGTACACAAAGTGAACCCCTACAAACACAACAACACCTACCAAGCCACCCAACTCTACTTGGAAATCCTCACCCAGGGGAAGGACAAAGGCGTAGAGTCGTTTGAAGTAGTGAAGACGTTGAAACCGGGCGAGCCGGGCGAAGGAAAATACTTCATCGTCGAAAAATGCGCCGGCGTCTATTCGTCTGTGAAAAACATATCGTTCTCAACACCTTTTAATGGATTGGATTAAACATTAAATTTTTAAATCTTTAAGTATATGTATCAAATTTGCACCAACACCCCGATGGACCATTTCGTAATAGAATCCATCCTTGACGACGGTCAGAGCGGCACGACGCTCGACGAATTAAAAAACATGGGAATGGAGTTTAACCTCACCTTCCGCGACGACGGAACCGTCTCCCTCAAACTCGGCTTCGCAGAAATAGCCGGCACGTGGGACGACGCCACCATCACCGCCTCCGACGAAGAGAGCGGCGACTCCACCTTCCCCTACACCCTCGAAGGCGACAAACTCACCATTGACATGGGCGACGGCTGCGCCTACGTCTATCGTCGCAGTGGCGAGACGCCATCCGTCCGTCAACCCGACAGCGGCAAAACCGTCGAAACGCACTTCGACGACCTGAACCAAAAAAGTTGGCTGATGACGGCAATATGTCCCGAAGCGTGGTATCACCACAACCTCCCCATCTTCGACAACACCATCGTCTTCACCACCGCCCCCAACCTGATAGACGAAACCGCATCGCAGATAAAATTCATCGCCTACACCAAAATGACCGCCAACCACGCCGACATGCCCCAAGGCACCCCCGTGAAACTGACACTCAACGGCAAAACATGGGAAGGCACCCACAATAAAGAAGAAAACCTGTTCGCACTCTACACCACCATCACCAACGAAAACGGCGAAGACCTCATCGTGGACGTCAACGTCAACGGCATAGAACCGGAGGACGACATCTTTCAAAAAGTACTGGCAAGTTTCGACATCAAATCGGCGAAGGCATGAAGTTTTTCCCCATTCTTTGCGCCTTTTGCGCTTAAAAGTCTTGTGTCTAACAGTCTCATATCTCACATCTCACAATCTCACGTCACAAAAAATTCCGTATCTTTGCAGTCAAATATTAAAAGAGTATCATTATGGCAATACCCATCAGATTTGCCCCTGTGCTTGAAGGGGATGAGGCAATAGATTTTTATGAACGATGGCAAAAATCGTTAGAAGAGCCGGTGAAGCGTCCATCGGAAGAAAAAATTAATGAAGTAAAAGCGTTTATTCGAAAGTATGAACTTAACAAACTTAATCAGAGATTGTGACTTTTTGGAGTTGTTGCCGGAAAATCCGATAATGGACTTTGATTGCGGCGATAATGACCTTAACGATTTTTTCAATCACAAGGCATTACTTTTTCAGCACGAAAGGTTAGGGCAGACGTATTTTTTTCGTTTGAAAGAAACAAAGAAAAATGTTTGTGCTTTTACATTATCGGCTGACAGTGTAAAAACAATATTGCTGCCGGGAAGTCGTATCAAAAAGATAAAAGAATTGATACCTCGCGAAAAAGCCTTACAAACATATCCGGCGTTTCTTATTGGAAGATTAGGCGTTTCGGTTGATTTTTCCGGACAGGGCATTGGCTCTCAACTTTTAGATTACATTAAAATTTACTGCGATGACTATTTTCCCAACTTAGTACGGTTTCTCGTAGTGGACGCATACAACAACGATTCCGTATTGCCATACTATCAGAAAAATGACTTTTCATTCGTCTTCTCATCCGAAGAGCAGGAAAAAGAAAATTTGAAAAAGAAAGTCGCCGGTGATGAAATCCTATATACACGCCAAATGTTCTACGATATGAAACGTTGGAAAGAACTTTGACAGAGCATAAAAGAATAACACAGTTCATAACAAATAATTAAATCACATGAAAAACCTATTTTTATTAACAATGAGTTTAGCCGCTATCGGGCTAACAACAAGTTGCGGCAGCGGAAGCGCCACCGCCGAAAAGAGTAACAACCCGGTCGTCCCCAACCAAATGACGATGACCCTGACGCCAAAAGGCGAAGTCAACATCCGTTTGGGCGGAGAGGGCGACGCCGTGATTGACTGGGGCGACGGCTCCGAAAAAGAGACCGTTACCCTGACAAGTTTCCCCGCAGCCTTCAAACACACCTTCGGCGATGATGCCGAGCGTACCATCAGCATTACAGGCGAAAACATCACCAATGTAAACTGTCAAAAAATCAACCTGTCAACCTTAGAGGTGAGCCAAATCCGCCCGTTGAAAGAACTCTATTGCGGCACCAATGCCCTGACAACTTTGAACCTGAGCGACAATACCGAACTGACAAAGGTTTACTGCGAAAACAACAAACTGACAACTTTGAACCTGAACGCCGCACTCACATGGTTAGACTGTTCCTCAAACCAACTAACAGCCATAGACGTGAGCAAAAACACAGCGTTGACAAGATTGGAATGCGGCATGAACCCCCTAACAACCTTAGACCTGAGCGCCAACACCGCACTCACATGGTTAGACTGCAGTTCGGAACAACTAACCACGCTAAATATCCGCAACAATACCGCGTTGCAACATTTAACCTGCGGCAGAACACCATTTACCACCTTCGACCTGAGCGCCAACACCGCACTGGAATTGGTAAGTTTTCGATGGGGCAAACTGCAAACCTTAGACCTGAGCGCCAACACCGCACTGAAAAACATCTCCCTCGACGAAAACGAACTCACCGCCGAAGCCCTCAACGACATCTTTAAAACCCTGCACGGAAACGACATCGAAAAGAAAAGCATATTAATCGCAAGAAACCCCGGAACAAACGGCTGCGACACATCCATCGCAACGGGTAAGGGGTGGACAGTAAAATAATTAAATATATGAAAAACCTATTTCTATTATCAGTAAGCATGGTAGCGCTCGTGCTATCAACCGCCTGTCAAAACCCGCAAGCCGGAAAAACGCAGCAGGCAGAACAGACCCCACAGACAGAACAAAGCCGCTATTACCACTGGATTTGTCAACAAGGCGAACATCAGGGGGCGGAGGTTGTCTTTGTCCGCATCAACAACGTCTTCCGTGGTGAATACGCCGATCCCGGTTTTCAGGAACGCATCCCCATCATGGGCGTCATTGACGACGACGGCACTGTTACCGCCGTAAGCGCGCTGTTGCGTCGTGAAGGCGACATCGCAGGAAAGTTGAACGGGAAAATCACCGGCGACAACTTCAACGCCATCTGGCTGCCCACCCCAACAGGAATGGAGATGAGCGATTTCCGCGAAATGGAACTCGTGCTAAACACGGCGGATGAACAGAAAAACTGCCAACTCCCCGCTCCGACCGAAGCACCCTTCTCGGACAAACCCTACGGATACACCATCGGCGAGTGGGAGATGAAACTCATCCACGTAGCGCTCGGAACAAACGACGAAGTAACCTTCCACATCCACATCGAAGCGAGCGGAATAGACGACGTCGTGATAGACATGCAAGGCGCAGCCCAACTCAACGGCAACACATTCCGTTACACCGAAAACGGCTACGAGTTCGAAATCGCCGCCTACAACGGCTTCATCACACTCAAAACCATCTCCGGCGACTGGAACGGATACAAAGCCGATGGCGTGTATCCCGAAATACCCGTTGATGAAGATGAAATGCCGTAATGAAATCATGACAATAGACGAAATCAAATCGCAAATAGCATCGCTAACCGCCGAGTTAAACCATCATAACCATTGTTATTATGTTTTAAACGCGCCCGAAATCAGCGACCGGCAGTTCGACCTGAAATTGCAGGAGTTGGCGGATTTGGAAAATTGGTATCCGGACCTAATGTTGCCCAATTCCCCAACACAAAAGGTCGGTAGTGATTTAAAGCAGGATTTTGCGCAAGCAACCGGAAAGTGGGAAAGCGCTATTCCTGTAACGCAAGCGAGCGATGTAACGAAAGACTTCGAGCAGGTCGCGCACCGTTTCCGGATGCTGTCGTTGAGCAATACCTATTCGGAAGAGGAGATTGTGGAGTTTCACAACAGGACATGCAAACTTCTGGCGCCGGAGCAGCCCGAATACGTCTGCGAGTTGAAGTTCGACGGCTTAGCCATCAGTTTGACCTACCGGCGCGGACAGTTGGTGCGGGCGGTTACGCGGGGCGATGGCGCGAAGGGTGATGATGTAACCAACAACATCCGCACCATCAAAACCATCCCGTTGCAGTTGCACGGCGATTTCCCCGATGATTTCGACGTCAGAGGCGAGATTTTCATGCCGTTGAACGCTTTTGAGACGTTGAACCAACAGCGTCTTTCCGAAGGACTACAGCCCTTTGCCAATCCGCGCAATGCCGCCGCCGGAAGCCTGAAGATGCAAAACCCCGCCGAAGTGGAAAAACGGCGTTTGGACGCTTTCTTTTACTTCCTGTCGGGAAACGACCTCCCCTTCGACAACCATTTCGACAATGTGCAAGCCGCCCGCGCGTGGGGTTTTAAGGTCTCGGATTATATAGAAACGTGCCGCGATGTGAACGCCGTTTTTGATTACATCAACCGTTGGAATACGCAACGCCACGAACTCCCATTCGAGACCGATGGCATCGTGATAAAGGTCAACAACTACCGTCAACAGGAGATTTTGGGAAACACGGCGAAGTCGCCACGCTGGGCTATCGCCTACAAATTCAAAGCGGAAGAGGTGGAGACGCAACTGCTCTCGGTGGATTTTCAGGTCGGAAGGACGGGCGTTGTAACGCCGGTCGCCAACTTAACGCCGGTACAACTGTCGGGAACGACGGTGAAAAGGGCTTCATTGCACAACGCAGACATCATCAGGTCGTTAGACATTCATTACGACGACTGTGTCTATGTTGAAAAGGGCGGAGAAATCATCCCGAAGATAACGGGCGTCAACATATTGAAACGGTCGCCGGAGAGCCAACCCATCGCATTTATCACCGATTGTCCCGAATGTGGGACGGCTTTGGAGCGGGCGGAGGGCGAAGCCGGATTCTACTGTCCCAGCGAATATGCCTGTCCGCCGCAGATGAAAGGCAAAATCGAACATTTCATCAGCCGCAAAGCCATGAACATCGAAAGTCTGGGCGAAGGGAAAACCGATATGTTATTCGATAACAATTTAGTAAAAAAAACTTCCGACCTCTATGCCTTGAAATATGAGCAACTCTTCGGATTAGAAAAAATTATAGACCAACAGACCGACAAGCCCAGAAAGATCAGTTTCAAAGAAAAAACCGCTGAAAACATCTTAAAAGGAATCGAAAACTCGAAAAATGCTCCTTTTGAACGAGTGCTGTTTGCGTTGGGCATTCGTTATGTAGGCGAAACGGTGGCGAAAAAGTTAGCGCTCCACTTCAAAAACATGACGGCGCTGATGGATGCCGACGAAGAAATCTTGAAACAAGCCGACGAAGTAGGCGACAAGATTGCCGCCTCCCTAACCAACTATTTTGCGGATAGTCGCAACATTGCGATGATTGAGGAGTTACGGGCGGCGGGTTTACATTTTGAAATAAATGACGACAATCTGCCTCAAAAGGCGTCCGACATCTTAAACGGGAAAAACATCGTCATCAGCGGCGTATTCCGGCATCACAGTCGCGACGAGTACAAGTCCATCATCGAGGCGCACGGAGGCAAAAACGTCTCTTCCATCTCGAAAAACACCACCTTTGTCCTCGCCGGCGACAACATGGGACCGGCAAAATACGAAACCGCCCAAACACTCCAAATCCCCATTTGGAACGAAGAGGAATTTTTAAAATATATAGATAATATATAGATAAAATAGATAAAATAGAGATAAATGAAAGTATTCAAGTTCGGAGGCGCATCGGTAAAAGACGCAGCGTCGGTACGCAATGTGGCGCATATTTTGGAAATCCAACGAGGAGGCGAGCAACTTTTCGTAGTTGTTTCGGCAATGGGAAAAACCACCAATGCGCTGGAACAGATTGTACACGCCTGCTACGAAAAACAGAATTACGCCGACCATTTCTCCGCCCTGAAAACATACCAGATGACCATCGCCCAAGAACTTATCCTCGCGTCAGTTGCGGAAAATCCGATAATACCGGCAATGGAAACGCTGTTCTGCAAATTGGAACAAACCATCCAACAATCCGCCTCATATTCCGATTTCGACGCCTTGTACGACGCCATTGTCCCCTTTGGAGAACTCTTTTCGACCCGGATTATCTTTGAATACCTGAAATATAACGGGAAAAACTGCCGGTTAATCAACGCCTTCGACTGGGTAAAAACCGATAACTATTTCCGCTCCGCAAAAGTTGATATAGAGCGCTCCGCCGAACAGTTACAACATATCATGGTGCAACATCCCGACGTCCCCGTTTTCATCACACAAGGATTTATCGGCTCGTCCGCCGAAGGGAATCCGACCACCTTAGGACGCGAAGGAAGCGACTACACCGCCGCCTTAGCCGCCTCCATCTTGCAGGCGGAGTCGGTAACGGTGTGGAAAGACGTTGCAGGACTTTTCAACGCCGACCCAAAAAAGATGCCCGACGCCCAAAAAATCGCCAAACTCTCCTACAAAGAAGCCGTAGAGTTGGCATACTACGGCGCTAAAATCATCCATCCGAAAACCATAAAACCTATCGAAAACAGCAATATCCCCCTGTATATCAAATCTTTCCTCACGCCGGAAGACGAAGGCACCTCTATCTGCCGCGACGTTGAAACCGAAACGCAACTGCCCTTTTTCATCTTCCACGACAACCAGATACTCATCAGCATCTCCGTCAAAGACCTCTCGTTCATCACGGAAGAGAGCCTGCATCACATCTTCGGCATCATCAACCGTTGTCGCGTTCACGTGCATCTGATGCAAAACTCGGCAATCAGTTTCTCGATATGCGTGGACAATGACCCCGTCCGTTGCCGTCAGTTAATCCGTTTGCTTTCCGAACATTACACCATACGTTACAATGAAAATTTAGAACTGATAACCGTGCGCCACTACCAACATTCCGACCGGAACGCCCTGCTGACCGACAAAGAAATATTACTCGAACAACGAAGCCGCACTACAGCCCAATTCGTTGTTAGAAATTTGAAAAATTAAAAAAAGTTGTATCTTTGCAAACTTATAAAACACCTGTAAAAAATAAATAATTTATCGTTACATGGCTAATTTTGAAGACCGTTTAAAGAAAGAGATTCAACTCTTTATCATCCTGCTGAAGAAACTGAAGGAGCAGGAGTCGAACATGGGATTTATGACGGAACAAGACCAGATGATGTTGAAAAGCCTTGATTTCGTCATCCAGAACTACGAATCCATGGATGCCCAATTTCCGCCCGGCATCACCGGAGACATGATGGAAACATACATGCAAACGCTTCACTACATGACCTCGATGCTCATGGAAGAGTTGGGCGACAGCGGACTCTATCTGACCGCCGAAGAACAACGTATCTATAACGAAGTCCACGGAGCGCAAGACCAACTCAACATTGACAAAAGCCTCCCCATCCCCACCATGGAACAACTCCTCGAAAAAACCGACACAGCCATCCCCATGAAACACAGACTCATGATGGCAATACAGGAAATTGACCAACAACTCTCCCCCGACATTGACAGCGACACGGCTGACGAACTCTTAGACCGCCGCCTCGACCTCTTAGACCAACTGAAACAGTACTCGTAAAAGTTTAATCCATCCCCAAGTTAAAATAGGTATGTTCCGGTATCTGTTTCGCAGCGCAAAGGCGCACCATGCTAAACGGACGCTCGCTGCCCAAACTCAACCCACTTCGCGAGCGCACCCAAAGTTCCGGAACATCGAAATAACGACAAATACCTTTAAAAAATCGCGGAATATCGTCGTGTAAGGCTCTCGAAATAACTGCGTCCTTTGCGTAAATTCTTTGCGTCTTTGCGTTAATATCGTCGGAAATCACTGCCCATTCAAAAACCTGAACACTCCTGTTGAGAGGATTATAGAGGCAAAACGCATACCCGCTCTTTTCGCCGGTGTCGAAAAAGAATGTGGCGCCATGCTCATTCGCCATTTGATTTTGGATATGGCGGATATGTGAAAATCCGAACTGCACCGCAAACCGCTCTTCGTAAAAACGGTTGCGCAAGTCGGCTATCATGGCGACGTCGTAACTCTTCACGCAATCAAAGCCATCGCCGACGGCATCTTTTTCATAAAAGATATGTTCGGCGATGTGGGAAAAGGTTTGAAAGCCGTGTTTGCCATAAAAGTCGAATAGGGGAGGGGTGGCGGGAATTAAAACCAGCCCAAACGCTTTTTCGTCCTGTGCCTTTTCGAAAGCGGCGTCCAAGAGCGCTTTCATATAGCCCTTCCCGCGACATTGCGGCAAGGTGGCACAGGCATAGACATAATAGCCCGCTGCGCCGTCCCAAGAACACGGTATCAGAAAAAGCATCGAGACGATCTTTCCATCTTCCCGGTACGCCAAGCCCGAGTGATGACGGTGATGCAGTAAAAACGTATCAGCGTAATATTCGGCGTCTAAATCGTTCACGCCCACCTCGTTGAACGCCCCTATCCATATCGCTTTCAGCGCCTCGTTGTCGAATGATGTTGTAGGAGAAATCATGCGCAAAGGTACGTAATTAATTGAGAATGGAAAATTGCGATTAAGTGTTTTACCGAATTTTCAGAAGACGTCTTTTTGTATTGAAATCTTTTATACTTTCGACGTCGGAAAATAAGAGTATTTTTAACATATAGTTTAATTTGAAAATCAACAGATTATGTCACAAGCATTAGAACAAAAAGTGAGCGATTTTATGGCGAAGGTGATAGCCAAGAATCCGGCTGAAGTAGAATTTCACCAAGCAGTTCATGAAGTTTTGGAAACTTTAATTCCCTACGTGGAAGAACACCCTATTTACAAAGAAGCAAAAATTTTGGAGAGAATGGTTGAGCCTGAGCGCGTTGTCATCTTCCGCGTTCCGTGGGTTGACGACAAAGGCGAGATGCAGGTCAACAGAGGCTTCCGCGTGCAGATGAACTCTGCCATCGGACCTTACAAAGGCGGTTTCCGTTTTCATCCGACGGTCAATCTGGGCGTGATGAAGTTTTTGGCTTTCGAGCAGACATTCAAAAACTCCTTGACCACCCTTCCCATGGGAGGTGGCAAAGGCGGCGCCGATTTCGACCCCAAAGGAAAATCCAACAACGAAATCATGCGTTTCTGTCAAAGTTTTATGGCTGAGGCTTTCCGCCATATCGGACCAAATACCGACGTTCCTGCGGGCGACATCGGCGTCGGCGCACGCGAAATCGGCTACATGTTCGGTATGTACAAAAAACTGCGCAACGAGTTTACCGGCGTCTTGACCGGTAAAGGAATCGAATGGGGCGGCTCATTAGCACGTCCGGAAGCCACCGGCTTCGGCTGCGTCTATTTCGCACAACACATGCTGAAAACACGCGGTATGGATATGAACGGTAAAACCGTCGCCGTCTCCGGATTCGGCAACGTAGCATGGGGCGCCGTTCAAAAAGCAACCCACCTCGGAGCAAAACCGGTCGCCATATCAGGTCCCGACGGTTACATCTACGACCCCGACGGCATCAACACCCAAGAAAAATTCGACTACCTCGTCAAACTGCGCTCGTCCAATCAGGACATCGTTGCGCCCTACGCACAACAATATCCCAATGCGAAGTTCTTCGCAGGTAAAAAACCTTGGGAAGTGAAAGTTGACATCGCCATCCCCTGCGCCACCCAAAACGAACTCAACGCAGAAGATGCAAAACAGTTGGTAGCCAACGGATTAACCTGCCTAACCGAAGCCGCAAACATGCCTTGCACACCGGAAGCCATCGAAATCTTCCAAAAAGCAAAGATATTGTATGCACCCGGAAAAGCAGCCAACGCCGGTGGCGTCGCCACCTCAGGTCTCGAAATGAGCCAAAACTCCATGAGGTACAACTGGACATTCGAAGAAGTGGACGAAAAACTGCAACGCATCATGGGCGACATCCACGCCGCCTGCGTGAAGTTCGGAACAGAACCCGACGGCTACATCAACTACATGAAAGGCTCCAACATCGCCGGCTTCGTGAAAGTCGCCAACGCAATGATTGCACAAGGAGCAGTGTAGAAAACATTGTTATTATTTTTAAAAAAGAGGCTGTCTCATAAGTACGACAGCCTCTTTTTTTAATTATGAGTTATTTATGTTGAACCTACGGAGTTCAGAGAGTGGAAGATGTCATCTAACCCCGAGTTGCGCTGGCGCTTGCACGGGGTTATCCATGTTTGCCTCCGACGGAGGCTTTTTACTTCGTTAAAACAACTATTTTATTCCAATTTTCTTTATCAAAATTGAACATTTTTGTCACAAATTTTGTACACCCTACCTGACTGGAAAAATTATTTTCCCCCGATGCAATAATTCCCTACCATGCGGCGTTTCATTTTCAAGTAAAATAAAACTATTGCCTATGCAAAAATATTCACACGACGAAGTTGCTACCAATTACATCCCAAGTGCATGGCTTGATGATTTAAAAAAAGATAATCTCGCCGGAGTCGCGCTCAGAGGACCTGGTAAAAATTTGATAACTACTGTGTTACAGTATTCTCAACAGTTGGTAGTTTTAGGTTCGATGACAAAAATATATGTCAGTTTGAACTAAAAGAAAAAAATATACATATAAAATATCATTCTTATGAAAAAACACTTATTCTTTTTTGTAGTAGTGTTGTGCTTTGCCGCCATGACCGTGCAGGCGCAACAACGTAAAGTTCTGGTTGAAGAGTTCACCGCGTCAACGTGCGGACCGTGCGCATCTGTGAACTCATGGTTTAACCCTTTGTTAGTAACTAATGCCGACAAAGTGGTCGTTGTCAAATATCAAATGAATTGGCCCGGAAACGGAGACCCCTATTACACGGCGGAAGGCGGCACAAGACGGTCGTATTATGGCGTGAGCGGCGTCCCAACCATCTTCATTAACGGAACTACCGTTAATGCTAATCAATCCGTGGTTCAAAGCGCCATTGACGCCGCATATACCCAGCCGGCGGAAGCCACCATCACCGGAAATTTTCGCGTGGACGGCGATATGATCTATGTCAAAACAACGGTTACGCCATTAGTTTCGGGAAGCAACTTCATGATTCACTGTATCGTGGATGAAAAAGAAACAACCAAAAATAAGGGCGGCAATGGAGAGCAAGCATTTCATCACGTCATGATGAAGATGTTCCCCGATGGCGGTGGCACGCTGACAACAATAACGGCAAACGAACCCATGACATTAAACTTCTCCCACGACATGTCCACCACCTACGTGGAAGAAATGGATGACCTGGAAGTTGCCGTATTCGTTCAAGACAAACCCACCAAAGCCGTACTCAATGCGGAAAATCTGACGGAAAACAACACCATGTCATTACCTCCGACCGATATAACCGCTACTCAGGAAGAAGAGACCTTAGATATCAATTTGTCATGGACGGCAACGAGAGGCGTGGACGGTTATAATATTTACAGAAACGGAGCAAAAGTAAATACCACACCCGTTACCGAAACGACTTACAAAGACACAGCGCCCGAATATGGCGTTACATACACCTATGCCGTGGCATCCATCGTTGACGGCGTAGAAGGCTTTGGAGGAACAACTTCCGGTTTCGCCGACATCCCTGTCCCGAAAAACGTGCAAGCAACCCAAGTAAGCGAACTAAAAGTATCTATTACATGGGATGCCATACCGGCAAGTAATGTAGATGGATACAATATCTACAGAGATGGCATAAAATGCAACTCCAAACTTCTACAAGAGACCGAATACCTCGACAGTGTAAAAAAGGAAGGTCATTACTGCTATCAAATCATCGCCGTAGTAAAAAATATTAACAGCAAGTTATCGGAACCCGGATGCGTAGATGTTGCGCTCGTCGGCATCTCCGAAACAGAAAAAGACGCCCTCTTTACCCTCTACCCCAACCCCGTCGCCGGAACATTGAATATTGACACCAAAGAGACCATCACCGACTGCCAAGTATTTAACCTGCAAGGACAGTTGATATACGCAACCAAGTCCGGCGTCAAAGAAATCGCAACCGACGGCTGGGCTGCCGGAACCTATATCATCCGCATTACTACCGACAAGGGTAGTGCGGAACAACGGGTGATCAAAAATTAAAGAGTAAGATTTTTAACGCAAAGGCGCAAAGACTTTAACGCCAAGAGCGCAAAGAGTTAATGTGCTTTGAAAAAAACTCCGTAGTTCACCATGGTTGCCGTCATTCCTGCGAAAGTATGAATCCCCTAAGGAAAAGCGTCGAACAGGAGATTGCGGGTCGTTGCCCGCAATGACGTCATTGACATCTTTGCGCCCTTTGTAAAAATAAAAAAAATTTTTTTTTGTTTCAAAAAAAAATAATTCATACCTTTGCACCCTCAAAAATTTATGTTTAATGTTAAAATATCATTCTTATGAAGAAACACTTATTATTTTTAGTAGTAGCGTTGTGTTTTGCAGGTATGACCGTGCAGGCGCAACAACGTAAAGTATTATTTGAAGAGTTTACCGCTTCAACATGTCCCCCGTGTTATACGATGAATTTATGGCTTAATCCTTTGTTGGTAGCCAATGCCGAAAAAGTGGTGGTTGTCAAGTATCAAATGAGTTGGCCTCCCCCCGGTGACCCGTATTATACGGCGGAAGGCGGCACAAGGCGAGCGTATTATAACGTAAACAGTGTGCCTTATCCCTATACTAATGGGGTTTTCACAAATACCCAATCGGCTATTCAAAATGCCATTAATAACGGATATGCTCAACCGGCAGAAGCCACCATCACCGGAGCTTTTGCAGTTAACGGTAATAATATTATTATTGAAGGCAGTGTAACTCCGCTTATTTCGGGAAGCGGGTATAAAATTCATGTCGTTGTAAATGAAAAAATGACTACGGGAAATAAGATGAACAATGGCGAGTCCGAATTTCACCATGTCATGATGAAAATGTTTCCGAATGGAGGCGGCACCGATGTAACCTTAACCGCGGGGACACCGATTCCTTTTAGTTATTCCTACGACATGTCCTCCACCCATGTGGAAGAGATGGATGACTTGGAAGTAGTGGTTTTTGTGCAAAATGTATCCACAAAAGCGGTTCTTAATGCCGCTTATCTTGAAGATTCCAACAACCCGATGCCTCAAAATATGACGGCAACGCAAGTGGCTAAAGATGATAATCACGTGGATATCGCCTGGACAGCTCCTGTTGACACAAATCCCGATGGATATAATATCTATAGAGATAATGTGAAAATCAACACTTCGCTTGTTACAACTACGACGTATCAGGATGAAGCGCCTGAGTATGGCAAGACTTATACATACGGAGTAACAGCCGTTATAGATGGTAGCGAAGGATATAAGGCGCAAGCCACGGTTCTTATTGACATAACGGTTCCGGAGCCTATCAACGTAACGGTAAAACAGGTACGCGGTATGAAAATGTTAGTTTCGTGGGAAATGCCTACCGGATTCAACTACCCCGCTAAATATTATATCTATAGACAAGGCTCCCTTCAAAATTCCGGAGATCCGACCCCGGAAACCACTTACGAAAATACCGGTACTACGTACAGAGAGTATTGTTTTGAAGTAGAACCGATTGTCAACGAAGTAAAAGGCGCCAAATCAACCAACGTCTGCGTAACGCTGATCAACGTTCCGGCGCCCAACAGTTTGAAAGCCGAACAGGTCTCTTCCGCATCGAAAGAGGTGCTACTGACCTGGAGCGGATCATCATCCAACACCGCCGGATATAACATCTACCGCGACGACGTTCTCATCAATACGGAACTCGTAACAGTAAAAACCTATACCGACGTCGTAGCCGAATATGAAGTGAAATACACCTACACAGTATTTGGCGTAGCCGAAACAGGCGCCGAAAGCGAAAAAGGAACAACAGCAAGCATCACGCTATACAGCAACGACCTGCCTGTTCCGCAAAACGTACAGGCACAAAACGATGGCTTCGATGTATCTGTTACATGGGATGCCATCACGGATATAGACGGATATAATGTTTACAGAAATGACGTGAAAATCAACACAGCGCTCGTAACGGAAGCCGCATATTCCGACATCGTACCCGCAGAAGGCGAATATTGCTATAAAATAACCGCTGTGGTAGAAGGAGAGGAAAGCGGAAAATCGGAACCGGCATGTGTAGATGTTGAAATCGTGGGCATTGGCGAAACGGAGAAAGACGCATTGTTCACCCTCTATCCCAATCCCGTCTCCGGCACACTGAATATTGGCACCAAAGAGAGCATCACCGACTGCCAAGTATTTAACCTGCAAGGACAGTTGGTCTACTCAACCAAGTCGGGCGCCAAAGAAATCGCAACCGACGGCTGGGCTTCGGGAGTCTATATCATCCGCGTTACTACCGACAAGGGCAGTGCAGAGAAACGGGTGGTGAAGAATTAAAGATGTACGATTGTAAAGTGAAATTTTAACGCAAAGGCGCAAAGATTTTAACGCAAAGAGCGCAAAGGGTTAATGGTTGGTTTTTCTGCAACACACCCTTTGCGCTCTTTGCATAGGGTGCATTTCAAATTGTCGCATGGCGTCATTGCGAGCGTAGCGAAGCAATCCAGAATAATAAAAACCTTATTTCCTTATTTTTTCGTCTCCCGTAGGGAGATAATATTGGTAGAAAACGAATTAAAATCCTTGATACAGCGTGCCGTTAGGTACGCAATATCGAAAAATGCCAACATATTGCGTACCTAGTCGTTCTTAAAATATCATAAGTTATTAACAATCAATGGAATAATATCAGCAATCCCTGTATAATTCAACCATTTTTTGTATCTTTGTGGTCAAAAAAGTGGCAAATTATGTTAGGGAAGTTACCAGACAGGAATCAGCGCGAAATTTTTCGCACCCGGCTCGAAGATTTAATCGATCCTCATCACTCGTTGGCATTATTGGCAAATGCAATAGATTGGAAGTATTTTGAGGACGAGTTTAAGCCCTACTATTCGGACAGAGGTGCGCCGAGCGTTCCGATCCGTACGATGGTCGGTTGTTTGTTATTGAAACACCTGTACAATCTTGGAGATGAGAAGATACCTGAACATTGGCTACAGAATCAAAGCATTTTTAGACAATCCGTTTGATGGACATACGATTTTGCCCGCAAAAGTTATATTACCTCGCCGCTTGAAATTGTTTTTTAAGGAACGACTAATTAGAGGCTGGATTTTGCTCGGATTACCCTTAGCCTTGGTGTGTTGTTGTATTATGGAATGTAAGAAAATGTTGAAATGAAAAATACAATAATACATTGTATTTTCCGTTGTTTCGTTTTAATATCTTTATCAAATATGATTAGAACAATCGCAATTCTGTTAGTATTTTTATTTTGTAACAATCAAATAATTAAAAGTCAAAATATCATGAAGTTTGAATTAGTACAGTTGCCTTATGCAGCAGACGCATTAGAACCGGTAATCAGCAAGCAAACCATTGAATTTCACCATGGTAAGCACTTGCAAACGTATGTCAACAACCTGAACAACCTCGTTCCGGGAACAAAATTTGAAGCCGCCGACCTCGAAACCATCATCAAAGAATCGGATGGCGCCATCTTCAATAACGCCGGACAGATCTTGAACCACAATCTCTATTTCCTGCAATTCTCCCCGACAGGCGGCGGAAAACCCGACGGACAATTAGCAAAAGCCATTGACGCCACATGGGGCTCGTTCGAGAATTTCCAGAAAGAGTTTGAAACCGCCGGCACCGGCTTATTCGGCTCGGGATGGGTATGGCTGGCTGCCGACAATGACGGAAAACTCTCCATCCTCAAAGAACCCAACGCCGGAAATCCACTCACCAAAGGATTGAAACCGTTGCTCACTTTCGACGTCTGGGAACACGCCTACTACCTCGACTTCCAAAACCGCCGCGCCGACCAACTGAAAAGCCTCTGGAACATCGTGGATTGGAAAGTAGTGGAAAGCCGGTATTAAAACAATGACCGCCAACGACTTAAAACGCCTCACCGCGCTCCATGTTGATAAGTTTCGCAAAGAGCAGCAATGTTTCTTAGCCGAAGGACCGAAACTGTTGGACGAACTGCTACGCAGCCGTTTCACCATCAAGGCAATATATGCGCTCCCCGAATGGATTGACGCGGCTGAAAATATTCCGAAAAGGATAGATGTCGTAAAAGTATCGCCCAAGGAACTGTCGCGCATCAGCCAGTTGAAAACGCCGAATCAACTTGTGGCGGAGGTGATGATGAAAAATAATCCACAGCCGCCGCCGAGCGAAAACGAGTGGATTATCGCCTTGGACGACATCAACAATCCGGGCAACCTCGGAACCATCATCCGCACTGCCGACTGGTTTGGCATTCGCAATATTGTCTGTTCTATGACCTGCGCCGACGTCTATAATCCCAAAGTGATTCAAGCCTCAATGGGTTCATTTACACGGATTAACGTATTTTACACCGACTTGCAGCAGTGGCTTTCCGTCGAAACGCAAAAGACGCCGGTCTATGGCGCCGACATGAACGGTTGCTCGCTCTACGATGCCGACCTTGCGGAAAGCGGCATCCTGTTGATAGGCAATGAGTCGCACGGCATCTCGAAAAACCTTCATCCTCTCATCCGCAAAAAGATAGCAATACCCGCCTACGGCGGCGGAGCGGAATCACTCAACGCCTCCATCGCTACGGCGGTGATTCTGGCGGAGGTGAGACGGCGGTGTTAAAAGCACGCAGATGATACATCTCTGTGAACCTCTGTGGTCTTTGTGTCTCTGTGCTGAATATTTTTTTCAACACAGAGACACAGAGGACACAAAGTTTCACAGAGAAATTAATTTTTAATACGGTTGCTTTGGACAGTTTCGGCAACAGATAATTTTTACCCTATTTTCCCGTTGTCATATCTATTATTATTGTTTAAAAACCTTTTAACCTCATGAAAAAACTCTATTTTTCTTTCGTATTTTTCTTATTGATAGCCATCTCATTACCGGCACAGCAAAGTCCCGACGTTTTGAAGATTGGCAAAGTTTCAGGTCAAATCATTGACGCTCAGACCAATGAGCCATTGGAATATGCCACCATCGCCATCCTTCGCGAACGCGACAGCACGCTGGTTACAGGAACCATCACCGACAGAAGCGGAAATTTCCGGATTACCGACATCCCCGTCGGAAAATATTACGCCAAGATTGATTTTCTCGGATATAAAACGCTCTTAAAGAGCGGATTAACCATTACAGTGGACAATCCGGAGGTGAAACTACGGAAGATCCCGATTGAGCCATCGGCGAGCGCCCTCGAAATCGTTAACATTGTGGCGGACAAGCCGTTGTATCAAAACCAGATTGACCGGAAAGTGATCAATCCCGACAAGGACATCATGTCGGCAGGCGGAACGGCGCTCAACGTCTTGGAGAGCGCACCCTCGGTGGATGTTGACGTGGAAGGTAATGTCTCGTTGCGCGGCAACACCAGCGTTACCATCTTGATTGACGGTCGTCCGTCGGGCTATAGCGGCGAGTCGGCAGGGGATTTGTTACAGCAAATTCCGGCAAATGCCATTGACAGAGTGGAAGTTCTGACCAATCCATCGTCGAAATACAATCCCGAAGGCATCACCGGCATCATCAACATCGTGATGAAGAAGAACTCTTACGGAGGCTTCAACGGCAGCGTCAACGCCGGCATCGGAACACTGCTCGACTACGGCGCCGGCGCCAACCTCAACTACCGCAACGACAAAATCAACTTCTACTCCAACTTCGGACTCAACAACCGGAAAATGGAAATGACCGGCGAAAACAACCGACAGACTTTCAACCACGGCGACACCACAACCTACCTGCAAAACTCCAAGAATAACATGGAAGGCACCAACCTCTCCGCCCGCGCCGGTATAGACTTCTTTCTCAATCAAAAGAATACTTTTACCCTCACAGGAAATGTCAGCGGGAATCCTAATCCCAGAAAAAGCGAACAGCGTTCCGAATATGAAATCAGCAATAACAGCGGAGACATTTTAAACTATAACACAAAATCTAATGATGAAAACTCACGTTTCTCCTATAACGCAGGCGCCTTGTGGGAGACGACATTTACCAATAAAAACCACTTCCTGCTGTTCGACGCCTCTTTCGGAAAACGACAAAACGACGGCAATTCCAAATACGACGTGTACTCTTTCTCAGGGGACACGGTATGGTATTATCCCTACGATCGTCGAGAAACAGCAACCAATGGCTATACCCAAGACTTCGAAGGAAAAATTGACTACGCCATGCCGGTGAAACAAGACGGAAAATTTGAAGCCGGAGGGTCGGCGCGCTTGCGTACCATGGAAAGCGGAATGAATCAAACATCGTATGTGTTTGCTTTAGAGGAGCCACCGGTTGACACATTGATATTGTTATATAAGCCCGATTACAATTTCATCTATCACGAAAATGTTTACGCTCTGTATGCTCAATATGGCTCCAAAATAGGAGAATTTTCCTATCAAGCCGGACTAAGAGGAGAAATCGCACATACCAAAAGCGACTTGGCTGGAGCAGCAGGGGCATACGAATTTTATTTTCAGAACAACCTCAAACCCATACCTACCGAACTTTTTTGGGATACCATCTACCAAGACGCTTTAGACCCGCACAACTATTTCCAACTCTACCCCACTGCCTACCTCATGTACCAACTCAAAGAAAAGAACGAGTTGAAACTGAACTACTCGCGGCGCGTAAACCGTCCGGGACCGTGGAATCTGAATCCTTTTCAAGACTTTACCGACCCGCTGAACATCCGAATGGGAAACCCCGACCTGAAACCGGAATATATCAACTCCCTCGAATTAGACTTCTTCCGCTATCTGAAAGCAGGAAACACCTCAGCCACACTCTATTACCGCAATACTACCAACGTCATCTCACGGGTTACGGAAGTGGATCCTGTCAGCGGCGTGAGCATCTCAACATGGGACAACCTAAACACCAATAACGCCTACGGCTTGGAGTTGCTCTTCAATAATAAGTTCTTCAATATGTGGTCGCTCAACGCCAGCGCCAACTTCGGGTATTCCAAAATCAGCGGCGACCTTTCTACCTTAAACCAATCTCAGTCCATCAACAGAGGAAGTTTCTCATGGACTTTGCGTGCCAATAACTCGTTTCAGGTAACAGAGACCACTGCATTACAATTCAACGCCCGTTACGTAGGTCCCCGCATCACCGCACAGGGCGAGTTTCACGGATTTTTTGCCGGCGACGTCGGCTTCCGACAGGATTTCCTGCAAAAGACGCTCAGCCTCACCCTAAACGTGCGAGATGTGTTCAATACCATGAAGTTCTCCTCCACCAGCGAGTCGGAGTATTTCTATCAAACGTTCAGCCGCAAACCGAAAGGCTGCGTCGGATACCTGAGCCTGACATGGAAATTCGGCAACATGAGCATCCGCGACGCCAAAAAACGCCAAACACCCTCCTCCGAACAACAACAACGCGAACCGGATGAGGGGCTGGAGATGTTTTAATTTTTCGTACCTTTGCACTTTGATTATTGAATACAGGTTTATCATGGAGAATTATATTCGTTTCGATTGGGCAATAAAGCGGTTGTTGAGAGACAAAGCCGACTTTGGCGTAGTGAACGGCTTTTTGAGTTGTTTGCTCGAAAAGCAGATTTCTATAACGCAAGTCCTTGAGAGCGAGGGAAATAAAAGGCGTAAGAGAGATAAAATTAACCGAGTAGATATCTTGGTAGAGGACGAGACGGGTGAAAAAATCATCATTGAAATTCAAAACAACGACGAGATAGACTACTATCAAAGGATGTTGTATGGCGTTTCAAAAGTTGTTTGCGACTATCTGAAAGAGGGCGACAAGTACGAAAAGATAAAGAAGATATACTCCGTCAACATCGTTTATTTCAAATTCGGCGACGGGGAAGACTATGTTTATCACGGCTATACCGAATTTCGCGGCATCCATACCGGCGATTTGCTCAAACTCACCGAAAGTCAGCAAAAACGGATAAAGCGAGAAAAAGTGAGCGACATCTATCCCGAATATTACGTTTTGCGGGTAGAAAACTTCGATGATGTTGCTAAAACACCGTTAGACGAGTGGATATATTTTCTTAAAAATACAGCCGTCCCCGAGAAAATCACAGCGCCGGGCTTAAAAGAAGCACAGGAAAAACTACGAATAGACAACCTGTCGGAAGAAGAAAAGCGCGACTACTACGACCATCTGAAAAACATGAACTACGCCGTCAGCGCCATGGAAGCCAGTTGGTTAGCCGGCGAAGCCAAAGGATGGAAAAAAGGATGGGAAAAAGGATGGGAAGAAGGCGAAGCCATCGGCATCGAAAAAGGCGAAACCATCGGAAGAGAAAAAGCACGTGCCGAAAATAAAGTCAAAGAAGAACAAACAGTCATCAACAGTTATCACGCCGACATCCCCACCGCCACTATTGCCGCCATCACCAACCTTACCGTGGAACAAGTCATCGAAATTCTAAAACGAAACGGAATAGTAGTGAGACATGAGACATGAGACGTGAGGCTTCCCGTTATTGCGAGCGTAGCGAAGCAATCCAGAAAATTCGTAGCCATTCGTGCATTCGTGGCAAAAAAAACCGCAAAGAATAAAAGTCTTGTGTCTAACAGTCTCACATCTCACAATCTCACGTCTCACTCAGTTACTCAATTCTTCAGTTATTCAGTTATTATAAAAGTCGTATCTTTGCACCCATTTTAGCAACCCTGTAATTTATTATTAAATGAATAAAAATACCATCATTGGCTTTCTGCTCCTCATGGCGCTCTTTTTCGGATGGGCGTGGTGGACAAAGCCCTCACAGGAAGAACTGGCTCGACAAGCCGAACACAAACGCTATACGGATTCCGTCAATTACGTAAGAAAACGGCAAGCCGAAGCGCAACTCGCAGCGCAACAGCAAGCCCAGGCGGAAACGGAAAATATGCAAAACTTTCCCGACGTCAAACAACAAAACCTGATTAAAACCTTCGGACTCTTCAGCAACTCGTCCGAACAGGAAGAGACGTTTTTTACCATTGAGAATGAGGTATTTGAAATTACCATCTCCAACAAAAGCGGGACGGTTCATCAGGTATTGCTCAAAGATTACAAACGCCATGACAGTACTGCCGTAACGCTGTTTAACCCGAAAACAAAGAAATTCGCGCTGGGATTTTACGACAGAGAAGGACGTACCATCACAACGGAAAATCTCTATTACCAACCCGTTTGGTACGACACGCCGGAAGAGAACCTCATTTCGCTCAACAACGCCGACTCCATCCGTTTCGGAATGCGTCTTTGTGCCAACGACACCGCCGGCTCCTACAACCCGGACAAATATATCGAATACCGCTACACCATCCGCAAAAACGAATACATGCTGGGGTTTGACATCCTGTTTCACAATCTTCAAAACGACATTATATCACACACCAACAGCATCAATTTAGACTGGTACGCCGACCTGATGCGCAACGAGCAAGACCTTAAAAATGAACGCGAAAGAACCACCGTCTATTACAAAGTCTGGCAAGACAACGTTGATTATCTAAGCGACACCAAAGAGAGCGACGAGAAAGATCGCAAAACAGGGAATTTGAAATTGGACTGGGTCTCCTTTAAGTCGCGCTTTTTCGTCTCTACCTTGATTTCCAATGATCGTCCTTTCGAGGAAACCCGCATCAAAACCGAAGTCGTCGGACGGCTCACCGGCAACGAACACTATCTGCAAAGCATGGACGTCTCTCTTGCGCTACCGTATGAAGCACACAACGACTACACCATCCCCATGAGTTTCTATTTCGGTCCCAACAAATACCATACATTGAAAAACTATGGCATGGATTTGGAAAAATTGGTTCCTTTGGGCGGATGGATCATCTCGTGGATTAACAAAGGCGTCGTTTGGGCGTTCGACCTGATGAGTTCGTGGAATTGGAACTACGGCATCATCATCTTAGTATTGGCTATACTCATCAAAATCATCTTATTCCCAATAGCAACGAAATCGTATCGCTCTCAGGCTGTGATGAAGGTGTTGAAACCCGAAATCGAAGAAATCAGCAAAAAATTCCCCAACAAGGAAGACGCCATGAAGAAACAACAGGCAACGATGGCGCTCTATAAACAAGCCGGCATCAATCCGTTGGGCGGGTGCTTGCCGCTGCTGCTGCAAATGCCTATATTGTTTGCGATGTTCCGTTTCTTCCCGTCGTCCATTGAGTTGCGACAGGCGGGTTTCCTCTGGGCGCATGACCTTTCGTCGTATGACAGCATTTTGGATTTGGGATTTACTATTCCGTTTTACGGTGACCATGTCAGTCTTTTTGCCCTGCTGATGGCGGTTTCGACATTCATCTACACCCATATCAGCATGAAAAATCAAGCCGGAAACTCGCAAATGCCGGGGATGAAATTTATGATGTACGCTATGCCGATAATGTTCATCGGGTTGTTTAACAGTTATGCCTCCGCCCTATCCTATTACTACTTCCTTTTCAACATTTTAACATTTGCCCAGATGTACATCATGCGCTTTTTCATTGACGAAGCGAAAATCCATCAAAAAGTAAAAGAAGCCAAAGGAAAACCGCCAAAAAAATCACGCTGGATGCAACGCATGGAAGAGATGGCGAAACAACAACAGCAGGCACGCAGAAGCGCTTCCGCGCCTGTTTCAAAGAAGAAAAAAGGAGGATAGAGTATGATAAAATTTCCATACCTTTGCAATCAAATAAAAATTCGTTATGGCACATTATCTTGACCCAAAGAATGATTTAACGTTCAAGCGCGTTTTCGGCGAGCACAAGCATCTTTGTATGAGTTTGATTAACAGCATGTTGCCGTTAGAAAAGCCGATTGTCAGTCTCGAATATAATTCGGGCGAGTTGGTACCCGAATTGACGGATATATTGCGTAATACGAGTGTTGACGTGCGCTGTACAGATGAAGACGGGCGGCAGTTTATCGTTGAAATGCAAATGTACTGGTCGGAAAGTTTTAAAAGTCGCGTTTTGCTCAACGCCTCGAAAGCGTACGTCAAGCAGTTGGACAAGGCACAGGATTTCAAATTGCTACAGCCCGTCTATGCCTTAACCTTTGTCAACGACACCTTTGAAGTAGCGCCCGAAATGAAAGATGAATATTACCATTACTACAAGATTGTCAACATCAAAGACACCGAAAAACAGATTGAAGGATTGGAATTCCTCTTTGTTGAACTTCCGAAGTTTAAACCGCAAAGGCGTGCAGAGAAGAAACTGCACGAACTGTGGCTTCGCTTTCTGACAGAGATTAACGAAAGCATTCAGAAAGTCCCCGAAGAGTTGTTGGAGAATGAATACACCCGCGAAGCTGTCAGTTACATGGAAACAGCAGCCTATACGAAAGCGCAGTTAGACGCCTACGACCAGTGGAAAATTGACGCCATGACCGAGCGTAGCGTCTTGGACGAGGCATTGCGAAAAGGACGTGCTGAAGGACTCTCCGAAGGCGAAGCCATCGGCATCGAAAAAGAACGAATACAAGTCACCATCAACAGCCACAACGCCGGTATCCCCATCCCCACCATCGCCGCCATCACCAACCTCTCCGTTGAGCAAGTTTCCGAAATACTGAAACAGCATAACGTACTTTATAATGAATAAAAACCATACATCATAATTAATAAAGAAAGAGATGAAAGAAACCCCATTCACAAAGTTTCATATAGCATTAGGAGCCAAGATGGTGCCTTTTGCAGGATTTAACATGCCGGTTCAATACGAAGGGCTTATTACAGAACACGTTAACGTGCGCGAAAAACTCGGCGTCTTCGACGTATCGCACATGGGCGAGGTTTGGGTCAAAGGTCCCAAAGCTTTCGACTTTGTGCAATACGTTACCACCAACGACGTCGCCGTCCTCACCGACGGAAAAATACAATACAGTTGCTTCCCAAACGGAAAAGGTGGCATCGTGGACGACCTCTTGGTCTATCGCATTGACAGTGAGACATACCTGTTAGTCATCAACGCCGCCAACATCGAAAAAGACTGGGCGCACCTCTCCGCAATCGCCAAAGAGAAAGGATTGGAAGTCGGCAAAGAACTCTACAACGCCTCCGACGAGATAGCGCAATTAGCCGTGCAGGGACCGCTGGCACTCAAAGCCATGCAGGAATGTACCGACACGCCCGTCGAAGATATGGAGTACTACACCTTCAAAAAACTCACCTTCGCGGGCTGCGAAGTCATCTTCTCAACGACGGGCTACACCGGCGCCGGCGGCTGCGAAATCTATCTCGCCAACAAAGACGCCGACACCATCTGGAACGCCGTGATGAACGCCGGAGAGAAATACGGTCTGAAACCCGCCGGATTGGGCGCACGCGACACCCTGCGTCTGGAGATGGGATTCTGCCTCTACGGACACGAAATCAACGACGAAATCTCCCCCATAGAAGCAGGTCTGGGCTGGATTACCAAGTTCACCGACGGCAACAACTTCTTAGACCGCAACCGTTTTGAAGAACAAAAGGCAAACGGCGTCGCCCGTAAGATAGCCGGCTTCGAGATGGTTGACCGCGGCATCCCGCGTCAAGACTACGAAGTGTTCGACGCCGAAGGCAATAAGATAGGAACCGTTTGCTCCGGCACACAAGCGCCATCACTGAATAAAGCCGTCGGAACAGCCTTGATAAAAGCCGCTTTCGCCAAACCGGATAACGAAATCTATATCGGCGTGCGCGACAAAATGCTGAAGGCTAAGGTGGTGAAGATGCCGTTTTATAAGAAATAAACGCTCCATGTCCCTAAAACCCAAAACCATCAGCATCAAGAACAAAAAAGCGTCCTATCAATACTTTTTGATGGACAGTTTCACTGCGGGCATCCAACTGACGGGGACAGAGATAAAGTCCATACGGGAAGGCAAAGCCTCGCTCGGCGAAGCCTACTGCGTCTTCGACGCCGACGAGCTCTTCCTCAAAAACGCCCACATCGCCGAATACGAATACGGCACCTACGCCAACCACGACCCCAAACGCGACCGCAAACTGCTGCTGACACGACGCGAACTCAAAAAACTGCAAAACAAAGTCAAAGAGAAAGGCTTCACCATCATTCCCGTCCAACTCTTTACCAACGACAAAGGGTTGGCAAAGTTGGAAATCGCATTAGCACGCGGCAAACACTACTACGACAAACGCGAAACCCTCAAAAAAAGCGACGCCAAGAAAGATATTCACAGGATGGTAAAACAACTTTCTTCGTAAAATTCCTCCCCATCTGCGTAAATTTACGAAGAAAAAAACTTTCCATCTACGTAAAATTACGTATATTTAGTATTTCAAAAAGTCGTATCTTTGCAACCTAAAAATTGTAGTAACGATATATAATTTAAACGATATAATAATCATAATAATAATTAAAAACTACACATCATGGGATTTATTAAAGCATTCTCAGGCGCGATTGGCGGCATGTTTGCCGACCAATGGAAAGACTTCTTAACACCACAACCAAACGTACCCGGCACCGCAGCATTGTTTGAGGCTGTACCGCAGGGACAAAACGCAGGGCGTGGCTCGAACACAGGCGGTTCGAAAAACATCATCACCAACGGCAGTAAGATCATCGTGCCGGAGGGAACAGCGCTCATCACACTACAAGATGGCGCCATCACCGGCTTCGTTGCCGAGGCAGGAGGGTTTGAATACCGGTCGGACGACCAAAACTCAAAATCGTTCTTCTCCGGCGACGGAATCATCTCATCTACCATCAAAACCTCTTGGGAGCGGTTCAAATTCGGTGGACAGCCCGGAGCGCAACAGTTAGCGTTCTACGTGAACCTGAAAGAGATTCCAAACAACAGATTCGGCACGCAATCGGAAATCTATTGGGACGACGCCTATCTCGGCGCGCAGGTCGGAGCCGTTACACGCGGCACCTACACGATGAAAATCATTGACCCGATACTCTTCGTGAAAAACTTCGTCCCCGCCAAGTATCTGCAACCGGACGCCCCCGTGTTCGACTTCGCAGACATGGACAACGACGCCGGAGCGCAACTCTTCAACGAAGTAGTAGGCAGCCTCTCCGCAGCATTCTCCAACTACACCAACGACCCCAGCAAAGGCAACCGCATCACCAAGATTCAGGGCGACCAAATCGGTTTCGCGCAATCGCTGACGCAAGCCGTCGAAGACGGTTATCAATGGAAAACAGACCGCGGCTTGGAAATCGTAAAAGTAGCATTAGTAGCCATCGAATACGACGACGACACGAAAGCATTGTTGAGCGATGTTAAAAAGGCAGACGCCCTGTCGGGTGCGCGTGGCAATTCGTTTATGCAACAATCTGTTGCCCGCGGCATGCAGGCAGCAGGCGAGAACCCCGCCGGAGGCGGCGGAATGGGCATGGCTTTCATGGGAATGGGCATGAACGCCGCCGGAGGCATGATGGGCGGTATGCAGCAACAAGGCGGAACGCCGCAGTCGCAGTTTATCCAAAACCAACCCATACAACAACAACCGCAACAAGCCCCTCCCCCACCGATGCCACCGCAACAAACCATGTTTCACGCGATGATGAACGGCGCACAGCAAGGTCCTTTCGACACAGCACAATTACAACAAATGGCACAAATGGGACAACTGACGCCAAACACCATGGTCTGGTGTGCCGGAATGCCCGCATGGGCTACCGCAGGAACAGTACCGACGCTGGCAGCGCTCTTCGGAGCGGTTCCACCGCCGCCACCGCCACCACCGCCGGTAATGTAAATTAATAAGTAACAAAAAAGAAATCTAAAATGGACAATAACATTCAAACCAAGGTCGAAGTTACCATGAACGGTAGAATAGACCACGAAGTATGGTCGGCAGGACAGACGGCGACGGTATCATTTAACCGTTTCCCTGTCTCTGTTGACGAGTTCCGGCAACTACGCGAGCAAATCGGAGGCGAGCCTCACGGCGCTATCGCGTTGCAGGTCATGGCTTACCAAATGTTTCTCCGCGACAAAACCATCGGCAAGGAGTGCATTGAGTTGAATAACCTGAAAGCCAATGTTAATTCGGCGGTAACCCGTCTCACCGAGTTGAATCGCCCCAACGACTCTTATGCGAGACCCTATCAAATGGCAGCATATCTGAAAGGCGCGACGTGGGAAAACGGCTATGCCCCCGATAAGCCCTATACCGTAACATTAAGAACACGACCGGGCGTGAAGCACGAAAACAGCAACACGTTCCAAGCGATGATTCTCTACTTAGACATCAACGTCGAAGGCGGAAAAGACAAAGGATGGAGTCCGGTCAGCGTCGTTAAAACGCTGAGACCCGGAGAGACAAGCGAAGGAAAATACTTCATCGTAAACGACAGTTGCGACATGTATTCGCAGGTAAGAGACGTCTCGTTTGCCAAACCATTTGCAGGGTTGGATTAATCAAAAACCTTTAAAATCATTAATATCATGCAAGAGAGTAATGAAATAAACGAACCCCAAAGCGTTCAAACAGACGCTGGCGCAGCAAACGAACCCAAAATCGTTCAAACAGACACCGGCGCAAAAGACGGACAGAACAAATGTCCCAAGTGCGGAGCAACAGACATTTCGCTTAATATGAACAGCGGACTTTTACGATGTAACTTTTGCCGGCACGAGTTTGAGCCGGAGAAAGTGGCAGGCTTAGAGACCGATTTAAGCAAGTTGGAAGGTCAGGTAATCGGCTCCGGCGCTCAAGACATTGCGGCTGATAGCAACGATGTGGTAACTTTCAGATGCAGTAGTTGCGGCGCAGAAGTGGTCATTGACACCAACGAAGCGCTGCAAGCGCGATGCCACTGGTGCCGTAATACCTTATCTATCGGACAGCAGATTCCCAATGGCGCCGTCCCCGATGTAGTGTTACCGTTTAAGATAAAGAAAGATGAGGCAAAAGCCGAAATCGAGAAATTTGTGGGCAAACGACAGTTTTTCGCACACCCGCAGTTCAAAAAAGAGTTCTCCGCCGAAAACGTCATGAGTGTCTATCTGCCCTACATGGTGGTGGACGTTAATGCGCACGCCAACCTCTCGGGGCAAGGCGAACACCTCATCAGAAAATACACGCGCGGCACCGGAAATGACAAAAAGACCTATTACGACGCCGACCTGTATAACGTCGAAAGAGAATTTGACATCATCGTGGACGGACTCACCGTCGAATCAAGCGCCGACAAACTCAACAACAAAGCCTCCAATAAAACCAACAACATCATCAACTCCATCATGCCCTTCGACACCGAAAACAGCGTGAAATGGAATGCCAATTACCTGAAAGGCTGTACATCGGAAAAACGAGATACCAATATTGACCAGTTAAAACCCATTGTCAACGCCCAAGCGAAAGACATCTCACGGTACAAAGCGAACGAGACCTTGAAAGAGTATGACCGCGGCGTCGCCTGGTCGAAAGAAGAACTGAACGTAAAAGGCGAACAATGGAAAGCGGCATATCTGCCCGTGTGGCTCTACAGTTATTTCCAAAAAGATAAAAAACTGTTGCACTACGTAGCCGTCAACGCCAGAACCAAAGAAACAATGGGCAGCGTGCCAATCAACATGCCAAAACTGTTTGGCATATCCGCCATCGTAGAGGCGATAGGATTTGTACTTTTCTTGCTAACATACTTCTTTGTTGACTCCGACTACAGTTGGCTCTTACTGACAGCAGGATTCATCTATTACGCCATCATGTATTCGAAATACCGTAACAAAAGCGCCCGCCATTACCACGAAAAGGAGACAAAAGCCACCATGGACAACCTCCGAAAAGCAGACACGCTCGTTACAAGACGAACAGGACTCACCAATGCACGAATGATTGGAGCGAATAATACGGCGGTACGGGGGAGTACGGTGTGATACAATAAAATGGCACAGATTTTGTTTATAGTTTTAATCTTATTTTTAAAAACTTAAATTTTCATCTTATGAAGAAGATCATCATCATTTTATTTTTCGCAGGGATTGCCGCCGTTGGATTTTCTCAACAAAAAATTCAGCCCGATTGGCAAGATTTCACCAAAGTAGTCAACGCAGAGACCGGACAGAACAAAATCAGCGTCATCTACGTTTACACTACACCTTGCGATTTGTGTACCACCACCGAAGAGACCATCCTGGCAGACACCACGGTAGTCGGCGTGTTGAAGAGAAACTTTATCGCTACAAAATTCGACGCGAGAACCAGAGAAAACGTTGTCGTTAAAGGTCAGTCGTACCCCTACTCAGGCAATGAAGAGCATGGAACCAACATCTACGCTATCATGTTAGTGGATGGTATAATGGGCTTTCCTACATTCGTTTTCCTGAACAAGGATGGCGAAAAAATCGGAAAACACTATTTCACCAAGGATTTCGCTCCCGTTAAGGACATCGCAGAATTTCTGCAAATCCTACAATACTACTCATCGGGCGCTTACGAAGAAACATCCTACGAGGAGTGGGTTAAAACGCAGTAGTTGTTCACCGCAAAGAACGCTAAGAAAGCACAAAGGAGGCAATAACGCCATTGCGTCCTTTGTGGTTTTTCTTTGCGTCCTTTGCGGTTAATACTTTGAATAATGGTAGACATCAATTTTTTCCCCCCTGAAAAAGACGACATCGTCAATGCCGCTCACCGCATAGCGCCATACATCCGTCGCACGCCCGTGTTGACGTGCGACGACATCAACGAGCGTTACAATACGGAGTTGTTCTTCAAATGCGAAAACTTTCAACAAGCCGGCTCGTTCAAGTCGCGGGGCGCGTGTAACAACCTACTCCAACTGACGCCCGAAGAGCGACAACGCGGCGTATGCACCCACTCATCGGGAAACCACGCCGCCGCCTTGGCACGCGCCGCCAAGTTGTTTGGGACAAAAGCCTTCATCGTGATGCCCCAAAACTCGGAAAAAGTGAAGATAGAAGCAGTAAGAAACTACGGCGGCAAGATCTTCTTCTGCGAACCCATCCTCGAAGCCAGAGAAGCCGCCCTGCAACAAATCCAACAGCAGACGGGCGCCATCGAAATCCACCCCTACAACAACCTACGCACCATCACCGGACAGGCTACCGCCTGCAAAGAACTGATAGAACAGTGCGACGACAACTTAGACCTCATCATCGCGCCGGTCGGCGGCGGCGGACTGCTCAGCGGCACGGCTCTTTCAGCACGCTATTTCGGCAACAACATCCGCGTCATCGCCGGAGAGCCGGAAGGCGCCGACGACGCCGCACAGTCGTTCTATTCGGGAAAACTAATCCCCGTCCGGCAGCCCAATACCATCGCCGACGGACTGCGCACCTCGCTCGGCTCATACACCTTCCCCATCATCGCCAACTACGTTTACGACATCTATCCCGTCTCCGAAGAAGCCATCGTCGCAGCCATGAAACGCATCTTCGATAAGATGAAAATCGTCGTAGAGCCATCGGCGGCGGTAGCGTTAGCCGTGGTCATGGAAAACGTCAGCAAGTTTATCGGGAAAAAAACCGGCATCATCCTCTCAGGAGGAAATATTGAGGTGAGGCGGATGGCGGAGATTTTGGGAGGATAGATGATTATTTATTGAAAAATCGTACATTTGCACCTGATTATAAACAAAAAGCGTATCTTTGCAGCGTTGAAATAAAATAGATTATGATAGTAGCAAATATTTCAGATTTCGGTCAAAATGTGGAAACATATCTCGACAAAGTTTCAAGTAATTTCGAATCTTTAATGGTTAATCATGGGGAAAATGAAAATGTAGCAATCATTTCGCTAGGAGAATATAATTCATTGGTAACTACAAATCATGAACTATCGTCTCGAAAAAACGAAGCAAGATTGGATTCTGCAATAGAAAAATTAAGAGGAAGAAAATCGTTTGAGAAATCTTTAATCGAAGTGTAAAATGAAATATGTTTTTGTAGATGAATCGTGGGAAGATTAGCGGTGCACCGTGGTTTGAATATCAAGAATCTATTATTACTGTTGTGATAGAAAACGGTGTTACAACGATTGGAAGTGGGGCTTTTTACTGGTGTAAGGCTCTTGACTCTATTACCATTCCAAACGGCGTTATTACGATTGGAGGTAAGGCTTTTGAGCATTGCTTTACTCTTAAATCCATTACCATTCCAGACGGGGTTACAACGATTGGAGATCTAGCTTTTTGCGGTTGCTCTGCTCTTAAATCTATTATCCTTCCATTGCCCCCCATTTTATTAAAAATCACATGATTATTGCCCCCAATAATAAAAAAATATTATCTTTGCACCTGAATAAAGATAGAAAGGACAAAATAGTAGTTTTATGATTATCAAATCATGAGTACAAAAATATACACCATAGAACGCCCCGACATTTCCTCTTTCGCCCCGCTCCAAAGTTCTTTCATGGCGTTGCTCGGAGAGCGGGAGCGGCAATCCGTCGAACGCACCCGTAAAGAGAAGGATAAAATCGAAAAAATATTAGGTTGGGCGATGTGCCGTCTGGAGGCGTCATCGCGCTACGGCGTTCCTCCGGTAGAGATACGGATTGATTTCCATGAAAAAGGGAAACCTTTTTTTCCCGACTTTCCTGATTTTAAGTTCAACATCTCGCATGGCGGCGGCATCGTCGCCGTTGCGTTCTGCGACCATCACGAAGTCGGCATAGACGTCGAATCCGGCGCCAGAAAAGTCAATCCGATGATTGCCGAACGCTTTTTCACTCCGGCGGAAGCGGAGTTTCTGCAAAAAACGCCCCCACAACAACGTTCACACGCCTTTCTACGCCTCTGGACAGTCAAAGAAGCCTACCTGAAAATGACGGGCGACGGATTATCAAAACCGCTCAATTCCTTTGAAATACAACATCATGGAGACGAAATAAAAATATACGAAGATGGCAAAGTGCAGGATTGCACGGTTTTTCAATACGAAACAGACCAACAACAGATTATCACCGTCTGCGTAAATACATTCCCATTTCCCGAAAAAAAGGTTAAGAAAAAGTTTGAGGTGCTAAAATTTCTGTTGAATACACCAAAAAAAGTTGTACCTTCGCCGAAAATTTATTGGCAATGACACCCAACAACAATAAAATGCAAAAGGTACACATCATCGGCGACAGAGCCTTGATAAAACCTACCAAAGAGGAAAAAATCACAAAAAGCGGTCTCTTTTTGCCTCCGGGATATAAAGAGAAAGAGGAAGTCCAAAGAGGATATATTATCAAAACAGGACCGGGATACCCCATCCCCAACATCAACGACGACACCGACAACCTCTGGAAACAATCCGACAACATGCAACGCTACATGCCTCTCCAAGTACAGGAAAGCGACCTGGCGCTCTTCCTGCAAAGAAACAGCGTCGAAATCATCTACGACGACGAAAGATACTTTATCGTCAATCAGCACAATATCCTGCTCGTAGAACGGGATCTCGATGTATAAAATACGTTGCGGGTGAGATAATTATAATTATTTTCAGCACAGAGGCACAGGCAGGTTACACAGAGTTTTTTTTTATCTCTTTAAATTTTTAAATCTATCCAATCACGCTAATCCTCTAATCCTGAAAATCATGGTTCAGACATTCACCTCAGTTCTCAACTCTCAACTACCTCGCCACCACCTTTCCCGTCCTACTTCCCGACCGAATGATATACACGCCGCTAACCGGTAGCGCGACGTTCGCCGTTTCATCGGCAGCAACACCTTGATACACAAGTTTTTCCAAGATGTCATACACGCGCCATGTTTCGCCGACGATGAGTCCGCTGACGTACAGGATTCTGTTTTGGGTATATGCTTTCAATGGGTTGGGTTGTGTCATACCGAAAGTTGTATTCATAACGAGGTTCTTCCGGATTCCAATAAAGATATCCCTTACACCCTCAAGGAGTAACATAATCTTTACGGTACATAAAAGATATAATACAGTGAAAATACAAATTCAAAATGAATTGAAAATGAATAGGTTGCATTTTTGTTACATAAGAGAGAGAACCATGTATGATGAAATTACAATCCCTTATTCAAATGGATGCCTCCTGTCGAAGTCCGGTTGGTAATTTTCGGCGCTTTCCAATTCCTGTATCCAGCCGTTTTCCAAGCCGAGTGTTTCCATTTCGTCTATAATTATTTCATATTCAGCATGATATAAATTCCGGTTGAGTTCCGGAATTGGGAGTGGGCGGGGTGGATAGTACTGCGACATCAGCGAGATATGGAGGTCTGGGTCAATGTTGGCAATGGCTCGCAGTACGCCTTTGCTGTTTTCGACATACCCGGGCAAAACCAGGTGCCGTATGATGATGCCGTTGCGTGCAATTCCGTGATTGTCAAGTGTTAACTTTGCGCCTTTTTGCCTGTACATGAGTTTCAGTGCATCAACGGTTTTTTCAACATAATTGGCGACGTCCGAGAAACGGGCAGATAAGGCGTTGTCGGAATATTTGAAGTCGGGGAGATAAACATCCACATAATCAGCGAGATATTCCAAGATGTCGGGCGTTTCATAGCCATTGGTGTTATAGACGACGGTGGGCGTATAACCTTGACGGTGAAGTATTTGTATGACTTCAACCATTTGCAGTGAAAAATGTGTGGGGGAGACAAAGCCGAGCATGTCGGTTTTTGTTTTTTCCATCACGCTGATGATTTCCCTGACAAATCTGTCTTTATTGTATTCATATTCAACTGTTTCACCGTCATTTCGACTGATTTGATAATTTTGGCAATAGACGCACCGGAGGTTACAGTGGGCGAAAAACACGTTGCAGATTCCTTTTTCTCCCGAAATGGCAGGTTCTTCGCCATGATGAATGCAGACGGAAGAGACCAAGGGTTTGATGCCCGACTTGCAGTATCCCAATGCTCCCGCAGTGCGGTCAACGCCGCAGCGACGCGGACATAAATGGCACTGTCTCAGAGTTAAAATGATGTTGGTCTCAGACATATTGCAACGAGGTCTCTTTCATAAACTTCTCTTCCAGCACCTCCACGATGCGTTTCACGATGTCGCGCCGGATGTCCATGTGGTCAATCATGGCGGGGTCTTGGTAGGCTTCGTTGATTTTGGTTCCTACCACCATATCTATGATTTCGCTGTTGAGCAGATGTTTGATGATTAGGTCGGCAGGGCCTTTTCCGAAGTTGTGGTTATCCCTATAAGTTTTTAATATTTGCGCCACACGGTTCAGGGTGATAGTTCCTTCGGTAACCAATTCTATTCCTTCCATCATGGAGATGGGGGGCAGGGTCGGGTCGGCGATTTCGTTGTCGTAGGTGATTTTACGGTTTAGTTCTCTGGAGATAATCTGCGAGGTAGTGGCGCCGCAAATGATGATTTTTTCTTTAAAATCGGCTACTCTTTGGGCGAACTGCCTATCGTTTTTGCTGTCGAATGGCGGTCCGGTGCATATCAGGAGGCGGCGCGGATAACGAAAATAGACAACGGCACAACTTGTGTCATCCTGCAAATCCATCATGTCGTTATTTTGCGCCATCGTTACGATTTTCGACGCCAGCGTTGACGCCGAGATGTCGGGCGTGTCGGCAATCAGTTTTTGGGCATATTCCACTACCGCTTCGCGTCCCCATCCCATCGTATATTTGTAGCCCAAGCCCGACTGGGTTACGCCGTCGGAACAGAAGACGATGCGGTCTTCCCGATATGCCTGAAACTTGCAAAAGTGGATTTCGTTGTCATAAATCTTAGCGGTGTTGATGGTGACAGTTTCCCAGCCCGGGTCGAAGATTTTTTTCCCACGGATGATGGTGGTTTCCGGATTCCCGTACTCTAAGATGGCGACTTCGTTTTTAGCGTTGATGTCAATGATGGTAAAGGTGGCGTAACTGCTGACGCCTTCTGCACGTGCCGGCAAGGTGTTGATGATGGTTTCCGCCGTTTTCACGTAGTCGGCGTGTTCTTCGGTGAAGTTCAGCGCCATCGTTGCCGTGAGCGTCGCCAGGATGTTGGCTTTCACTCCATGCCCCATGCCGTCGGATAGCACGATGATGGTTCTGTCTTCACTGCGAATGCGTTTTGATAAAAAAACATCACCGCAAATACGCTCTTCCCAATGATTTTTCTGTTTGCAATTGACTTCTATGTGTATTTTTTCGTCCATATATTTTTCCTATTTACAACTGCAAAGGTACAATTTTTCCGCAACTACAAAAAATAATTGCCCGTGTAGAATAGTCAGGGGGAGGTCGGGTTTGGGAATGGGGCGAGAGCCTCATATTTTTGGTATTCTGATATTTGCCGGACTAACAATCAGATAATTAGCTTTTTTGCAGCCATCTTTGTGCCTTTTATATAACAAACATTCTCAAGTACGTTCATCTAGTTGATTTTCAATTTTTTCCATTTCTTTTCGTATTTTGTTTAATCTTTTTTTGAGCCTTTCACTTTCATTGGTTTTGAGTAACGATTCGTCGTATTCTGTTTTTGTTTTTACTAATGTGTACAGGATTCTTTTTGTGTTTGTTCAGGTGGCAACGTGGCGATGTATTCTTGCAAAACTCTTTCCATCTTCTTTTCACAATCTTTCATCTGATTTTGCAGATAATGATAACGCCAATCCATGTTTTGTCTTAAGCTTCTTTGCTTTACTTGCTTTCTTTTTTGACATAAATCCTCCTTTTAATAAATACTATCAAGCCCGGCGGTTTTAACGTAATGTAGTCTTTTATGTGGACTCTAATGTACCAAGTATTTCATTACCAACAACAGAAACCGTACTCTGTGATGGAATTTAATCCCAAACACAATCTTGGCTTACTTGCTTGATAGAATGACCACAAAGTTATTCTTTTTTTTCATTTTACAACGGAAAATACCCACTCTGTGCTGAAAAATCAGACAAAAAACCGTATTTTTGCACCCATCATTTACAACAAACCCTATTCAAATGAAAAAACTCATTTTTGCAACGCACAACAGCCACAAACTGCGTGAGATTCAGGAACTTCTGAGCAGTTTTTACCAAGTCATCGGACTTCACGAATTGGGCTTCGATGAGGATATTCCCGAAACAGCCGACACGTTGGAAGGCAATGCCGCCATTAAAGCGGAATATGTTTACGACAAACTCGGCATAGATTGTTTTTCCGATGACACCGGCTTGGAGATAGAGGCGTTGCAGGGCGCCCCCGGCGTCTATTCCGCACGTTTCGCAGGCGAAAACTGTACCTTCGCAGACAATGTGAACAAAGTTTTACACCTGTTGCAGGGCATTGCCAATCGAAAAGCCTGTTTCAGAAGTGTTATCTGTCTGATTATGGACGATAAAAGATATTTTTTTGAGGGCAAAGTCGAAGGGAAAATCATTGAAATGCAGCGAGGTACGGACGGCTTCGGATACGACCCCGTTTTTCTTCCCGACGACTACACAGAGACCTTCGCCGAGATGCCGCTCGAAGAGAAAAACCGCATCAGCCATCGCGGTATCGCCACTCAAAAACTAATCGCTTTCCTACATGAGATACGTTGATATTCACCGCCACCCACCGCTATCCGGCGATAACGACGATGTCATCTCCATTGTTGACATCTCGTCGCCCGACGCTCACACCTGTGTGAAAACGCTGTGTTTTCGTCATTGCGAGCGTAGCGAAGCAATCCAGAGCGTTGATGCGCAATGGGTTGCTTCGGGCTATCGCCCTCGCAATGACGTCGCTACTCACTTTTCACACAGGCTGGCTCACGCCGATTTGCAATCAGTGCGTCCCGTTTGCTCCTACGGCATCCATCCATGGTTTCTAACTGCGGAAAACGCTGATCAGCAGTTGTTTCAATTGGAACATTTACTGCAACACGACGCCATCGTCGCCATCGGCGAAGTCGGATTGGACGCCGTGCGCGGCGCTGGAATGGAGGCACAGCAGCGTGTTTTTGAAAAAGTCATCTCGCTGTCGGAACAGTATCAAAAACCGCTAATCATCCACTGCGTAAAGGCGTGGGACAAACTCCTGTCGTTGCATAAAAACCGAAAAGCAACCCAAACATGGATTGTCCACGGATTTCAGGGCAACTACGAATTAGCATCACAACTCCTCAATCGCAAGATGAGGCTCTCTTTCGGCACCAAACTGTTGAAAGACGACAGGTTGCAAACCGTCTTTTCTAGAATTCCCATAGATTCGCTCTTTTTGGAAACAGATGATGCGGAGGTTGACATTGCCGATGTTTACCTTGCGGCGGCAGCGATAAGAAAGATGGAGATGGAAAGTCTGAAACATGTTGTATTTGAGAACTTTACAAGTATGTCATTGATTCTATCTTCGGCATCACCGCGGGGATAATACAATCGACAAACCTCTGCCGGAGCCAAATCTAAATTGGTAAAATAGGCGCAGTAACGGTAATTTTTATAGGCTTCTTCTTCAGGAAAAAGTGTTAGGGTTTTCCCTGTTGCCTGTGGACGAACCGATATTTGGTAGTGTCATATATTGGTTGATTATTACAGAAATAAGAAAAAATATGGGGATTGCGATGGGGGCAGAGTGGCTTTTGGTGTTTTTTAGATATATGGCAAAGTGCGTATTTATACCCATGCAAAAATGGGTATAAATAGCCTTTTTTATCAAAAATATTGGTTTTACCTTTGTACCCTGAAAAAATGTTTTTTTGTTGTGTAATTAACAATGCTATGTTTATGAATAAAAGTCTATTAATGAGGAAGTTAAGCGTTTTGGGAGTGATTTTGTTTTTCTGTTTTTCCGTAACGTCTGTTGCGCAGACGGAAGAAGAGGTATCTGTGCCGTCGGAATCGGAAAAAGGCGTCATCAAGAAAAAAGGTTGGAATTTCGGAGCGCTGCCGACCATCACCTACAGTTCCGACTTGGGATTGCAATACGGGGCGTTGGTGAATCTGTTCGACTACGGCGAGTCATCGTACCCTGTGTACGAACAGAGTTTGTACCTTGAGGTGTCGCGGTTTACGAAGGGGACGGGCAATAACCGTTTCTACTGGGACACCAAGAAATTGATACCGGGCGTGCGGATGATGTCTGACATCAGTTACATTACCGATAAAGCCGCCCCGTTGTACGGTTTCAACGGCTACGAGTCGGTCTATCATCCGGACTTTATAGACGAAGACGCCGACGAGTTTGTCTCGAAGTTTTTTTACAACTACCAACGCAGTTTTTTAAGAGCGAACGTTGATTTCTCGTGGAACATCGGCAATCCGCACATCAAATATTTTGCGGGGTTTAATCTGTTGAATTTCAAGGTGGACAGAGTTGATTTCGACAAGTTGAAAAAGTCCGATACGACGACCTTGTACGATTTATACGTTGCCAACAACATCATCACAGAAAGGGAAAAAGACGGCGGTTTTTCGACCCATCTGCGGCTTGGCGCGGCGTTCGATACCCGAAACCATGAAAAAACCCCGTCGAAAGGTATTCTCACGGAGTTGATGCTCGACATCTCGCCGGACTTTCTCGGCAACATGAACGGGTTTTCACACGGTGTCGTCGCGCTGTCGCACAAACAGTTTATTCCGCTTTTGGAAAATCAACGGTTGATAGGCGTCTATCGCGTCGTTGTACAACAAAAAGTGTTCGGAGAAATCCCGTTTTTTCTCTCTCAAAATATGAACTACATCTGGCTGGGACGTTTTGTGAATGAGGGCGTCGGCGGGGCTACGACTGTCAGAGGCATTCTGAAAAACAGCGTCATTGGCGACGGCGCCGCCTTTGCCAATGTGGAACTGCGGGGCATCGTTACGAATTTCAAATTTATCAAACAGAACTGGTCGCTCTACCTGAACGGCTTTTGCGACGGCGGGATGGTCTATGACAAAAGAAAGATAGATTTTGTCGCTCTCGACGCCGATAATCCCTATTTCATTCAACAAGGCGATGATCGCTTTTTCACCACCGGGAACGACAAGCCGCACCTCGGCGCCGGCATGGGCTTGGGATTGGCAATGAACCGTAATTTCATCATCGCCGCCGACTACGGACGCGCCCTGAATAAGCAAGACGGCAAAGGCGCTTTTTACATGGGAATAAATTTTATATTATGATAACATTGGCACACCATCCTTTAGCCGTCCTCGACGGCGAGCGGCTCAACTTCACAGAAGGCTCGCTGCTAACCATGAACATCGTGATAGCATTTATCATGTTCGGCGTTGCGCTGAATTTGGACTTTAAGGCTTTTAAGAACGTTTTTACCAATATAAAACCGTTCTTGCTCGGCGTCTGTTCGCAGTTTGTCTTTTTGCCGCTGTTCACATTTCTTTTGGTAACGATTTTCAATCCTACCTACACGGTAGCGATGGGGATGATGCTCGTGGCATCCTGTCCGGGCGGGAATGTGTCGAACTTTCTTTCGTACATGTCGAAAGCTAACCTCAGCCTGTCGGTCTCGCTGACGGCATTCGCAACGACGACATGCGTCATCCTGACACCGTTTAACTTCTGGCTGTATAGTTCTTTATACGTCCATTTCATGAATGTTCCGGTTGACGTCCCGTTGGTGAGTATCAGTTTTTTGGAGATGTTGCAAACGGTAGTTTTGCTGCTCGGAGCGCCGATCACCCTCGGAATTATCGTAGGAAAACGCTTTCCGAAATTTGTTCAAAAGACAAAAAGGGCAATATCGAATATATCCATCGTAGTGTTTATCATTTTTATAGCCATTGCGTTTAAAAATAATCTTGCTCCCTTTTTGAAATATATCCATCTGATATTTTTCATCGTACTGGCGCACAATGCCCTCGCTTTCCTGCTGGGCTTTACCACAGGAAAACTCGGAAAGTTAAAAGATGCCGACGTCCGAACCATCACCATCGAAACCGGTATTCAAAATTCGGCGCTCGGCTTGGTACTCATCTTCAACCCGAAACTGTTCGACGGATCGGGCGGAATGGCATTCATCGCCGCTCTCTGGGGAATATGGCACATCGTCGCAGGATTGACGATTGCCTGGTTCTGGTCAAGGAGGACACCGAAGGAAGTAACTGAATAACTGAGTAACTGAATAACTGAAGAAGAACATCTTTTCTCTCAATTTTCAATTAATTTTGTACCTTTGCCGCCTAATTTTCGTAAGTTCAATGTAAAGAAAATAAGCCATGAAGAAGTACATAATCTATTCAATGGCAGTCGCTTTCGCGCTGGCGACAGTTTTCACTGCTTGTGAGAAAGACAAGGGAAACAACGATATTCCGGTAACCGGCATAACGCTGAACGGGACATCTGTTACGCTTGCTCCGACCGGCACTGTAATGCTGATTGCCACCGTGCAACCTGACAATGCCACCAACAAAGGGCTCCTCCTTTTAGTAAATAATAAATACTATCAAGCCTGGCGGCTTTAACGTAATGTAGTCTTTTTATGCCGAAATGACGAGATGCGACAATTTGTTATACATCCACTGAGGTAAATACACGTGAGCATTGCCGAAGTCAAGAGGCTGCCAAACTTATGATGTAGTTTAAGACAAAACTGTGCAATTTGTCATGCACTCACAGTAGCCTGTCAACTCAACGAGACGCCCCAGCTGTAGGGGGAACTGATTTCGTAATTCATTGTCTTGCTTTTTTCCTCAATTTTCCGGGCGTGTTGTCGTAGAACGTTTTGCAGAAGTCGTTGAAGTGGGCGGGCGATGAGAAACCATACTCGGACGCTATCAGGGTAAAGGTTTTTGGACCGTAGCACACTTCGTGGTAAATCTTTTTCGCTTTTTGTTCGCGCATCCACTTGTAGGGGGAAACGTTGAAAATCCGTTTAAACTTTTTCTCATATCCGGATAAACTGTATTCAAATAATGCCGCCATGTCCCGAACTGTTTTTGCCTTGCTCAAGTAGTGAAGCACCTTATTGGAGAAGATGAAATCAGGGCTGTAAATAGGAGCGAAGAAGTTGGTTATCTGCTTTTTATCGCAGTATTCTTTTATCAAAAAGAGAAACTCTTCTACTTTGACCTCGAAAAGGCGATTGTTTTTGATGCCGTCGTTTTTGTAGTTTTTTACCGTATTCGAAAACGCTATAATTCTTTGATTGGATTTCAAAAATCCGACACTTTTTTTCTTGGCATTTTTTTCTTGGTGTTCTTCCGACAATGAATTAGGCGGATAATAATCATGAAGATTAACATCATGGCTTAATTTCATCACCAGCATCTCGGCATGTTCCAACGCCGTAAAAACGCATGGATTTTGCATAGGGATTAAAACAGACTCTCCATCCTTAACTTTCTTATCCGATACCCCATTACCGGAAAGTGTTAATCCTCCACTGCAAACAAAAATAATTTGATTCAAGTCGGAGAAGATTTTAAGATTTTCACCTTCAGGCAATTTGATATAGTCTATCGCCTGATTTTTGTCGCCGTATTGAGCATTATCAATAGGCTCGTTACTGTGATTTGATTTCATAGTTTAAAATTTTATAAAAAAGTGTAACGTAAAAATATCAAATTTCGTATATTTACTATTAAAAATCATCTATTTTAATAAAAACAATTTTTCCCCCATCAAAGCGTTTATATTTTTTATTTAAAAAATATGATGAATCATTATTGTAAAAACTACTGGGGTCTTTTTTTAATGCTGTTGACGGTAACGCTGTTTGTTATCTCTTGCCGGAAAGATGAAAAGTTTATCACGAGCGCCGACGCCAAACTCGCTTTCTCGGCGGATACGGTCTTGTTCGACACCGTTTTTACCACCGTCGGCTCCGCCACCCTGAAACTGATGGTGTACAACCGGCACAGCGAAGCCATCAAAATCTCCGAAATCAAACTCAACGGCGGCAGCGCCTCGCCCTACAAAATCAACATTGACGGCGAAGACAAAACCACCATCCTCGACAAAGAAATCTCCGGCAAAGACAGCATGTACATCTTCGTGAAAGTCCGGATAGACCCTCAAAACACCAACAACCCGCTCTTGGTCGAAGACCAATTAGTCTTTACAACCAACGGCAACAGGCAGGAAATCAAACTGATAGCCTACGGATGGGACGCACATTATATCATGCCAACTCAACCCGACACCGTGCCTCCTTGGCGACGATATTATACGCCCGTGTCGGGAACGTGGTACAACGACAAACCGTATCTTATTTACGGCTACGCCGCCGTCATGGACTCCTCCAAACTGACCATCGAAGCCGGCTGCAAACTCTATTTTCACAAAAACAGCGGAATTTGGATTGACCCGGGCTCTACCTTAGAAATCAACGGCACGCCCTACCAAAAAGTAACCATGCAGGGCGACCGCTTGGAATCCTATTATAAAGACCTGCCCGGGCAATGGAACGGCATCATGCTCGACAAAGGCTCAATAGACAACATTATCGAACACGCCGTCATCCGAAACGCCGTGCTGGGAATACAGTGCGAGCAACCGGGCGAATCGCCCAACCAATATCCCGCTCTCCAAATCTCCAACACCAAATTCGAAAACATGAGCGTAGGCGGATTAGCCGGCAACTGCACCTCCATCTATGGAGCCAACCTCCTTTTCGACTACTGCCTCGAATATGCCATGGCGCTGAGCGGCGGATATTTTGAATTTCACCACGTTACCATCGGAAACTACTGGTCGGTAAACGAAAAACCGTCGCTGGTCTTCAGCAATGCGTTTGTAGAACCGCAAACCGAAACCATCATCACCGTTGACCCGACAAAAGTCGTTTTCGACAACAGCATCGTCTGGGGAGGCGCTGAAAATGAAATAGTTATCGGAAGTACCAACATGGGCACATTCACATGGAACTTCGACCACTGCTTGCTGAAAACAACCAGAAACACCTCCGACGAGGAATACTTCTCCAACTGCATCATCAACAAATCCCCCGCCTTCGTGGAGTATGAGAAATATAACTACCAGTTAGATTCGCTTTCACCCGCTCTGAACCAAGGCGTCTATCGCGGCATTGATACCGACATTGATGGGAATCCGAGGGATATGGCAACACCTGACTTGGGGGCTTATGAGAGATAAATACTTCCGGATTGCTTCGCTGCGCTCGCAATGACGACACGCATTGCGTCATTGCGAGGAGGAACGACGAAGCAATCCGGAGTAAAGAGATGAAAAATAACAATAGAACCATGAAACGAGGAGGATGTGTATGTATAATGGTAAAATGTCAAAGCAGGCGCTTACTTCTGGATTGCTTCGCTGCGCTCGCAATGACGAAGCAATCCGGAGTAAATATCGGGGAAAGTCAGAATAATCGCCTACTTCTGGATTGCTTCGCTACGCTCGCAATGACGCCACACATTGCGTCATTGCGAGGAGGAACGACGAAGCAATCCAGAGTAAAAATAAAAAATAATATATGAGATTCATTCGTGTCCTACTCGCCCTCCTGCTGTTTATCCCGCTCTCGTACTCTTTCGTGTTGCAGTTGATAGAACTGTCTTCCGCTTTCGGTTTGCAACAGCCTCAGATATGGTTTTGGGGCGTGGGCGGCGGCATGTTGCTGTTTTCGCTGATTTTCGTCAAACAGTCGTCGTTCATCGCCATCTTGAAACATGAACTCTGCCACAACCTCTTCGCCATCCTCACCCTCCGCAAACCTACGGGACTGCACGTAACGGCAGGCAAAGGCGGCGAATTTCAATACGAAGGGAAAACCAACTTTCTGATGATACTTGCGCCCTACTTCTTCCCCTTGCTCTCCTCTATCATGATGCTGATTTCGCTCCTCAACATACAGTCACACAACCTGTTCTTCGCTCTGCTCGGCGCAACCACCGCCTTCGACCTCTCCACCACCCTGAAAGACTTGCACCCAAGACAAACCGACTTGCGAAAATACGGACTATTCTTCTCCTACTGCTTCATCCTGCTCGCCGTCCTGATTTTTTACGGAATGGTAACGGCTTATGCAGCAGGTGGATATGGCGCATCGGGACACTATTTTATTGAAGGGATGGCTCAGGCGTGGGGAAGAGTTGTTCAGTTATTCAATTATTAAAAAAAATTCCGTACCTTTGCGTCCAAATCTATAATAGAATATTACGAAATGATGAACATGATGGATTGTATTCAGCACAGAGACGCAGAGTGCACAGAGTTTCACAGAGAAAACTGTCCGAACTGTGATTTTAGCGTGATTTCAATGATGAACATGATGGATGCCCCCGCCTCCCAATTTTCAACTTTCAACTTTCAATTTTCAACTAATTTAAATTTGCTTTTCTCGAAAAAAACGTTAAACACACACCTCTAAATCGCCCGCCCGCCCTCTCGATTAGATAAAAATGCAAAAGTAGTAAATTTTTCGACACGCGATGCCCATCCCGTCATTGCGAGCATAGCGAAGCGATCCGGAGAAAATTGTCTGAACCATGATTCACATGATTTCAGGATTGGCAGGATAAAAAACTCTGTGAACCTCTGTGTCCTTTGTATCTTTTATATAACAAACATTTTCAAGCACGTTCATCTAGTTGATTTTCAATTTTTTCCATTTCTTTTCGTATTTTGTTTAATCTTTTTTTGAGCCTTTCATTTTCATTGGTTTTGAGTAACGATTCATCGTATTCTGTTTTTGTTTTCACTACTGTGTACAGGATTCTTCCGAGTTTATTTTGGGCAGTCAAAACACCCCATCCTCTAAAAACGAACATAAAACATTAATTATCAAAATTTTGTCGAAAATTTGATTTAGAACATATCGTCCGATAAGTTGGGTAAAAGTTTAATTTACGTTTAATTTTTTTGTGGGAAGAGGCGGATAGGTTGGGCGTAGGTTGGATTGCTGTTTGGATTGGGTTTATTTCTGAGGAGGTTTTGTCGTTTTATTGCGGTAGATGGCTAAGAGATGGCTTTTCTTGGCTTTTTAGCGGAGGTTCGGGGGCGTTGGCTGAGTTATTGCTTATTTGGCGGGTATTTCGCTGGTTCGCCGGCTATGAGATACCCGCTTTTTCTATGGCTCAAATTAGCCATTTTTTGGTAACGGACGGACAACGGCGGCAAGTCCAGTACGCGTAGAGTTCGTGCCGTTCGGGCTTTTTAACTATTTGGCAATTTACCAATTTACCCTACCGCCTTTGGCGGTCGAAAATTTTTGAGGGATGGCTCTATATTACGATTTACCGGTTTATAAGGATACGTATTTGTTGGTGAGGCATCTGTTTCAGATAACTCAAGAGTTTCCCAAGGAGTATAAGTACAGTTTGGGACAGGATATGAAACGGGATGCTTTACAGTTGGTAAGGAGTATATACAGAGCCAACAAGGCTGAAAAAAAGAGAGAACATTTAGAGCAATTTTTAGATGATTTTGAGTTATTGAAATTAGAAATTCGCCTATGCGTTGACTTGCGAATTCTTAGCATTCGGAAACAGGCGGAATTGAGTCATTTAATCGAAAGCATAGGCAAACAGATAACGGGGTGGCGTAATGCGGCTTCCGTTTAGCCGGAACTTTTGCCGTTACGGTGGCAAAGGGCGAGCAAGGTTTTGTTTAAAAGCGATAAAGGAACTGTCTTCCAAAGAGGCAGTTAAAATGGGCGAAAGCTTTTATATGCATGGGAGACCCTGTGTCTATATTAATTCCTTTATTTTGGAGTTCTTCTGAGTACAATAACAACAACGCATGGTATCAGAACTTTAGCAATGGTAATCAGAACAACAACAACAAGAACAATACGTATAGAGTTCGTGCCGTTCGGGATTTTAAACAAATCTAATCAAGATGGTCGAATAAACCAATATTTGACCATCTTTCTTTATAAATAAATTAAGATGAAACAGTTATCTATTTTTGAAGACGTTACAAAGACAAAAACGGAACTTCCGCTTGTGGAACTTTTTGAGGCATACATGGAATGTCGCAAAAAGAAACGCTTTACCCATAACGCGTTGAAATTTGAAATTGACTACGAACATCTATTAGTAAAACTGTGCGATGAAATCAATCAGGGGCTTTATCAGCCAAAACCATCTATTGCTTTTATAGTTGAGAAGCCGGTAAAACGCGAAATCTTTGCAGCCGATTTTCGAGACAGAATAGTCCATCACTGGCTGGTAAACAAGTTGAATCCTCTTTTTGAAAAAACGTTTATCTACGACAGCTATGCCTGTCGTAAAAACAAAGGAACCCATTTTGGTATCAAGCGAATAGACCGATTTATTCGGCAATGTTCCCGACAATACAGCAGAGATTGCTATATCCTTAAGTTAGATATTAAAGGATTTTTTATGCACATTGACAAAAATCTGTTAATGAACAAATTGGATGAGTTTATTAGCAGAAAATATCTCGATGACGACAAATTGTTGGTTTTAGAAATTTGCCGCATTATCATCAATAATAATCCTACTCAAAATGTAATAATAAAAGGGAATAAAAATAACTGGGACGGATTGCCTGCCGATAAAAGCCTTTTTCACTCACCCAAAAATTGTGGTTTGCCAATAGGGAATTTAACAAGCCAAGTGTTTGCCAATTTTTATATGAATGATTTTGACCATTATGTAAAAAACACCTTGGGAATCCGTTATTATGGAAGATATGTGGATGATTTCGTGATTGTACATGAAAATAAGGATTTTTTGAAAACATTAATCCCTAAATTATCAGATTTTTTGTTGTCAAAATTAAGATTAACGCTTCATCCTCGAAAAATATACCTGCAAAAATATGATAAAGGAGTCAAGTTTTTAGGTGTTATCATCAAACCGTTTCGTTTATACATCGCGAACAGAACAAAAGGGAGTTTTTACGCTGCCATAGAACGGCAAAATGAAATAGCGGGAGAGCATCGCCCCACAAAAGAAGAACAAAAATATTTTCAGTCATCTCTGAATTCTTATCTAGGTATCATGAAACATTATAAAACCTACACGTTGAGAAAAAGGATGTTATTCAAATATTTATCAGCATGGTGGTGGAACCATGTTTCTTTGAAAGGAGGGTATCTGAAGTTCGTGCTGAAGGAAAGAATGTGTAACGGGAACCGAAAATAGCAGAGGAGACGTCAGCATTGATAATAGCGTCATCTGCGTGCTAAAACACTTTTGATCCCCCCTGTTCAGCCCAAGATTAGTGAAATTCGTGTCATTGGTGGCTGAAGTTCAAACAAAAATCGTACCTTTGCAGTTCAAAAAACGCAAAGATTATGACAATAGTAAGCAGTAAAGAGTTTGCAACCAATCAGGACAGGTACTACGACCTGGCAGTGAGCGACGACGTATTCATCGAAAGGGACGACGACATGTTCCATCTCATGTGTGCGACCGCTGACGATGCGGGGGCGTATGACGAGATTTTAGAGCCGGATGAGGATTTTTACAGGGCACTTTCAGCAGACGAGTTTCGCAAAAGACTCATCGAAGTTGTGGAAAGGGTAGATAAAATATACGCACGTAAATGAAAGTAATTGTTCTATCAGAGGTGCTCGAATATTTCGAAGACCTTGTAGTAATTCTTTACGAACGGGAATACTTCGGATTTGAGGATACGGCTCTTAAATATGTAATAGAGTTGTATGATGATATTGTTGCAACATTGCCAACACGTTTACATAAACCGGCGCCCGCGTATTTTGACAGATACGGAAAAAACATGAAATACGCCGCTTTCAGAAAAAACAAGAGTACAACGTGGTACGCTTTCTTTACGACGTATTGGGAAAATGGAAAAACCATTTATTTGGTACGCTACGTTGCTAATAACCACACGATTGCACAATACTTATGATAATGAAACGCTTACCCCTATACCTGCTCTTTTTCACGCTTTATCTCCCCTTTGCTATGGCGCAAGAGGGCGCCATCCACTCCATAGCGATGGATTCCACCGCCGTATATCTATTCCGCAACACCATTGACAGCACCGACTTCCCGCTCTTCGTCCGTTACGATTCGACCTTGACGGGCATCGAAAAACGGTCGAATCCGGCGTGGGACAACGCCGCTTTTGCCGACTTGGGAAACATCGGACAAGCGCAGAAAAACATGCTGTTCGGCTATCAGCGACCGTCTGGATTTCATTACAAACAGATTCCTTATCACAGTTACACGCAAAATACCACGAACCCGGTCTATTTCCGCTCGTTGCTGCCGTATAGCGAGGTATATTACCTGATAGGCGCCAAGAAAGAACAGGACGTCGGACTGAACTTCTCCCGCAACCTGTATCGTGGACTGACGCTCGGCATCCTGTTTGACCTCACCTTTTCTCCGGGCGCTTTTCCCAATCAGAGAGCCTCTACCAGCGATATATCGGTCAGTTTGCGCTATTTTACGCCTACCTACCGCTACGGCGTCATCGGCGCCTTTTCCCATTACAAGGTGCAGGCGAACGAAAACGGCGGCATCGCCAGCGACAGCCTCTTCGAAACGTCGCAGTTACGCCCCGAAGCCATCCCCGTCAATTTAACCACAGGCTCGACAACCGTCAGGAACTACGGATTTGAGGTTACGCAATATTTTCACCTTTCAAAACCGCTGTCGGCGCAGAAAACGAAAAAACAGGACGGTAATCTTCCATCAAACAATCCGTTGGATTCTTTGATGGAAGATTATGTTACAGACACCTTGCAACATGCCATAGATACTTTGCAGCATTTCACAGATAGTTTGCAATATGTAACGGATAGTTTACAATTTATTGACGACCAAGAATTTAACCGAAAACGATTCAACTGGGGACGACTTTCGCTGCGCACCAAGATGTCCGACCTGTCGTGGCTCTATGACAACGGCACCCTTCCGCCGGACTTCTTCCCGAACTATTACAACGACTCCTTAAAAACCCACGACTCCACCCGCTATTTCATCTTTGAAAACACCTTTTCCTACTCCAACGCCAACATCAACAGCCAGCAAAAGGATTACCAATTTCGGTATTACCTCTCGCTCACACATCAATACACTCAGATACAATCAATTCCGCAAAAATATGCTTACGACACGATGGCGATGCGAAACTCGACGGTGTTTTACTATAACCAACTGATTCCGAAGGTGCAGATTCTGACTCGGCTGTTTCGCACTTTCGAGTTGCGAGCGTCGGGCGATTATGTCTTAAACGGCTACAACAAAGATGACTTTTCGCTTTCGGGAAGCATCGGCAATACCTTTGGAAAAGGCGACAATGCCACCGACCTCCGCTTGGGCATTACGACCGCCTCACAGATGCCCGACTGGTTTTACGGATACTATAACGGCAACCACTATCGCTGGGAAAACAGTTGCGACAAGGTGAATTATTTTATCTTTTCCGGCGAACTTTCCAACCGCCTGTTCGACCTCAAAGGCGAATATTTTCTGCTTTCAAACTACATGTACCTCAATCGGGAAGCGTTGCCGGAAGCCGCCGAAGATATTCAAAACGTGCTGAAAATCAGCCTGAAAAGCAAAGTTAAAGTGGGAAAATACTGGATTTTCGACAACTTTCTGGCTTATCAAAACACGTTTAACTCTGCCGTCATCCGGCTGCCCGATTTCCTGTACAACGGAACTGTTTACTTCCAGATGTCGTTGGCAAAGAATGCGTTGATTCTGGCGCCGGGTATCTCGTTGTTTTACAACACTGCATACTTCGCCGACGCCTACACTCCGGCGCTCAACTCGTTCTACCTGCAAGAGGAGATGAAGACGGGAAACTATCTGTATGCCGACTTTTTCGTGGACGTCAATATCAAATATGCGCGTATTTTTGTCAAATACCGGCATTTCAGTAATCCGCTCTTGCAGAATACGGAGATGGGAAATAAATATTACATGATACCGCACTATCCGCAAGTCGGCGGAGGCGTCTATGCCGGCGTAAGTTGGCGTTTTATTAATTGATAATGAACCTTTTAAAAATACTTTCATCGTGTTTTTCAAAAATATTACAGGACAAGAGAGCGCAAAGGCGTACCTGCGGCAATCCGTTGTGAACCAACGCATCAGCCATGCTCAACTCTTTTCGGAACGTGAAGGATACGGCGCCCTTCCGCTCGCCATCGCCTACGCCGCCTACATCAACTGTCCGAATCGTACCGAAGAAGATGCCTGCGGAACCTGCCCGTCATGCGTGAAATTCAAAAAATTCTCTCACCCCGACCTTCATTTCGTCTATCCGACCATCAAAACGGACAACAAACGCATCAGCAAAGATTATTTCAAAGAGTGGCTCGAACTACTGAACGAAAACAACGCCTACTGCACCTTCGCCAAATGGATAGAGAAATTGGAGGCAAACAACAAACAGGCAATCATCTCCGTAGAAGAAGCCGAACAGTTGATTAAAACGTTGAGTTACAAGAGTTACGAAGCGGAATATAAGGTGGTCGTTTTGTGGTTGATAGAGAAATTACAACATCAGGCGGCGCCAAAGTTATTGAAAATATTGGAAGAGCCGCCGGAAAAAACGCTGTTTCTGCTTATCACCGAGGCGTCGGACGAGATATTAAGCACCATCAAATCGCGCACCCAACTGCTCCGCATCCCGCCCATCGAAAAAGGGAAATTGGAAACGGCTCTGCAACTGCATTTTCCTGACAATGACCACAATACCATCTCCCGCGTCGCCGCACTCTCCGAAGGAAGTTGGAGTCAAGCCCAAAACCTGATGGAACACAACGAGCAGGAAAAAGAGTTTTTCAACCTCTTTGTGGAGTGGATGCGTATCTGTTACGTTTCCGACATGCAAAAGGCGCTCGACCTCTCCGAGCAATTCGCCAAGATGGGACGCGAAGTCCAAAAAAACTTCTTCGCCTATGCCCTGGAACTCCTGCACTCTTTCGTGCAATACCACACCGGCGGCGCCGAAACTGTCAAAACCGGCGACGAAGAGAAAGCGTTCATCGTCAAATTTGCGCCATACATCAACCTGCGCAATGTGGCGCTCTTCGCCGAAGCATTTGAAAAAGCTATCTCCCACATCGAACGAAACGCTAATCAAACCATCCTTTTTATGGATATTAGCGTACAGATAATGCCTTGGATTTATAAAGAAAAACGGTGATTATGAAAGTATATACAAAAACAGGAGACAAAGGCGAAACCGCGCTCATAGGAGGTCAGCGCGTCCCGAAAACGCACGAGCGTCTGGAAGGATACGGTTCTATTGACGAACTCAACGCATGGCTCGGACTGATAGCCGACCAGGAGATTGACAGCAAGCATAAAACATTGTTACACAACATTCAAAATCAACTTTTTGTCATCGGCGCTCATCTTGCGTGTCCGACTCAGGAAAAGTCAGCCACGTTGCCGCAACTCAGCGCCGATGAGATTTCCGCGTTAGAACAAGCCATTGACGAAATGGACGCTAAGTTACCGAAACTCACCAAGTTCGTCCTGCCGGGCGGAAATACCGTTTCGTCGTATTGCCAAATAGCACGCACCGTGTGCCGCCGTGCGGAACGTAACATGCTGAGAATTACCGATTTCGCACCATCGGAATTCATCTTAACCTATATCAACCGCCTGTCAGATTATCTTTTTGTGTTGGCACGGACTTTCGTTTATGAATCCGGAGGAGAGGAGCGACCCCGACGCCCGAATAGCGACTAAACCCGGAAAACCAAGAAACATGAATTATCTCGGACAAGTAGCGGTTGACACCGCCCATCATGTCATTACCGGCGCAATGGCAGACTTTGCCGACAAGCGCAACAGCCAGTGTTTGCAAAATATTGTAGAGAAAACCTCCGACAACCTCCTATCCAATGATATTCAAATAGAACAAATAATAGCCGATACTGGCTACAGCAGCGGCGAATCGCTACAATACTGTGAGAACAAGAACTTAGATGCTTACATCCCAAACTTCGGACAGTACAAGATTGAAAGAGAATGCTTTATATACAATAAGGAATTAGACCAATACGAATGTCAACGCGGCAACAAAGCCATCTTGCCCTTTAAAGGCATCAGAAGCAGAGACGACGGTTACTGATTCTGATTTGGGTTTGTCAGATGTTTTTTCAATGAGAGGATTTTTAGATGTTGTTTACCGATTTGAAACTGAAAAATTTTATGTTTATCCGAAATTTTCAGTTGGTTTAACTTCTTTCAATACGGACAGGCACTGTAACAAAATTAAAACTGAGAAAAGAGAAAAAATGGACTAAAATTAAAAAAGTCAAATGCAAAACTTGTATTTGACAGAATGAAAAAATTTAGCCGTGATGTAACAAGAATTGACTATCTTTGCACCCTTATTTAATTAATTCTATTTTACAATGAAAAAAGGTCTATTACTTTTTGTTGCGCTGGCTACAAGCGCTGTTACGTTGTTCGCTCAACCGATTTATAATGAAAACACTATCCGTTACCAACATTCCCCTATCGAAGAAGGAATGGCATGGACTCAAAGTCAAGAAACGGTTCCCTCCCCAACTGCTCCGGCACCTCCGCCTTCCGGACAAATTCGCCCCGTCGCCGAATGGGAACCTGCCGAAGCGGTGCTTATTCGCTATCCTTTGGGGATTCCGTACTCGTTAATCAAAGAAATGGCAGAAGATGTATTGGTGATTACTGTCGTATCAAGTTCAAACCTTTCAGCAGCACAAACGCAATACCAGAATAACAACGTTAATATGGCTAATTGTGAATTTTTAATAGCCAATACAAATACTTACTGGACACGCGATTACGGTCCATGGTTTATGGCGATTGATGATAATGAAGTGGCGATGTTCGATTTTGATTATAACAGACCGCGTCCTTTAGATAATCAGGTAAACACAGCGCTCGCTAATTATTTATCAGTGGATAGATATGCTTCAACGCTACAACTTACAGGCGGCAATTATATGAATGACGGAATAAAACAGGCAGCCTCTACTACGCTCACTTTGACGGAAAACTCCGGAATGACTCAACAACAGATCAAAGACCAGTTTCAACAATATCTGGGTATCGAAGAGTATCATTTTATTGCGGATCCCATAGTTCCTTACGACAACATTCAGCATATTGATTGCTGGAGTAAACTTCTAGCACCCGACAAGGTATTGGTTGCACGGGTGCCGACGAATAATCCGAATTATAACAAGTTTGAAACTGCGGCAAACTATTTTGCTTCGCTAACATCCTCTTTGGGAACGCCCATGCAAGTCTTTAGAGTGGATGCGCCCGGAGCAACAAGTTCATCACCCAAAACCCCATACACAAATTCGTTGATATTAAATAATAAAGTCTTTGTGCCAATAGGAGGTAATTCGTATGATGCAGATGCTCTGCAAGTATATCAACAAGCCATGCCGGGCTATACCATTATTCCTATTACGCAACTATCAAGCGAACCCTGGGTCAACACCGACGCCCTGCACTGCCGCACGCACGAAATTGCAGACAGATGTATGCTCTATATCAAGCATCAGCCGCTGTTCGGTGAAATTGAAAATACGGGAAGCGTAACTTTCAATGCCGAAGTGTATTCGTATTGCGATAAACCCATCTACTCCGATTCGGTGTTAATCTATCTCAAACATAGCGGCGGTGCTTATCAAAAATACAACATGACCTATTCCGGTGATAATCAATGGAATGTAACTGTTACAGGGCTTCCGAGCGGATTGATAGAATATTACGTTTTCGCCGCCGATGAATCGGGAAGAAGATCTTGTCATCCTTACATCGGTGCGCCCGACCCGCACAAATTCACGCTTATCGGCGCTGCTCCGGACGTTCCGATCTTAGTATTGGATAAAACAAGTTCGTCGGTAACATCCGAAGGATTTGCAATCATTGAGGATTATATCACTGTCTCCAATGCCGGAACGGCGGATCTTACTTTTGAAATTACCAATATTGATTTTCATGAAATGCTGACCATCGCTCCGCTCAATGGTACCGTTCAACCCGGTGGCTCTCAAATAATTACACTGTCCTACAACTTTGCCGGTATCGAAAATGGCGAGTACACCGGAAGTTTCGACCTTTTAAGCAACGACCCGCTAAAACCGGTAACCGAGATTTCATTATCCGCCATTCAAAACGTTACCGACCTCATTCCTGTTTTGAGTTTGGATAAAACGAGTTCCGAAGTAACCTCCGAAGGAACGGAAATAATCGAAGATTTTATCACCGTGTCCAGCGTCGGCACTGCGGATCTCACCTTTGAAATCACCGAGATAGAGTTTCACGAGATGCTCACCGTCGCCCCACTGAACGGCACACTGCCACCCGGCGCCTCCCAAATCCTGACGTTGTCCTACGACTTTTCCAATGTAGAACAAGGCGAATACAGCGGAAGTTTCAAACTTTTAAGCAATGACCCGGAACAACCGGTAACCGAAATCGTACTCTATGCCTATCAAACGATTACAGGAATCGTTGACCCGAAAATGTCCGTTTTGTACATCTATCCCAACCCGGCTCAAAATGTTATTCATGTCTATTACAATGATGATAGCCCCATAAAAGCACACATCTACAATGTTTTAGGACAACAACTCAAAGAAACCACCCTCACCAAAGAGGTCAATACGATTGACATACAAGAACTGCCCGGCGGCGTCTATTTCCTCAAAATCGGAGGGAATGCTTTTAAATTTATAAAGCGATGAGCACTTTGGGAGGAGAGAGGATGTCTCAAAAGTGTTTTTTACCGCAAAGGCGCAAAGAAAATGCAACGGGCGCAAAGATTAAGTATCTTATTATCAATCCTTTGCGTACTTTGCGAAAAATCTTTGCGCCTTTGCGTTTAATTTTTTTGACTTATGAGACAGCCTCCTTATAAGCCATTGCGTGTTATTCCGAATGGAGCGAAGCGGAATGAGGAATCCGGCGCATTACGCGAACATGTCGCAAAACTTCGCAATTTGTCATACATTCATCCAAATTCTCTGCTGATACTATTGTTGCTGCTATGGTGGATTATCAACCTGTTACAGGCTACGTTCACCGAACTTGACGTGGACGAAGCCTACTATTGGGTCTATTCCAACCATCTGTCGTGGGGCTATTTCGACCATCCGCCGTTTATCGCCTGGCTTGTCCGTATGGGAACTGCCATCTTCGGTAAGACGACGCTCGGAGTGCGTTTTTTTGTTACGCTGTTGCAGCCGGTTTATTTGTATCTTTTCTGGAGGTTGCTAAACTCTGTCGAGAATGTCGTCATTGCGAGCGGAGCGAAGCAATCCAGTAACAACACCGTCATTCCTGCGAAAGCAGGAATCCTCTCAAATAACAGTGAGAACAAGGAGATTGCAGGTCAAGCCCGCAATGACGGAGCAGTACTCTTCTTCCTCCTCTGCGCCTCCATCCCCGTATTGCAGGTTTATGGTTTCATTGCTACGCCCGACGCTCCGTTGCTCTTTTCTACCGTACTGTTTCTGACGGCGTACCGCTCGTTTATGAACAAAAATACTGTTCTAACTGCCTGTTTCACAGGATTAACCATCGCCATGCTCATATACAGCAAATATCACGGTGTTTTGGTCTTCTCGTTGGTCATGCTGCCCGACATTGTGAAATTGTTGCGGAATCCACGTTTTTACCTTATTGCTTTGGTTGCGGCGGCGTTGCTATTACCGCACTTTATGTGGCTGTATGATCACAATTTTGATACTTTCCGTTTTCATGTTTTAGAAAGAGGACAGGGTAGATTCTTGATATTCAATCTAATAGAATATTTTTATAATACGATACTGTGCTACCATCCGTTTTTATTTCTGCTATTTATCGTTGCGTTAATTCGGCGCAAGCCGGCAGACAGGTTTGAACGCAGTCTCTATTTTATGACGCTCGGTTTCTACCTCTTCTTTCTGATTTCTATCCGAAAAACGGCAACTCAGCCGCAATGGTTGCTTCCGACGGCGTTGTGCATCTGCTATATCCTGTTCCAATACCTTAAAGATAAACCGAAAACGACCAAAGTCGTGCGCATCTTCGCTTATATCACTATTGCCGGCTATATGGTCGCACGTGTTTTTTTGGTCGCGGGGAGTTTTACGCAGATTGACTTTCTCTTTTTTCAAGAGAAGGAAAATAATCGCCGCATCGCTCAGGCAGTAGGCGATTATCCGGTAATCTTTCAGCCGTCTTATAAGAAACCATCAGTCTATATGTTTTATAATGAGCAACTTGCTACGACGCAACTGAGTGTCTATTCTCGTTCCAACCAATATAAATATTTGGACTACGACGACCGCATAGCAGGAAAAACCGTCGCCTTAGAATCACCGGACGGCGCTCACATCGTGCCTTTGGCGGACGGACGGGAGTTCCGGTTCGACTACTACGAAAACTATCTTCCGGTGCGCCGCATGACCGCCGAATTTATCAACCTCCCCGAAAACCTGCCCGCCAATGAACCGACACAGATACAAGTCAAACTTACCAATCCGTACCAATACCATATTATTATAGGGAACGAAAAAGAGGTGGCACGCATTCGTTTTGTCTTGAAACAAGGGAGAAAAATCATGTATGACGCTGTTCCTCAAATAAATAGCACGGTTGTGAAAGCGGGGGAGAGCGTTATTATTGACATGGACGTCGAAATGCCTGAGGCGTCGGGCAAGTGCGATGCTTATATTTGTGTTCAGCAGCCGGGGTTATATTATACTGGCAATAGTAATGTCCCCATCCCAATAAAAATATATTATCGTCATGAATGAACAATTTATCTATTACATCTGGCAGAACCGGTTGATTACCGGCGATTTAACCCTGACAAGCGGGGAGCAGTTGCAGATCATTCATCCCGGCACACGCAATCTGGAATCAGGTCCCGACTTTTTCAACGCCCGTCTCAAAATCGGCGCTACCGAATGGGCGGGAAATGTCGAACTGCACCTGAAATCGTCAGACTGGACGTTGCACAAACACCACGAAGACAGAAACTACGACGCTATCATCTTGCACGTCGTCGTCCAAGACAATGCGCCGGTGCGTTACAGCAACAACCAACCCGTTCCGACATTGGAAATAGCCGACAAGTTCGACCTCAAACTGTTAGAGCGTTATGAACGGATGATCGCAGGAAAAGGCTTTGTCCCGTGCGCCGACTCGGTCGCTTCCTGTGATGATTTCGTGGTGTTGAGTTGGTTGGAAAATATCGCCGCCGAACGTCTTATCAAACGCCAAAAAGAGATAGAAGCGCTGTTGGAACGTACCAAAAACGACTGGGATACAAGTTTTTACATTCGGTTTTGCCGAAATTTCGGTTTCAAGGTCAACGCCGAGCCTTTTGAACTACTTGGCAGAACGCTACCGTTGCTCACGCTGCTGAAACACGCTGACAACCGTTCCTACATAGAAGCCATCCTCTACGGCATGGCAGGATTGTTGGACGAAGACTTCGAGGACGAATACCCGCAAGCGCTACAAAAAGATTTCGACTTCTTCCGCAAAAAATACACGCTGACGCCGATGGAAAAACATCTGTGGAAGTTTATGCGCACCCATCCGGGAAATTTCCCGACCGTTCGCTTGTCGCAACTCGCCGAAATTGTACGGAACGGCGGCATCAGATTCTCCGAAATATTGAAAGTTTCCGACATTAGCCAACTGAAATCCATGTTTCAGGTCAAGGCGTCACCCTACTGGGAAAATCATTACCGTTTCGGGAAACCCTCCCCAAAAAGAGAAAAAAACCTCGGCGACGACGCCATCAACCTGCTGCTTATCAACACTATAATCCCGTTTATCTTTGTTTATGGACGTGTTCACCGAGAGTTGTCATATTGCGAAAACGCCATTCGTTTTTTCCAACAACTGCCTCCCGAAGAGAACGTCATCACTCGCCACTGGGAGCAAAGCGGCGTCAAGGCAGCCAACGCCATGGAGTCGCAAGCGCTCATCCACCTGAAACAGAATTACTGTGCCGCAAAAAAATGTTTGCAGTGCAGGATTGGGGATTATTTGCTGAGGTCGTCGTGAAGAGTGAAATCAATACAGCAACCCGAACAGCCATAACGGAATACGATTGCCCCAGCCTATTTCGGTCTCGTCCACGGCAAGGTACGAATAGGGTTGTCGTATGTGTTTTAATTGTTTTTTTCTTACTGTTACATATATTGATAATATAAAATTGCCATTTTCTTCTCAGTATCAACTACGAATACTTTATAATCTCTAGGATCATGGGTGCTTAATGGTTCATAAATGTAATAACCTGTATCTACATTAAAATATTCTTTGGGGATTTCATTAAATGTCATTAATTTACTGTCTTTCTCTGAAATTGGCAATGGTTTAAGAGCAAAACTTTTTAGGTAATCAATGTTCTCCTGTGTTAACTTGTTGAATTTGTAAATAACAAGAGCCTGACCGTCTCCATTAGGACACCAAAGGTAAGATTTTTTTTGTCATTTTATCTTTTTTACCACAAAGGGCGCAAAGGTTTTTCACAAAGGGCGCAAAAAGTTGATAACGGCGTTACCCTTTGCGTCCTTTGCGCTTTCATTGCGCACCTTGCGGCTAAAAAGGCTTTTGCCCTCCTACGAAAACTTTTTTGACTTGACTTTTTTTAGAATTTACATCCTACAGAGAGGTAAAGGTTACCGTTTATGTTTCTATAGTCATCTAAGAAATCTATATTCAATAAACCATAATCGTAACCGATTTTTACGCCGATTCTTCCAAGTTCAACGCCAAAAGCAACGCCAATACCCAAGTCAAATGCCTTGCAATATCCTTTTTTAGGATCGCCAAAATAATCTCCCGCGCCTCCTAATAGCCCGTCAGCCTCAGCTTCCATTTTACCGCCAATTCCGTATGCAAAGTATGGTCCGAGTTCGGGAACTAATTTTACCAAACCCACATCAAACTTGTAAGCCAGATGGATTGGAAGTTGCACATAATAGGCGTTGCCGGTAACTTTAACGACGGGAAGACCGTACAAACTCACTTCCCCTTTGAATCCCTTTCGGGTCAATTCTAAGCCGGAAACCAAAAACAGTTCGTCGTTGAAGCCATAATCTACCGTTACTCCGGCATGAAAACCACTCTTTCCCATGATACCACCCGTCCCACCTCCGAGAATGGTAGAAAAATTACCGCCAAGTTTGACGCCAAATAGCATCTCTCGTTGCGCAAAAGCGCTTCCTACTGTAAATGTTAATACTGCTGCTAATAATAGTTTTTTCATATTATTATTTTAATAATTACGAGGGCAAAGGTACGGATTTTTTATCATTTTATATTTTTTACGCAAAAATCACTATCTTTGCACCATCTTTAAAATATTATACTAATGAAAAAAAATTTATTATGTATGCTCATCGCAGGCTTGGCAATGTCTGCTGTAGCACAGGTTGAAGTCAGATTATGGCAATCCGCAGGTGTTTCACAAAGTTATGACCGGCAGACGCAAGGCTCGGTTTACCCGATGACCCAACGGCACGACGACGGCTTTATCGGCTGTACATGGACAAATGATGATAATCTTCCATTTGAAGGAACCTATAGTAGCACTCCGTTGAGAGGCGTCGGCTACTCTTATTCCACGGATGGAGGAGAAACTTGGAGTTGGGATGAGTATGATCCGGAAAACCAGGAAAATAGAGTAGGCGGAATCCCGCTCTATTGGCCCTCGTATGCACAATGGGGCGCTAACGGCGAAGCCATCCTTGCCCGAAGTTATGACTCTTATGTATATAATGACGTACAAATTTTAGACGGTCTCGTATTATTGACCCGTGAAGACAAAGGGCAAGGCGAATGGACAATTACGCCCGTTCCCTATCCTGCTGATGCTAACCCACATCACTTTATGGCATGGGCTTCCATGACCACCAGCGGAACAAATCATCAATATATCCATATCGTAACTCCTATGAGTAACTCGGATATACCAAATGTGCTATATCATGGATACGGCACCCCAATGCTTTATTTTAGAACACAGGATGGAAGCACCTGGGACATTGAATCGCAAATAGTCCCCGAAATGGTAGGAGAAACATGGGACCAAGAGTCTTATTATGCAGACGGAACAAGCTGGGCCGTGCGTGGAAATACCGTGGCATGTTCTTTTATACGGATGGGAGATCACGGGTATGTGTTAAAATCACCGGATAACGGGGATACGTGGGAGTGTATCAAATTTTTTGACACCCCTGTCCGCAATGATGTAACGCCCGACATGTATGCCGATACCGTCTATATCCCTCAACAAGGATGTATCGCTTTGGATAACGATGGGAAAATCCATGTTGCCTTTTCGGCGATAATGGCGATGAATACCGATAATGGATTTAACTATTTTTGGGGAATGTTCACCTCTTTCCTCTCTTACTGGAGTGAAGATATGACGCCGATTAACGGATCTACCGATTTTGTCCGCCATGAGATATATCCTTTATTGGAAAACTATTTCGACTGGGATCTATCGCATGATAATCAATGGTATGTGATTTCTACCTATCCCACATGGCCCATTGTCGGATATTTTACACCACTACATGATGAACACTATTATTCGATGGTAGAAGATGCCATTTCTTGGGCTGGAACAAGTTATGGTCAAGCCGGCATGTTCTCATTCCCTCAAATGACATTTGACGCAGACAACAACGTGCGATTGGCTTATCTCGGATTGTTGGATGGCGGGGATAAAAACAGTCGCTGGCTCCGTCATCCCTTTTATACCGTCTCTTACAATGGCGGAATGACCTGGACAAAGACAGAACATCTTGTAAATTACGCTACATATATTGATCAGGAATTTGCCTATCTGACCTTAGCCGGCTTCGAAGACAACAAAATGTATCTGATGGCGCAAACGGATCCTTACCCGGGCATTTACACAGTTGTTGGCGGAACGCCTGATCATGGTGAGGTAGATAACAATTACACCTTTTTCACTGTTGAAGGCGTACCGCCGCCACCACCGGTTTGTGACCCCGTAACCGATGCCACAGTAATTATCGAAGATGGCTGTACACCGGCAACCATCACCTGGACGCCTGTGGACGGCGCCGTAGCGTATGAAATCAGAAGAAACAACGTTACATTAGACAAAGTTACCGCTCCGCCCTATACCGACAACTTCAACTTTATCAACGGAACAACCTATACGTGGAGCATTAAAACCATCTGCGAAGAGAATACATCATGGTTTGTCTCCGTCTCCGCAACCGCCGACTGCACAGGCATCAACGAACTCGCCAACAGCGTTGTCATCTACCCCAACCCCTCCAATACCTCGGTAACCATCGCTGCCAAAAACTTCGCCAAAGCAGAAGTTTACAACACCATCGGACAGATGATAACAACAACAACCGACAACGTCGTTGACGTATCTGCTTATAACACAGGCATCTATCTCTTCAAAGTCTATGACGCTAACGGAAACAGCGTTACCAAACGGGTGATGGTGGCGAGGTAAGTTACATGATTTTAAAGCCGCTTTAGTATTTCGGTAACTTGTTCTATGGAGAGGTTCGTGATGGTAGCGATGGTGGAGATGGGGATTCCTGCGCTGTGGGAGTTGATTACTAACTGATATCGTTCTTCGGCTTTGCCTTGGGCTTTTCCTTTTTCGAGTCCTTTCCGCAATGCTTCGTTGATAACGCTTCGCTCGGTTATGGCGTCAATTTTCCACTTGTCGTAGGCGTCTAACTGATCTTTTGTGTAGGCAGCCGTTTCCATATAACTGACTGCTTCGCGGGTGTATTCGTTCTCCAATAACTCTTCGGGAACTTCGCTTGCACTTTCGTTAACTTCGGTCAGAAAACGAAGCCATAACTCGTGCAATTTTTTCTCTGCACGCCCTTGCGGTTTAAACTTCGGCAGTTCGACAAAGAGAAATTCCAAACCCTTAATCTGTTTTTCGGTATCTTTTATATTGACTATCTTGTAGTAATGGTAATACTCGTTTTCCATCTCCGGCGATTTCTCAAACTTGTTATTTACAAAACTCAAAGCATATACAGGTTGTAGCAATTCGAAATCTTGTGCCTTATCCAACTGCTTAATGTACGCTTTCGAGGCGTTGAGCAATACGCGACTTTTGAAACTTTCCGACCAGTACATCTGCATTTCTACAATAAATTGCCGCCCATCTTCATCAATGCAACGCACATCAACGCTTGTGTTACGCAATATATCTGTCAATTCGGGTACCAATTCGCCCGATTTATATTCAAGGCTGACTATTGGCTTTTCCAACGGCAACATGCTGTTAATCAAACTCATACAAAGATGCTTGTGCTCGCCGAACACGCGCTTAAACGTTAAATCATTCTTCGGGTCAAGATAATGTGCCATAACTTTTTTTTAAACGCGGCAAAGGTAAGATTTTTTTAGATTATAGTACGCAAAAAAATCATACTCCAGCACCTTCGATATATTCAAAAGCAACGCCGTATCTATATGATCCCGTTTCAAAGTCATGCACAGGGAGCCATGGGAATAAACTGTTTTCTCGGCAAGCCATGAGATGGAGCGCTCCTGTCTTTTCAACTCCCGAAGAATCAGTTCCCCGATGGGCACTCTTTCGGCGTCTATGACTTCTTCGGTGGGCGTTTTTACGGCAATGCCCGGCAACTGCTCTCGTAAAAAAGCGGAATAACGCGCAAAAAAATCATATTTCAGCACCTTGGATATACTCCAAAGCAACGCCGAATCTATATGATTCCGCTTTAAAATCTTGCAAACGGCGCTGTAGTGATCTTCCGCGTCTCTGCCGGAGTAATCCACTTTCCGGGCAAGCCATGCAATAGGGCGCTCCTGCGCTTTCAACTCCTGACGAATCAGGGAACCAATGGGTAGATATTTCTTCATAAAAAAGGGTATTAAGTCGTTTTATAAATGATTCTATTTCTGTTACGACGATTTCCCCAATAAAAAAGGGATAAACCTCCGCTCAAAATTAGTGTGTAAAGGCACGACCAAGAGCCTTGCGCAACCAAAAGAAACAAAAGAGACACTCCCGCCACCATGATGTATTCATAGCATGCTTACGTCCTCGCGCATAAATTGGTCGTTTCTTACACAAGAGATAATCGTCAATACATAATTTACGTCATCGTTATTATTATTTTAAAATTACGAGGGCAAAGGTACGGATTTTTTGTCATTTTATCTTTTTTACCACAAAGTATCACAAAGGATATTCACAAAGTATCACAAAGAATTGTTATACAGCATATTGTATTTGTGAACCTTTGTGTGTACTTCGTGCTCTTTGTGGTTAAAAAGACATACCTGTCCAATCTTTTAAATAAAGAAGCCTTTGTGTTTTCGTAATTTATTGATAATCAG
>Ga0099364_10000518_pt1 | contig 64924 bp, 62 predicted proteins | sample TergutTh196P3_FD_73070 | JGI IMG/M metagenome (GOLD analysis project Ga0099364, IMG submission 73070) | Microcerotermes parvus P3 segment gut microbial communities from Pointe-Noire, Republic of the Congo - Th196 P3 | ecosystem: Host-associated > Arthropoda: Insects > Digestive system > Gut ... | reverse complement strand
AAGGCCCCTTGCAGACGACGAGGTGGATAGGCCGGGGGTGCAAGCGCAGCAATGCGCTCAGCTGACCGGCACTAATAGGCCGAATGCTTATCTAAAACCCGGGAAGCAGCCCTAAAGCTTGGCGCAAAATGCGCCGGCGCCAAGGGCAGCTAAATCCCGGCTAGGAGGACGCAAGCGTCCTCCGGCATAATTTGGCGGGTGGGGAAGGTTTTCGTTTTCGGTTTTGAGGGTATGAACTACAAGATGATTGGCCCAGTGGCTCAGTTGGTTAGAGCGCCGCCCTGTCACGGCGGAGGTCGTGGGTTCGAGTCCCATCTGGGTCGTAAAAACTAAAGAATTTGATGAATTATGGATGGATTCCCGAGCGGCCAAAGGGGGCAGACTGTAAATCTGTTGACAACGTCTTCGAAGGTTCGAATCCTTCTCCATCCAGAGAAGAACGGAACATTTCTCAATCACAAGAATACAATATTCTTGCTGAGGAAGCATTAACTTAATCTTCCTCAAATATCGCGGGGTGGAGCAGTCTGGAAGCTCGTTGGGCTCATAACCCAAAGGTCGTAGGTTCAAATCCTACCCCCGCTATTTTGACTCGCATTAGGGCGAAAAGCCCTCCGTGTCCATCTCGTTATCTAGGAGAAGACACTTTATGAAGGGCTATTACCCTATGGGATGATGAATGGCCCAATACCATGCCCAGATAGCTCAGTTGGTAGAGCAACGGACTGAAAATCCGTGTGTCGCTGGTTCGATTCCGGCTCTGGGCATATTTTTTTGCCCGAATATTATCCGTGCATTCACCGGCATATGGGCAACCACAGCAACTACTTCCCCCTTTCTTCTTTTTACGGACAATCCATATAACCGCTGACAAAACCGCAATGGCTATAACGCCAACTACAACAAAATCTATAACTCCCATATCTTCACCCCAGTAAACTCCCAATTTGATATACAAGGAACGCAACAAGCCATGCAAACGCTGTTTGGTAAATCACGATAAAAAGCATACCCCTAAGACTGCCAATTTCACGCCGTACTGCCGCCACAGCCGCCACGCAAGGCGTATACAGCAATGTAAATATAAGGAAGCTAAAAGCGGCAAGGGGCGAAAATAATGTATGCAGTATATCGCCTAACTCCGTAATGCTTGCGCCCGTTAAAACCGCTAACGTGCTGATGACCGCTTCTTTTGCCAAAAAGCCAGTAATAAGCCCTGTTGATACACGCCAGTCCGAAAAGCCGAGCGGCGAGAATATAACGCCAAGCCCCTGCCCGATAATGGCTAACATACTCTCAGCACTATCGGTTACATAGTTAAAGCGAATGTCAAAGGATTGCAAAAACCAAATCGCAACGGTTGCAATAAAAATTATGGTGCAAGCCCTCTGGATAAAATCCTTTGCCTTATCCCACAAGAGCAACAACACGGTTTTTATAGAGGGAAAGCGGTAGTTTGGCAATTCCATTACAAAGGGAACAGGCACACCTTTATAAACATTCTTTTTCATAAGAAGCCCCGATAAAACACCTAACAGTATGCCTATCATATAAAGGCTTATCATAACCAATGCCTGATGCCTTGGGAAAAATGCGGCGGTTATCAATGCGTATATGGGAATTTTTGCACTGCAACTCATAAACGGCGTTAGAAAAATGGTCAGCTTTCTATCCCGTTCGCTTGCTAATGTCCGGGTAGCCATAACCGCGGGAACGGTACAGCCAAAACCCATCAGCATAGGCACAAAGCTACGCCCGGACAATCCGATTTTACGCAAAGGCTTATCCATGACATAAGCTACCCTCGCCATATACCCGCTATCCTCAAGCATAGACAGAAAGAAGAAAAGCGTTATAATAATCGGTATAAAGCTAATAACCGCACCGACACCCGCAAAAATGCCGTCAATAATCAACGCCTGTAAAATATCGTTAAGCCCGAAAGATTCAAACAATCCTTCAATCACACCGCTTAACTCTTCTATTCCCCATTCAGTTAATTCACTAAGCGGCGTTCCGATAACGCCAAAGGTTAGCCAAAACACCCCAAACATAATCCCTAAAAATGCAGGGAAAGCCAAAAACTTATGGGTTAAAATTGAATCCAATTTAACGCTTCGCCGATACTCGCGGCTTTCTTTTACCTTAACAACGCATTTTCCGCAGGCATCTTCGATAAACTGATACCTCATGTCCGCCAAAGCCGCTTCTCTGTCGGTTGTTAATTCGGATTCCATCTCTTTTACGGCGTGTTCGATTGATTCCGCTTCATGTGCGGAAAGCTGTAAACATTCCAACATCGGGTCATCGCCCTCAACCAGTTTAGAAGCGGCGAACCGTGCAGGAATACCCTGCCGCCCTGCGTGGTCTTCGATAAGATGCGTTATAGCGTGAATGGCTCTATGTACCGCACCTGTACAAAAATCATTATGTTCAGGCTTTTTCCTGTTTTGGGCAGTTTCAACGGCTTGTTCCACAAGCTCCGTAAGGCCGTGCTTTTTAGTTGCCGATATGGGTACAATCGGTATGCCGAGAATCTCTCTCAAGCCGATAATGTCAATGCTTCCATTGTTGGCTTGCACTTCGTCCATCATGTTCAGCGCAAGCACCATCGGAATTTGCAGCTCGATAAGCTGTAGCGTTAAATACAAATTGCGTTCGATATTTGTAGCGTCAACAATGTTGATTATGCCATCGGGCTTTTGTTTAAGCAGAAAATCGCGGGTAACAATTTCCTCGCTTGAATAGGGAGAAAGCGAGTATATCCCCGGCAAATCAACAATGGATAAATCCGCACGTCCTGTAATACTCCCGACTTTTTGCTCGACTGTTACGCCGGGGAAGTTACCCACACGCTGATTAGAGCCTGTAAGCTGATTAAAAAGCGTGGTTTTGCCGCTGTTTTGGTTTCCGACAAGAGCGAATATCATTCGTTTGCCTCCTCTACTTCGATTTTTTCTGCGTCCTCTAAGCGCAGAGAAAGAATGTATCCCCGTAGCAATAACTCAATCGGGTCACCCAATGGCGCGGCTTTTTTTACGGTAATAAAAGTTCTGGGCGTGATTCCCATTTCCAGTAAACGCCGTCTAAGCGCTTTTTCCCCACCTACGGATATGACGCGGCCGCTTTTCCCGACCCTCAAATCTTTTAAGGTCATTTAAGATTGCCTCCTTAATTGCAGTTTATTCGATCGGTTAGCCGTGGCTAACTGCATATAAGGTTAGCACAGGCTAACTCAAATGTCAAGAGGTAATTCATAATTTTTGAAAATATTTATATTTTTACTATATGCTGACTTATGGTTGATTACCCATACAGCCTTATGGTATAATGACTAATCAGCAGGAAAACAAGCGACCTGCAAAAAACGACTGCAAGCAGTCGAGCGGCATTTGTTTTTACCCACCATGTTCTTTATGGTGTTTTATTCAACGATTGACCGCAGGTCAAGAGTTGCTGTTATGGTATACTGACGATCGGCTTTTGAATGGATTTACTTTGCTCGTGCGTGTGGATCAATATCGGTTAGCCTTTGGCAACCGCAAGAGAGGCTAAAAGATGGTTGTGAGCGAATCAAGGGAAAATTACCTGGAGACGATTTTTGTTTTAAGCCAAGACAAAAAGCAAATCCGCTCCATCGACATAGTGAATGAGCTTGAATTTAGCAAGCCAAGTGTAAGCAGGGCGATTAAAGGTTTGCGGAAAGAAGGCTTCATTGAAGTAGACCCAAGCGGATATATAACCTTAACCGATGAAGGTTTGGCAATCGCAAAATCTATGTACGAACGCCACGTCCTTATTTCCGATTGGCTTATATATTTAGGTGTTGATAAAAAAACCGCCGTACAAGATGCTTGCAGAATCGAGCATACTATGAGCGAACAAAGCTTTAACGCCATCAAAAATCAAATTGAGGAATGGAAGCGGAGCATTGGTATTATTTAAGGGGGAATACTGTATAGAATCAGGAGATAAATATGTCAAAACCTAAAGCACGCCTTCACCTATCGGCTTTCTTAATGACAATGCTCTTAGCATTTTTAGCCTTTTCGCAAACTTTCGCGTCCGCAACGGATTCTTCCGAGGAAAAATCCGTGGCAGAATCCATGGCAATAGCCATGGCAATAGCCGCGGCAGAATCCGCAGAATCTTTTACACTCACGATTATCCATGTTAATGACCGCCACGGCAGAATGGATTTAGACCCATACATATCACAGATGATGAAAGATTTGCAAAGAGACGGCAAACACGTTTTGCTGTTAGATGGCGGCGATACATTGCATGGGCTGGTTACGGCGAACTTGACAAAAGGTGAATCGATGGCCAAGCTGATGAACGAAGTGGGTTATCATGCAATGGTTGCCGGAAACCATGATTTTGCCTACGGTGTTGACAGGCTGCTTTTACTGGCTGAGATGATGGATTTCCCGCTGCTTGCTGCTAATGTAACCAAAAATGGAGTTAATTTATTTAAATCGTATGAGATATTTGAGATGGGCGGCTTTAAAGTTGGCGTATTTGGCATTGCTACGCCGGAAACGCTAACGGCAACAGACCCAAGGATAGTTAGGGGCATTCAATTTGAAGACCCAGCCAAAACTGCCGTTTTAATGGCCGAAACGCTAAAATCAGCTGGCTGTGACTTAGTCATTGCGTTAGCACATCTTGGCACAAATGAAAGCTCTCTGCTTTCGCTTCCCGGCATTGATGTTATTATCGGCGGCCACAGCCATGAGAAGCTTTCTTCCGGCCACATGGCGGGCAATGCCTTAATCGCCCAGGCTGGCGAATACGCGCAAAATATTGGCGTGGTTGAAATCAGCATTAATGGGAGCGTTATTACCAAAAAGGCATATTTAACTAATGTAAATGATGGATTAATCGCTGATGAAGCGATTTTAAATGTTATTACCGGAATAGAAAAATCATTGGAAAATATTACCAGCCAAATAGTTGGCCATACGCCATTTTTGCTTGAGGGCGAAAGGGATGATATAAGGAAGCGCGACACCAATCTTGCCAACCTGATTACTGACTCGATGCGCTGGGCAACCAACGCTGACATTGCCCTTATTGGCGGGGGAAGCATCCGCGCTAGCATCCCAGCCGGGGACATTACGATGGGTTCTGTGCTGACCACCCTGCCTTTTTCCAACCCGCTGGTAACGATGGAATTAAGCGGTGCATTAATCCTTGAAGCATTGGAACACGGCGTTAGCCGATATCCCGAACCGGAAGGGCTATATTTACAAGTATCGGGATTATTGGTTGAGTTTGACGCGAGTTACCCTGCCGGAAGCAGGATTTTAAGCGTAAATCTGCCGAACGGCAATGCCTTGGCCATGAATGAGGTTTACACCGTGGCAATGCTTGAGTTCTTGGCAGTTGGCGGCGACGGTTATACGATGTTCCTTAATGGTATGCCAATATATTACGGCGGTGATGCGGAAGCTTTTATTGCTTACCTTGGGACAAGCCCCTCTATAAATGCCGAAGCAGAAAGCCGGGTTAAACCTACTGGGCAAGAGGTAAATTTTTACATTGTCAAACCACATGATAACTTATCAAAGATTGCCGATATGTATGGAACGACTTGGCGCGAGCTTCAAAGGCTTAATCAGATAAAGAATCCCGATCTTATTTATGTTGGCCAGAAGATTATTTTCCAGTAACCCCCTATTGATTTTACCCTCCGAAATTGTCAAAATAAAGCTATCAATTTGGAGGGAGTTACATATGAAAATCTACAAAATTTACAGCTTATTAGGGTTATGTTATGTTTACAGCATGAACCCGGTCGAACATGAATTAATGGAAGAAGTAAGAATCCGCTTGTCAGACGGATTCAAAGAAACTGTCCGTGATTGCGGCAAACGGGGCATTGAAGGCCCAAGCGGCTTTATCGCAACTATGTTTTCCGGCCCAGACCCCATGATTTATGAACATACAAAAGACGGCGGGCGGTTTTTCACTTTTGAGCTTGCATAGGTTGCTTTTTTCTTCCATCTATAGTATTTTAGATGGAGCATGAAAAATACGACAAATTTTTACTTTGCATTCCATCAGACAATCCCGGTCATGCTGGGGTACATATTTTTAGGCACAGCTTTTGGCCTATTATTAAACGATGCCGGTTATCATTTTCTTTGGGCTTTGCTAATCAGCATTGTTGTTTATGCCGGAAGTATGCAGTTTGTGATGGTGACACTCCTTGCCGGGGGTGCTGGCCTTATTTATACTGCGCTGATGACCTTGTTTGTCAATGGCCGCCATATCTTTTACGGACTTTCTTTGGTTGAAAAATTCCGGCACATGGGTAAAAGCTATCCCTATATGATTTTTTCTTTAACTGATGAAACATATTCGCTTTTGTGCCGGACAAAGATACCCAACGGCTTTAATGAAAAGAAAATCATGCTGTACATCAGTTTTTTGCACCATAGCTATTGGGTGCTTGGCTCTTTGCTTGGCGGATTGGCCGGGCAGATGATTAATTTTAACACCAAGGGAATCGAATTTTCAATGACGGCGCTTTTTATCGCGATTGTTGTTGAGCAATGGAAAGAAAAAAGCAACCGTTTACCTGCCTGTGCCGGAGCGGTTTCCTCGCTGATATTCTTACTGGCATTAGGGCCTGACCGCTTTATCATGCCCGCGCTTTTATTATCTGTTTGTGCCATTTTATTTATGAAAAAATACCGCATTTTAAGTGAGGGGGTATAAAATGATTAATGTAGGACACTCACTTTTAATTATCGCTGTTGTTGCCATCTGCACTATTTTGCTGCGGGCAACGCCATTTTTGATATTTGGCAGCCGGAAAAAAATACCGCCCTTTATTGGTTACTTGGGGAAATTCCTGCCCCCGGCCATTATGATGACGCTAGTGTTTTATTGCTTGCGCAACATTGAATTTCTTAAAGGCAGCTTTGGCATACCGGAAATAATCGCGTCCGCCCTTGTGATAATCCTGCATTCATGGAAGAAAAATATTTTGCTGACCGTAGCCGCCAGCACCATCTGCTATATGATTATGGTGCAATGTCGATACTGACGTATCGACTTATAAAAATGCTTCGCATTTTCCCTTGAAAGGGTTAAATTGGCTCGTGCGTGTGTATTTATGGTGCAATTGCTTGACATATATTGGCCAATGCTATAAATTAGATATAGGTGAGCTGGGTATTTAGGCGGCTCATGTGAGGTTGATAGATGTCAGACAGTTTATATGGCCGTTTGCTTAAGTTAAGCGAAAGCGATTTATATTCTTTTCATATGCCAGGGCATAAGCGGCTCTGGAGTCCCAAGGAACATGAATTATACCCTAGAGGATTTTATTCTTTTGATGTAAGTGAAATTTCCGGCTTCGATAATCTGCATTTTCCCCAAGATATCTTAAAGGACGCGCAGGAAAAAGCGGCCGCGATTTATCATGCTGACGAAACATTTTATCTTATTAATGGAAGCACCGCCGGGATTTTGAGTGCTGTTTCCGCGATTGATAAGACAAGAAAATTATTAATATCCCGCCATAGCCATTTTTCGGTTTACCACGCGGCTTATCTAAATGATATCCAGCCAGTATATATTTATCCAGAATACGACAAAGAAACTGGCTTAATCCGGGGGATTACAGCAGACCAAGTCGCGAAAAAACTAAAAGAAGAACCGGACATCGGCACAGTTTTGATTACATCGCCTACCTATGAGGGAGCAATAAGCGATGTCTACGGAATTGCCAATACCGTCCATGAGCATGGAGCGTTGTTAATTGTTGACCAGGCCCATGGGGCGCATTTTGGCTTCCACCCGGCTTTTCCTGAAAGCGCGGTCAAACAAGGGGCTGACATTGTCATTCACAGCTTGCACAAAACCTTGCCCGCCTTGACCCAGACGGCTTTGCTTCATGTAAGCGGAAACCGCGTCAACCGCCGCAAGCTTAAAAGATTTTTACGGATTTATCAATCAAGCAGCCCATCATACCCGCTAATGGCTGGGATCGAGGCTTGCCTTGATTTTGTCAAGGATAAAGGTGAAGCTGCGCTTGGAAAAATGCTGGAACTGCGGGAAGGACTGACCGACCGGGTCAGTCAATTGAGCCAATTTTATATCCTGCCCAGCTCGTCCCAGAATTTTATTTCATTTAGCAGTCAAGAAAGCATGAAACCCGAAAATAATGATTGCTGCAATAATGCTGACCGCAATTTCAAGGTGAACCTAATCGACCCTTGCAAAATCATCATTGTCACCAAAACCATCAGCGGGAAAAAATTGGCGGCAATTTTACGGGAAGATTACCTTTTGGAAATGGAAATGGCTGCCGATAATTATGTTATAGCAATCATTACGATGGCAGATAGCTTAGAGGGAATTATGCGCTTATCCGACGCGCTGATTGAGATTGAAGCCAAGCTCCCTTTAGCAAGGGAAGAAAAGCGCGATAAATTTAGTGTGCCATATGCGCAGCCATTTGCACCGCCACCTGCACCGGAAATAGTTACAACGATAAAAGAAGCATATGATGGGGAAGCGGCCGAAGTTTTGCTTGCTGATGCTTTAGGTAAGGTTGCCAGCGAATTTGCTTTTCTTTATCCCCCCGGCATTCCGTTAATCGTGCCTGGTGAAAAGCTTAACCGCGATATCATTAAAATGGTTAAAGAACAAGGAGACAGCTTTTGGATATTAAGGTAAACCAAGTTAGCCAGCCTGCGCAAGTCGATTATAAGGCGCAAACTCAAGCAACAGACGGCTCGTTTAAGTTCACTCTTGCAAGCCACGTCAGTGAAAGTGAGCTTGCTTTTAAATTAACCAGCTTGATGGAGCAAATAACCGGGCAAGGCCAGCTTCTTGCAAAAAAGCGCGATATTAGGGATATGAAGCGTTACCGTGGTTTGATAAAAGAATTTATGAATGAAATCATAAGCCGCTCCCACGAATTTACCCGCGAAAACTATCTTGACCGCCGCGGAAGACATCGCGTTTACGGCATTGTCCGCCTGGTTGATGAAACGCTTGACGAACTGGCTAGGGAATTAGTAAAGGACGAGCATGACCATCTTAGCATTTTAAATAAAATCGGCGAAATCCGCGGAATATTGCTTGATATTTTTACTTGATCCAGACGTGCTAATGAAAAGAAAGACGACAGGAGTATCTTTATGGCAAATTTTAATGATATCATTGGGCAGGAAAAGTTAAAAGAACATCTTATTTCCGCTATTTTGACAAGCAATATTTCCCATGCCTATATCATCAGCGGTGAGCGGAGCATGGGCAAAGAATTTATTGCCAAGATATTTGCAACGTCCATTCAATGCGAAAACCCGGTTGAAGCCCAGCCCTGCAACCAATGCCATTCATGCTGTCAAGCCGTGACGGACAACCATCCCGATATTATTTTTTTGACCCATGAAAAGCCGGGCATAATCAGCGTTGATGATATCCGCAGCCAAATAAACTCCGACATTGGCATTAAGCCTTATCAAAGTGAGAAAAAAATATACGTCATCAGCGAAGCGGAAAAAATGACGCCGCAAGCCCAGAATGCCCTGCTAAAAACCTTTGAAGAACCGCCGGCTTATGCCATCATTATCTTGCTGACAGCAAACGCCGAAGCATTGCTTCCGACCATTTTAAGCCGGGCGATTATCCTAAACATGAAACCAGTGCCTGACGATATGGTAAAGGAATATTTAATGAAAGTAATGGAGATACCGGATTATAAGGCTGATATCTGCGTGGCTTTTGCCCGCGGCAATATTGGGAAAGCCAGGCTGCTTGCCGTAAGTGAAGAATTTGAAAAGGTAAAAGACCAGGCTTTATCGCTGTTAAAAAATATCGGCGGAATGGAAATAAATGAAATTATTGCCGCGATTAAAATGATTAACGAATACAAGTTTGATGTTGGCGATTATCTTGATATTTTGTCAATCTGGTACAGAGATGTGCTTTTATTTAAAGCAACCCGCGATTTGAGCCACTTGATTTTTAAAGAAGAATATCATTATATTAAACGTGTCGCTGATACCTGCGCTTATGAGGGCATTGAGGAAGTGATAGAAGCATTGGAAAAAGCCAAAATAAGGCTTAAGGCAAACGTTAATTTTGAGCTGACTCTTGAGTTATTGCTCTTAACGATAAAAGAAAGTGAGAAATGAAATCGAATCTTTGATTCAAATCGAATCTTTGATTCAAATCGAATCTTTGATTCAAATCGAATCTTTGATTCAAATCGAATCTTTGATTCGAGGAGATTTGAGCAAAGCTCAAAGTCTCCGGGCTTTTGAAAGGAGCAAGGAAATGGCTAAAGTAATAGGAGTAAGGTTTAGGACTGCCGGGAAAGTATACTTTTTTGACCCGGTCAGATTCGATGTTAAGTGGGGCGACCATGTCATTGTTGAGACGGCGCGGGGCGTAGAATACGGCACGGTGGTCAGCGATATCCGCGAAATGGATAATGCGAAAGTACCGCAGCCGCTTAAGCCCGTGTTGAGAATCGCAACGGAAAAAGATGATGAACAAGAAAAAAATAATCGGCTAAAAGAAAAAGAAGCATATCGGATTTGCATCGAAAAAATCAAAAAACACAATCTGGAAATGAAATTAATTGATGCCGAATATACTTTTGATAATAATAAAGTCCTGTTTTATTTTACGGCTGACGGACGGATTGATTTTCGCGAACTGGTCAAAGATTTAGCGGCCATTTTTAAGACCCGGATTGAGCTTAGGCAAATCGGCGTCCGCGACGAGACAAAAATCACTGGCGGAATCGGCATTTGCGGGCGGTCATTATGCTGCCATACCCATTTATCCGAATTTATCCCTGTCTCAATCAAGATGGCCAAGGAGCAAAACCTTTCCCTTAATCCGACCAAAATATCCGGTGTCTGCGGACGCTTAATGTGCTGCCTAAAACACGAAGAAGAGACATACGAATATTTGAACCGCCGTCTTCCCTACGTTGGCGACCGTGTCACGACCGACCAAGGCACTAAAGGCGAGGTTGCAAGCGTAAACGTGCTGCGGCAATTAGTCAAAGTAATTGTTGAAATCGGCGATGAAAGAGAAATCCAGGAATTTAAGGTAGACCAGCTCCAGTTTAAAAGCCGGAGGAAAAATAAAAAAGACCACGTCACCGCCGGGGAATTGGCTGAACTAGAGAAATTGGAAAAAGAGGGCTGAAAAGTCCTTAAGAAAACCAATAGTTGACAATTTCATATCATAATACTATAATTTTCGTAAGTACGCAAACAGCTTAAGGCTGTAACAGCTTAAAAAGGAGAGAAAAATGCTAGCAAAAGTTAAAGAAATAATCGGTGAACACCTAAATATTGAGGGCGTTGAAATTACTTTGGAAACTTCCTTTAAAGATGACCTTGGTGCTGATTCACTTGATTTATTTGAATTAGTAATGGCTTTTGAGGAAGAATATGAGGTCGAAATCCCGCCGGAAGATCTGGAGAGCATTACGACCGTCGGTGACGTAATCGCTCTGATGAAGAAAAAGATGTAGATTTAAGGAATTGCCCCGCCGATTTTACCCGGAGGCGCAATAGGTCATATATAAAAGCCCAGATTCATACAATTAATCAATACCTTGTTCCAAGGAGTATGGTATGCTTAATTTCATCTGGGCTTTTATGTTGATTGTTGGGATTATTTTTGGTGCTTTTACTGGCCAGATGAAAGCCATTACTGATGGCGCGTTAAACTCTGCCGGAGAAGCTGTCACCCTTTGCATAACAATGCTGGGAGTAATGGCGTTGTGGTCGGGGCTGATGGAAATCGCCCGCGTCTCCGGCTTGATTGCGCGTCTCACTTCCGGGCTTTCCCCTTTCATCAGCTTTATGTTCCCCCGCATCCCCCGGGAACACAAGGCCCGTGACTATATATCCACCAATATCATTGCCAATATCTTAGGCCTTGGCTGGGCCTGTACGCCAGCCGGGCTAAAAGCAATGGAAGAACTTTCCCAACTGGAAAAAGAACGGACCGGCCGCCATCAAACAGTTGCCAGCAATGAAATGTGTACTTTTCTCATTCTCAATATATCCTCATTGCAATTGATTCCCGTCAATATGATTGTTTACCGTACCCAATATGGGAGTGCTGATGGGACGGCAATTATTATGCCCGCCATAATCGTGACCCTGTTCAGCACAATAATCGCAATAATTTATTGCAAATTAAAGGACCGGAGAATATCATGTTAGATGCCTTAGCTAACCTTTCAAGCATAATTATCCCAGCGATTATTTTTTATATCATTGCTTATGGATTAATGAATAAATGCAATGTTTATGAAGTTTTTATCGTGGGGGCAAAAGACGGCTTAAAAACCGTATTTGGGATTGTGCCGACCCTGATTGCGCTAATGGTGGCAGTTGGCGTGCTTAGGACATCGGGATTTCTTAATTTTCTCGGCGAATTGATTGGCCCGCTGGCTGATAAAATCGGCTTTCCGGCCGCGCTAGTCCCGATGACCTTGGTAAAAATGTTTTCAGCGTCAGCTGCGACTGGCTTGGTCCTTGATATCTTCAAAACCTATGGGCCGGATTCTTATATTGGCTTAATCACCTCAATCATGATGAGCTGTACCGAGACTATTTTTTATACGATGTCGGTTTATTTTATCGCGGCCAAAGTCACCAAAACCCGCTATACCTTAGCCGGGGCTTTGATATCAACCTTTGCCAGCATTTTTGCCAGTATATTTTTGGCGGGCCTCATGTAATTAGCGTCTCTGCATTTTTTGTCGTAAAAATCTTTGTTTATCTTGCCTAATTCTGACATATGAATGAAAAATTTTCCGGTATAATATGATACAGTTTAATAGTAAAGAAAATTTTTGTTAGGGAGTAATAATATTATGCGGGAAAAAGAAACATTCATAAATATCTTACCGGAATATGGCCGCCGCCGTTTATTGATGTTCGCTGATTCAATCAGGGAGCTGGCAACATCATTTAGCGGGCTGGACAAGCCCCAAGAAAATGCCGCAGAGGAAAATAATGAAGACCGCAGCGATATCCTGTGGCAAAGGCGGATGCAGGAAAACAAAATTTTGATGGCAAACCATCTGACAGAGATTGCCGGAATCATGTCCCATGTGGCGGAAGAAGCCCGCCGCTTTTCGCCGGTTAATGAGAAAAGCTATAAGCAGGTAGCCCAGGCTCTAAAGGGGATAAATCTCCAGCTTAAAGATGTTTACACGATGGAAAACGAAAGCGGGTTTACGGAAATGTCATTGCAAATCCGAAGCACCAAACCAAATGAATCGATTACCGCCGAAGAAATTGGTGATGTCATCTCGGTTGTGCTGAACAAGAAATTGACTGCATCGGTCAATAATCCCTTTTTCATTGACCTTGAGTGGAAGACTTTTTATTTTGTTGAGGCTCCCCGCTTCCATGTGCTTAATGGCGTTGCTTTGGCAGTAAAAGAAAATGAAAAAATTTCCGGTGATAACTATGCCATTTTTGAAACAGAACCGGGGACTCATTCAATGATTATTTCTGACGGCATGGGTTCGGGGGAAAAAGCTTCAAACGACAGCCAGATGATTGTTGAGTTAATGCAAAAATTCATGGAAGCAGGCTACAAAAAAGAAATGGCGATTCAGATGATAAATACCGTTTTATTAGCCGGGCCGGAAGCGGGAAATATGTCAACGCTTGATTTTTGCTCGGTTGATTTATACACAGGGTTTTGCGAATTGTTAAAGATTGGCTCTGCCCCGACTTATATTAAGCGTGAGCATTTGGTTGAGCGGATTTCAGCCGGAAATCTTCCGCTTGGCATTTTTAACCAACCGGACATGGAAATAAACAAACGCCGCTTACAAGACGGTGATTATCTCATCATGCTTTCTGACGGCGTGCTTGATGCGTTATCGCAGGGCATTGGCGAGGATATGATGTCAGAGCTGATTAGCGGGACGGAACTAAAAAATCCCAAGGAAATCGCCAATGCTATGCTGAAATTCTGCATCCGCCAAAGCAAAGGCAAAGTCCGTGACGACATGACCATCGTTGTGCTGGGGATTTGGCAGTCATAAGGTTAACTTAATTAATCTCTTTCAAATAAATGCTTGCCCGGTTTTGAATGATATCCGCAACGTCATCCACATTCCGGCTGTCATCATTAAACAAATAATCTGCCTCTTCAAGCATGATATTGTAAACGGCTGAATCAACCGTTGCATTGAACTCAATTTTTTTAATGATTGATTTCAGCGTTTCGGCATCTTCTGCCGAGATCTGATAGATGTCGGCAGGTTCTTCCCCGTCCCAGATGAGACGCTCTTTCACTACTCTCCCGCCGTTTATGTCATATTCAATCTCCATTGCGCCAAGAAGCTTTTGCTCCAACGAACTAATCCGGACAGGCAATCCGCGCTTTAAATTGTCTTGGAACTCATTATCAAGCAGGGTCTTAATAAACCCCCATGCTTCCTCTTTGTTTTTGCTGACCCCGCTAATGCCAATTGCGATATTTGCAAAATCCGCAATGTTACCATTTCCCGAATCAAATGGATAACCGATGTAAGCCGGGGTTTCCCCATATAGCATCCTTACCCGGGCAGTCCCATAAACGCTATCGATGGAAACCGGGTACAAGAGGGCACGCCCCTCAGTAAAAAAAGCTTTCGCCGAGTAATCATCTGATATGTTAAGTGTCAGCGAGAACTGATTGGCAAAATTAAGGATTTCCTTAAAACTGCTGCCGTCAAAATAGGCTATCCCTTGGCCCCAATCAATATAGTTTTCCATGCCCCCAAAGCAAATCATCGCCAGAACACTTTTCTTGGTTTCCCCCGGAAAAAGAATGCTTTCATCATCAAGCTTGTTGTAAGCGTCCACCAACTGATTAATATTCATTCTCTCAAGATTTGAAAGCTCACTGTTATTCGTGGCGAACGAAGTTATCCGGAAGCTGGGAACAAGCACGTAAAGGCTTTCACCCACCGCAAAAGATTCAATAATATTAAAATAAAAATCCTGCCTATCAAACAAAGCATCATTTTGCATTAAGGGGTATAAATCGGCCATCATTCCCGATACCAGCGGCGAATAACCCCAAGCAGAGCCAAAATCAATCATATCCGGCCCTTTTCCGGCAATAATCTCAATTTTAATTTGGTTAAGGGCTTCCCATGCGTCCGGATAATTATCAGAGTAATTTATGACTTCAATTTTTACCACAGAATTATTCTCATTATATGTATTTACCGCCTGGATCAGCTCCGATCCTGATAACTGTGAGCCAGTATAATAGACCGCAAGCTCCAAGACTTTTACCTCTGCCTCGGACGGCCGCGCGCATCCGGCAAAAGCAAATGATAACAGCAGTAGAATTAGAATGATGTGGTTTTTCATGTCGTTCTCTCCTTAATAATTTGTAGTTTTAGTGTTACTTGTAAATGTTATGATAATGCTGTTTAAAAACGCCTGTTGCTAAATCTAATGATTTTAATTTCCTTACCTCAATAATATTCTATTTCCCTACCGGAACATACTTAATAAGCAAATGGCCCTCAACCGTGGAGTCGGCCATCAAAAAAAACCGCCCATCGGGCAAAAACAATCTAATCGCTAATTCTGAATTTTTATCCATTCCTAAACGGAGATCTGCCAATGGCACACGATTTTCCATGATTCCTTTTTCTATATCTATAGCCCAAACCCCGCTATAGGGGCTAGCCAACAAAAGATCCGTATCAGTACCGCTGGACATTGTATACAAAACTTCTCCGTATGGGAGAAAAAGAGCTGGATTTGCATCTTCAATCAAGTAATTAGTTAAATCAAGCTTAACTATTTCCAGATTTTCATCTCGTCGGCTATGCATAATGTAAATATGGCCATCTTTTCCAACTGCTACCGCTCTTACTCCGCCAATGCCTAGCGATTCCAGCGTAAACTCATGTAAAAGCATTCCATCACTTGAAACAATTATTCCGTCCTGCTCCAGTGGCCATTGGATATAATAAGTCCCATCATCAAGAATCAAAAACCAGTAGGGAGAATAATATGCAGAATCTGTATAATACTCCGAAATTTCAATTGTTTTTTCAATCTGATAATTTTCATCAAGCCGCCAGATAAAATAATCTTCCTTGCTTCGTTCCGCAACGATGAGATGCATTCTTCCATAAACGTCAAAAGTATAATTGCATACCACCATTCCTTCCGGAATTTCTATATTAATCGGATTTAGCTCATCTGTGCCAATCGGCATTACATAAAATCCGAGTGCTGTTTCTAAATATATCTTTTTCCCATCCGTTTTGCAATATGAAGTGGAAAGCGGTAAATAATCCTCTTTATTTAAATGAAATTCTTCTGCATTAGTATTTAAAGGAATTGAGAGCCGTTTTAATGAATCTTCATAATTATCTTTGACCTGATCTTCGATTTCTGGATAATTCATTTCATTTTTTTCTGCAATATTATTTTCAAATATGTCAGGTGCAAACTCGTCGCTAGTCTCGTTGCTTTCATTTTGCCCACAGCCATGAAAAATAAATAAGGCTATTAATAATGCAGTAATTGATCCTTTTTTCAAAGTGAAATTTGATTTAGGCATTTTTATCTCCCTGTTAAGCTATATAAATGTATAATATATAATTTAACGATTAATGTCAACATATGCTCTCTTTTTTTATTTTCTCTTGCCGATTGCCCACATAAGAAAAAACACTTGAATATTTAGATATCTTTGTGATATACTGTCATTACAATGTCATTGCGTAACTGAGGAGAAAAACCATGTTAGCTAAAACTAAAAATATGAATATCAGAATAAACGAAGATGAGTACGACAATATAAAGCGTTTTGCCGATTTTAGCGGAAAAACAATATCGGCTTTAATGCTTGATGCGGTCAGAGAGCAAATAGATTACTGGGAAGATTTGAAAGACATCGAAGAATACGAAAAAGCAAAAGAAAACGGAACTCTTGTAACATACACAATGCAAGAAGCAAAAGAAAGACTAGGGCTTTAACATGGCTTATGCTGCCGGATTCAGCAAGAAAGCAGAAAAAGAATTGCAAAAGCTAGATAAATATCAGGCTAAGTTAATATATAATTGGGTTGCCAATAACATTGACGGGTGCAAAAACCCAAGGGCAATAGGCAAGGCTTTAACCGCAAACCTACAAGGGTATTGGCGGTATGAAGTAGGCAAGTACAGGCTTATTTGCGATATCCAAGACGATGTTTGCATAGTGATTGTCGTTAAGTAGGGCGTAGGCGTGATGTCTATATTTGATTCTTTCTTTCAATAAAACATTGTATATATGCAATTTAAGAATTATGATAGGTGCAAATGCAAAAACTCAGATAAAATAAAAGCAAATTACATATGCGACAGAAAGAGTAAATAACAATGGTGACAATAAAAAATGTGTCAAAAAAATATAAAAGAAAACAAGCATTGTACAATGTTAATTTTTCAATCGAGAAAAATCAGATTGTCGGATTGGTTGGGCCTAATGGGGCAGGTAAGTCTACCCTCATTAGGATTTTAAGCGGAATAAATGAACCTACATTAGGTAAAGTTACTTTTCAAACTGATAAGGCCGACAGCTCAAATTTTCAAATAAGCACTATTTTTGATTTTAATGGCCTTTATCCCCAATTGACTGCTTATGAAAATATCTTGCTTTTTGTAGGATTGAAAAACCCGGATATTAAAAATATTGAATCGGAAGTTGATATTGCCTTAAATGATATGCAGTTGGCAGAGTGGAAAAACAAACGAGTCAAAGAATATTCAAAAGGTATGCTCCGGAAATTGACCATTGTCAGGGCGACAATTACGAACCCGGACATATTGATTATGGACGAACCCTTTGATGGATTAGACATTGAAAGCCACCGCTTTGTTATTCAGTATCTCAAGAAATGGGTGACGGAAGCAAATCGATGTATTTTGGTTTCATCACATAATATGTCGGATATTGAGGAGGCTTGCACAAAATTTGTGATGATAAATCAAGGAAATATTGTGATAGAAAAGCAAATAACTGATTTAAAAAAAGAAGGTTTTCAATTTTTGAAAATCCGATTATTGCATCCATATAATAAAGACGATTTAGAAAAAGCATTAAAGATGAAAATTGAATCCGGAAATATGGAAAATGAAATATTTATATATTGCAATGAAAAATCAGTATCTGATATTATTAGCAAGCTTTGCAAAGAACACTTTGAGATTTGTGAAGTAATTAAAGAATGTACGAACTTAGAAGACATATACATAAAGATGTTAAAGAATTGAATCATGATTCGCGATTATTTTAAAGGAGCAGCGTTAACAACATGAAAGTTTTGATAAAGAATGAATTTAGGTTATGTTTTAGAACGATCGGCATAGTTCTCTTTTTGGCTTTATTCGGCGGTATTCCGATGCTGCTTTTATCGATGGCGGAAGTCAATTCTATAAATGACACCAGTGTCATTAACAATCTGCTTCGGTCAAGCCTCATCTTTTTGCCAGCGATGTTAATTCCGCTAATTGGGACAGCGGTATTTCAAACATCATTGAATGAAGAGCGGAAGAATAGAATCTTAAACATATTGCTGGCAGATGGGGTTAAGCCTAATACGATTTGGGTAAGCAAGATGGCCGCAAGCATAACCATCGCATATGGAATATCCCTTTGTTCATTAATAATATCAATCTTATTTATCAGGGTATCACATGGCATTTTGATAAACTTAGATTTGGAGTCTATTTTAATGCTGTTATTTGTTGTGCCTGTTATTTCTATCACTTTCTTTAGCATTATTGGGACAATAATGTGGTATAGCAAACAAGGTATGTTTTTTGCGGGTTTGCTGCCTTTGGTTTCTTACATGGGCATACTATATCTTAATGTTTACCTTATCGAAAATAATAAATCAATTAACGCTGCGATGATTTTATTGCTTGCGCTTCTTTCCCTCGCAGTTTTTTTAGTCTGCATGATAATAGCAAAAAAAGTCAAGAAAGAGCATATCGTAAATATGTCAATGTAAAGTCATTACTCGTTCATTAAGTAATTTGTGATTTCTGATATAATCGGCAAAACTCTCATAACTTTGCGCTAACAGGTGCTTTTGAAAGAAAATCGTTAAGGTTTACATTAGCGAATAACTCTTTGAGTTTGCTACGCACAGCTTCTGCATCACTATGTGTTGTGTCAACAATAATTAATTTTGATTTTGCCCTAGTACAAGCCACATAATGGTTATTGATATGAGATGGTTCAACCTTGCCGTAATGTGCATAATCCTCTAAAAATATAACTGCTTGGTCAAACTCAAGTCCTTTTGATTTGTGGATAGTCATTGTACAATGCAACGGTAAATCCATACTTACCGAAACGATATACTTCTCATCATTTATAGTTTCAAACAGTTTGCTAACATTTTCGTCAGAAGTATCTGCTGACACATAGCCAAATAACTGAGATATTAACTTAAACTTCTCGCGGAAATTCTGCTCATCATCATGAACTTTTGCAATGCCTATTAAATGTTTTTTAATCATATTTGCAGTCTTGTTTTCTACATCGCCCTCGGCGGGAACTTCATTGATAAAGTCAAAAACTGTAAAGTCATTTAACAAGATGAATCTTGCAATAGCCATATATAGCCAAGCCGTCTTTGTTGTGATGTCTTCTATAGGAGCAGTCGGTATGTAAATAAAATCAATACCTGCTTGCTTCAATATTCTTGAACCACAAAGAGAAGATTCTTTTGCAAAGTACGATTTCTTATCATAATTTCGCAATAAGGCAGAGGATTTGTTTTTGTCGAGCAAACTAACTACTACATCAGCCCAATTATCGGTATTCCTGTCAACTATAAAAATTTCCTTCCTATTTGCGGACTTTTCATAAAGGTCAGCGGTATTGGCGAACAACAAATTAGAGTAGTTTTGAATACTCTTACATGAACGGTGGTTTTCGGTCAGCATAAAATGCTTAAAAGTACTATCTTTAGTTATACTAACAAATAAATCTGGCTTTGCACCACGCCATCTGTATATCGACTGCTTATCATCACCAACTAAAAAAGTTCGTATGCCTAAATTATTACATATATACATAAACAAGTTGTGCATTTCACCATCACAATCTTGATATTCATCAATGTATATACCAAAATACTTTGCCTGTAAAAATAATCTGCAAGCCTCTGATTTTTTTACAATATCCAATGCTAATTCAAAAATAAAGTTTTTTGGACTTTTCATATGATTGTTACAAGGATTTTCTTTACGACACTTGCCGAGTATGCCTTTGGATTGTATATTTTCAATTCCACTATTAAGACAAAAATCTCTTTTTCCTTCATAGTCTGTGTCCAAGTCCTTATCAAACTCTTTTCCGTATACATCTTTCATAAACGGCTTAATAATTTCCTCGATAGCAAAACTGTTATTTGTCCCTATGAAGTTTTGCGAAACATCAACAACAAGGCGGTCGCGAATTTCTTGCGCCGCTTTAATAGTAAACGTAATTGCTGCAATAACTTTGTGAGTTTTATTCCGCTCCAAATCATAGACTATTTTTGAAACCATAGTGCGTGTTTTTCCTGTTCCGGCGCTTGCGCTAACCACAATATTGCCATCATGCTTTACAATTTCTGTTTGTTGTTTAGATAGTGAGATTCCGTTAATTACTAGCTCGCCACAGTTGACTTGTGTTGTTCTCATTCTTGCACCGCCTTTAGGCAAGCAAAATTATAATCGCTATAGATTTTGTCACAATCTTCCTTTTCGAGCTTGCTCACCAATTCAACCATGTTATGTTGTTTTGATTTTTGAAGATGCTCGACTGGGTTAGCTTTGGTCAACTCAACAAGCCTCTCACCCAAACACTCATACAAATCTTCTTCCAAACCAACACAAGAAAGGTGAATCTCGTAGTTTGTGCGAATTTTATCAAGAATATTTTTGTTTTGCGTATATTGACTTTTCTTTACATCATTTGTATTTTCGGAAAGAGTTTTTTCAACATTCAATAGGATACGATTACTTTTATCACTTTCAACAGTGAATAATTCTACTAACCCATTCACTCTTGAAAATCCTGCCGTTTGATAAGCAACTGGATTTGATTTTGGGATTTTGAAGATGTCATTATCAGTCTTCACAACGCATTTTATTCCCAATTTGCACAATATATCTGCGTATATCTTAAATCCAATACCTTCAACAGAAACTAAGCACACGCCTTTAGATTCATAATATGGATCTTTTTCAGATAAAACCCTCTCAAACAAAATACACTCAGATTCTCCCTCAACCAAAAGAACCTTATCGGCAAAAATAGCCTCAGATAAAGAGCGATTGAGTTTCTTTTTCACCTTACTCCATTCATCAGGAACATGATAAAACTCGCTTCCGCTAATAATTTTATCACTATTATAAATCCGCACTAAATTAACATCGTCCATATCATTAAGAATGAATGGCGAATGCGTGGAGATAAAAAGGTAATTGAGCATATTATTGTTAGCATCTGCATTGAAAAGAAAATATGATAATGCAGATTGCATTGATTTGTGTAAATGCGTTTCGGGTTCTTCTATTAAAAATAAATTAATTTTTTTATCGGCTGTATTTTCAGCAAGGATATTATAAACAGAGTATGCTACAAGTTTCTTTCGCCCTTCACCCTGAGTTGGATATTCTCCTGTTTCGCCGTCCTTGTGAATATAAGGAACAATATTGGAGTAAAGAGAGCTTATTGCAAAGTCTGATTTTATAGAGATAGATATATCCTCCTTTCGCATTTTCTTATATGAGGGTGTCAATTTGCCTTCAAAACTTTTAACTCCTGATAGTTTGGATATTTCAGCATTAATTTCTTCAACTTTCTTTTCGATTGCCAATTCTGCTTCCCTATCCTCATCAATATGAGCTTCATCTTTTTTTACAAGAGTGCTTATATTTTTCTTAAAAAGGTTATTTAGGTCTATATAAGAATTGATATAGTAGACTTGGAAAATTGAATCAAGCTCTACAAAACCACCGCTAGTTGACTTCATTTCAACCAACTTATTTTCATCGCAACCCCATTTAAGAATAATGTCGCCACGGCTTTCCTGTTCATCATACTCCGCAGTCAGTTTTATGAATACGGTAGTATCCCCACTACCTATATTGCCTTTCAATTTTGCGCGTAATTTATCTGTATCAATGTGTTTATCACCTATATCAATAGTAGCTGTAATTTCAATAGGTGTAGAAATTCTGCGCTTAAAATAATCCGAATCAACAAGGTCATTTCTACGCATATCACGGTCGAACAAGTATCTGATGGCACATAACAAATTGGTTTTACCAATATCATTCATACCGAAAAATACATTTTTGTTTTGCAAATCAACAGAAATATCTTCAAAGTTCCTAAAATTTTTAATTGCCATAGAAGTAAATATCATTATGAGCCTCCTTTGCAAGCATAACTACATTACTTGCCATGAATCTTTAGTTTAGCTTGTCATCATCTTACACGTTGGTATATTCCTAACTTTAATTTTCAACGAACGCTCAATCGTACTTTTTGCATTTCAAGAATACAATTTCTAATTCTCTCAAATTTGTCGGTATAGCCAAAGCAATCCGCAACGGTACGTTCAAAACTTAGTCTATCCTCTTGTTGATATTCCTGTACTGTTGTCATAATTTTACGTCCAAGCAATGGCTTAAATGCTTTGAGGATTTGTGTAGCTTCGGTTTTTGATAAGCGACGTGGGTCAAGCACTAAATTTTTCTTCGTGTTTTCTGCCCTATTATCTAATGCACCAAGCCCTTTTGGAAACCCTGTTGCTTCTGCATAAAATATGCTAATAATAGAATTAAAAAGCGCATGACACAGAGCAATGTCTACATCTTCCGCCAGCGGATTAAAACCAATAGCTCGTTGATTAATTTTTGCTGGCTTATCGAGCAACCCGTAAAAAATTCGGCGTTCTGGGTTCATTCCTGTGAACAGCCTAATATCTTGACTTCCCGACAACTTTTCTCCACTAAGATTTTGCCAAAATACTTCCTTGTTGGGTACAGATTGATTTATCTGCCCTTTGTAGCGATTTATCCAATCTAGGGTTTTCTTGTGTCCAAGAGCAGAAAGTTCCTCAATTGTTTTGCCACAGACAAAGGCAGGAACATCCGCTGCTGCAGACAGATATTCGCAATCTTTAGCACTCTTAAAAATGCGTCCGATATATTCGCTGTCAACATCATCTATATTTCGCAGATAGTAAATTTCGTCTTGCCCTGTTTTCATTCCACGGAAAACATCAAATAACTCTGTAACGGGACAAAGAATATCCTTAAAATCCGAAAGCCAATCAACATCATAGAAAAAAGAATTTAAGGCGATATTCATTTCAAGCAAACCATCTATTTTTCCAAGCGTGTAATGTCTAAAAGATAACAGGCTTGGCTCAATGGCAGTTTGTAATTTTATAGAATCAACAATTATAGCTGTGTCGTTTTCTGAAATTTCTGCCAATGGTTTATGGATTAACCCAAAGCAAATTTTTTGATTTGTTTTGGGTGCTTGAACGGTGGATTTCTTCCTCATAAATAACATAAGAGTGACAACATCAGCGTTGTCAAACCACTTCCCACTTCCGCTTGCGACAATACACTCAACGTCATAATAATAATTTAAGACATGAAAAAATTCCCGCCCTGCTAATGTGCCAAGCCAAGAGTTTGATGTTATAACGGCTACGCTTGCATTATCGACAAGCGATTTATGAAGATGAAGCAATATAGCCTGATATAGGTCAGCTCTCCCCGAAAGGCTTGTGCCAATTTCTGCTCGAACATTCTCAATTATTTTTGCAATATAATTGCTTTCTTCACGCCCCTCTTGGTCGAAAGCAACGAACGGCAAATTAGAAATAACGCTACCCCATTTAGGAAGATTATAGATTACCTTTTCGCCGTTAGCAGGGTCGGTAATTTCTACTTTTTTATTCTCTTGAATATCAAAGGCATTTGAGCGGAACAGCAAGCTGGGCAAGTTTATTGCAGTTGCTCTTGTCATAGCGATATTCGATACCTGCAAAGGGAATGAATGTTTATCGGCAGCATAAGTGGTTGCAAATGCTTTTTCGATTCCAATAGCAGCTTCTTTTGTATCAAGTATTGTTTTGGCAATAGTGCCTGTACCACAACATGGGTCTATTGCAGGAGCAGTTAAATCCAAAATCCCCGATTTGACAAGTATTTCAGCCAATTTTGGGGGAGTTGTAAATACGCCTGAAACATTCCGCTTGAATTGGGTTACGCTGTTTTCAAGCACGGACTGCAAAGCAGTTTGCGAAATTTGAGCCAATCCATTTTCAGACAGAAACGCATTGTAATCTGTTAAATCTATCCATGTTGATGTTGGTAGAAGTTCACCGAAAGGCACAGATTCAAAAATATTGAAAAAGTCACACTTGTCAGTAATTTCTTCAAATATTTTCAGAGCATCTATAGGAAGAGTAAGCTCGGAAATTCTCTCAACAGCTATAGCTGGATTATGGTTGCCTTTAATCATATGAGCAAAAGTTATTTTGTTAATCCAGTTTAAGAGTATAAATTTTGCATATACCGAAAATTTATCCGTACCGTCAAATCTATATTCTTTTTCAACCCTCCGCCACCAGTGCGAAATATGTGATACAATCACAGTATTTTTAACGCTTTCCGCTTGAATATGTTCGGCAGTTATATCCTTATTCCGTCCTATAATTTCTGTCAAAACAGTATCTGTAATAATGTCACCTATTCTTGCAGGACGCAATAAACCATCGGTAAAATATCCATTAAGGAAGAACAGCACCTTGTAAAGCATATCTTCCCATGTACTCCTAAAAAGAGAAACATCGTCCCGATTTTTAATCGGCGATAATGGTGTATGAGGATTAAAGTTCTGCATTTTCTCCCAACCCTCATCTGTTTTGATATACAAAACACAGTCAGAGAAATTCCAAATAACACAGCTATTCACACCAAGAACATCAGCTTTACGCCAAGCGTCGGCGATAAAAGCTGAATCAGTAATTGGAACATCAGGCATTTTCACTTCCCAACCTTGTAATACTTGAGTTCGGGCGGTATCGCCGTACACAAAAACATCAGGGAACATTCTCTTTTTCCCTGTGTTAAGCGTGCTTTCGCCACCGATTGATTTTATTTTCCAAGTGTTTCGCTTGACAATTGAATCCATCAATTTGATGAGTTCAATAGTTTCACTTCGCTCGTTATTTACTTTCGCAAAATGTGGCATACAATCACACTCCAAACCCATCAATTAAAGGGCTAATAAATATATGTTCCTTTGTGCTTTCAGAAATTGAAAACCACGCATTACGCAAGCGTTTCTTGGCTACATCTATGTAGTCTATCTCGCCACGCTTGAATAAGGCAACATCTTCATTTTTTTCGATACCAATAAAATTTCTACCCTCCAACAAAGCCGAAACCAAAAACGAACCACTCCCACAAGTGTTGTCAAGAATGACATCGCCCACTTTTGAATATGTGCGAATTAAATATCGTCCAAGTTCTATAGGTTTTTGTGTTGGATGAAGGACTTCGCCCTCGGATTCCGCCGTTTTGACATAGATAATATCGGTAGGGTAGCGTTCGCCGTTGCTTTGGACACGCACAGGCTCGAAATCGCCATAACAACCACTTAACTGATTTTTCCTAACGCCCTTATCGTAAGCTACTCCTTGTGTCATTTGTGGATTATAGGTTGGCTGTTTTTGATAAAAAATGCAAACATCTTCGTGCTTGCGAAGAGGTTGCTTTTTTGCGTTCAAAAAATTTGTGGGCTTTGACTTTTCCCAGACCCATTTATACTTAAACAACCTTTCTTGGCTAAGGATTAATTTTGCTGTAAATATTCCATGTGAAGTTAGCGCAATTACACCATTCGGTTTAATAATACGGAGATACTGCATCCATAGCCTGTCAAGGGGAACATAGCTATCCCACGCATTTTGTGTCATGCCATATGGCAAATCACAAAGCACCATATCAATGGATTTGTCGGGTATGTCTTTCATTTTTTCAAGACAGTCAGCTTCAATTACGCGATTCAAAAGGTTTTCTATACCGTTTACGGTTGTACGTTCACGCAAAGGCGGCATAGTAGCCATCGTCACGGAAAAATCAATCTTCATCTGGTCAATATTAATGTTCGCATTTTGAGTTGCCCTATTAGCAATAGCCATTATGTACACCTAACTTTCTGCTAAGAATGATTTCAATCTTCGCAAGATAATTCCATAATATGATCAAGTTTTTTATCTCCAGTAATTTGAATAGCTTGTATAGCAAACTCCCATATCAATCATCTCGACTTCAGCTAAATTTATGCATATTATGTATAGTAAATTATACCACAATCCATTCGGAAATATAAGATATATTTATGAGATTTCAAAAATATTTGGCGAAGAGGATATAAGGCTTATCTTAATAACAAAGATATTTTTGAGGGTTGCTGCTTTTGGCTATTTACAGGTCATATTATATCTAATGTTTATCATATCGTAAATATGTCAATGTAAACTCCTGATGTTGCATTTTCCCCAAGCTTCCGCTATATTATAGATTATGTATAACCGCGTCAAAACCTACATCGGGCAAAACCAGATGATAACTCCGGGTGACCACGTCATTGCCGGAGTATCGGGGGGGGCGGATTCCGTCTGCCTTTTTTTTATGCTGCTTGCCCTCAAAAAAGAAATTCCTTTTACAATGCGTGTCGCCCATATCAATCATATGTTGCGTCAGGAAGCAAGTGGAGATGAAGCTTTTGTCATTGATTTATGCCTTAAGCACGGGATTGAGTACCGAATTTTTGCCAAGGACATAAAAAAATATGCCCATGAGCAGGGATATTCACTTGAGGAGGCAGGGCGGGAATACCGCTACCAATGTTTCCGGGAAATGCTAGATGAAGCCGGGGCGGGGAAAATCGCTGTCGCCCACCATCAGGATGACCATGCCGAAACGATTATTTTTAACCTGTTCCGCGGCAGCGGCTTAAGGGGCCTTAGCGGAATCCGCCCGGTCAGGAACAATATTATCCGCCCGCTCCTTTGCCTTAACCGGAAAGAAATCGAGCAGTATTTGGAAATAAATAACATCACCTGCCAGACCGACAAAACCAACGCCGATGATATTTATACCCGCAACCATATCCGCCAGCACATCATGCCTTTTGCCGCCGGGGTGAATAAAAAGGCCGTCAAGCATATGGCAAAAACCGCTGAATTGGTCTGGGAAGCTGAAAGCTTCCTTATTAAGCATACCGAAAAGGCTTTTTTGGAATGTGTTGATTTTTTCCCCGGCCAAATAAAAATAAATCTTATCAAACTAGATGAACAGGATATAATTATAAAAAAGCGGATTTTGCTAATGGCGGTTGAAAAGCTTTTGCTTTCTCTTCCCAAAAGGCGCGTGAATATATCAGCAAGCCACATCGACAGCTTAATTGGGCTTAAGATTTCCGGCGGAAGCCAAAGAATCAGTTTGCCCGGCGGATTAATCGCCCTAAAAGAATATGACACTCTTGTCATAAAAATAGAAGAAAAGGAGTTAATTGAGTTTAAGCATAAAAATGCTCCTGTCCTTTCCTACAAAATAAATTTAGGCGAGCCAAAGCAGAAAATCCCGGATTTAGGGGCAATATCGTGCCGGATTTTTGAAGCGGACACGCTTGGGCTTCCTGATTTATGTGCCGGAAAACTAAGCGTTGATGAGCTGGCAAAAATTTTTCCCCAAAAAATATATACGAAATGGTTCGACTATGATAAAATAACATCGTATGCCCTCTTCCGGCAAAGACTGGCGGGTGATTACCTTATCATTAACCGGAAAGGGCAGCACAAAAAATTAAAGGATTACCTGATTAATGAAAAAATTCCGAAAGCAAAGCGGGATAAAATGCTCGTCCTTGCCGATGAATCCCACATTATTTGGGTGCCGGGTTTTCGCATTAGCGAGTTTTACAAGGTCACCAATGAAACAAAGACGATTTTAGAGGTCAAATTATCATTAGCAAAAGAGGAAAATTAAATGCCAGAAAAAATTAAGATACTGTTATCAGAAGCGGAAGTCGATCAGCGAATCCACGCAATTGGCGAGGAAATCAGCCGGGATTATGCCGGGAAGCAAGTACATCTTGTTTGTGTTTTAAAAGGCGGCGCATTTTTTATGTGCGAGCTGGCGAAACGAATCTCGATTCCGGTTTCACTTGACTTTATGTCGGTTTCAAGCTACGGCGGCGCGACCAGTTCCAGCGGGATAGTACGGATTGTCAAAGACCTTGATGAATCAATCGATGGAAAAGACGTAATTGTTGTTGAGGATATTGTTGATTCCGGCCGGACCTTGAATTATCTGCTGTCCCTTTTAAAAGAGCGGAAGCCAGCCAGCTTAAGGCTTTGCACTTTGCTTGACAAACCAACGCGGCGGGTCGAAGCGGTTCAGGTTGACTATACCGGATTCCCGATCCCGGATAAATTCGTGGTTGGTTATGGCCTTGACTTCGACCAGAAATATCGTAATTTGCCTTACATCGGCGTTGTTGAATTTGAATGACAAAAACGATACTTAATTTCTATAATATATAAGTCTGCAAGCACAAATTTGCAGATAGAAGGAGTAAATTTTGACTAATAATAGCGGTAAGAATTATAGTGTATATTTTTTCATTGTTATCGGGCTGGTTTTTCTCGCCACCTGGATTGGTTCGCAAAATAGCACCGAAGGTGATTTCACCCGCGGCGAGCTTAGGCAGGCCCTAAATAGCGGCGAGGTCGTCAGTGTCCAGATCCAGCCGTACCAGCAGACCCCGACCGGGGAAGTGCGGATTCTTCTGCGCGGCGGCCAGCGCAAAATTTTGTATGTGACTGATGTCCAAGAAATTGAGCAGTTCATTATCAGCTATGACATGAACCCCGATATCCTTAAAGTCCCGTCAGACAGCTGGTTTCTTAACAGTATTCTGCCGATTTTGCTTGCCGTCATCATCATTGCCTTTTTCTTTGTCATGATGAACAACCAAAATGCCGGGAATAGCGGCAACCGGATGATGAACTTTGGCAAAAGCCGGGCCCGTCTTGCGGACAGCGATGGAAAAATTACCTTGGAAGATGTCGCCGGGCTTAAGGAAGAAAAAGAAGATCTGGAAGAAATCGTTGAATTTTTAAAAGAGCCAAAGAAATTTGCCGCCCTTGGCGCAAGAATACCGAAAGGAATTTTGCTTGAAGGAGCCCCGGGAACTGGCAAGACCCTGCTGGCTAAAGCAATTGCCGGAGAAGCCGGAGTTCCATTTTTTACCATTTCCGGATCGGACTTTGTGGAAATGTTCGTTGGCGTTGGTGCTTCCCGCGTCCGTGATTTATTTGATGAAGCAAAGAAAAATGCCCCCTGCATTATTTTTATTGATGAAATAGATGCCGTTGCCAGACGGCGCGGCACAGGCCTTGGCGGCGGCCATGATGAAAGAGAGCAGACTCTTAACCAGCTTTTGGTTGAGATGGACGGTTTTGGGGTTAATGAAGGAATTATTGTTCTTGCGGCCACTAACCGTGTTGATATCCTTGACCCGGCTATTTTGCGTCCCGGCCGTTTTGACCGGAAAATCAGCGTCAACCGCCCTGATATTGGCGGACGTGAGGATATCCTCAAAATCCACGCGCGGAATAAACCTCTTGCCGAAGATGTGGACCTAAAGCAGGTTGCGCAGACGACCGCCGGATTCACCGGGGCAGATTTGGAAAACCTGCTCAATGAAGCGGCGATTAAAGCCGCCAAGCAAAACCGCGCCTTTGTCATCCAAGAAGATATCAAGCAATCGTTTATTAAGGTCGGCGTTGGAAGTGAAAAGAAAAGCCGGGTCATCAGCGAAAAAGAAAAACGGATCACGGCCTATCATGAAGCCGGGCACGCGATTCTTTTCCATGAGCTTCCTGATGTCGGTCCGGTGCATATCATCTCCGTCATTCCGACCGGGCCTAGTGCGGCGGGTTATACAATGCCGCTGCCTGAGCGGGACGATGTCCATCTGACCAAAGGAAAAATGGAACAGGAAATCATGGTCAGCTTAGGCGGCCGGATTGCCGAAGAACTGGTTTTTAATGAAATTACTTCCGGAGCAGTTGGCGACATCAAACGGGCGACTGCTTTTGCCCGGAATATGGTCACGAAGTTTGGTATGTCAGAAACAATCGGGATGATAAATTACTCCGATGAAGATAACGAGGTTTTCATTGGCCGCGACCTTGCCCATGCGAAAAGCCATTCTGATGACATGGCTTATGAAATTGACAAAGAGGTCAAGAACATTATTAGCAATTGTTATGAAAAAGCCCGCGAAATCATCAGTAAACGCCGTGACATCCTTGACAGCTGTGTTGAAATGCTGATGGAAAAAGAGCGGATTTCCCGTGAAGAATTTGAAGCATTATATGATCCGGTATAGGGAGTTAGGAACTAGGTATGGATTTCAGTAAAAGCTTTCGTGCCGAGCAAAGCAATCATTATATATCAACAATGCGCCCGCTTTTTAATCGCCGTGCGCTTTTTAGCGACTTGACCGAAGATTTTGTTTCGCCGATGGAGCCGAACAAATTTGCCCAGGTCACGATTAAATTCCGGACCGAAAAAGACAATGTGGACAGTGTTTATCTATGTACTGATTCAGATAAATTATTAATGGCCAAATCATTAACCAATGATTTATTTGATTATTATGAAATTGAAGTTCAGTTAGAAGATACCCCATTTACTTATTATTTTGAAATTCATGCCGGGAAAATAACTTGCTTTTATGATCGCAGGGGCGTGGCTTTAGAGCTTAAGCCCCATTTTATGATGCGGATTATCCCCGGGTACAAAACTCCGGATTGGGCAAAAGGGGCGGTGATGTACCAGCTTTATGTTGACCGTTTTTATAACGGCGATCCCGCAAATGATGTCCTTAGCGGCGAGTATGAATATGTTGGCGGGCGGGTTACGCAAATCACGGACTGGCACAAATACCCCGCAACAACAGGGGCTGCCGGAGTCCGTGAGTTTTATGGCGGCGATTTGCAGGGTGTCCTTGATAAGCTTGATTATCTGGAAGATTTGGGCATTGATGTTATTTATTTTAATCCGCTGTTTGTTTCGCCGTCCAACCACAAATACGACATCCAAGATTATGACAGCATTGACCCTCATTTTGGCAAAATAGTCTATGATGAGGGCGAGCTTTTGCCGGAGGGCGAAAAGGAAAATCGCTTTGCTTCCCGCTATATCAACCGGGTTACGAACAAAGCCAATTTGGATGCCAGCAACTTGCTTTTTGCCAAAGTGGTCGAGGAAGCGCATAAAAGAGGAATGAAAGTAATCCTTGACGGTGTCTTTAACCATTGCGGCTCTTTTAACAAATGGCTGGACCGCGAGCGGATTTATGAACTGGCCTCCGGTTATGAAAAGGGGGCTTATATCGATGCAAATAGCCCTTACCGCAATTATTTTGATTTTAAAGGCAGCAATAACTGGCCTTATAACGGAACTTATGACGGCTGGTGGGGTTTTGACACTTTGCCCAAGCTTAATTATGAGGGTTCACAAGAACTGTTCCATTATATTATGAATGTCGCTGCCAAGTGGATGTCTCCGCCTTATAATGCCGATGGCTGGCGGTTAGATGTCGCTGCTGATTTGGGGCATTCGCCGCAGTACAACCACAATTTCTGGAAAGAATTCCGTAAAACTGTAAAACGTGCCAATCCCGACGCGATTATCCTAGCCGAGCATTATGGCTGCGCGGCAGAGTGGCTTAACGGTGATGAATGGGACACCGTGATGAATTACGATGCCTTTATGGAACCAATTACTTGGTTTCTCACCGGAATGCAAAAACATAGTGACGACTACCGGGAAGACCTGTTTGGAAATGCGGATTTTTTCTGGGATGCAATGCGTAACCATATGGCAATTTTTTCGATGCCATCTTTGCTTGTTTCCATGAATGAGCTTTCAAACCATGACCATTCACGTTTTCTTACCCGGACAAACAAAAAAGTCGGCCGGACGAACAATCTTGGCCCGGAGGCGGCTAACGAAGGCATAAATAAAGCAATCATGCGTGAAGCGGTCGTCATGCAAATGACCTGGCCCGGCGCGCCGACGATTTATTACGGTGATGAGGCTGGCCTATGCGGTTTTACTGACCCTGATAACCGCCGGGCATATCCGTGGGGCAGGGAAGACCATGTTATGATTGCTTTCCACCGGGAAATGATCCGCATTCACAAAGAAAACAAGGAGTTTTTGACTGGCTCGCTTAAGCCGCTGGAGGGAAATAACAATCTTCTGGCTTATGCCCGCTTTAACTTAAATGACGTTTCTGTCATAATTATCAATAATAATAATTATGAAGCCGGGAAAGAAGTCACCGTTTGGCATCTTGGCGTACCCCGGCAGGCAATCATGAAGCGGTTAATCCTTACCGATGAAGCTGGCTTTAATCTTGAAAGCATTGACTATCATGTGATGTCCGGAAAAGTGACCGTTGTCATGCCCGCATTTTCGGCGGCAATTTTTCGTTACCAGCAAGAAGAAAAGCCGGAAAAAGGCCGGGCTAAAAAAGTATTTTACGCTGGAGAAAGGCAAAACTAGCGCGTTTGACAATTTACCTAAACAAAGCTATAGTATTTGTATGAGCCCCTTTAAATTACCAAAAACCAAATCTTATCTGATGATAGCCTTGGCCGCGTTTTTTTTCTTGGTGATATTTGTTATATCCCTTAATCTTCAAGGCTTTTCCCGGATTGCTTTGCTTACGGCCGGCTTAGTTTTTCTTGTTGCCGCCTTTATTATTTATTTGCGAAAACAGCTTGATTTGGAAAACCAGAACCGGATTCTCGATAACCAAAATAAAGTCTTATATGAGCAAATCGTTGATTTAAATGACCAAAGCGCAAGAATGAAGCTCCTCATTTCAACTGCTCCCGGCCTGTTAGTAGAAAATTTTGATGAAACAAACCAAGTCCGGATCGAGGGAAATATTGCCGCCCGCTTTGGCTTAAGCCCCGGCTTGATGGAAAAGGAAGCATTCCTCAAATTAATCCATCCCTCTGATTTTATCAAGCATATTATCAATTATGGCAAAATGGCTGACCGGATTAAGAATAATCTCACCGAAATCCGGGAAGAGCTTAGGCTTAAGGTCGGCGAAGATGATTATATCTGGACGGAATGTTTTTATTCTACCCTAAAATCAAGTGATGGGGTTGAAAGGGTGGTTTGCACTTTTTATGACATCAACGAGCAGAAAAGGAAAATCACCGAACATGGCAATATTATCCAAAGTTTAAGCAACCAATATAATACTTTGATTATTGTTGATCTGGTCAAAAATAGCTATGGGGTCATCAAAGATGAAAGAGGCCTTGAGCAGCGGATTCCGGAAAAAGGCGAATATGACAGGCTGAACCGGATTTTTTTTGGCACAAGGGTTTCAGCTGATGGCAGATATTCGTTGATTGAACAGCTGACAATTGAAAATATTGTCGCCCATCTTTCACCGTCAACTCCGGTTATGGAAATAGAATACAAAAGAAACCTTGAAAAAAATATGGAAGAACGCTGGGAGCGGCTGACTGTTGTTGAAGTCGCCGAGGAAGGCGTTAATGCGACAATGGCAATGCTTTGCATTAATGACATTACCGAGCAGAAAAGAGAAGAAATCAGGAATCGCCAGATTATCCAAGACGCAATGCTGGCGGCGAACCAAGCCAATAATGCCAAGAGTGATTTCCTCTCACGAATGTCCCATGATATTAGGACCCCGTTAAACGCGATTATTGGAATGTCAGGAATTGCCAGCAAGAATTTAAACGATGCCTTGCGGCTTAGGGACTGCCTAAAGAAAATTGATACCGCCAGCAAGCATCTTTTGGATCTGGTTAATGAAGTTCTTGACATGAGCAGGATTGAAAGCGGCCGGGTGACAATTATCACAGAAGAAATCAAGTTGGACGAAATGATAAAAAATATTCACTCGATTGTTGAAAATCTGGCGGAACAGCGTAAACATTCCCTCGTTTTTGAAGCAGGCGAGCTTAAGAATCCGCTTGTCCTTGGCGATCCGTCCCGCATCCAGCAGGTCTTAATGAATCTTTTGTCAAATGCGGTAAAATACACCCCCAATGGCGGAAAAATATCTTTTACGGCCAAGGAACAGGTTGAGGAAGGAAACTTTAGCTCATACAGTTTCATAATTGAGGATAATGGGGTCGGAATGACGCCGGAGTTTATTGCCGAGCTTTATGAACCCTTTAGCCGGGTTGATGATTCACGGACCAGCAAAATAGAGGGAACTGGCTTGGGAATGGCAATCGTTAAGAACCTGATTCATTTAATGAATGGGAATATCCATGTTGAAAGCAAGGTTGGTTCAGGCTCGAAGTTCACCGTGACGCTTACGCTTAAGCGTCTCGAACAGACAAACAATGATACAAAAGAAGATGGTGAAATGATAACGGACTTTACCGGAAAACGGATTTTGATGGTTGAAGACAATGAGTTAAACATGGAAATTGCCGTTGACTTATTAGAAATGACAGGGGTTACGGTTGAAACCGCTGAAAATGGCCTTATAGCCCTCAAAATGATTGAAGAATCGACCCTTAATTATTATGACCTTATTTTTATGGATGTCCAAATGCCGGTCATGAATGGTTATGAAGCGGCGCAAAATATCCGCAAGCTAGCTAGGGGCGACAGCGAAAGTTTGCCGATAATTGCTGTTACCGCCAACGCTTTCATCGAAGATATCCAAAAAACCAAAGAGGCCGGAATGAATGACCACGTCGCAAAACCAATCAGTTTTGCGCAAATGCTTCAAGCAATGAACGCATATATCCGTTAAATCCAAAAAACTTTAGTTTTTAATAGAAAAGTTTTAATTTTCACTAGAAACCCTAAACTTTTTCCGCAAAAAGCCGAAATATAAGTTGAAAGAATTAAATACTTTCAACTGCTTTGAAAGGAGCAAGGATAATGATACAAAACCTCCCATAATGTGCGTCTTAGATTTCGAATCTAGGACGCACATTTCAATTCCTGCGAATTTCGTTGCGACTTATTCTATTCAACTTCAACAAAACTTCTCATGATATCAGCAACACTAAAAATAATATCGTTCGGTACTTTTTCAATAAATTCAGCTTTACGGACATTTATATCAAGAATTTTCGCTTGGTCACACATAATGACACCGCTTGTTTTAGTCCGGTCATCAAGTTTTGGCTGGATAGGCATATCTCTATCCGTATTAGTAATAGGGCAGACCATTGCCGCAGACTTTGTAAAATCATTAAAAGTATTATTGCTAATCACTAAAGCAGGTCTGCGTCCCTTTTGCTCATGTCCTGCTTGTGGGTCAAGATTCAGCCAAATAATATCTCCTTGCCTTGCTTTATATGGCATTAAAATACCTCATTTCCGACAGGCCCGCCTGTATTCCATTCCTCAAAGGCATACTCGCCATCAAAATTGGCAAGCCTTTCTTTAAGGGTTTTGTGCCTAGCTTTATCGGCTTTATTAATAATAATCCTGTCCAGTTCGGCTAAAATTTGCACTTCTTCATTTTCCCGAAGCTGTGCAATATCCAAAATCACTTTAGGCAGTCGAATCGCCCCACTATTGCCCCATTTTTGAATTGTAGAATACATATAATCAACTCCTTCCTTTAATTATAGTATACACATTGTAGAAACATAAATCAATGGTAAAAACAACTATTTTTTTCAAGTTCTATTTGACAAGCAAGAAAGCTTATGATAAACTTTACTTAAACATTTAAGTAAAGGAGAATTAATAATGAAAAATAAAATCGCCATATCTTTATGCCTAATCCTATTTACCAGTCTTTTTGGGGCTTGCCAGGCGGCAAATGGAACATCTGAAACAGCTGGAACTACTGCGCCAGTTAATGAAGCAAGTGCCGTCCAGGCCGAACAGCAGGTAGAAAGCAGCTTCACCGTCACATTTTATGATGGAGACGCAGTCCTTGCTACGGAAGAAGTAGGAAGCGGGGAGCTTGTTACAGAGTTCTTGCCCGAAAAAGATGGCAGCAATTTTGTTGGCTGGTTCTCAACGCCTTCGAAAAATCACTATTTCAATTTTGAAAACCTAATCACCGAGGACACATCAGTTTTTGCCGGATTTTCGTTTTTTGAAGAGGACACAAGGGAATTTTTCATCGTTGGCAGCGGCAAGAGTTCTCTCTTAGTCCAAAGCGGCTGGGGTGCTACGGTTACTGACGAGATGAAATTAACTAAGGCCGAGGGGAAAAACGAATACACGATTACAACCGACTTGCTAAAAGGTGACCAATTCCAATTTGCCATTAATGGAAAATGGGAAAACCAGCGCGGTTTTGGTTATCTGACGGAAAAAGACCTGCCCGATGGCACAGCGGCATTTAGCGGTGACGGCGGCTTTGGTGACGCTTCCGCCAAAAACAAAAACATCACGGTTGAGCTTGATGGGAATTACACTTTGACATTAACAACATTTCCCGCTGATGATTCCTATGATGAGGGACGCGAAGGGTTTAGCGAAGAGACAAAAGAAAATTACAACCAAGGTACTTTTGACACCATTACATGGGTCCGCAATGGCGATGTAGAGGTCGTTGTTGAAACCGAAACTACCTACTATATTAAGGGCGAAACTATTACTGGCTGGGATGATGTCTATGATGATTCCACCAGAATGCAAAATGAAAACGGAAAACATATCCTGACAGTTAACCTGCTTGAGGGCGAGCCGTTCCTTTTTACCTCAATGGTAAAGTCAGGCGATAGCGAAGCGGTTGGGTCTGAATATTTGAAATTCCACTTTTTAGATGAAGCCGGGCAAAATTTATTTGCACCCCAGAATGCGGCAAACCCGGATGACTCAAATCTGGTCGCCTTAGCTGCTGGCACTTATACTTTTGTCTATGACGCGGCAGCGCAAATTTTGACGGCGACAATTGACTAAATGGTAAATGAATGCTGTTCAAATTCATCATGGGACAAAGCTTTGTCAATGCAATCAAACAGCATATTTAATCTTTTTTCGGCAAAGTCGTCAATAAAAGCCGTCTCTTTGCCAGAAGATTTAAGAAGCTCATGCAATGTCCTTTGATGGGTGAACAATAAAGATGGCGCATTATGTAAGTCGTTAAGGTGAGAAATAAAAACCGCATCGGGGTGGGCGGCAAGGATCTGGTTGCGAAGATTTTCGTTTTCGGGAAAAAAGACAGCCAGCCTGCCAGGGCCTTGAATCCGCGAAAAATCAGGATTTACTTGGAAGCACCAAGGTTCATCAGTAAAACCGTCCGCCAAGATAAGCGGGATTGTATTTTCCGCCCCCAATTTTTTAAAGGCTTCTAAAGAAAAATTAATGCAAACAGCCGCATCAGCATTGGCAATCGCCTCCGCCCCACTATAACGATGGTAAATCAAGCGGCGGCCACGCTCTTTTGCTTTGGCTGACAATGCGTCAAGAACGAGAACCACTTCGGCACGGTAAAGGGCATTCGGGCAGATCGCAATTACGGCGATATTTCCCGTCCGGGCTGAACGCATAAGCTTTGCATTGCCGTTAGGATAATAATTCATCAGCGCAACAACCTGCAAGACCTTTTTCCGCGTTTTTTCGGATATTTTTTGGTCTTCCCTGCCGTTTAACACATATGATACCGTGGCGATGCTTACTTCCGCTTCTTTTGCGACATCTTTGATTGTAACCTTCCTTGACATATCATTAATTTACGGTATAGGATATAAAAAGTCAAACCTTAGAAAGGAGCTTTTATGATTCGAGAAGCCTTATTTCATAAAGCTGAAAGTACATATAGTTTTTCATCTGGCCCGGAGGAAGTGACGCTGCGCTTCCGCACCGCCGTAAACGATGAGCTTTTAATCACCGTTCTTTACAATGGCAAATATGATTTCCGCCTTTCCCAAAAAGAACTGCCGATGGAAAAAATAATGGCCGATGAGCTTTTTGCTTATTATTCCGTGACGATTAAGTTAACTGACCTTCGCTTTGTTTACATTTTCCGGTTAAGCGAAAATGGGCGCGATTTTTATTTTACCGAAGAAGGCTTAAGTGAGCAGTATGACTTTGAAAACTGCCATTTTAACGCTTTCCAGCTTCCATATGTGAATAAAGCCGATACCCTTTCTCCAGTCGAATGGCTAAATAATGCCATTTTTTACCAAATTTTTATTGACCGCTTTTATCAAGCTGAGGGAACAAACAAAGAGACCGCGTATATCAATCTTAAGTGGGGTAAGAAGCCCGGACCAAAGAGCTTTGCTGGCGGCGACCTAAAGGGGATATGCGAAAAACTTGATTATCTTCTTTCGCTTGGCGTAACAGCCCTTTATCTTAACCCTATTTTCTCCGCCCCGTCGAATCATAAATATGATACTTGGGACTATTTCGAAATTGACCCGATGTTTGGGACAAAGGAAGATTTTAAAGAATTAGTCAAAACAGCCCACGACAAAGGCATCCGCGTTGTCCTTGACGCAGTTTTTAACCATTGCGGCGAGGGCTTTATGCCTTGGAAAGACGTTGTAAAAAATGGCAGTAAGTCGCGTTATTACCCTTGGTTTTATGTAAATGGCAAGGAGTTTGAGTATTTTGGCATTAGCAAGCATATGCCCAAGCTAAATACAGAAAATGATGAATGCGCGGAATACTTGCTTAAAGTGGCAGAATACTGGCTTAAGGAATTTGATATTGACGGCTGGCGGATTGATGTTTCCGATGAAGTGCCTCATGTTTTTTGGCGCAAGTTCAGAAATAGGGTTAAGGAAATCAAAGCCGACTGCGCCATTATCGGCGAAAATTGGCATGATGCCGAGCCATTTCTTCGTGGTGACCAATTTGACAGCACCATGAATTATGCTTTTACGAAAGCAGCGATTGATTATTTTGCCAAAGGCACTTTAACCGAAAAAAGCCTTTCAGAGCGGATAAATTCAATGCTGGCGCGGAATACGGATATTGTCAACAATATGCTTTTTAATCTGGTTGATAACCATGATACGCACCGCTTTCTTAGAATTGTCGGGGAAGATGCCTTAAAACTCCGGGCGGCGGTTGCTTTGGGTTTTATGCTTCCGGGCAGCTTTTGCATTTACTATGGGACTGAAATCGATATGACTGGCGGTTACGACCCGGATTGCCGCCGTTGTTTTGATTGGCTTAAGCCGGCTGGCGAAACCTTTGCCCTTATTAAGCGGCTGGCAAAGCTAAAAAAGAATCATGTCATGAAGTCCGGAACGACAAGGGTATTTTTTAAAGACGGTTTATTTGCCCTTGAGCGTGAATATCAAGGGGAGAAAATTATTTTCACGTTAAAAGGTCTCGCTTGGGAAATCCGCCATTTTGAAAACGGAGTGATTATCAATGGTTAAAATTATTAGTGCCATAACTGTCCACCTGTTAGCCCTTATCCTGCTGCTTTACTGGTTCGGCAAGCCGGCCCAGACTGCGCAGGAAGACTTTGGCTTTGAACCGATTTTAACGAAATTCACCGGGGAGCTTGAAGCAAATGTTACCCTCCGGGTACTTGAAAATGATACCGCCATCAAACAAGGTTTTTTCGAAGAACTGTTACAGGCCTTTAATGAGGAATATGCCGAATACGGCATTGTAGCGGTTGACGCAAACATGGACCAGTATCTTGATTTGGAAAATGACGGGCCTTACGGTTTTGGCCCTGATGTTTTATACCAAGCCAATGACCAGATTATGAAATATACAGATGGCCAGCATATCCAGCCTTTGCCGATTAGGGAGCTTAACTGTTATCCTTATCTTGATGAAAATGCTTGGCAGGCATACACCGGGACAGATGGGCAGATTTATGGTATTCCGGTCAATATTCAAGCCCCGGTTTTATATTACCGCAAAGACCTGCTGCCAGCCAATTGGGAAACGGAATGGGACAAAAATAATAACGGCATTCCTGATATGATTGAAAATTGGACCGATATGTATGCCTACAGTATGCAAATCAGGGAAGAAAGCTTAGGAAGCCGCTACGGTTATATGAAATCACTATGGGATGTTTATTTTGCTTCCGGATATTTATTTTCTTATGGTGGTTATGTTTTCGGTGATAATGGAAATGACGCGCAGGATATTGGCTTTGCAGCTGGCGAAAGCTATAAAGGCCTTCATGTCCTTAGGCAGTTAGCCTCAATCATGAATGAGGATTGCATTGATGATACAATTACGAAAATCCAATATGCAAAACTGGCAAGCGGTGAGTTTTTTGCTTCGATGACAACACCAGACGTTTATACCCTTTATATAAATGAACTCGTCCTCTCCTATCAAGCCGAGGGGCTTAGCGCGGGGGAAGCAATGGAAGCAGCCTATGAGAATTTAATTACTGCCCCTGTCCCTTATCTGCCCGCTTCCGGTGATTTGACGGACCAAAATAGCGAAACAATCCCAACAATAATGATGGGCGGGGTAAACGGATATGCTATTTCAGCCTATACGAAAGCCCCTAACGCCGCGCTGGCTTTTGCGGATTTTGCGACAAGCTATGAAATGATTAAAAGGCGGCATGAGCTGCTTGGAATTGTCCCGGCCAGGATGGATAACGCTTCCGATGCCGGGGGATTGACTGATATAGTCAATGCTAACCTGAGTGAGGGCAACATTTATATCATGCCATCTATCCGCGCCGTAGCCCAAATATGGACTCCGGTTGGCACTTTATTTGCCGATGTCGTAAAAGACCCGTTCCGCTCTCTGGCAGAGCAAAAGTTTATTAGTGATGAACAGCTAATCGAGGGATTATTAAGGGCAAGTACGCAGGTTTATGATGCAATCTGGACATTGCAATAGGAAAAACGTCGCCGTCGGCGACCTTTAATAGTGTTGGAAGCAGAGCTTCGTGAGGAGTAAAATATGCTTGAGGCAATCAAAAAAGGCGGAATCCAAGTTGCTTTGTCAGCCCTTTTTATGGGGCTAGGCCAATTATGCCAAAGGCAGGTCGGCAAGGGATTAACCTATCTATTTTTGCATATTTCGGCGTTATGGTTCTTCTTAAGGTACGGCGCGGTAATGCTCCGCGGATTCATAACGCTAGGCGAAAGGCGGGCCAACCCAACCTTAAATATCGAGGGTGATAATTCCGTTGTAATGCTGATTATGGGACTTTTCGCGATAATAGTCCTCATCGGTTATTTGCTTTTATATGCCGCGAATATCAAAGATGCCTACAATACCCAAACCCTGATTGCCGCTGGCAAAAAGCCGCTTAGGTTTAGCGCTGAACTAAAAAGCCTGGCGGACAAAAATTTTTACCGCTCGGCGCTTTTCCTCCCGATTCTTGGAGTCTGCGTTTTTAGCGTCATCCCGATTGTCTTTATGATTCTGGTTGCATTTACTGATTTCGGCGGAAATACCGTTCCGCCCGAACTGGTTTCATGGACAGGAATGGACAGCTTTTTTAGGATTCTGACTCTCCAGCAATTTGCCCCAACCTTTTTCATGATTCTTAACTGGAATGTGATTTGGGCGGTCTGCGCGACCGCGCTTAATTATTTCGGCGGTTTAGGGCTGGCGTTATTGCTTAATAAAAAATGTGTCAAGGGAAAGCTTATTTGGCGGGCTTTTCCGATTCTTGCTTTTGCAATTCCCGGCTTTATCAATTTGCTTGCCTTTAAGTTCATGTTTTCATATGGCGGGCCGCTTAATCAAATGATTATTAACGCCGGATATTCGCCAATCGGATTCCTTGACCTTGACGCAAAATGGATGGCGCGGATAATCGGGCTTTTAATTAACGCATGGCTCGCAATTCCCTCTTCCATGCTGCTTGCTGCGGGAATTTTGTCAAATATGAGCAAGGATTTTAGTGAAGCTGCGAAGATAGACGGCGCAAGTGCTTTTCAAATATTCCGGGCGATAACTCTTCCCTTTGTCCTGTTTGCGACAGTCCCGGTTTTGATTTCCCAATTCATTATGAACTTTAATAACTTTGGCATTTTCTTTTTTCTGCGGGGTGGTCTTTATATTGATGGCTACTTCTTGGCATCAGATACCGATCTTTTGATTAACTGGCTTTACAATTTGACAATTGATAATAATTATTATTCGATTGGGGCTGCGGTATCAGTCGTGATTTTCATTATTACATCAATTATCTCATTAACTGTGTATGTGCTTTCACCATCTTACCGACAGGAGGACCAATTTAAATGAGGAAAACCAAAAATTTATTTGATATCGCCTGGACTTATTTTTTGCTTTGCTTGGCAGGTTTCATTTTTGCCTTTCCGTGCTTGTGGCTTATCATGGCAAGCTTTTCCGCTGGAGGATCGATTTATTCTTTTGACGGATTTTTCCCCAGCCAGCTTGGTTTTAACAGCTTCGCCCTGCTGTTTAATGATACGGTGATGTATAACTATCCTAAGTGGTTCGCCAATACCTTATTCATTGCCTCGTTCAGCATGATAATTGGGACAATCTTAGTTATCCTGACCGCTTACGTAATGTCGCGTTACAGGTTTAAAAGCCGGAAAGCAATCATGAAAACGACCCTTGTCTTAGGAATGTTCCCCTCTTTTATGAGCATGATTGCCGTATATATTTTGATGACCCAGTTTAACTTGATTAATAATCACTGGGGTTTGATCCTCATTTATAGTGCCGGGGCCCCGATGGGATATCTGGTGCAAAAAGGATTCTTTGATACGATTCCGATTTCGGTTGATGAAGCGGCCCGGATTGACGGGGCGACCAGCTTAATGATCTTTTTAAAAATTTCACTCCCCCTGTCCCTGCCGATGATTGTTTACACCGCCCTTACTTCTTTTACTTGGGCATGGAGTGATTTCATCTTGCCAAAACTTCTGCTAAAACAAAGGGATTCATATACTGTTGCGGTAGGCCTAATGTCGCTTGGCGAAACGGAGTTTGCCCGCTTTGCCGCCGGGAGCGTCTTTATCGCCGTCCCCATTGTCCTGCTTTATTTCTGTTTAATCAGGCTTTTGGTCGAAGGGGTAAGTGCCGGGGCAGTTAAGGGGTAGGGGACATAAAACAGCATTTACAAGCCCTTGTAATTCTTATATAATAATGTCGATACTGACGTATCGACTTTGGGATGGATTTAATTGGCTCGTGCGTGTGGATTATGGTATAATGTCGATTAATATCCGCAAGGAGCGGAAAGAGGTACGAAAATGAGTTACGCAAAAGAAGAAAACAAACAATTGCTCGCGGCATATGAAAATTTCCGCGTTGCTGATGTCCGAGATGGACTTGACTGGATTGGCTACCACAATTTTGGCTCGGTCAGCCCCAAGGTAAGGCCGCTCTTTAGGACCAAGGCTGTCGGCATTGCCCGGACGGCCAGATATCTCCCTTATGTTGGCCCTTATCCGTGCGTGACTGGTGATGAATATTCCAATTGGCAAGGCTGGTATTATGGCAATGTCTGTACATATCCTTGGGTTGATGAGATTGAAGAGGGTGACTTTATCGCAATTGATGTCAGCGGAATGAACGTTGGCTTAATCGGCTCGGAAAATTCACTAAAATGCTTGCTTAGCGGAGCCCGCGGCTTTGTCATTAATGGCTCTGGCATCCGTGATACTGATGAAGTGATTCTCCAAAAAATCCCGGTCTGGTCACACTTCGTCGCCCAGTCAATGGTGCAATGCAAGATTCAGTTTGACCAAAAAAATGTCCCCATCAATATCGGCGGGGTGACGATTACCCCCGGTGACATTATTGTTGCTGACGGTGACGGTGTTATTGCCGTTCCCCGCAAAGTTGCTTGGGACGTGGCGAAATATGCCGGGGATGTCCTTGATTCAGACAAAGATAACCGCAAAGACCTGTATGAACAGCTAAATTGGGAACTGGACGAAACGGTTAAGAAGTAACATTATTTTTGGTAATTTTGATAACCCAACGAACGCACCAGGCCGCCGCAATGATGGACTACCCGGCGCGAATTTTCAAGAGTATTATTAAATATCAAGCCAATATTCCGTTCCCCAACGCTTGTTTTTGACCGTTCAAAATGGTTTGCTTTGTACTGCTGGACTTCGCTGTACATATTCCGCTCTAAGTTATGGATCGTATCAACGGCTTCCTCATCATAAATGCCGGAAATAAAAACCGAAATAGCCAGCGATAATATTTTCTGCGCCTTGTTTTCGATAGCGATTATCTCATTCATCGCTTCATCAGAAAAAACCCTGCCTTTGCTGATGTAAGCCGAAGCAAACTCGACAATATTTTCGGCATGGTCACCAATCCGCTCAAGATGGTTAATCACCTGATAAAGCGAGTTAATCCGTTCCCGGTCACTATCTTCTAAGTCCATTACGCTGACTAAAACCAAATAGCGCGTGATTTCATTATCAAGAAAATCAATAACTTCCTCGTTTGCCATCACTTCTTCGATTAAATCCGTCCTTTTTTCTAAAAAGACCTTCGTGGAAAGGTTATAATTTTTGAGGGCAATCTGCGCCATCCGCTCCACCTCTTTCCGCACTTGGAAGGCGGCATTAGAGGGTGTGCCAAAGGCTTGCGGCTCAATATGCAAAAGCCGCAATTCTTCACGCGGTTTGTCCTCGCCCCTGATAATCAGCGTGGCAAGCCAAATAAGTTGCTTAATGAATGGCAATAGGATTAATGCGGTCACCGTGCTAAAGATAATATGCGTCCCAGCCAGCTGTATTGAAGCTTTACTTCCAAAAATCCGTTCAATCATGCTGATAAAACCAAACGGCAGCAAAACAATGACTGAAAATATCATAGCCCCAATGACATTAAAGAGCAGATGAACAATAGCGGCGCGTTTTGCCGTTTTTGTCGCCCCAAGCGCGGCGATTATTGCGGTGACGCAAGTCCCGATATTTGCCCCGAAGAGGATAAAAATCCCGGTCTGCAAATCAATTACCAAAGCCCCGGCCAAGGCGATTAGGATTCCCATCATTGCCGCGGAGCTTTGGAGAATGGCGGTAAGCAGCGTCCCGGCCAGCAGCCCGATAAAAGGAATCTGCGCCTGCCTAATAAGACCCATGAACTGCTCATTTGTGCCAAGCGGCTGCATTGCTTCACTCATCATATTCATTCCGACAAAGAGGATTCCGATTCCGGCAATAATCGTCCCGATATTCTTTATCTTTTTCTTTTTTGCCGCAAGAATCATGATAATCCCGGCAAAAGCGGCAATTGGGGCAATAAGCGAAATCCGGAACGCAATCATCATCCCGGTAAAAGTTGAACCGATATTCGCCCCCATAATAACGGCGGCGGCCTGTGAAAGGCGCATTAGTCCAGCATTAACAAACCCAACCACCATGACGGTCGTTGCGGTCGAGCTTTGAATTGCCGCGGTAACTAAAGTACCAGCAACAACGGCAAAAAAGCGATTTTTCGTCAGGGCTTCCAGCAAACGGCGCAGTCGATTCCCGGCGGTCCGCTTAAGGCCGTCACTCATCATCGTCATGCCATATAGAAATAGGGCCAGCCCGCCAATCAAAGGCAAAATAATTTCAATCCAGAACATTAAGGCTCCAATATCAATAAATCTTGGTAAATATCAACTAAGGTGATATGGAAAATTTTACCAAAAAAGAACTGAAGCAATATAATATTTGCTTAGCCCTTTTTATTATTAGGATAACATATTTATTATTAGTTGGACAAGCAATCCGGCAATTAGGGCAATGAATATGCCAGAGAGAATGACACCAAATATCTTTATTACTCTTAAATCTGACGCTACTCTATCTAATTTTAGCAAGCTTTTATCAACATTATCGAATCGTAAAATGAAACTCGTTTGCTCTTTAGAAAAATTAGTTTGAAGCTCTTCGAGCTTTTGATTTATCGTATTTGGGTTAATGGGTTTGTATAAATCAATTAGCTTTTCAATATCTTCAGGAAAATTCTCTATTGGCCTTGGTATTCTAGTTTCCTTTTTTACTACTTCACTTCCTGTCAATCGCGTAAATTCCGCACCAATTAATTTTCTTCCTGGCTTTAATGGAAATGCTTTTCCTGCAACATTATGAATGCCAAAAATCAAATATCCTTTATATCCGGGATCGATAAATCTTCCACCCAAGAGATTAATACCATCGTGGCTCAATTTCCGCTTATCAAATAAACTTACTTTTACATCTAGCGGAATATCAAGCCGTTCCTTTGTCATGACAAATACTACTTCTCCAGTATCAACAAATGCTTGGTCTTTGGCATATAATTGCTCAAATGTCCTTTCACCGCTTTTATTACCTGCTTTTAAAAAGCGATTACCTAACCGAAGATCATATTTTAATCCTTCAGCGCAACTTTCGTCACCATTTTGGATAATATTTCCTTCTTGGACGAATTGCTTTAGTTCTTCTTCATTAATTATAGTTGCCATTAGTACTTCCTCCATGTTATACTACATATAGTATAGTACATCTTTAAAATACATTATATGCACCAAACGTGTGTTTGTCAAGGCTTTTTAATAAAATGTCTTGGAAAGCGTGTTATGATAGACCCAATAACTGGCAGATAGTATTATCGTTGAAAGTATCTGGATAATGCGAAAGAAATGGTGATTTTTATGGTGATTTTTATGGTGATTATTAATATCTTCTCACTTTTTTACGGTAAGCCTCATATTCCCCGCCATAATGCGATGAAAGAAATTTTTCTTCCCTCAGTATTTGCCTGTGTATAGCCAACGCAAAGGAGACGACAGCGACTGCAATCATAATGTTGCGGTGAATCAAAAATTGCCCTATGAAAAACGTATCAAAACAAAGATAAATCGGATTGCGCGAAAGGGCGAACACTCCCTTGGTAACAAGTTTATCAGGCTTTTGCTCGTCGATTCCAACGCGGAATGAATTGCCGAAGCTGATAAGCGAAGCCGCCATGCCAATAACCGCCGCGCCGCACAAAATAATTCCGGCGATTCCGGGTATATGCGTCTCCCAAAACGGCGCAATAAGCGGCTTCCACATGGGCAGGCCAAACGCGCCTGAGCAGACAGCATAGACTATCGCAAGAACGAACGGCACGAGCAGAAAATCTGATTTATCCGTAGCCCCGAACACAATTGCTTTTATCCCTTTGCGTCTAAGCATCATCGCCCGCCCCACGACAAGAGCCACAAACAAAACAAATAATATGACGCTCATGTAGTATTGAGTCATTTATATATCCACCACCTTCATCAATCAATTCTCGCCGCGTCGTGGCTTCTTCCGCAGGTACTCACGCTCAATCAAATCTATCGACTGTTGTGTAGGTGTAAGCTCGTTTTCGTAGCATTGCTTGTAGATTCGCGGTATCTTTTTCAAACGATAATTCATGTCGTCCAAATCAAATGTCGCCATGTCCAAATCCTCAACTCCAAGCCATTCGCTGAACCGTTTGTAATCCGCGCCTTTTTTCTTCTTGAATGCTTTCGATAAATCCTCAAGACCGCCGACACCGCCAACATCCTCAACGATGCCAAATCCCTCGCCGTCAATCACACGCGGCAACTCGCGTCCCGGCAAATCTTTGTCCTCAAACACTTTTTCAAGGGTCAAGGATACCCACCAATCATCGCCGAAGTCATAGTTGAAATTCAGCTTTTCGCCGGGTTCGCTTACGGCATAACGAAGTTTGGATGTGGTTGCGTCGTCAACTCGAACATTTCCATTTAGGTCGTCATACGGTTCAAAATCGTCGGGCATTTCATACCGCCAAATCAGATTATCGTAACACTCGTTTGCTATTTCTCTCGGCATATTGGGGTATTTTGTTTTTGAGTATTCAACAAAATTCTCCCCTTTTGGCACTTCAATCGACATGAGATGATTGGCTGTCATTTCAAACAGCACCTGCAAGATATAACCGAGCCTAGCAACGGTTATATTTTCACTCACTTGAAAACGGCGCCATATCTTCGGCTTATAATCGTCTAACTCTGCATAAAACTGATAAATCGGATGGCTTGCCATAATTATTCTCTCCCTTGTATGTTACGAATCTATTATGCACCAAAATTGCGGATATGTAAAGTAGCACAATCGTAGAAATAAAGATTAATGCGCAAAAGCGATGCTCTTTTCAGACAAAGGGTGCTGAACCGATATTCGCCCCCATAATAACGGCGGCGGTACAACGATTAAATGAATTTTCGCATGAAATCATTGCTTGCAAAATTTCAATTGCTTATTTATTTATGGCAAAATAAATGGTATAATGTCGATATGACGTATCGACTTATAAAAATGCTTGGTATAATAGCATCGGATAAAGGTTTTGACAAGTAGGAGAATCACAAATGAGTATATATGATCAAATCAAAAAACTGCGTATTGCCAAAGACAAAAATAAGCTTGTTATCTTCGTGGGCGCGGGGGTGTCAAAAAACTCAGATCTGCCATCATGGGAAGAACTCATAAAAGAACTTGCCACCGAAATAGACTATAAGACGGGCAATTACACTAAAACTATGTCGAAGCCAAGAACACATTTTTGCTCTGACGAGTATTTGAAAATACCTCAGTATTTATATAATAAAGATGAAATAGCATATACACATTTTCTCGAAAGCAAGTTTGGAGTGTCAGCTTTATCATTAATTACACCGAATAAAATACATGACATAATTTTTGAGTTGTTACCTGCCCATATTATTACAACCAACTATGACCCTTTACTTGAATCATCAAAGAACTCAAAGGTCATCAATTATACTGTTATCAGAAGTGATAGCGAAATGCTTGAAAACGGAAGTGAGGGTTCAAAGTACTTAATTAAAATGCATGGTGACCACAAAGAATTGGACAAGATTGTACTAAAAGAGGATGATTATTTAAGATATGAGCGTACTCATCTCCTTTTATCGACATTCATAAAATCTTTGCTGGTAAGCCATACCTTTCTTTTTGTGGGGTACGGTCTTAATGATTACAATTTCAAACAAATCATTGATTGGATTGAATATTTAGCGGAACGTTCAGAAGTTGATGAGGATAAGATAACGACTCATTATGTCGTAGAAACTGGCGACAAAATGACTGATAATAATAAGAAATATCTCGAAAAAAAACACATATCAGTAATTTCACATGAGGACTTGGCCACAGAATGGAAAGATAATTGCGCGAAAGAGTCGGATTTTTCTAATCTGCATGGCAACCGGTTGTATGCAATGCTAAAGGCTATTACTGACGACAAAAGCGATGTGTACCTTTTAGGAGACTTTGAGTTAATGCTTCTGAAAAGGTACAGCGTATTTGATGGTGTTAATTTCATTCCTTATGAAGACTTATTGCGAGTATATGATTGGGAGAAAATTGTTAGTGAGGGAGCGATAATACATAATATAAAAGATACCGATTTTTCTCACACCCTGTTGAGAGTAATTGATTTTAATGATGACAAAAATAAGATTTTCGAACAGCTAAAAACTGTCTCTGCCAACCCCAAAATATGCAAATACTTCTTCAAAGCAGGTATTGTGGCTACTGTAAATCATAATAGCTTTGATAAGGAAGTAATAACCTTCCCCAAAACGGCTGAACCCTTATTAGACAGTGACCAAGCAGAGCTATTTGATTTGTACCTAAACAATGATTATTACGCTCTGTACCAAGCGGCAGAATCCACCACGAACCAAAGGTTAAAAGCGTACTGGTTATGTGGCACTACTTTTCGCGGCAAAATAATGAATGATAAGGGCTTAACCGATGGTAACAAAATCTTTTCGTTTTACGAAGAAATAATTAGTCAAACCTATGCTGATGAAAAATCTATTATTTGGCAAGTAATTGACAAAGCAAACTGGTTGCTATCAGTAAAAACACTCACTTACGGAAATGTTGAAAAGCATAAGATTTCTTTAGCTGAACTTAAAAATTTCTATGAAAAACTCAACGAAACCCAAAGAAATGCTGTTAGCTACTTATACGAAATAGTTGTGAATCATAAAAACAGCTTTTTGACGCAATTATGTATGAAACTGCTAGAGGAGCACCAAGCGGATTACGACAATCCCAACATTAGTAAAACTGACCCATGGGATAAATTGAAGCGAATTTTTCAAAGAGTGTTTTGCTTTTATAAATTTATCAAATTCAATTATGTTATGGTAGATGAGTTTAAGGAAACAATGGACTTGTTTTGGGCGTTCACCCGCGCGGTATTGTACTCTTACAAGGAGCGTAAGGCAAACAAAACTCACCACTTACTTGAAGGCGAGTTCCCGAAATGCCGGGTTGACTCTTTTACTTTGGATATCATCACCAAATATTCAAAGCCTAAGGAGTTATTAAGCTTCATCGATAAAAACAAGCTCTCAGGCTTCACCTTTTCCAGCGATAATAATATCTCTATCAAGTTTGACAATCTATGCAAATCGTTTATGTGGTTGGCAAGTAACAGAGATACCCATGAGTTTCTTGAAAATTATTGTATTCTGTTAAGATTTAGTGACATTTCCTGCGATACAAAAGCAAATATTGTCACTATTATTGGGAAAATGCTGAAAAGCGATCAAAGTTACAGCAGCTTCAAAAATTACCTTATCCATTGTCTTTCCAAAAACTACCCGGAATATAACAGACTACGAGATGCCATCGCTTCACTATTGATTAATTTCGTAACCGATGAAAACATAGACGTACTCTTTAATTTCTTAGAAGAATTGAAGCCGACAAAATTCTATTATCGCATTGCAGGTTATGTTTTTAGCAAGCAAAACAATGAACGCCTAAAGGGCGATATCGCAGCTTTTTGTTCAGAAAATAGTGCAACCATCAAATGCAACGATTTGTTTCACTTATATGTGCGGAATATCATCAAGATGAATGAAGATATCAAAATCAAACTATTGGAGGGCGTATTGACAGATTTAGCAAATGGGATGAGTTCTTGGTCTGAACCTTTCCAAAAAGAGAATGCGAATTTGATTGCTTTATGTCTATTTTTTAATAAACATATCACCGCTGATAGTTTGAAGAATTTGTCTAATCACTCGGATTATTTGAGATACATCGTCGATTTTGAGAATTTTGACGTTGAGTGCATAGATACCTCAGATAAGTTGTGGATTATGATATTTGATGATAATGAGCAACGACAAAAACTACTAATGCAAGATGGCAAAAAATTAATAGTTGTGAAGAAACTGAAAAATAAGGTTGATGATGGCATAGCAACCGAGGACGAAAAGCGAATATATTGGAAGTATTTTGATAGTGAGCAGAAACCCTAACTGGCATTGAACCTCATCTTGATTAAAAAGTTTAGTGTGCTATAATCTATTATGATATAAGCTGGTGTACAGCTTAACCAAAGCTGAAACAATCGCAGAATTGGAGAGTGTGATAAATGAACTTAGAAACGATTAAAAGCACATTCAATATCGCAGTAAAATATCCGCACATAAAGCGCGTAGGCGTGTTCGGTTCATATTCACGTGGAGAAGAAAACCCTGCAAGTGACCTTGATATATTATTGGAATACGACAATTCATCCGATGAATATATGGACGATTTAAGTGATTTTATGGAAGCTATTGAGCAAAATATAACTGCTAAGATCGATTATGTGACTTATAATGGATTAATGCGCAAAAGCGATGCCATTTTCAGACAAAGTGTGCTGAATGATGTTAAATGGCTCTATGTGGCCAATTAAAAGTGATTGGTATTAGAAATAAATTTATGCTACAATAGACTCATGAACTTCCTCTTAATCGCAATCAATGCAAAATACATCCATACCAACCCGGCTTTATTAAGCATCAGAAGCTATTGCTCTGCGAGCGGATATGAAGCCCAAATTGCCGAGTTCACCATTAATAATCCGCTTTCGGACATCATGGCGGATATTTATGCGCTTAAGCCAGATGTAATGGCTTTTTCTTGCTATATCTGGAATTGGCAGGTGGTTGAACGCTTAACTGTTGAACTGCCAAAGATTTTGCCGTCAACTCCAATTTGGCTAGGCGGGCCAGAAGTCTCATATAACAGTGAAAAAATCATGAAAGCTAATCCGGCGATTAAGGGAATCGTAATCGGCGAGGGGGAGCAGACCTTAAAGGAAATATATGCGTATTATGCCGGGTTGCAAGACGAGACTGTGAAAACAGAGCTTGGCCACATTAAAGGCATTATTTTTCGTGGCCAAACAAATGAAATAGTTAAAAATCCGCCGCGTGATTTGCTTAACATTGACGATTTATCTTTTTCATATGCTTATTTGGCTGGTGAAGATATCAAGAACCGGATTATTTACTATGAATCATCACGCGGCTGCCCTTTTCGCTGTTCTTATTGCCTATCGGCGGTTGATAAAACAGTTCGTTATAAAGATTTAAGGAAAGTAAAATCTGAGCTTCAGGCGATTCTTGCCGATGGAGTAAAGCAAGTGAAATTCGTTGACCGGACATTTAACTTAAATCATGAAAATGCCTTAGCGATATGGCAATTTATTCGCGATAATGACAATGGTGTCACTAACTTCCACTTCGAAATCGCCGCCGATTTATTAACTGACGCGGAAATTATGCTTCTTAATGATTTCCGCCCTGGGCTTATCCAACTGGAAATCGGTGTCCAGACAACCCATCAGGCAACTCTTGAAAGCATTAACCGCAAGATGGATTTTGACCGGGTCAAAAAAGTGATCAAAGCGTTAAGGCAAAAGCAAAATATCCATCTCCACCTTGATCTTATTGCCGGCTTGCCGAATGAGGATTATGAAACCTTTGCCAACTCTTTTAATGATGTTTATGCCTTGGGCCCGCACAATCTGCAATTAGGCTTTTTAAAGGTTTTGCCCGGGACTCCGTTAAGGCAGGAAGCAGCGGGGCTTGGGATTGTTTATGAAGATGGGCCGCCCTATCAAGTACTATTTACAAAATGGCTTAATTATGCTGAAATCAGGCGGCTTACCCGGATTGAAGAGATGGTTGATATTTTTTATAATACTAACCAGTTCATGAATACAATTGCGGTTTTGGAGATGGCTTTTGAATCGCCTTTTAAGATGTATGAAAAATTGGCAGCTTTTTTCACCGAAAAAAATTATTTCCGCCAAGCTCCGGCGCGGGTATTCCGTTATCAGGCGTTGCTTGATTTTGCGGTCAAGTTTGATTCACAAAATGAAGATTGCTATCGCGAGCTTTTAACCCACGATATGTATTTGCGGGAAAAGACCAAGACCCGGCCGGATTTTGCCCATGATTTGTCACCATACCGTCAGGAAATAAACAATTTTTATGCCAAGGAAGAAAAAGAAAAAATCCGTATGTCAACGATTGAGGTTTTTTATTATCATATTGAAGCCGAATCGGCAAAAGATAAGTTAAGGCGTGATGATGAACCGCGTTTTATTTTATATGATTACCAAAACCGGGATGCCTTGACAAATAACGCGCAGATAATAAAAAGCTAAAGCTTTTGAAGCTAAAGCTTTTGAAGCTAAAGCTTTTGAAGCTAAAGCTTTTGAAGCTAAAGCTTTTGGGTATTTTTTGCATAGGATATAAATGAAAAAAATAAAAATCGCAAAACTCCTTAACCAGCTAGATGGGCATTATGGAACTTTAGTCCATCGCTTCCTTGATTATGAAACCCCTTGGCAGCTTCTTTGCGCCACGATATTAAGCGCGCAATGCACCGATGCCCGGGTAAATTTGGTGACCCCTTTTCTTTTTGGCCACTATAAAAGCCTTAATGAGCTTGCCAATGCGAATCTTTCAGAGCTTGAGGATGTTATCCGGACGACTGGATTTTACCGCACCAAAGCCAAAAATATCATCGCAAGCTGCCGGATAATCCGCGATATCTATGGCGGGGAAGTCCCGAAAAACATCGAAGAATTAACCGCTTTGCCGGGCGTTGGCAGGAAAACCGCCAATGTGATCAGATGTCATATTTTCTGTGAGCCTGGAATCACTGTTGATACTCATGTCAAAAGGGTTTCGCGGCGGTTAGGGTTAACAAAAGAAAGTGATCCGGTCAAAATAGAGTTTGCTTTGATGAAAATACTGCCGAAAGAAAATTGGATTCGTTATAATTTTCAAATTATCACGCATGGCCGGACTATTTGCAAAGCCCCCACCCCAAGATGTGAAGAATGTTTTTTGCAGGAAGTTTGTGACTATTATCAACAGCTTTTAACGCGCTGACATCACTTCATCTCAATCAGTTTTTGCTTAATGCCCTTGCCAAACGAAGAGCTGATTCCTTCCGCCGCCAAAATCAGCTCATCAATTTTTTCAATTTGCCCCATTCCAATGTAAATTTCCGCAAGCTTTAGATATGTCCCGCTCACGTCCGTTTTCGTGCTGATGGCAAATTCAAGCACATCACGGGCTTCGCTCAAAAATCCCGCTTCACTTAATTTCATCGCCCATTGCTGTAAAGTTCTTGCCAGAATGGTATAAGCTGAATCATAACGCGACAAAATAGTAATGTTCGGCGCGCCATAGCGAAGCTTTAAATCGGTATTGGAAATGCAGGAAAGATTGACAATCGGATTTTCCGAGAGAATCCGCAAAGTATCTATATAGTCGGCGATTTGCTCATCATCGGCGAGGATATCAAGGGGCAGGCTGGCAAAAGGAATGTTGATGTAATCAAGATCATCAAGAGGTTTGCGCCTGGTGCTATTAGCTTTGTTTTCTAAGTCCCAAAAGCTTTTTTGCTGGGCATCTTCAATTTTCCTGTCATTTTTTAGTTTAAACGCCAGCCACAAAAAAAAGATTATTGAACTTGCAAAAAGAAAAAAATTCATATATAATTACCCTATATAAAATATTAACGCAAACCATTTATGATTGGAAAGGCAAAATCGATGTTTAATTTTTATAGCAAAAAATCCCGTAAAGTTATGTCAACCATTATTATCATCGCTTTGATTTTAGCTTTAATCATTCCCACTTTAGCATATTTTATCGGTTAAGTAAAGACCAGGAGGAAATTGATGATGAAAAGGATTGCCAAAGTGAGCAAGGCTTGCTTGCTTCTTATCATAACGGCATTATTTACCGCTTTGCTAACGGCCTATCCGCTGGAAGCAAAATCTAAAGATACCATCTTGGGCGGAATATACATTGACGATATTGACCTTGGCGGCAAAACAGCTGATGAAGCAATGGAATTAGCCAAGGATTACGTTGCTTTACTTGCCCAAAAGGAAATTACTTTAAATATTATTGACGATTTTTCATTGACAATTACTCCGCTGGATTTTGGCTTTGCATGGAGTAACCCCGAAATCATTGCCGAAGCTGCTGCTTTAGGCCAAAAAGGAAATATCATCGCCCGTTATAAGGCGATCAAAGACTTGGAAAACTCCAACAAGGTTTACGAGCTTAAGTATTCCTTTGATTCAGCAATGATTTTTGACGTCATCACGGAGCAATGCGCGGATTACAATCAACTTGCCATTGACGCAACAATGGATTTAGTCGCTGGCGAGCGGATTATTACCGAGGGGCAGACTGGCTTTGAAATTGATATCCGTGGTTCTGTGGATTTGATTATTGATTATCTGGAAAATGATTGGGACAAAGATAATGCTACGATTGATTTAATAGTAGTCGTAACCGAACCGCGAGGTTCATATGAAGAGCTAAGCGGCATTACAGATGTGCTTGGTTCTTTCAGCACCGGTTTTCCCGGTTCAAACGCCAACCGGATTGCGAATATCGCTAATGGCACGAGATTATGTAGCGGCGTACTTCTTTATCCCGGCGATGAGTTTGATGTTTTAAAGGCAGTTACGCCATTTACGGAAGCCAACGGTTATGAGCTGGCAGGTTCTTTTTTGCAGGGGCAGTTAGTTGACAGCTTAGGCGGCGGTATCTGCCAAGTTACGACGACTTTATATATTGCTCTTTTGTATGCCGAGATGGAAATCACGGAACGGCATAACCATTCAATGATTGTATCTTATGTTGAGCCATCAATGGATTCCGCGATAGCTGAATCATCGGGCAAGAATCTTAAATTCCTCAATAATACTGATGCGCCGATTTTTATTGAGGGACGGACGACATCAGACAGAAGGGTTATTTTTACGGTTTATGGCAAAGAGTTCCGCCCAGCCAGCCGGACAATCGAATTTGAAAGTGAAATTTTGGAAACGAGAGTGCCGGAGGGTGAAAGGGTATACCAAGATTCCGGCTTCCCGGTTGGTTATGTTTCTGTCCAGTCAGCATATATTGGATATCGGTCACGGTTATGGAAAATAATCAAAGAGGACGGTGCTGTAGTAAGCCGCGAGCAAATTAACAGCAGTAATTATATTGCTGTTCCGCGTACCGCAACAGTCGGCACTTTTACCAATGATGGGGCCGCTTTAGCCCATATCCTTGCCGCTATTGACACGAACAATATTGACCACATCAGGCACGTTGCCACTATTTTGCAAGAGCAGTCATATCAGCCGCCGCACGTTGAACCCCATCCTGATGACCATGAATGGTAGCAAGATGAACGGAATACTTTATGTTGTCGCAACGCCCATTGGAAATACCGAAGATATGACTGGCCGTGCCAAACGGATTTTAAGTGAAGTTGATATTGTTGCTTCCGAAGATACCCGCGTGACGCAAAAATTATTTAATATTTTAGGCATCCACAATAAAACGGTTTCCAATCACAAATTTAATGAAAAACTAAAAGCCGATTCTTTAATTTTAGCTTTAACCGAGGGGAAAAATGTCGCCATCGTTTCTGATGCCGGAACTCCTTGCATATCCGACCCCGGCGGAGTAATTGTCAAAGCCGCGGCCGCCCATGGAATCAAAATTGAAAGCATTCCCGGTGCTTCAAGTGTCATAACCGCCCTATCAGTCTGCGGAATGACCTTTGATAGTTTTGCCTTTTCCGGCTTTTTACCCAAAGAGGGAAAAGAAATCAAGAAAAAAATTGAAGCCGCCAGAAAAAGCGGAATTTCAGTTTTTGTTTTTTTTGAATCACCGAAACGGATTAAGAAAACCTTGACGATTTTGGCGGCGGAAACTCCGGAAGCCGAGCTTTGCCTATGCAATGACTTGACGAAAATGTTTGAACGAATTTACCGCGGCAAGCCGGAAGAAATTCTCACGGAGCTTAGCGTAAACCCGGCGGCGGAAAAGGGGGAATATACTTTGATTTTAGAATTTGGTTTGAATGAAAGCCAAAAGATGGGCTTGTTGACCGACTCAGTCAGTCAATCCCCTGAATCAATGTTAGTAGACTATATCATAAAAAATGATAGCTCCCTGAAAGAAGCCGTCGGTGCTTTAGCTAAAACGCATAAGGGGACGATAACGAAGAGGGATTTTTATGACGCTTCGCTGAATTTGAAGGCGTTGTTTGGAAAGGGTGAGGATTGCGGGCAGGGCCCGCAATGACATGAGCAAGGTGAAATAATGAAGATTGTTCTTCACGAGCCGGAAATTCCGGCAAACACGGGAAATATCGGGCGGACCTGCATGGCAACCGGAACTAGCTTACATCTGATTGAGCCGCTTGGTTTCCGGTTGGGCGAAAAGGAACTGCGCCGGGCCGGAATGGACTATTGGCATGATATTTCTGTTTCAACATATGAAAACTTCGCTGACTTTAAGAAAAAAAACCCCCATGCAAAAATCTGGATGGCAACAACAAAAGCCCGGTTTGTTTATACTGATGTAAAATTTTGCCCTGATGATTTTATCATGTTTGGCAAAGAAAGCGCCGGGATTCCCGAAGAAATTCTCGTTGACCATAAAGATACTTGCATCCGCATTCCGATGCTGCCTGATTCGCGTTCATTAAATTTGTCTAATTCCGCAGCCATTATTATTTACGAAGCAATGCGGCAAAACAATTTTGCCGAAATGAAACTTAATGGGGAGTTAACCAGGCTTAATTGGTAAGGAAAGTAGCGAGGATATAATATTCATGTGAGCAGTTGCTTAAAAGCCTTTTGGCTGACAGGCTGTTAATAATACGCTTATCAAAAGTTCTTTCACCAAAGGATATCTTAAGCGAAATAAAAAATGCAGAAAGCAATAAAATTTATTCCAATATTGTCATGGGCTTTAATACGGCTGTAAATGTAGCAAATGCAATATCGTATTGCATTGAGAAAAATAAAAGAGGGATTCTGCATTTAACAAGCATTGATTTTATGGCTACTAACGCTTTTACGAAACTATTAATATCTAATTATGGAAAAACTGGTACATATATGGCCGAAAAACTATCACTTGAAGGTTACTTAAATTTGCTAGGCGCAAAAGACCAATCCTTAGTTAGCATGAACGAAGACAATGTTTTTAGGCTATGCTTAAGCAGTATCGACTCTGATATCGTTGATAAATTTGGTTTAACTTGTGAAGAAGTCGTTAAACGCTTGTGCCGCAAAGGCGATTCGTAATCTCTTCATGTGACAGCCCTATATCAAGGCAGCCGCATTTTACTGAATTTTCTGGCAAAATCTTGCGATTGGGTTTGCGTTTAATTCTAAGCAAGTTGATAATATCTTCTATAAACAATTCGTCACGAACCGTAAAACCAAGCCACTTACCGTCATGCAAGGCTTCGGCCTCATCGAATTGCTTAACTACTGCTTCGGAAAAAATATCCCGCTGTTCGCCAAACTTTTCTTGTTCGTCTTTACCGAGTGTGACCGTTGCCATAAAATAACCATCACGGAGACTCAAACCAATAAATGATTTACCGCTGCGGCGTATAAATAAATTATTGTAGTGTTTGTGTGTTGGCTTGCCTTCCGCCCATTTTTCGTCCATGACATAATAATATCGGATATGCCCTAGCAGCCTTTCCCATGCAGGACTTGCAGCCCCAAGCATTAAACGGACTTCCTCATAAGATTTCGTTGGTCTTTCCATTCTAATTAACCATGCCATTCTAATTAACCATGCCTTTCCAATCGACAGTGAAACTGCTGTAACGCATTTTTTATTATAATTTAAATTTTCATGTAATCTTTGTTAAAGCGCATTATTTATCTTTTCTGTATTTCGGTATAATTCAGCGACTTTTAATATGAATAGTCGCTAAACAGTCGCTAAAATATAAGCAAATAAACTTTTTATAACGCTTGTATTGTTCCTATACTGCCGCCGATTATATCGGCGGTTTTGTTTTCTTTGAAATATCGGGTTTTACAGAGTGTTCATTTTGGACACTCTGTAGATTTTTGTCTTACATCAAAGCACTCGCAAAAGCCACCGACAATTCTGGGTCATCACGCACAATTTTTCTCTTAAACGCCGCAAAAGCAGACGAGCGCTTAATTTCAACTCTTATTATATCGTCATAGCCCAAGTCAGGTTCTTCAAGATGATTCTTTATGTACTGCTTGAAAAGGCGAATATTAGGCACCAAGTGAGAATTGCGTAGATTTGCGCACTCGATTTCTTTTATGTCAGTTGAACCGCCGTTATAAACAATATCGAGCAGTTTTGCCGTTAGTAATGTATCTTCATCGGTTTTGAGGGATTCAACTTTTACACGGTCTATCATTTCATCACCGACATCTATCGACAAAGCGATATGTTCCTCCGGTTCGCATTTGGTAGGATCTAAAATAGCATCATATTTCTCATGTTTTATGTTGTTGCAATGACCGCAAGCTATAAAAAGATTGTTCCAATCGAATTTTAAGACAGGGTCGCTACGATGAGGAACTATGTGTTCCACGTTTATGGAAGTAGTCTTGTCTTCGCAAATATAGCATTTATCGTGACAGTCGGTGGTTAAAATCTTTAGAATTTCCCCCGTGCGATAATCGGATTCAGATTTTATGACCGTACCCTCAGGTAAAGGGCTTTTGCACAAACTAACCATTCTTAGCCGCCTTTCTTTGCTTTTCGAGATTATGAAATGCAATATACAGCTCTGTTGAGGGAATGGAACGGATTTCCAACTCCGCTTTGGCTCTTAAAAACTCATCGTTTTCTTTTGGAGTACGCTCTTTTAGGCACAGCTCTTTGTATCGAGCGAAGTAATTTTTCAACTCATTAGAGTACATACTCGTATCAAGAAAAGATTCAACTACAGTTTCGTATGAATAGAAACTTGGTTTTTCAAGATACTCATGTTTCTCCAAATCATAAACAACTGCGTTTTCTAATGAAGTCATCACGAACGGTGAGTGTGTGGCAATGATAAACTGCACATTCGGGAACAATCTTGTCAGGAATGGCAATGCTCTCTTTTGCAATTCTACATGAAGATGTGTTTCGAGTTCGTCAATCATTACTATAGCTGATTGTTCATAGTTTACTACAGCATCAGCATCTTCAAAACGCATTAATAATTCCATATATATATCAAGAAAAGCAGCATAACCGTCTGCCATTTCGTGTAAACCAAAAGGCTCACGCCCTGGCAAGTCAATCTTGAAAGTGAGGTTCTTCGTGTCGCGTTTTAATTTCAATTCATTGCAATCATATATCTCTTTCAGAGAGGTTTCAAAATTTCCAAACCACTTTTTAAGATTCGCTTCAAGTTTAGAATTATTGTCGGTCTTAGCACCATAAAGCTGATAATCCAAGCTTAGTATATATCTAAGGAAATCCTTGCTTGCATTTTGGTTTATTCCGCTTTTATCCTCTAATTCAAATAGTTCAATGGATTTTGGTACAATTAATTTATTGCGAACCGAAGAAATATATGCGAACATGATTTCCGGAGAATTTCCTGTGTTTTTGGAAAGGGATATGGATATGTGTTCGTCTTTAAATGTTCGCCAATAAACTTGCGTTAACTTCTTTAAAGACTCTAATACACTCGTTTTACCGCTTCCGTTTTTGCCCGTAAGAATGAGATGCTTACGGGCATTTTCCGACAGGGCAATTTTGACATTCTCTAAATGTCGTACCTTTTTAATATCAATTTTGGTTATAAATATGCTTTGCATTTTATAGCTCCTTTTCTTAATTTTAGTGATTATTACTTACACGACATCTCCGTGATTCGTTATTGTTTTACTGCTGCCCATGTGAGTTCGTAGCGTTCTGTGCCGACTTCCTCGAATTCGCCGAGTTCCTCGCGGAGGCGGCGATGTCGAGTTGCCCGTCCTTGACGGCAGACGGGAATAAGGCTGCGAGTTTGGCGAGGGAGTCTGCGGGGGCGTTGAAGATTTCTTGTGGTAGTTTATTGTGGTTAGACATTTATTTTTCCTCCGACGTATTTTCAGAATTTCCGTTATTTACTCCGTTTTTAATTTCTAACAATTGGGGTTTTTTAATCAACTCATCAAATGCCCATTGTTGGATAAATCCATATTTATTAACACTTTCATCGTCTGTCATTCTTACGATATTCTTTTCTTTTAACAATAGCATTTCTTTGTAACTTTCATAATTTCCTTCATAGCAGTACACAGCTTGTTCGCCCCTTGAAATGAATTTGGTTAAAAATATTTTCTCCTTATCGGTGAGTTTTTCTAACGAACGGTTTTGTCTACGTTTGTTCCCTATTAATCTGATTGCATAATTTAATAATTTTATCATTACGAAAGAAACGCAGAAGAACAAGATGCCAATAGCTATATTCTCAATTCGCTCAATCAAATATTCAGCTGGGAAAAGCGCTACAACCAAAATTGCAATCGCCACAGAAACGATAGTTGTTGTAAGATGCTTCTCTAAAAATATTTTTATTAAATCTACAATCTTATCGATATTCACTTCAACTCCTCCAAAATTTCCTTTATCTCTCTATTAACATCGCCCTTGACGGCAGACGGCAATAGTTTGGCGTGGTAGTTTGCGGGAGAGCTGAAGATTTCTTTAGGTAGTTTATTCATGGGTGGGGTTCTCCTGTTTTATAATTTCTTTTTCTTGCTCTTTTTCGTTGTACGTTTCTTCTTTCTCTTCTTCTTTTTTTTGTTCAAGTTTAAAAAAATTGTGTAACTTTTTTTCGGCAAAATGTTCTCTAAATAGTATGTCAAACATTGAAATTGTTAGCGCAAGAAAAGATAAGGTTGGCAGTGGAATTACACTCAAACATGGTGCTAATATACTCGACAAAAGCAAACCTACGATTAAAATTGCAAAAAATATGCTATAATTCCAAGATAACAATTTGTTTTTTAAAATATTTGACTTAATATTAGTATAAAAAATACGTTCAAGATTCAATTTCTCGTATGTTGTCGAATAATCTTCCAAAATTTTCTTTTGCTTGTTATAGAATTCAGCGCGAGTCGTACCATCGTCATTAATAGTCATATCTTCTTTAAAATCTTCAATCCAATTTAAATATCGTTCTTGAGCGTTAATGATATGGTCTATACGTCCCACTTGCTCATTAAGTATTTCAATTTTATTTTCGCATTTACCGAAAACACTCTCATATTTTGAATAGATTATATTAACAATTGCAAAAGGTAAAACAGCTACTGTAGCAACTTGTGCCATTCCGTCAAAGATAATATCCTTCTTGAAAAACGAGAAAATTGCAATGAATAAAAACGAGAGAAAAAAACCTCTTGAAATAGATATATATTTCTGATTCATATCAACCCCTCCAAAACTTTCTTAATTTCTCCATTAACATCGTCCGGTAATTAATGAATGAACTCAAGGTATCAATCCGATAATTGCGCCAACAAGTGCGCTTGTTATAGCGATTTTCCATTCACGGTGCGTTAATTTCTTTTGTTCTTTCTTATATAGCTTTTTCCGGTTAAAATAATCTCTGCCAGGGTGTTTTAGAGTTACAGCTAAAGTCCACCTCTTATGATTCCCATCACCTTTTGCATAAGCTGAATTACTCACATAATCTTTGCGGACAAGATTTTCAACTATTTCACGACATTCATTTTCGTCTAACCCACCAACTTGAACATCTATTTTGACACCTCTCGATTCTTCATTGTCGATTACGTACTGCAATACTTTTTCTTCATTCGCAGATAATGAATTAAACATAACTTTTCAATCCCTCTAAACCCTCTTAATCTCCCCTTCAAACTCGCCCGCTCCCCGGGTAACTTCTCGGCTCTCACCGCCGTCACAAGTCGCTGTAAATTCAACAACTTCTCGAGCAAAGCAAGAACCTTCCCTCTATTATACCACACTTATTCAATATTAACAATAAACTCCCATGACATTGCAATGCATTTTTTGCGCTTGTAAATTCTCAAAGTAACGTCCATAGTGGAAAGGCGGGTGGAATTTAGTGTGGGAAGGATTTTTGCGGTAGAATTAAGTCTGGGAAATTTACTTGCGAAAGGAGCAAGCCATGACTGAAAATAATTCTGCCGCAAAAAAGCATTTAACGCTTAATGACAGGACTGAAATACAGGACTGTTTGTACAAGGGCATGACGTTTAAGGCAATCGGGAAGCTGATTGGCAAAGACCAAACCACGGTATCAAAGGAAGTAAAGAAGCATATGCAGAGCCACATAACGGCGCATTGCCAAGACAAGGAAGCTGTTTGCCCGAAGCTGCTTAGGGCACCGTTTGTTTGCAATCCATGCCAGCAAAGCAGGATTTGCCGTTTGCCGAAGCGATTGTATGCGGCAAAAAGGGCCCAAGCTGAATACGAGGAGCTGCTTGTTGAGGCCCGGAGCGGGATTCCGCTTGGCAAAGAGGAATTTTACGAAGTTGACCGGATCGTGGCGAAAGGAATCAAGAACGGGCAGCATCTTTACCACATTTTACAAACCCACCAGCTTGGCATTGCCCAATCAACCGTATACCGGCACTTGCAGAAAGGATATCTGTCGGTGAGTGCGATTGACTTTCCGCGGGTCGTAAAGTTCAAGCCGAGAAAGCCTAAGCCTGCCGCGTATGTCCCAAAGGCATTGAAAGCCGGCAGGGCATATGAAGATTTTCTTGCCCACATCGCCGAAAACGGGAGCAGCTCTTGGGTTGAAATGGACACAATCACCGGACGGACGGGCGGCAAGGCCATTTTGACGCTTGATTTTACTTTTTGCAATTTCATGGCAGGGATTTTATTGGATAATAAAACTTCCGCCGAGGTTGCAGAAAAAATCACAGCGCTAAAATCCGCGCTTCTTGCCCAAAATTTGCGGTTCGGTGATATATTCCCGCTTTTATTGACCGATAACGGCGGAGAATTTGCTAACGTGTTTGCCATCGAAAACGATGCCGATTCTGAAAAAGAAACCCGTTTGTTTTTCTGTGACCCCTACAAGTCCTGCCAAAAACCAAGGGTTGAGAAAAACCATACGCTTTTCCGGGACATCGTGCCAAAGGGTGAATCGTTTGATGGCTTTACACAGCAAACCGTAAACACAATCTTTTCCCACATCAACAGCGTGAAAAGAAAGATTTATAACGGAAAAACGCCGTTTGAGCTATTCGTGTTTACTTACGGCGAAAAATACGCCGGGGCTTTGGGAATCCGGAAAATCCCCGCAGCCGACGTTATACAATCGCCAAGCCTACTTATTGAATGACATACATCAACAACTAAATGTATAAGGTTAGCCAAGTATAATTTCCCACACTAACGTCTTTTTAAGCAGACCTTACCGTGAGAAACGGGCCCTGAAGGTCTGTTCGCCATGCACTAACATCGCGTTTACAACCCATTTCTTTCATTTTTGCACCATTTTTTTACCGCTTCCAATACTTACTTACACCCATTTCCCCCACTAAAGTCAACACCTTTCAAACTGTGGACGTTACTTTGGGAATTTATATGGCCGAAAAACTATCACTTGATGGCTACTTAAAATTGCTAGGCGCAAAAGACCAATCCTTAGTTAGCATGAACGAAGACAATGTTTTTAGGCTATGCTTAAGCAGTATCGACTCTGATATCGTTGATAAATTTGGTTTAACTTGTGAAGAAGTCGTTAAAC